>CAJDVI010000017.1_pt1 | contig 29099 bp, 30 predicted proteins | sample 7391351 | NCBI WGS metagenome assembly CAJDVI01 (sample SAMEA7055704, study PRJEB34461) | soil metagenome | biome: terrestrial ecosystem; feature: Peninsula; material: soil | place: Antarctica | collected 2016 | reverse complement strand
AGGTCTACCCGATCGGCTTGCAGCCGACCACCACGCCAGATGCGGCCGGTCACGATGCACGTGTCCACGCCGCCAGTATCCAGCGGCTCAGCCACGAAGCCAGGCGCCACGAGCAAACCGTCGGGCTCAGCCGACGAGCAAGACACCGATGGAGGCTATTGCGAAGACCCAGGCGGTGGAGAGGGCACCGAGGATGACTGGCCGACCCCCGACCTTCTTGAGCATGCTGATCCGGACACCGCAGCCGAGCGCGAACATGGCAGCCGACAACAGGATGGTCTGCAAGATCGTGCCGACACTGAGCATCTCTGGACTGAGCGGGAGCAGCGTGCGCACCAGCGCCGCAGCGAGGAAGCCCGCCACGAACAGGGGCAGTATCGGCGGGCGCTTACCCTCGACGGGCGCCGCCCCGCGACGCTGCGCCAGACCAATCACCATGATGACCGGTGCCAGCATCAGCACCCGCGCCAACTTGACGACGACGGCCGAGGCCAAGGCGCCGCCGCCGATGATGCCGCCGGCCGCGACCACTTGAGCCACCTCGTGGATGGACCCGCCCGCGATGAGGCCTCCTTGGCGGGGGGTCAAGCTCATCAGCCCCAGGACCGCCGGGACGATACCGATCATCAGGGTGCCGAACACGACGACCAGCCCGATGGCCGAAGCGACATCCTCCTCCTCGGCGTCGACCGCTCCGTCGATCGCCGCGACCGCGGCGGCACCGCAGATGGAGAAACCGCAGGCGATCAGCAGCCGCTGCATCGGGGACACCCCGAGCGCCTTGCCGATGACGAGGGTGCCCGCGATACCGAGGCCCACGATGATCAGGACGACAACGATCATTCCCCAGCCGAGGGCCAGGATGTCTCGCAGGGCCAGCTGCAGGCCGAGGAACACGACTCCCAAGCGCAGGACTCGCTTGGCGGCCACCTGCATGCCGGGGTCAAAGACGTCGGGGATGGTCCACAGGTTGGTCAGCGCGACACCGAGCACGATCGCGACCAGCAGCGGGCTGACCGTCGGCAGCACCCGCTGCACGAGCAATGCCACGCCCGCCGCGGCGAAGGCAAGCAGGAGACCTGGCCAGATGCCCGGGGATCGGCGCCCGCTGACCTGCCGGGGTTTCGTCGACGTGCCTTCACCAGCAGGTTCCGGCACTGGCCGCGGCGGATACGGTTCATCGCCGCGTGCTTCGTAGCGGTCGGCGCTCGTTGTCATGGCATCCAGCCTCCCCCAGCGGGCAAGTCACCGGTACACACCAAAGCTGGATGGCGTCATACTCAATGAGCATGACGCCATCGCAGGGATCGCTTCGTCGAGGAAGTGTCGGCAGGTGAGTGACCGGTGGCCCGATCTGGAGGTCTTGCACCTGCTGGTCGGCGTCGCGGAGCTTGGCAGCGTCGGAGCGGCCGCGCACCGGGCGGGAGTCAGTCAACCCAGCGCCAGCACCAGCATCAGCCGTTGCGAGCGTCGGCTGGGGCTACAACTCATCGAACGCTCCACGCGCGGCTCAACGATGACCACCGATGGCGCGCTGTACGTCGACTGGGCCCGAGACGTCCTCGCCGCGGCGGAGCGGATGCAGTTGGCCACGACGGCTTTGCAGTCGGCTCGGTCCGGCCACGTGCGGCTGGCTGCGAGCATGACCGTCTCGGAGTACCTCGTGCCACGGTGGCTGCGCCAGTTCCGGCACGAACACCCCGCGGTGCAGGTCAACCTGTCGGTCCTCAACTCCGAGCAGGTGGCCGAACAGGTGCACGCCGGCCGCCACGACGTCGGATTCATCGAGACCACCCAACCGGTGCGGGACCTGCACACCGCCACCGTGCGGTACGACGAGCTGGTGGTGGTCGTAGCTTCCGGCCACCCTTGGACCCGGCGGCGCAAACCCGTGTCGGCGGCCGAGCTGGCAGCAACGGCGCTGGTGCACCGCGAGGAGGGTTCCGGGACCCGCAGGACATTTCTTGACGCTTGTCGCGCTGTGGGATTGGAACCAGTCGAACCGGCGCAGTCGCTGGCCAACAACACCGCTGTGCGGGTCGCTGCGATGGCCGGGACCGCCCCTGCCGTGCTCAGCCAGCTAGCCGTCAAAGACGCCACCGCGTCGGGTGACCTCGAGGTCGTCCCGGTCCAGGGCATCGACCTGCACCGGCCCATCAGGGCGGTGTGGACCGGCTCCAACCGACCAGTGGGGACCGTCGCGGACTTCCTGACGCTGGCTGCGCGCTCCGCCTGATTGCCGTCAGCTCAACGCGGCCGCCACGGCAAGTCGCAGCGAGTCCTCGAACCGGGTCTCGCGCTCCTGCGGGCTCATGTCCGACGTCTTGTCCAGCAGATGATCGGAGACCGTCATGATCGCCAGCGCTTGCTTGCCAAACTCGGCAGCGGCAGCGTAGATCCCGGCGGCCTCCATCTCCACCCCGAGGACGCCGTACCGCGCCAAAGTCGCGATGTCGACCGGGCTCGGCAGGTAGAAGTGGTCACGGGTGATGACGACGCCGACGTGCACCGGCGGTCCGGCCGACCCCGGCGGAAGCGCCGCGACGGCCGCCGACACCAGCTCATAACTGGCCACCGGGGCGTAGTGGATGCCCGGTAGACGCTGGGCGTTCATGTTGGAGTCGGTGTGCGCGCCGAGCGCCACGACCACGTCCCCGACCGCGACGTGCTGGGCGATCCCACCGCAGGTTCCGACCCGGATGATCCGCTCAACGCCGTACACCTGGTACAACTCGGTCGCGTAGATGGTCGCCGACGGCATTCCCATCCCGGAGGCGATCACCGACAGTGGTTTGCCGTCGCAGGTGCCGGTGAAGCCCAGCATCCCCCGTACGTCGGTGACGAGTTCGGCGTCGCTCATGAGCTGATGCGCGATCCTCTCGGCGCGTTTGGGGTCGCCGGGGAAAAGCACCGCCGGAGCGAATTGCCCGACCTCGGCGCGGATATGCGGAGTCGCCATGGCGGTCAGGGTAGACCACCTGCGACCGACGCCCCCAACGCCGGGACCGCAGATGGCCTTCTCGATCACTTCACGAACCACTCATCTGTCGTGTAGTCAGCACGCCCGTCAGCCGCCGTGAAATCGTTGAATGAGTACACCCTCAGGTAGTTGCGGGTGCCGTACTGATAGTGCTTCACCCACACCGAGCTCGTCTTGAAGCCGAACGGGTAGACAGCGCGATACCAGCCGTTGCCCTTGAACTGGGCCAATTTGCGACCCCACGAGCAGTCGGTCGGCGAGCACTTGCCCCAGACCGACAAGAACACCCCGGCGTCATTTCGGGTCGTGCACACATTGCCCTGACAGGTGGTCACCGGTGCGCAGGTTTCGACTCTGGCCTTGGTCAAGGCCCGGGTGCTGGTGTTTTGTGCGTGCCACGATCCGTCGACCGGATCAGCTACGCAGAGCGCGGCTGCGGTGGGCGCGGCAGCAACCGAGACGGCTAATCCGCTTCCGGCCAGTAAAACCCCCGCCATCAATGACTTCAGCACACTCGTCTTCATCATCAGCTCCCCCGTGTGGCCGGCACCAAACGTGCGCGGCGTTACCGACAAGAGCTGCGAGGAGCGCCGTTGATACCGCGTTGATAAGGCGGCGCTACCGCGTTGAGAGGGCGGCGATACCTGATTCGTCCCGGCCGATCAATCGCGCAGGCGCTCGGCGGCCAGGGTGAGTGCCAAGTTGTAGCCGAAAACTCCGCAACCGACGATGATGCCGGCGGCAAGGGGGGAAAGTAGCGAGTGGTGCCGGAACGGTTCTCGGGCGTGCACGTTCGAAATGTGCACCTCGATGAACGGGATCTGCACGCTTTCCAACGCGTCCCGGATCGCCACCGAAGTGTGACTGTAGGCGCCGGCGTTGATGACGACGTACCTGCAGCCCTCACCCCCGGCCGCATGGAGACGGTCGACGATGCCGCCCTCGTGGTTGTCCTGGAAGAACGCGATGTCCAGACCCAGTGCGCCGGCCTGGGTCGCCAGACCGGCTTCTACGTCGGCGAGCGTGGTGCCACCGTAGACCTCCGGTCGGCGAGTGCCCAGCAGGTTCAGGTTCGGGCCGTTGATGACCAGGACGTCCACCAGCAGCTCCTTCGGATGATCGGTCGATGAGCTGGGGTGCCGAGCGCGGGCGCCAAGCGCGCCAGCGGCGCCAGCGATGACCTCGTTGCGACCTCGACGATGGTAGCTGAGCTCCGGCCGGTCCCCCAGCACCTGCGAACGGTCAGATCCGCCCTCAGTGACCAGGGCTGACTAGTCGACCAGTTCGTCCACGAGGTGCCAGCGGTACGCGGTCGCCGCATCGATCGGACTCGCCGACAAGGCCAGGTACGCGGCTCGCCAGCGACCAAGACGGCGGGTCAGCGCGAGCGTGCCGCCATGCCCGGTGACTAATCCCATCCGCAGCTGCGGCAACTCGAACACGCTGTCCGTGCTCGCGGCGAGGTGGTGGGCGAGAGCGGCGAGCTCCAACCCCACCCCGACGCATCGTCCCTGCACCTGGACACTCATGCGATGGCGGTGCGGATACGCGGCAGCACCGAGATTGTCAGCCATGCGGCTCAGGTACGTCGCGGCGATGCTCTCCCGCGTCAGCACCCCCTCAGGACGAGCGGTGCCCCAGAAATCGGGCCCATCGGCCGTCACCCGTAGCTGCTTGACGTCCGGACCAATCTCGTGCAGCGCGTGGGCAAGCCGGGTCCGGGCCACGTCGTCGAGACCGGACCCGTTTTCGGAGGCCGGCAGTCGGATGTCGACGACGTCACCGTGCCGCTCCACGCGGGCTTGACCTGCCGAAGCCTGCTTGGCAGCGGCGTCTGGCAGCCGCTCGAGCCAGCGCCGATAGTCCGCGCCCCCGAGCAACATGGCGTGCGCGAACGATTCGGCGATCAACCCTTCACGGGCCGTCGTCCGTGCGGCGATCCGAAACAAGGTGTCAAACGCCAGCGCCGCTGTGACGTTGCCGGCGGCGTTACCGCGGATCCGCTCGACGGCCGCCAGCGGATCGGATACCCGCACCGTGATCGCGTCCTGCGAATGCCGCCCGCCCGGCAATTGGCTGTCTCGAGGTTGCCATTGCTCGTCGGGGACCAGCGTCGTGGCCATCCGCTCCAACAGTTGTTGGCCCGGACCGGTGTAGGACGGGGACAACGGCCGGGTCCGCAACCCGACCGGGATCCGACGGTAGGTGAAGTGCCCCGCCCGCATCTGCCCCACTTGGTCCGGAGACAGCTCCTCCAGGTGGTCCAGGTTCAACACGACGACCGGGTCGGCCGCGACCGCATCGTCGTCAAACTGGGCCACCGTCGAGGGGTCCAGGAGATCAGCTGGAATCAAATAATCTTGCGTTGCGGTCATGTTCTTCTTTCCCATCCGAGGGGTGGACCCGTACGCGAGGCGCCTTCGGATGCGTCGTCGGTTGCCGGCGGAGATGGGCTACGGCGCGAGAAGCGAATCGCAGGTCGAGGTTGTCTCGTCGGGGCATGGTCCGGGGTCCGGGGACCCCCGACGACAGCGCGTCCGGTGGTCATCCGTCGAACTCCATCGGCGCGCCGTGTGCTGGAAAATCGAGTCTACGCAGTCCGATCGGGCAACGACAGGTTTCCGGCGCCACGCTCTGCGGGCGCCGAGCGGGCTGGGCCGGGAAGCGGACGGCGGTTTCACGCCTACTTGGGCGGCGGTTCGGTTCGCGCTCAGTTCACGCTCAATTCGAACGCAGGCAAACCCAGCCCGGGAATCACTTGGTCACGAAGGTAGGCGCGGCATCCAGGGCGTGCAGGTGGAGCCCGACGCTCTCCCCGCATCGGGCCCACGTCTGGTCGAGGAAGCCGACCACCGGACCGTTGACCGGCTCGGTACGTGGGTCGGGCAGGCCGCTGACTCCCGGGCCGGCCGACGTCTCCCGATCGGCCCAGCCCGGGCGCGCGTTGACGCAGGTGGCAGTGAACGAACCGGGCGGATGGAGCACGGTGGGCTGCCCACCAAGTCCCACTCCGTTGTTGGCGTCCTCCCGCTGGGCTCGCAGGGGCCCCTCAACGAACCGGTCCCAACCGACCAATCCAGCAAGCATCAGTAGGGCCATCGCGACCACCGACGCGACTGCGCGCCTGGTGCGAGGCCTGCGAGGCATACCAGACGGCTCCTTTCCCCCGCCGGTCAGCCCGGTGGATCCAGCGCTGCGGTGAAGAACGTGAACACGGCGGGCATCAGCTTCTCGAACGTGGTCCAGTTGTGCCGCCCGCCCGGTACGACGACGCTCTCGAAACGTAGCGGAGGCCGAGCGGCCTTGGCGAAAGCCTGGTCCCTGGCAGTCGAGACCGCCCCGTCACCGCCGTAGGTGCCGTACCAGTTGCGCAGCCGCACGGCTGGCGGGTTGGTCGCCGCCAACACCAACGGGCTGGTGGCCTTGGCCGCCGCGGTTCGACCGACGGCCAGGTTGCTGTCGATGGTGAAGTACCCGTCCAAAGTGGCGCCTACCGAGAAGACATCCGGTCGGTGCAATAGGAGTCGCGCTGCACAGTACGCCCCAGACGACGCCCCAGCCACCCCCCAAGCGGTCTGCGCGGTGAGCACCCGGAAGCTTCCCTTGACCAGTGCTGGTACATCGTCTTCAAAGAACGTACCGACCTTGGGTTGGCCGGGCAGGTCAGTACATTCGGTGTCCTTGGCATATGAGAGCTGCAGCTGCGGCTCGACCAGCACGAACGGGGTGATCGTACCGGCCGCTGCGCCCTTCGCGATCACCTGCGGCTGGCCGAACCCGAACCACTGGGTGTAGTCGACCCCGGCGCCTCCCGGAAACACCTCGAGCACCGGGAACCGCGTCGTGGCGAACTTCGGGTCGTCGTACTGCGGGGGCACCCAGACCCAGACCTTCATGGTCACGCCGGAGGCCGGTCCGGCGTACTGCGTGACGAACTCACGCCCGACGCCCACCCGCTGTGTCACCCACCGTGCCGGGCCAGGCGGCAGAGCGGCTCTCGGCGTCTCGGATGGCGAGGTCGCGGCTGAAGCGGACACCGGCGGCGCCGAGGTTGGTGACGACAGTGACCGTTGCGGACTTGCCGTCCCCCCGGACGACCCAAGAACACCAGCCTGCATTGGCACGGCAGGCTCCTCGCCCGAGCACCCCGACACGGTGCTCAGTGGCAAGATCACGACGAACGCCAGGACCACAGCCGTGAGCGCTGTTCGCGCTCGGGACGTCATGGCCGGAACCCCGGGATATTTGTTCCCAACCACTTCAGCACCACCGGTACCTGCGCTTTCCACACGTCCCAGCGGTGACCGCTGTCGGCCATCACCACGCTGGTCACGGACATGGGGGGCTTGACCGCCGCGAGGAAGGCGGCGGTTTGCGGCCAGTATGGCGACTGGCGGCCGGACTGCAGCCACATCGCCAACGCCGGCGGATGAGCGCTGACCTGGGCGGTCAGATCGTAACGGTGAGCCTGTGCACTGTTCGCCGGCCACGGTGGCCCGTTGCCGAAGTCTGGGGTGAAGTATCCGGAGAGCACGCCCGCAGCGCCGAACTGGTCCGGGTGGAGGACGGCGACCATCGCGGCGCACCAACCCCCCGCGGAGTAACCCAGTGTGGCCCAGCCGGCCCGCTCATCGGCGACCCGGAAGTGAGTGCGGACGAAGTCCGGTACGTCGACGGCCAGCCAGGTCTCCAGCTGCGGGGAGCCGGGCGGGCCGTTCACGCACTCTCGGTCCTGCCCCAACGACGGCGCCAACTGCGGAATCACTGCGACCGACTCGGCGACCCCTTGCTGCGCGAATGCCTGTGCGAGCTCGTCCGGCAACCCCATGGTCTTCGTCCAGCCGCTCGGGGTGCCGGGGATCCCATGGAACGCTTCGATCACCGGGTATCGGCGCTTGGCCGACCCCGGCTCCTGGTATGACGGCGGCAAGATCACGTCGATCTCCGTGGTCACCCCGCTCGCTGGACCGTGCCAGGTGTACCGCTGGATCCGGGACCCTGGTTGCGGCAATGGGGGATATCGAGTCGGGGCTGGTGATCCCGACTGCGTTCTCGATCCGCCGACCTGCTGCTCTGACGCGAGCGCCGCAGCCGCCCCCTTCGTCTGCGTGGACTGCGCCGAGACGGCGCCGAAGAGGTCATCCCATGAGGCGTACCAGCCGTTGGCGTTGTTGAGCCAAACCCCCACGCAGGTCAGCGACAGGACGGCGACCAGCGCGATCATCCCGGCACGGCCCACTGCTTGACCCAACCCGCTGTGCCAGCGCCCGGTGAGCCACACAGCAAGCCCGAAACCGGCAGCTGTGCCGACGACAAGCACTATCAAGAAGCTGGTGTCCGTCAGGCCCATCTGCCCTCCTGGCCGGATCGCCTCCCGCTCGAGGCTCCCCGCGACTGAACGGTGGCCGTCCCCAGTAAGTGCCCGCTCTGAGAACCAGCCGGTCGCATGGGCGGTCCACATTGCGACAGGCAGTCAGCCACGTACTGCATTCCAGGTCACCGACCTGGTGCGGGGGAGAGCGAGTCGGGCTCAGCGTGCGACGCCAGGGCGATACTTCCGCCCAAAGCCAGCAAGAAGCCCAGCCCGGCGAGTGCCGCCCAGCCAAGGCCAGGTCGCACCGCGTCTCCGAGCCATGCCAGACCGACCACAGCCGGTACGACCGTCTGGATCGAAAAGGTGATGCCGGCCACCGTGGTGACCCGGCCGCGCTCTAAAGCGAGCGTGAACGCCGTCAGCGCCAACCCGCCGTGCATCACGATCACGATCAGGCTGCCCGCAGCGTGCCACCACGGTTGCGGGATATCCACGACTCGTGCCGCGACCCCCACACTGCTGTATCCCAGACCGGCCGCCGTGCTCAGCAGCCCGACCCCGATCCGCGACCCGCGATATCGAGACAGGCCGAGCAGGATCATGGCCAAGACTGGCATCGCGGCGAGGAGAAGGAGCAGTCCGGCAGCATTCGGTCGCAGGGCGGCTCCCTCCCTGGCACTGCCGGCGAGAAAGACGAGGCCCACCCCGATCGCGGCCAGCGACAGCCGCTCGGCAGACGTCAGGCGGACGTTCAACACGAAGGCGGACAACAGCGCCGTCACTCCGACGCTTGAGGCGATCGCAGACTCGACGACGAACAACGGCAGCGTCCGCAGCGCCACCAACGAGGCCAGGAAGCCGGCCGCATCCAACGTCAACCCGACGGCATACAGTCGACCAGCCCAGAGTCGGTGCGACAAGGTGCCTGTCGCGGCGGCCACGAAGCGGCGAACCCCGACCGACTGAAGAACCGTCGCCACTCCATAGCCCAACGACGCAGCAAGGGCGGCGATGAGACCTGCGAGGATGTCGGGCGGCGTCGCACTCATCGCTGCCCTTCATCACCCACTCTTCCGTCACCGCGCACTCTCAAGCGGCGTGATGATGGACGGCCAGCAGCGTCACCGTCGCCCAGCAGGACCCAACGATAAGCAGTGGCGGTCAGCCAGCAGAATACGCTCGGATCGGTCACTGTCACCTCGCTCAATTGCCAGTGACGACGGCAAAACACAAACGAGCACGCCTGGCCAGAGTGGTCTGATCATGACCGACAGGGGCGACGCGAGCGGCACACACGTCCGTAGGACGTTGGGCAACCTGCGGGTCACTACCAGCACCCCGCAGGCCACGAAACCGGCCCGGAACGACCCGCCGTTCGGCGCGGTACCGGCGTTCCACCACAGCTGGGTGTGTCGAAACTGCATGGAGGCGAGAACGGCGGCGACCAGGCCTGGGTAGATCAGCCGAGTCCGCCACGGCACCCGCGCGTTGAACAGCAGCGTCAGGCAGGCCAGCAAGGCCGCGGTGCCGACGTACAGGCCTGGGCTGGTCCCCAGTCCCTCGCTCAGCGGCAGCAGTCGCGCGAGCAGGGAGGTGACGTCGGACCCGGATAGCCAGCCAGCGGTTCCCGGTTGGGATCGGCGGGTCGCCAGGTACGTCGGCCACAACAGGACCGCCGCCAGACCGAGCCCGAACACCCCACGGACCGCAAATTCCCCCAACGTCCGCACCCAGCGGCGCGGCGGCTCCCCCAGGTCCGCCAGTCGGGCCACCAAAAGCACGACCGCGCCGATTGTCGCCATGTAGGCGGTGAGGAAGTTCGACCACCAGCACCAACCCACCACAGCGGCGCCGAGCACCAGATAGCGCCGGCGCCGGGCCCACTCCCCGACGATCAGCAACGCCGGCAGCGCTACCAGCCCGGACAGCCACATCGGTAGGTAGGAGCCGTCGTCCAGTGTCCACCCGCACGCGCCGTACCCGGCGCCGAGCACGATCGACCAACCGGTCGTGGCATCTAGCCCACGGGTCCGGGCAGGGTCCACCGGGCTCGGCCGGATGGCGCGCAGATATGTCGTCATCAGCGCGGCAGCCAAGCCGATCCGCAGCAGGCTGACCAGGTAGATCGCCAGCTCCAGGCGATCACGCGGGAACAGGCCCACCAACAGCGTGGTGGGATCGGCCAGGTAGGTCGCGTAGTCGGGCAGGAACGGGACTCCGAGGCCGCTGGACCAGTTCCAGTCCCAACTGCTTGGACCCGCCGAATGAAGCACGTCCCACAGCAGGGCGTGAAACGGCACCAGTTGATTACCCAAGTCGTTGAGGTCCCGCGAGGCCGGCCCCCAAGGCTGGGTCCCGCGGATGATCCCGCCGATGACCAGCACGGCCACTGCGCACAGCCCGGCCAGAGCGGACGGCGCCGCGGCAGCCAGGCGGGGCCGGATCACGCCGTGCCGTTGGCCGGGCCGAACCCCGGCATCCCCGCCCCGAGCCAGGCCAGTGCCGCCGGGAGGTCAGAACTCCAGACATCGATCCGGTGCCCGGCGTTCGGCTGGTCGAGCAGCGTCACCGAGGTCGGGGCGCGGACCGCCGCGAGGAACTCCTTCAACACCCGGTCGAACCGGCTCGGTTCCCCGGTCTGGATCCATAAGGCCAGCGGCGGTGGCGCCCGGTGTGCCAACTCGACGAGGTCATACCGCTCCCACCCGGGATCCCCGGGCCGGTACGGCCGATAGGCATCGGTGAAGTCAGGGCGAAAGTATCCACTCAGCACGATGCCGGCGCCGAACAAGTCCGGGTGGCGCAACGCGATCATCGCCGCGCACCAGCCGCCGGCCGAGTATCCCGCCACCGCCCACGAGCGTCGGTCCGGGCGAACCCGGAAGTGCTCGAGGATCCACTGCGGGACGTCGCGGGCCAGCCAGGTCTCCATCTGTGGCTGACCTGACCGTCCGTCGACGCACTCAGTGTCTGAGGCGAGTGGGATGTTGCTCTGCGGCAGGACCACGATCGCCTCACTCATGGCCCGGCCCGCCACCGCGGCGTCGACGTGCTGGTCCACGTGCATCCCGCTGAACCACAGCACGGGCTGCGTCGGGTATCCGTGCAGCCCGATGATCACCGGGTACGTACGTCGGCTGGCCGCCGGGCTCAGGTACGACACGGGCAGGTACACCCGGATCTGTCCGCTCAGGTGTGATCGCGATCCAGTGACCTGGTAGGTCTGCGACCGACCCTCTGCTTGCGGCATCGGCGGCAGACCCCCGGCCGGTCGTGCGAACTGCGCGAAGCCAGGCCCTGCCACAGGATGACGCAACGTCGCTCTGACCGACCCGCCGCGAGACGACGTGGTGCCGTGCAAGGTGCCCGAGCCCAGTAAATCCGACCACGACGCATAGAAGCCGTATTGGTTGTTCAGGAGTACTGCCGCGAGCAACAGCACCAGGGCGTTGAGCAGCAACAAGAGGCACACTCGACCAACCAGTCGCACCGGGCCGCTGACCAGCCGTGGCATCAGCATGACGGTCGCCAGGAAGAATGCCAGCGTCACAGCCGCGAGCAACACCAGGAACGTCGTGCTGGTCAGTCCCATGCACGCCTCCACTCGCCCTTGTCGCGCTCGGTATATCGAACCCACGCTCCAGCGGATGCCATGAGGGTCACGCCGGGCCTAGCGGCATCACCGTGACAGCGGGGGCTGAGCCACGGCTGAATCCCGTCATCTAGCTTCGCGGTCATCTCTTTGTCCGTCTATTTTCTGACCGCGCTCGAACGCCCACAGAGCCTCGATACGTCGGCTCGCTCGGTGGCTGCACAGCCGAGATTGCAGCACGAGGTCTAGCCTGCCTCCATGCGGTTCGCTCGGGCCATGACGTCGGTTGCGTGGTTATCACGCATCGTCGCGGTCCTTGGTCTGGTGGGCATCGCCAGCGCGTTGAGCAAGCCGCTACACAACCGGCTCCATCTGGTGCTGGACATCGTTCCGCCGGGCACGCCCGCGGTCGCGGACGCGGCGACGGCCGCCTCGGGAGTTGTTCTCATCGTGCTCTCCGTCGGACTGCGTCGACGTAAGCACCGGGCCTGGCTGGCGGCCACCATCCTGGTCGCGCTGTCCATTCTGTTGCATCTGATCAAAGGGCTGGACGTCGAAGAGGCCAGCCTCGCCGCGGTGGTGCTCGCGCTGCTGATCGGCGGTCGCGGGCAGTTCACCGCCAAGCCCGACCCTCGCTCGCACCGCACGACGCTGATCACCGGGGCGGCGGCGCTCATCGTGGCGACGGGCATGGGATACCTCTTACTGACCCTGATGCACTTCCAGGAAGCCCCCTCCACGACGGCCTGGCAGCGGCTCCAGGAGGCACTGCTTGGGCTGTTCGGCCTGCCCGGTCCTATCCAGTTCCGCACCGACGAGGCGCAGACCCGTGTCTTTGCCTCTTTGCTGGTCCTCGGCGCGGCCGGAGTGCTGGCCACGCTCGCACCGGCGCTTCGCCCGGCCGGCGGGCCCCATCCCATGGACCACGAGGACCGCCGCAGGATCCGCACGCTGCTCGCGGGGCACGGTGGGGTCGATTCGCTCTCCTACTTCGCCACCCGAAACGACAGGTGTGCCGCGTTCTCCCCGAGCGGCAAGGCCGCGGTGAGTTTTCGCGTCGTGGGCGGGGTGAGCATCGCCGGCGGCGACCCGGTCGGTGACCCTGAGGCCTGGCCCCAAGCCATCCAGGAGTGGCTCGCCCAAGCCCGCGGGTACGGGTGGGCGCCGGCCGTACTCGGAGCCAGCCCCTGGGGGGCCAAGGTGTACGCCCGGCTCGGCCTGTCCGTGCTGGAACTCGGGGATGAGGCGATCCTGGACACGGCGGCGTTCAGCCTTCAGGGACGGCCCATGCGAGCGGTGCGGCAGGCGGTCGGTCGAGTTGAGCGGGCCGGCTACACCGTGCACCTCGACCGGATCGCCGACCTGGAACAATCGGCGTTGGAGATGCTGCGACGCGACGCGCAGGCGTGGCGGGACGGTGAGGTCGAACGCGGGTTCTCCATGGCACTGGGCCGGCTGGCCGAGCCTGACGACGACAACGCCCTCCTGGTTCGGGCGGTGGACGGTGAAGGCCGGCTGCGCGGAGTGCTGCAACTCGTCCCGTGGGGCACGGATGGACTGTCCTTGGACGTGATGCGCCGCGACCGAGCGTCGGAGAACGGCACCGTCGAGGCCATGGTGTGCGCGCTGATGAGTCGCGCGGCCGAGTTCGGGGTGAAACGCGTATCGCTGAATTTTGCGGTGTTCCGGGCGGTGTTCGAACGCGGCGAACGACTTGGCGCAGGTCCGATCCAACGGCTCCAGCGCAACATTCTGCTATGGGCGTCCCGGTTCTGGCAGATTGAGGCGCTCTACCGGGCGAACGCCAAGTATCAGCCGTTGTGGTCTCCGCGCTACCTGGTCTATGAGGAGGCGCGCGACCTGCCCCAGGTCGCCCTCGCGGCACTGCGGGCGGAGGCCTTCATCGTGTTCCCTCGATGGGCGCAGGCGGTGTTCCGATAACGGGCGCCGACGGCCGCTCGTGATGGGTCGAATTGGGCCCCTGCGCCGGAGGGGGTATCTCGGGTTCGGCGGCCTGATCGTCGTGCTCTTCCTGGTCGCGCTTTTCGCTCGCCCCCCCGGCGAGGATGCCGGTCCCGCCGGAGGTGATGGCCCGCGAACTGTGCTCGGTCTCGGGGATTCGGTGACCTCCGCAGCCGGATGCGACTGCGCAGGCTTCGTGGCCGATCTCGCGGCAGGGATGGGCCGGCGGTTGGGGTGGTCCATGCAGGCGGAGAACCTCGGCCGGGCCGGGCAGACGTCCGTCGAGTTGCTCGCGGCGGTCGCGACCGACCCGATCACGATCGACGCGATCGAGGCGGCCGCGGACGGCGTCATCGTCGTGACGATCGGCGCCAACGACCTCCTGCCGTTACGTGACCGATGGCGCACGGGGACCTGCACCAGCGACTGCTACTCCCGAGTGGTCGACGCTACGGCGCAGACCATCGGCCAAGCCCTTCGTCTAATCCGGGCACGGGCCCCTGAGGCGAGCGTGGTTGCGACGTCGTACTGGAACGTCTTCGAGGACGGACCGAAGCGGCCACCGGCGGCCGAACGGCTCTGGTCGCAGGATGTGACCAGAGCCTTCAACGCCGCGCTCATCGCGGCGTGCGAGCAGACCGGGACCACGTATGTCGATCTGTTCGTGCCCTTCAACGGCTCCGCCGGGTCAGCCGATCCGACCCGCTATCTCGCCTCCGACGGCGACCATCCGAACGCTGCAGGGCATGCCCTCATCGCTGCTGAGATCCTTCGCCGGCTGGGTCTGGACGGGCGCGATGTGCATAGGCCTGCACCCGCCTTTGAAAACCGGCGTTGACGACTCGCGAAGCCACCGCGCCCACCACGACGACGACTCCGAGGACGACCCAGGCCGCACCGGCGAACCGCGCCTGCACCGCCGAACCAAGCAGATAAACGATCCCCACAAGCCCGAACGACCAAACCAGAGCGCCGGAAGCGTTCGCCGCCAAGAACCGCGGGTACGGCATCCGCAATGCCCCTGCCGTCGGGCCGGCCAACATCCTCAGCAGGGGCAGGAACCGGCCAGCCGCGACGACCGGGACGCCGTACCGATCCATCAGATGTCGAAGATAGGCGAGGTGGTCCGGGGTGAAGCGCCGAGGGAAGCGGCGGCTCAGTCGATCCAGTAGCGGCGGGCCGACGCGAGCCCCGACCAGATACCCAACCGAGTCGCCTACCACGGCACCGGTCAAACCCGCCACGGCGATTCCCCATGGCCGTACGGCGGCCAATGGGTGCGTCGCCATGGTGGCTCCGACGAGCAGCGCTGTTTCACCGGGCACCGGGATCCCGAGGCTCTCAAGCAACACCAGCCCCGCCACGACGAGATACACCAGCACCGGCTGGGCGCCTGCGAGCCATTCGAGCAAGTGGTCGATGCTCATCCGACCTCCGTTCGAGGCTCCGTGTGCCTATTTCGCAGCCAACTGCACCACAAGATTGATGGTCATCGCGAGCACAACAGCTCCGAGCAGATAGGACAGCAGGGCGTGCTTCACAGCGGTCCGGCGGGCCTCGCGGGACTGCAGGTCGGTATCCGAGACCTGGTAGGTCATTCCAAGCGTGAAAGCTAGATACGCGAAGTCCACATAGTCGGGCGCGTAGTCGTCTCCACCATTGAAGTCCACCCCACCTGCATCGTTCGTATAGTACAAACGCGCATACTTGGTGGTAAAGACGGTCTGCACAAGCCCCCAAGACAGGCCGATGGCACCGAGTCCGAGCGCCGCCGGCGCGACTTGAGCGCCGCTACCCTGAGCCGAGCCGATCATGGTGACGATTCCGGCCAGGCTCGCCATGCTCGCCATCAACAGAATCATCTCACCGACTCGATGCGAGGGGTCCTCGCTGTTGACGTTGTCCCGGGTCTGTGCTGGCGTCATCCGACCCAGCACCAGCCAGGTCCAGATCAGGTACGTCCCCGCACCTACGACCCACCCCATCAACGGCGCGTACTCCGTGGCCGGCCTGAGGGCGAACAGCACCGTGACCAAGCCCACCGCTGCGCAGACACCCATCCGCAGCAGCACCAGCCGGCCGACCTTACCCTGCGTCACCTGGCTTCGCCGAGGGTGACGGGGATGACGAGGTTTTGACCGTTTCTGATCACGGTGAGGTGGGCCACTTTGCCGACCGAAAGGGCGCGGACCTGGCCAACGAGACCCTCGGTCGACGGAACAGGGGTGCCGTCGATTGCGGTGATCAGGTCATCCGTGCGCAACCCGGCCGAGTCTGCTGGTCCGCCGGAAGAAACGGTCCGGATCCCGGCACCACTGATCTGAACGGTTCCCTCAGTGACGGTGGCGTCGGAGGTGACCAGTCCCAGATGGGCGTGGACGACGTGACCGCTACTCAACAGTTGACTGACGACGTTGACGACTTCATTGACCGGGATGGCGAAACCGATGCCGATGTTGCCCGACTGAGATTGAGTCGTGGACAGGGACGCTATCGCGGAGTTGATGCCGATCAGCGCTCCACCATCGTTGACCAGAGCGCCGCCGCTGTTGCCGGGGTTGATCGCGGCACTGGTCTGGATCGCATCCGTCACCACGGGTTGTCCCGCAGATCCGTCAGCGACTCGATCGGGCAGCAACGGGGTACCCACCGCCCGGGTCGCCATTGGACGGTTCAAGGCGCTGACGATTCCGGTGGTCACGGTCCCGGACAGGCCGAGGGGGTTTCCCAGCGCCATGACGGGCTCACCGACAGCCACTGTCGACATGGTGGCCCGGGTGATCGGGACCATGGCTTTCGGCGGATCCGTCAGTCTGATCACCGCCAGGTCGGTGCTTGGATCGGTCCCCACAACGTGCGCCTGGTACGTCGTCTGGGCGCCCATTTGGACAGTGATGGCGGCAGCGGAGCCGAAAGCCGCGACGACGTGGTTGTTGGTGACGATGTCTCCACGGGAATCCCACACAACGCCCGAGCCATCAACACCGCTATCGGATGCTTGCCCCGATGCTTGTGCCGATGGTGGTGGTGTCACGCTGATAGCCACCACTGATTGGGAGTCCTTCGCAGCAACTGCCGACCAGGACTTCGCGGAACTCCCCGCGAGAAGGGCGTAGGCGCGGATGGCCAACTGATTGCCAGCCACGGTGCTCGTTGTGTCGGTCCTGCTGGCACCGATGACGACTGCCGTCCCCGCCGTAACGGCGATCGCGAGGATCGCCGTACCCGCGATCTGGAGACGCTGAAGGCGAGCACGACGCCGACGAGATTCTTGGTTGTCTCCTTGCGGGGTCAGATCGTTGAAAGGTGTCGGAGTGTCGTGCGTGGATTGTGCGTGCTCAATGCGACCGGGTGATTCGGTGGACCTCATGTCGGTCATCTCCTCGATCTGGCTGGCCTCACTGCACCGATCCCATGGTGCTCGCGGATGCGGAATGTACGCTGAGCGCCGGACGTGTCCCGCCTGTGTATTGCCTGTACCAATCCTGAGATAGTCCAGTCCGTGTGCCCACGCGGCCGATCCGCCGCACCCGAGCGACCCGCCCGCCGATCTCCGGAGTCAGCTGTGACCGCACTCGATTTCCCGGCCCACCTGAATGACCAGACACACGTCATTCTGAATATCAACGACACGCTGGATGCCCGCGCGACGCTGGGCCAGAGGGCCGCCGACGGTGTCGCCAAGGTGATGGGTTCGTGGCGCTTCATCATCGTCCAAACCGTGTTGCTGAGCTTGTGGATCGCCCTGAACGTCACGGCATACGTGAACCACTGGGACCCGTACCCGTTCATCCTGATGAATCTGGTGCTCTCGATGCAGGCGGCCTATGCCGCTCCGGTCATCATGATGAGCCAGAACCGGCAGGCTGACCGGGATCGTGTCGCGGCACACAATGACTACCTGATCAACGTCAAGGCTGAGGTTGAGGTGCGTGCCATCCTGGAGCACCTCGAGGCGCAGAGCGCAGCGCTGGGGCAGATTCAGGTTGATCTCAAGGGGCGGGATGTGGTTACCGGTTCCTTGCCGCACCTTCCGGAATAGCCCGGCCCGTTCGTGGCCAATGGCCGGGGAATCACCTGCAACCTGGGGCTTGATCCGCCACCGCCCGGCTGGTCCATACTCGGCGCTATGAGCGACTCGCAACGCCCGACCACTGAGGCCTACCTGCTCAATATGCTCCGCCGTCGCGACGACGTGCTGTGGGCTGGAGAACGCGACTCCACGGGGGTACCCACGGTCATCGCCAAGGACGTCGATGCGGTGCGCGCGCAGTTGCCACCCAACGCGGGCGAGGGCTGGCGCTGGTTAGACAGCCCTTGGACCTGGTCGGATGTGAAAGCCGCGGCGGCGGGGATCGCCCGACTCGAAGACCCGCAGGTGCGCTCCGTCAGCTTTGGCCCACGCGAAGACGAAACGTTCGGCGTCACGGTTGAGATGAACGCTCCCTCCGAGGCCGTCGAGCAACACGTCGCCACGCTCGAACCGGGCCTGGTCCGGGTGATCGAGGCAGCTGGCCAAGAAACGGCCGTGCTGTCGTCGATGGGCTTGCGTGGCGTCCCTGTCGTACCGCCGTCGACGCTGCCCGCGTTTCCATCCCTGGACCTGGGTCATCCGGGTCCGCTGGGAGCTGCAGGCTTGCCGCCTGCGTGGTGAGCGGAAACGTCGGGCTCGCGCAGGCACTTGCGGCCGAGACCGCGACTGCCCAGGATGCGGGTATGAACTTGCTCCCGGTCCTGGACGACTCCGGCTGGCAGCGCGTGCTGGGGGTGGTCGCCCACCCCGACGACCTTGAGTACGGCGCCTCCGCCGCGGTCGCCGCCTGGACCGAACGCGGCATCGAGGTGGCCTACCTGCTCCTGACCGCGGGGGAAGCGGGAATGCAACGCCCACCGGAGGAGGTCATTCCGATTCGGGCGCAAGAGCAACGAGCGGCCTGCGCCGCGGTCGGTGTCGAACGGCTAACGATTCTGAGCCACCCCGACGGCATGCTCGAACCCGGGCTGGCATTGCGTCGGGACATCACCCGTGCCATCCGGGAGTTCCGGCCAGACGCCGTCATCACCGGCGTGTGGGACGTCGAGGCGTACGGCGGTCTGAACCAGGCCGACCACCGCGCGGCGGGCTTGGCGACCCTCGACGCAGTCCGGGACGCCGACAACACGTGGGTGTTCCGGGACCTGGCGCAGGCTGGGCTGCCCAAGTGGCACACCAAAGCGCTGCTGGTGGCGGGGCACGATCAGGCGACCCACGGCGTACCGGTCAGCCAGAATCATGTCGAGGCCGCGGTCGCCTCCCTGCAATCGCACGCGGCGTACCTGGCCGATTTGCCTGGCCACCCCGTGCCGGCCGAGTTCATCCCGGGCATCCTGCGGCACGGCGGCGAAGCGTTGGATACGCCGTACGCCGCGCTCTTCAGGGTCTATGACCTCGGCGGTCTGGCGGCGTCAGACTGAGCCGGCCGCACTTTCGACGGCTGGCAATCCCTTGTCCGGGCAATGGTGCGGGGCTAGGGTCTGCTGATTCCTTCCTAACCCGTTGACCAACCCACGCCCCGCTGCGCTGCACCCACGGCTAGGGCGGGGAAAGAGGCGCGTCGTGAGCGAGCTGGACAATCACACCCCGCAGCAGGCTTCCTGGCAGGAACGACTGATGCCTGGTCGATTCGAGGGCATGACGGTCATCGTGACCGGTGCCGGCTCCGGGATCGGACGATCGACCGCGCTGCGCGTGGCTGCTGAGGGTGGCCGGGTGGTCTGTGCCGACTGGTCCCGTGAGGCCCTTGACGCCTTGGTCACCAACCACCCGAATCTGGATTTGGTCCCGGTCAGTGGAGACGTCGCGGACCCAGCCGATGCCAACGCCATCGCCGGGGCTGCCCAGGGGCGCTGCGACGGTCTGGTCAACAACGCCGGCGTGATGGACCAGTTCGCCCCGATTCACGAGGTCGATGACGAGGTCTGGGACAGGGTCTTCCGGGTCAACGTCACCGGACTGATGCGGGTCACCCGAGCCGTGCTGCCGCTGATGATCGAGGCGCAACGAGGCTCGGTCGTGAACGTCTCCTCCGCGGCCGGGTTGCGAGGCGGCGCAGCGGGCGTCGCCTACACCGCTTCCAAGCACGCGGTCATCGGGATCACCAGGCAATCGTCGGTGATGTACGCGCTTGACGGTATCCGAGTCAACGCTGTGGCCCCCGGCGGAGTGAACACGAACCTCGCGGTGCGATGGGCCTCCGAACGAGCTGTTGCGCGACTGACCCCGCTGCTGCAAGGCGTGGCCCCGCCGCCGGTGGAGCCCGAGGTGATCGCCGCGACGATCACGTGGCTGCTCTCCGACGACGCACCCAACATCACCGGCGTGACCGTCCCCTCCGATGGCGGCTGGTCCGCGATCTGACGTCATTGCGTCGCGTTCCTTACAGTCACCCCTATGAGTTTTCTCGCGCAGTCGACTAAGCCGCCGGTGGCCTGGCCATGAGCGGTGGTCTAGCCGCGCTCCTCGACGACATCGCCGCCTTCGCCAAGCTCGCAGCGGCCTCCATTGACGACGTCGGTGCAGCCGCAGGGCGGGCCAGCGCCAAAGCGGCTGGCGTCGTGGTGGACGACACTGCGGTAACACCGCGCTACGTCACCGGGTTCACCGCAGACCGTGAACTGCCGATGATCAAGCGGATCGCCATCGGCTCGCTGCGCAACAAGCTGCTCTTCATCCTGCCCGCGACGCTGATCCTCAGCGAGTTCGCCCCGTGGCTGCTCACCCCGCTGCTCATGCTCGGCGGCACCTACCTCAGTTTCGAGGGCGCCGAGAAGCTTTGGGAGAAGGTGAGCACGAGGCGCCAGGGAGACGACGAACACGAGCAGCCGGTGCCGGTGAGCAGGCAGGGCGGTGACCAGGAGGACGTGATGGTCCGCGGCGCGATCCGTACCGACTTCATCCTGTCCGCCGAAATCATGGTCATCGCGCTCAACGAGGTCGCCACCGAAGCCATCCTCAGCCGGGCCGTCATCCTGGTCATCGTCGCGATCCTGATCACGATCGGCGTGTACGGCGTCGTTGGCCTGATCGTGAAGATGGACGACATCGGGTTGCACTTGAGCACCAAACGGTCCCCCGGCATCAGGCGGTTCGGTCGGGCGCTGGTCAGGGGGATGCCCAAGCTGCTGGTCGCCCTGGGTGCGATCGGCACGGTGGCGATGTTATGGGTGGGCGGTCACATCCTGCTGACCGGCGCGGACACCCTCGGCTGGCACTCGCCGTACGCGCTGGTGCATCACCTGGAAGTGGCGGTCGCCAATGCCGGCGGCGCGCTGGGCGGTGTGCTCGGGTGGCTGGTGAATACGTTGGGTTCAGCGGTGTTCGGCCTGGCCGTCGGGGCGATCGCGGTCGCGGTCATGCACCTCATCCCGCGAAAGCAGCACGCCTCCACCGCGCACTGACGGCTGTCCCCACCGCCCCGGACGCCGTCAGCGCACGGACGCGGGCTGAGCCAGCAATGCCAGGACAGCTGCCAGGTCGGCGACGGTGGCCGCCGTGACCAGGCGGTGGACGTGCGGCAGCACCGCCCGCAGACCGGCGGTCTTGGGCGCGTACCCGGGCCGCCCGGCGTGCGGGCTGGCCCAGTAGACCCGCCGCGCCAGGCGGCTCAACCGGCTCATCGCGTGAGCCAACTCGGCGCTCGACCCCTGTTCCCAGCCGTCAGACAAGATGACCACCAAGGCGCCTCGAACGGCGGATCGAGTCCTGGTTGAGGTCAGCTGGGTCAGGCTTCGCCCGAGCGAAGTCCCTCCATGCCAGTCCGGCACCAGCGCCGCTGCAGCGGCTGGAGCACCGATCAAGTCTCCGCCACGCAGCGGCTGGGTGACCCGGGTGAGCCGAGTGCCGGTCGTGAACACCTCGACCCGCTCCAGTCCCCGCACCAGGGCGGCAGCGCCCAACAGGTAACTCTGAGCGTAGGCGTGCATCGACCCGGAGACGTCGATGACGACCACGATCCGCCGGGGCACTCGACCTGGCTGACGATGCCGTAAACGGGTCGGTTCGCCGCCGGCACGCAACGCCAACCGGACGCTGCCGCGCAGATCGATCCGGCCATGCTCATTCGGGCGCCCACGACGCGCGCGACGCCGCGGCCGGACCCGGGTCGCCTTCATCAGCAGTTCGAACGCAGCCGCCCGTTCAGCGGTGCTCAACTGCCTCAGATCAGCCCCCAACAGTCGTTCGCGGCGGCTCGCGGTGGCCAGCGCGGCTGCTTGCCCCGCGCCCTCACCCTCCTCCTGCGGGCTCGGCGCGTCGCGGATGGCCGGCGACGTAGCCCTTGACGCCGCAGCGAGCTCGCCCGCAGACCCGCCGAAATAGTCCGCGAAGACCACGTCGTAGGTCGCCAGGTCCTGCTGCCGCCGACAGAGGCTGGCGCGGCCGGCAAAGTAGACATGACGGCGCGTGTCCGCACGCAGCAGTGCCGCCGCGCAGACGAACGCGGCAGTCTCGTCGGGACCCCGGTCGATCCCAGCGGCTCGCAACGCACGGACAAACCCCACCAACACGTCGGTGACCGACGACCCCCCAGCCGGGCTCACCGGCGGCGTACCGATCCTCACGGCGCACCCGACCTCCGCCGAGGCGGGGCGCCACCTGGCAACGGTCCGATGGACCGGATGAACGCGTCGTCGTCGCGATCCTTCACGACGGCACCGAGGGTACGCCGGGCGCTTGCGTCGTCGAGCACCGCCAGCCCCAGCGCAGACAGCGCCCGCAGCCAGTCCAAGGTTTCGGCGACGCCCGGCGGCTTGACCAGGCCGAGTCCGCGCAGGTGGTGGACGGCATCGATGACGTGCGCACTGAGGGTGGCATCGATGTCCGGCAGCCGGCGACGGACGATGGCCTGCTCGGTCTCGACGCTGGGATGCTCGAGCCAGTGGTATAGACAGCGGCGACGCAACGCGTCGTGCAGCTCGCGGGTCCGGTTCGAAGTCAGCACGACGACCGGAGGTGCGGCTGCGGTCAGGGTGCCGATCTCCGGGACAGTCACCGTCCATTCCCCAAGCACTTCCAGCAGCAGCGCCTCGAACTCGTCGTCGGCACGGTCGATCTCATCGACCAGCAGGACCGCCGGGCGCCCCGGCCGGGAGGCCCGCAGCGCGGCCAGGATCGGCCGCTCCAACAGGTACCGCTGCGAGTAGACCGGAGCTGATCGGATCGAATCCGCTGGCCCGTCGTGGCCTTGTCGAAGATCGAGCAGCTGCCGTGCGAAGTCCCAGTCGTACAGAGCCTGTGCCGCGTCGATGCCCTCATAGCACTGCAGCCGCAGGAACGGACTGCCCAAGGCGGTGGCCAACGCGGCTGCCAAGCTGGTCTTCCCGGTGCCTGGCTCGCCCTCCAAGAGCAGCGGTCGGCTCATCCTCTCGGCGAGAAAGACGCTGGTGGCCAACGACTCATCGGCGACGTACCCAGCTTGGCTCAAGACAGCGATGGTGTCGGGCACGTCGATCATGCCGCGATCATCGCCCACCTGCCGCTGCTCGTCGTCGCCGGCCACCTCAATCGTCGGATTCGACCTGACGACGTGAGCCACGTCACGTATCCTCCGGCTATCGCAGCTGACCCTGCGACGAGGAGGACAGCACGTGAAACCGGCACCGTTTCGCTACCTCGCCCCGCGATCGGTCGACGAGGCATTGCGGATGCTCGCTGAGCACCAAGACGCCAAGGTGCTCGCCGGCGGTCAGAGTCTGCTGCCGGTGTTGAATATGCGGCTGGCCTCGCCGGCTGTCCTGGTCGACATCAACGGCATCGTGGACCTCGACCAGATCGAGGTCAGCGAATCCGGTGTCCGGGTCGGCGCCCTGGTGCGCCACGCCCAGCTCGAGGCTGACGAGGCAGCGTACCGGCAACTGCCGCTGTTACGACACGCGCTGCGTCGAGTGGCCCATCCTTCGATCCGCAACCGCGGCACCACGGTCGGGTCCATCGCGCACGCCGACCCGGCCGGTGAGATGCCCGCCATCCTGGTGCTGCTCAAGGGGACGGTGCGCATCGCCTCTACCCGTGGGGAACGCGTCGTCGACGGCGCCGATTTCTTCCAGGGCCCGATGGAGGCCGACCTCGCGCACGACGAACTCGTCACCCAGGTGACCTTCCCGGCTCGGCCCGGCTTGCGCGGCGCGTACGACGAGATCGCTCGTCGCAGTGGGGACTACGCCCTGTGTGGGGTGGGTGCCACAATCGTGGAGGAACATGGCCAGGTGGTCGACGTCGCGGTCTCCTTCGTGTCGACGACTCCGGTCCCCACCCGGCTTGATCTGACCGACGCCTTCGCTGAGACGGGCTCCGGCGAACCTCGTTGGGACCAGATCGATGCCCTGGTCGAGGCGCACATTGAGCCCGAGGCCGACCTGCACGCCAGCGCGGAGTACCGAAGACACCTGGCCAAGGTCCTGACCCGCCGTGTGCTGGGCCAGGCGCTGGCGGCCACGACCTCCCGCACGCCAGCGCCCGAAGGAGTCGCGCGATGACCCGCAGCATCCCGGTGGCCAATGCGACCGCCTTCGAGGTCACCGCCCAGTCGCAGGAGGAACAACACGACATTCTGTTGCGGGTCAACGGGGTTGAACACGCCCTGACCGTCCCGGCGCGTCGGCTGCTCTCCGATGCGTTGCGCCACGATCTTCGTCTGACGGGCACCCATGTCGGGTGCGAGCACGGGGTGTGCGGCGCTTGCACGGTGCTGCTCGACGATCGACCGATCCGCTCGTGCTTGATCTTCGCCGTCAGCGCCGTCGGTCACCAGATCCGCACCGTGGAAGGGCTGGCTGATCCGGAGAGCGGAGCGTTGTCACCGGTGCAACAGGCGTTCATCGACTGCCACGCATTGCAGTGTGGTTTTTGCACCCCAGGGATGATGATGACGATCGAGGCGTTCGTCGCGCAGCACCCCAATCCTGACCTGGATGAGGCTCGCGAGGCGATCTCGGGAAACCTGTGTCGTTGCACCGGCTACCAGAACATCGTCAAGGCCGTGTGCCGGACCGCCGAGCTGACTGCTCAGTCAACGGACCCCTCCAGCACCAAACAGGCCGACCGGGCCGATCGGGCCTCCGACGCCGAGGGCGGCGACGGTGGTGAGTCGCGATGACCACCAAACTCTTCGGCGAACCGATCCCGCGTCGCGAGGATCCCCGGATGGTGCGCGGACAGGGCCGGTACGTCGACGACCTGGGCCAGAGCGCGCTCGAGGCGGCCTTCGTGCGTAGCCCGCACGCGCACGCTCGAATCGTGGACATCGATGTCTCAGCCACCCTCGACGTCCCCGGCATCGTCGCCGTCTGGACCCATGAGGACTTGCAAAGCGCCGAGGCTGAGCCGTTGCCGATGCTGGTCCCACACCCCAGCGCGACCCACGTGATCACGGCGTACGCACTGGCCAAGGACGAAGTGAAGCACGTCGGCGAGCCCGTCGTGATGATCGTGGCAACCAACCGTTACGTGGCCGAAGACGCCTGTGCGCGGGTCCGGGTGAGCTACGAGACGCGGCCTGCGGTCGTGGGGGTGGCCGCCGCTCGTGACGGCGCGAACCTGGTCCATGAGCGGGCCCCCGGCAACGTTGGAGCGCACCTGCTGCAGGAGGTCGGCGACGCCCGCAGGGCGATCGAGGCTGCCCCGCACGTCCTTGAGTTGGACCTGGACTTTCAGCGCAGCGCCAGCATGCCACTGGAGGGCAAGGGGGTCCTGGCCTCCTATGACCCCAACGAGTCCAGGTTGCGGGTGTGGTCCTCCACCCAGACTTCAGGAGGACTGCGGGCGGCGCTCGCCGCGAAGCTGGGTATGCCGCGGGAGAAGGTCGAGGTGATCGCCCCGGACATCGGCGGGGGCTTCGGCTGCAAACTGATCCACCCGTGGCCTGAAGAGCTGTGCGTCGCCGCCGCGGCCCGCCGGTTGCTGGTCGACGTCAAGTGGACCGAGGACCGGCGCGAGCACTTCATCTCCTCTGCGCACGAGCGTGGGCAGCTGCAACGCGCGCGGGTGGGATTCGACGACGAGGGCCGGATCCTTGGCTTGGACGTACAGTTCTGGCACGACCACGGCGCGTACCTTCCGTACGGCGTCATCGTGCCGCTGAACACGGCGACCCAGCTGGTCGGGCCGTACAAATTGCCGAACTACCGGGTCGAATTCACCTCGTTGTACACGAACACCGTCATCGTCTCGCCATACCGGGGTGCGGGGCGCCCCCAGGGCGTGTTCATCTCCGAACGAGTGATGGACGCAGTCGCAGATGAGCTCGAACTGGACCGGGCACTGGTCCGACGACGCAACTTCATCCTGCCGCAGGAGATGCCATACGACGTTGGGCTGATGTTCCAGGACGGCCGGCCGACGATCTATGACTCGGGCGACTTCCCCGCCAGTCTTGACAAACTCTTGTCCCTTGTCGGCTGGGACGACTTCGCGGCGTACCGAGAGCACGCTCGCACAGAAGGACGTCGCGTGGGTATCGGGATCGGCTGCTACGTCGAGGGCACCGGCGCCGGACCCTACGAGGGCGGACACGTGCAAGTCGAGACCAGCGGCCGGGTCAACGTCGCAACTGGCCTGCCAACCTGTGGCCAGGGACATGCAACGGCGTTCGCCCAGGTTGTGGCCGACGAACTGGGCGCCCGGATCGAGGACATATTCGTCACCACCGGCGACACCAGGCGGATCGAATACTCGGTGGGCACGTTCGCCTCACGGTCGGCGGTGATGAGCGGGAGCGCGCTGCATCTGGCCGCCAAGGAGGTCAAGCAGAAAGCGATGGCGATCGCTGGTGAGGCGCTCGAGGTGGATCCCGCTGACCTTGAAATCGTCGACGGCATCGTCCGGGTCAAGGGTGACCCACAGTCCCAGATGCCACTGGCCATGGTCGCGGTGCTGTCCAATCCCTTGCGGTACGCGTTCGATGAGACCGCCCGCGCAGCGACCCAGTTCGGCGGCCGGTCCGACTTGAGCAAGCCGCCGATCGCCGACGGCGCCCACCCCGGCCTGGAGGGCACCGGATACTACTCACCGCCGCGCAGCACGTTCTCCAACGGGATGCACGCGGCGATCGTGGAAACCGATCCGCAAACCGCCGAGATCAAGATCCTGCGGTACTGCGTGATCCACGACTGCGGCAAGGTGATCAACCCGATGATCGTGGAGGGACAGATCCACGGCGGCGTTGCCCAGGGCGTCGGCGGCGCCCTCTACGAACGGATCGAGTACGACGCCGACGGCCAACTCGTCAATGCGTCCTTCATGGACTTCCTGATGCCCTTCGCCTCTGAAGTGCCGCACATCGAAATCGACCACCTGCAAACCCCCTCACCGCTGAATCCGTTGGGCGTCAAAGGCGCGGGTGAGGCCGGCACCATCCCGGCGTCAGCGGTCCTGGCCAGCGCGATCGAGGATGCCGAAGGCTTCCCGATCACGGCGATGCCTATCTCCCCCAGCCAACTGTGGGACCTGCGCGAACGTCACGCCCGGGGCGAGTGGCCCTCGCTGCGGCGCGCTCACACCTGACCGATCTGACGTCGAGGAGCACTTGGATGCTGATCAACGGCACCGCCCACATGGCTGCTGCCCCCGAGGTCGCGTGGAAGGCCTTTCACGACCCGGGGGTGCTCTCCCGCACGATTCCCGGCGCCCAGCGGCTCACCGAGACCGGACCCGACGCCTACGGCCTGGCGGTGATGACTGGGATCGGGTCGATCAAGGGCATCTACGAGGGCAACGTGGCGCTCACCGATCAGCAGCCGCACGACTCGTTCGTGCTGCGGGCGCGCGGCGAGGGCGCTGCTGGGACGATCGCCGCTGATGTCAAGGTTGGCCTCGCGGCGGCTGCCGACGGCGGCACCGACATCACGTTCGAGGCGGACGCCAACGTCGGGGGGACTATCGGCGGCGTGGGTCAGCGGATGCTGTCCGGGGTGGCGAAGAAGTTGGCGACGACGTTCTTCGCCGCGATCGACAAAGACATCGCAACCGGTGGCGCTCTCGCTGCCGAAGCCGCTGAGGTCGCCGTCCCGGTAGGCGCCGGCGCGCCGTCCGAGGCCATCGCGGCCCGGGCGCCGATTGGGCTGCCGATGCGGACCGTGCCAGCCGCGGGGCCGAGCCCGATCACGCTGCTCGCCGCGGCCGTGACCGGCGCGGCGATCGCGCTGGCCGGGGTGGCCGTCGGCGCGGCGGCCGCCAGCCGACGTGGGGACCGTACCGGCTGAGACCGAGCTTCGGCGCACGCCGGTCGTCTGGCACAGCTGCTGTGGGCCGCAGGGGTCATGCTGGCCAGAATGTGGCCCTCGCGGCGGCTGCCGGCAGACTGAGGCCATCGGTGCGTTCGAGGACGATCGGCTGGCCGACGTCATACCGCTGCCCTCCGGTCAGGTGCCCCTGTGTCTTTGGCCAGTCGGCGTGTCCCGGGTTGGGAGCGCGCCGTCAGCGGCGATCTCACCAACACCCGACCGCCGGTAGGCATGTGCGATCGACGGTCAGCTGCCCGCTGGCTCTCCCGAGTCTGGATCTGGCTGACGCGGTGAGCCGGTCCTGCCGACGGCTGGTGTCGGTGATGAGTGGATAGGCTCTGCCCATGTCACGCACGCTGCAGGACGCGATTGTCGCCGTGGTCGGTACGGGCGGCCTGGGGCAGGCCCTGACAGCGTCGTTCGCCGCGCACGGCGCCACCGTCATCGTGGCGGGACGATCGGGCGCCGTCGATGTTGCGATCGACCTCACCGACGCCGACGGTGGGTTGGCACTGGTCGACCACGCACGCACCCGCTATGGACGCCTTGATGGCGTCGTGATCGCGGCTGGGGTGGTCGCGTTCGGCGACCTCGACAGTACCGACGACACCGTCATCGAAGAACTCATGCTGACCAATGCCATCGGGCCACTGTGGCTGGCCAAGCGCGTTCTCCCGGCGCTGCGGGAAAGCCGCGGCTTCATCGCCAACCTCTCGGGCGTGGTGGCTGCCACCCCGGTGCCGGCTATGGCTGCCTACTCGGCGTCCAAGGCCGCGGCCGCTGCTGGCTTCCAAGCGCTCGGCAAGGAACTACGACGGGCTGGGGTGCTGGTGTGCGACGCCCAGCCGCCCCATACCGAAACCGGGCTGGCGACCCGGCCAATCGCCGGCACTGGGCCCCGGTTCTCCCCCGGCCTCGACCCGCGGGTCGTCGCGGATCGGGTCGTCACCGCGATCGAAGCGGGCCAGGCGGTCGTCTCCGCCGCAGACTTCTGA
>CAJDVI010000009.1_pt1 | contig 29522 bp, 20 predicted proteins | sample 7391351 | NCBI WGS metagenome assembly CAJDVI01 (sample SAMEA7055704, study PRJEB34461) | soil metagenome | biome: terrestrial ecosystem; feature: Peninsula; material: soil | place: Antarctica | collected 2016 | reverse complement strand
GCGGATGACCTTCCGCGTCGAGGACTCCCGGCGACGCCGTCTGGCCGAGGGCACCGACCTCGGCCAGTTGCAGGACACCCTCGCCCCGAGGGTGCGTCGAACCATGCAGCAGGCAGCCGGCGCCCTCGAGCGCCGCGGGCTGACGGCCTGGTCGCTCGGTGAGCTGCCTGACACGTTCGAGGCGGCGCGGTCAGGCGCCACGATTCAGGGCTTCCCGGCCCTGGTCGACGAGGGCGACAGTGTCGCCGTCCAGGTGCTGGCCAGCCCGGCCGAGCAGGCCGCCGCCGACCGACTCGGCGTGCGACGGCTGCTGCTGCTGAACACGACCGTGCCGTGGAAGCGGATCCTCGGACTGCTCACCAACGCGCAGCGCCTCGCCCTCGGGCACAACCCTCACGGCTCCGTCGAGGCGTTGCTGGACGACGTGCTCGCGGCCGCCGTCGACGCGATCGTCGTCCGCCAGGTCGCGGCGAACGCGTCCCGCCGCGTGCGGACGCCCGCCGAGTTCGACGAGACGCTCGCGGCCGTGCGGCGGGAGATCGTGCCCCAGGTCGTCGAGATCGTCGAGCTGGTACATCCCGTACTCGACCGAACCCTGCAGGTCCGGCTGGTCCTGGACTCGATCAAGGCACCCGCCGCCGCGGGCTTACGCGACGATCTCGCCGCCCAGCTGGGCGGGCTGGTCTACGACGGCTTCGTCGCCGCCACCGGTCTGGAGCACCTGCGCCACCTGCCGCGCTACCTGGCCGCCATGTCCCTGCGCCTCGACAAGGCTCCGGGCGAGCTGGCCCGCGATGCTGCGCGGGCCGAGACGATCGCTCGCGTGGAGGCCGAGCGGACCAAGCTGCTCTCGGCGTTGCCGCCGAGCGAGCGGGGAGCGCAGGCCGTCCGCGACCTTCGCTGGATGGTGGAGGAGCTGCGGGTCAGCCTCTTCGCGCAGACGCTGCGCACCGCGTACCCGGTCTCGGAGAAACGCGTCTACCAGGCGATGGACAAGGTCGAAGACTCCCTCCACCGCTGACGCGCGACCACGATCGGGGCGTCGAACAGCAAGTCGCGGAGGGAATCGCCCAGGCTACCGCGGCGTTAACCACCTCGAGAGTGAAACCTGTGGCGCCGGAAAGGAGGACCGCTTTGCTGGACCCCAGCGCCCTGTATCAGTTCCAGACCGACAGCGACATGACGTTCGTGCCCGCCCGGACGATGGTGGTGGCCTTCGGCGGCTACCTCGACGCGGGAGGCACGCAGCGGATCCTCGTCGACCACCTGCTCGCCACGCTGAACCACCGAGTGGTGGCGACCTTTGACATCGATCAGCTGTTCGACTACCGGGGACGGCGTCCGCTCATGACGTTCGAGCGCGACCGATTCACCGCGTACGACCACCCGAGCCTGGTGCTCCACGCCCTCGACGACGATGACGGCACCTCGTTCCTGCTGCTGACCGGCCGCGAGCCGGACTATCAGTGGGAGCGCATGGTGGAAGCCGTGCAGCAGCTCGTGGTGCGCTTCGGAGTCGAGCTGGTCGTCACCGTGTACGGGGTGCCCATGACGGTCCCGCACACGCGTCCGCTGTGGGTCTCCGCGCACGCGACGCGCGAGCAACTGGTGGAGGGTCGTACGCCGGTGTTCGGCACCGTGAAGGTGCCGGCCGGCCTGCAGAACCTCCTGGAGTTCCGACTCGGAGAGGCCTCCAGATCGGCGGTCGGGTACGCAGTCCACGTCCCGCACTACCTCGCGCACGCCGATTTCCCGGCCGCCGCCCTCGCCGGGCTGGAAAACCTTTGCGCTGCGACCGGGCTGAACGTGCCGGACACGGCCCTGCACATGGCCGCGGCCGACTCGCAGCGCGCCATCACGGCCGAGATCGCCGAGAACGACGATGCCCGGCCGGTGATCACGGCGCTGGAACATCAGTACGACGAGTTCATTACGGGTCGCCAGCGACAGGCCCTTCTGGCTGGCGACGACTCGTTGATCCCCAGTGGTGACGAACTGGCTCAAGAGTTCGAGGACTTCCTGCGCCAGCAGGAGGGCGACGCCCAGACAAAACCGCCGGAGCGCTGATCCGTTCCTGCAGGTCAGGATGGGTGACGCAGCCAGCGCTCGTCGAGGTGGCCGCGGATGGCACGTGGGCGGGCCCGGGCCGAGGAGCAGCTCACCGGCGGCCGCAGAGGTGCCGTGCGCCGCGTACGTGCGGCAACGGCTGGCGGACGACCCGCACCTGCTCGTCTTCGCCCTCCCGGCGCGGCAACCGCAAGGGTGTGGTCGAGAAGGCCAACTATTTTGCTGCACAAGGGTCCTGGCGGACAATCCCCGACAACATCAGGGTCGAGGAGGCCCAGGTCCGCCTCGACAAGTGGTGCGCCACCCGCGGCGACACCCGCCTGCGTCCAACCGGGTAGGCGACGAACAATCCTTACGCTATACGGGAACCGACGCTTACTCAAAGGTCTCTTATCATCCTCGGAAGAGGCAGCGCCGTGGTTTCTTTAACTTTGGCAAAGGATATTCTGCGAGTAGTCCGCAGCACGCCGGGGATAGAAAGCAGACCCTTTGAATGTAGACGATCAAATGCTGCAGCATCGCGAGTCACCGTCTTCACCAAGTAGTGGTACTTACCGGTTATTCGATGGCATTCGGTCACTTCCGGCAAGTCACCGATTGCCTGTTCGAAACGCTGCAAGCTCTGCTCCGACTCAACCTCTAGCAACACTTCCACGAATGCCACGAAAGACCGCCGGACGAGACCTGCGTCGAGTAGAGCTACGTAATGGGTTATCCACCCTTCGCGTTCGAGGGACCGCAGGCGGCGCTGCACTGGCGCTTGTGTCAGCCTGACTCGTTTTCCAAGTTCGCTAAGACTCAGTCGCCCATCCTTCTGGAGCTCACTGAGGATGGCCAGGTCGACTTCGTCCATGCGCGCACTCATCTCTTCCGTACCAGAAATTTCAGCGCAAAAAATGCGCTTGAGTTGCATTCTGGCGCAAAAATCGCAACCTAATTGCGCAGCAATTCATCCATCATGGAGGGGTACCCGCCGCCGGAGCGGGAGCAGTGGCGCGATTCCGCGGACGTGTCGAGGAACGCGGTTCCGATGGGTGATGGCGAGGGGCAGGGGGAGTTGATGTCCGGCTTCGACAATCTTTTGTCCGACGCCGCAGAGCTGGCGCCGCTGTTGCGTAGCTCCCTTCATCGCGAGGCGGAGGCTCTTCGAACAAGCCTGGTCCTCAATCCCGTGGAGAACTTCCCGCTGCCCGAGGACCTGGGAGTGGTGGCAGGGCTACTTCATGGGCTCTACAGCTCGGACAAGGTCCGGTCCCGCGAGGCTCGGATCGCCACGGACCACCAGTTCGCCGGGAGAAACGACATTGCCCTCGATTGCCGCCGTGCCTACGCAGCGTGGTCCAGCGCCTTGGGGGCCGCCGATGCCACGCTCCGCGTCCTGTCCGGTCTGCATGCCCACACGGTGCTGTTCATGTCGATCGCGCATCCCGGACAGCGGGTGTTGCTGTTGCCTGTCGAAGCCGGGGGTCACACCTCGACGCCCCACATTCTTGCCCGGTTGGGGCTCGAGGTCGTCGAGATGGCTGTCGACGAGGAGGCGCTGCGCGTGGATATCGAGGCCACGCTGGCTCGTTGCGTGGACGAGGCCGTCGACTTTGTGTTCATTGACCGCAGCGAGGGTCTCGTGGTGGAGGACTTCTCGGCGCTCGCCCAGCTCGATGCCGTCTCTGTGTTCGACGCCTCCCAGTACCTCACGAACATCCTGGTCGGTCACCACCCAAACCCCTTCTCGCAGGGCTTCGACCTGCTGGTGTCGAGCGTGCACAAGAATTTTCCCGGCCCTGAGAAGGCGCTCTTAGCCGCTCGCACTGACGACGAGGTGTGGCGCCGCTTGCTGGTGGGCGCATCGACCTACGTATCGAACATGCACGTCGCCAGCACGTACGCAGCCACGCTCACGCTCGGCCGGTCCGACTGGCTTGAGAACTACTCACGGCGCATGCTGAACTGTGCCTGCCTCCTGGAGGAGGCGCTGGCCAGTCACGGCGTGCCGGTGATCCGACGCCCCCAGGACGCCATCCCCACCCACCACGTATGGATCCGGGAGGGCGACCGCCGGAGTGCGTTCGAGACATTTGAGGCCTTAGAGCAGTGCGGCCTGCACACGAACTACCGGCTTTTGCCCTATGGGCTCGGTTATGGGCTACGGCTAGGCCTTGGCGCCGTCGTGCGACTGGGTATGGTGGAGAACGACATCCCCAGGCTCGCCGAACTCCTCTCGGGTGTCCGGACACGCGGACCGACCCCGGCTCTCCGGACCGAGGCCCGCGCAATTGCCACCGAGATCTGGGGCCGGCAGGCATTGAGGTGAAAGCGTGCGACCCGCATGGTTCTTGCTGAACACAGCTACTACGCATTGCTGGGCACACGTCGGCTCGGTCAGCTAACGCACTCTTTGGGCGCGCTCGCGCGCGACTGGGTCCGAGTCCGAGTCGCCTACTGCGGAGTGTGCGGGTCGGACCTGTCCAAGTACTTGGGTCTCCGCAGAGCCACGTTCCCTCTCCCGATGGGTCATGAGTGGGTGGGTGTTGTCGAGGGCGTCGGATCCGACGTGCGGACCGTGGCACTGGGCGACGTTGTGACAACCGACCTCAATCATCGGTGCGGTTCGTGCCCGCAGTGTCAGCGCGGGAAATCGCACCTCTGCAGGCAAGGCCAGGTGGGGCTGTTCAGTAACCGCGGATTCGCAGAAATCCTCGATATACATGTCGGCTATTTGCAGAAGTGCCGATCTGGTCCAGTGCCTCAGCTTGCATTGGCCGAGCCGCTGTCGTGTGCGCTACATGCCCTCGCGCACGTCCAGCCAGGGACGAACGACCGCGTGCTCGTCATCGGCGCTGGAAGCATCGGCCTGTGCGCATCGTTCGCGCTGTGCAATGGCCGCCCCATTGGCGCCTTCGACGTGACTGACATCAACCACGGACGGCTTTCCCGGCTGGAGAAGGCATTGGAGCCCGTTGGCCGAGCGGTGAGCGAGGTCACCGAGCAGTACGACGTCGTTATGGACGTATCGGGAACCGCCACGGGCCTCCGGGCGGCATGTGTCGCCGTAAGCCCAGGCGGACGCCTCTGCACCGTGTCTCACCTTCCCGACCATGCCGACATCAGCTTTCTGTTGGACATCCTCATTCACAAGGATGCGACCTTGGCGATCAGCTACCTCAACGGCTCGGTGAGCACACTGGTTGCGGCGATCCGGCTCCTCGAGACGAATTGGACGCCGACATGGAAACACCTCATCGAGGTGAGACCGCTGAGCGACCTGAAGTCCGTGTTCGCGCAACGCAGCGCGTCGTCCGCCAACAAGGTCGTCATCGACGTGTCAGGGTCGACGGCTCGTCAGTGACTCGAGGCGGGCTCTCACATCACCGTCCCCGGTCCAGTCCACGCCGCGCGACCAACGACGGACCTCCTCGTCGGCTCCGAGGAACCATGCCGGCACGACACAGAGGTGGCCGTAGGTCGTCAGACTCTCGACCTCTTCGACGAGCTGTCCGTAGGAACGCAGGGCGGCGGCAGTGTCACCAGCCCGGACCTCGGTGACAACGCGAGCCTGATGCGCGAAGCAGCGTCCGGCGCGGTAGCCGACCTCCTCTGCCTCCCTGAGCGCGCGCTCAGATGAAACCCGCGCCGCATCAATCTGGCCGTCGCCGGATTGAGCGACGGCAAGCGCCGCCTGCGCTTTCGCTATCTCGATTCGGCTGCCCAGGCGGGCATTCAGTTCAATAGCCTCCTCGGCGTCACGAAGACCCTGGACCGGGCGCAACCAACACTGGGCCTCGGCCACATTCGTACGCAGCTTGCCGCGCATGCTCGGCACGTCCCGGACGATGTCGAGCGCGCTCAAGTATTCGTGCTTGGCTACCTCGAAATCGAAGGCGAAACGATGAGCGTGACCGCGGTGACGGGCCAGCTCCGCCCAGTCCATCGCTCGCTCCTCGCCCACCATCGAATAAGCGTTCCTGAGGAGGCTGCTTGCCTCCCCGAAATGCCCATCCATCGTCAGCATATCGGCGTGGTACAGACGGGTTCGGATGTGATCTCGCCGCGTCCCGTCGAATGCCGTGATGGCATCATCGAGCTCTTGGAATCTGCGACGCGCATATCCGTAGTCGCCTGCGATCTCCTGCAGGTAGGCGAACTCGATAGAGAGGGACATCGCGTGCCTACCGAGCAGTCCCGCGCGTCCTTTCAGGGGCTCAAGCATATTGACGGCGACGACCGGTCCTTTCGTGCGCCGAGCGCTCAGGGCGGCGAAGTACTGGGCCACCATCCGACTGGCTTCGTCGGCGTCCGAATCATCCAGCCCGGGAAGCCCGCTCAACTCGTGCCAGTACCCGGCGTCATACAGGGTGTAACCGATATCGACGAGGGTCTCCACGATCTCCTCGCCGGGGTTGCTGACCTTCTGCCACGCCTCCACCAGGGCGCTGAAGAGCGGGACCATCCGGTCCTCCGCGCCGCCGACCCGGCGCTCAATGCGCCGCGACAGATGCTCGGCGGCCTTCGACAACGCGAACCGGGCCTCCGCCTCCATCCCTGACCCCCGACGGACGAAGTCCGTCAGCAGATCGTGCGTACGGAACAACGAGCGGTCCACCTCGGCCACAAAGAACCACTCCAGGAAGCCATGGATGCCGACATCCCGGTCAGCAAGGCCCAGATCGTGCACGAGCTGTCGGTGAAGCGACTCGTCGAAGCACTGCACTGCCGCCACCGCCACCGCGAGAGCACGCTCGTCATCGTTCAGGTGCGCAAGCAGGCGATGCACCATACCGGGCGACGAATTCGGTAGCGCCGCCGCCTCGACCGCACCGCGCTCACGGATGTGGGCGCGACAGACGTCGATAGCCGTGTGCAGGTAGAACGGGATCCCGCTTGAGGTGTCCACCAGCCGGTCTTCGACGCGCCGGGGCAGATGGTCCCCCAGCTCGCGCCGAATCATCCTGCGGCATTCGTCCTCGGGCAGCGGGCCGAGCTGTCGATCCACCAGGCTGGGCCCCCAGACCCCGGGGCTGCTGCGAAGCTTGCTGCACGCAGAGATCACGTGGATGCCTGCCGCCAAACTACGAACGAATCTGGGCAACCACGCCGCGCCCCCCACGTCTTCAAGATCGAGATCGCCGAAGCCGTCGTACAGGAACACCAGCCGGCGGCGCGACGGGTCCGTGAGCACGCGGGCCACGTCCTGGCCAAGGAGCTGCGGGAGTAATCGGAGTAGCTCGTCGGGTCGCGACCGCAAAGCGTCAATTTCTGCGAAGTCGGCGCGGTCGTAGCGCCGGCGCATCACGACGGAAGCGGCGAGCTCGTCGAACCGGTCGACAGCGAACGTGATCGGACAATCATCCGCGTCCAAGCCCAGAAACGGCCTGCTTTCGCTGCCGGTCCACCAGGAGAGCGTTAGTTCGCTGGGCGGTAGCGGCACATCCGTCGCCACTCCGTACGTAGCCAGGGCTACATCAAAAAGGTGGCAGTCCACGTCCACGGCATCCCGCACGCTGATCAGAGCCGCGAGTGGGCGAGTACCCGCCGGCACCCAAACGACCGTAGGAGGGTCCGGCAGGGCCGCGAAGCGGGACCGGACCTCACCGAGGAATCGGGTCTTCCCGATTCCGCCGAGACCCGCGAGCCAGATGACGACGTGGTGGGTGGGTTCTTCCCCGAGGGACCTGAGGTGCTGCTCGAGGAAGCGGTACTCCTCCACCCGGTCGAGGAACGCTGCGGACCGCTGGCGGCGAGCGCCTGGCCGCGTCGGCTCGGCTGGTCCGTTAGCCACTGCGACCCGCCGAAGACTGCGTCTGCACCTGGAACACGTACAGGCCGTTCGAGCCGCCGATGGCGAGCTGCCCGTCCGTCGGCCTCCATGCGCCGCAGAGTGAGGTCCCGGCCAGAGCCATCGCCGATTCAGGTTCGTACATCCTCGCGCTCTCCACCCCCCCAACGCGCGCCCCGTCCCGCCACAGTCGGAGCTGTCCGTCACAAGACAGGGTAAAGAGCAGTTGGCCACCGGGCGAGAAGTCCACCGCCTGGATCGCGGCGTCGTGACCGCTCATGGTTTGCCCTTCCCCCGCCTGAGGATCCCATGCGCTCAGGCCGCCGCACTCGTCCCCGGAGACCAGCCACCGACCGTGAGGGCTCCAGGCCACGGTGCGCACGGGGTGTCGGTGCACAGACTGCTCCTGGAGAGGGGATTCTTCGTGGAGGTCCCACACCCGAAGCGACCCGTCGTCGTCACCGGTGACGATTCGTCGTCCATCCGGTGACCAGGCGAGAGAGCGCGCCGCCTCGCCTCGGCGAGTGCCGACGACGGCAGCGGATTCGTCGTTCATTTGCCACACTTGCAGGGAACCGTCAGCCCCTACGCACGCAAGTCCGGTGCCGTCCGGGGAGCAGGCGAGGGCGCGAACTCCTTTGCCCGGGGCCAGGAACTCGAACGCAGGCGCGCTGGCGGATCCGGGGGTCCATATGCGCACCTTCCCATCGTCGCAGCCCGCGGCGACTCGATCCCCGACCCAGGCAACTGCTGGTGACACCTTGACGTGCGGCCCCTCCAGCCCCACCGGCGCTTCAGTGCCACCGGCCGACCGCACCTGCACGGAGCAGTCGCCCGTGACGGTGGCGACGTACGTTCCATTGGTCGACCAAGCGAGCGCTGCAACGCGATCCGAGGGTCCCTTCAATTCGAGGGCACCACAATCCCCATCCACCCGCCACAGCCTGACCTCGCCATCGACCCCTCCGCTCACGAGCTCGGCTTTGCACGGATGCCAGGCGACCGCCAGTGCCCCGCCGTCGTGTCGGCCGAGGTCAACGGGTTCCGACCCGTCGGTGTCCCAGATGCGGACGCAGCCATCCTCCGCCCCGGTCACTAGGTGGTCTTCACCCGGCGACCAGGACACGCTCAGCAGCGGACCCGGAATGCGCCCCAAGTCCTGACGTGTGAAGGCACGCCTACCGTCCCACAGCGCGAGCGCCCCATCCGCGCCGCAGCTGGCCACGACGTCGTGCGCTGACCAGTCGACGGAGTACACCTCGCCATCGTGGTGCCCGAGCCGCCGCGGTGAGGCGTCGCCGATGTTCCATGCACTGACCGCGCCGTCGTCGTCCCCGAAAGCCACCGACCGCCCTTCGGGGGACCAGCCGATCGAGCGCACCCAGGCTCCTTCGCTGACGACCTGACAGTTCCACGGGCTGTGCGGCGAGTCCTCTCGTCCGGTCCAGACCATCACTCCTCCATCGCCCGCGGTTGCCACGGCCAGCGCGTTAGGACACCAGGCAATCTCACGGACACCCGAGGCCTGACGCCCGACCTCGACCGGTTCCAACGCCGTCCCCACGCCCACGAGGTACAGGCCACCCTCATCGTCGCCGCACATCAGCCACGGATACCCGATAGACCACGCGACGGCTCTCACCCAGCCGACAGAAGGAACGGACTGCGATGGTTCGGTGTCGTATCCGCGCCATATCCAGACACGCCCGTCGCCACTCCCGGCGGCCAGATGACGCCCGTCACGGTGCCAGCTCAGCGAATGTACGCGAGCCGGATATCGCTCCAACACCCGCTCAAGCGCGGAACCGGTCGGCTCCGGGCACGACCAGCCTTCAGCGTATTCAAGGGCTGGCCACACCGGTCCTTCGTTCGTCCAGGTCAGGAGTGCTGTGGCTCCCGGTCGAGCCGCCAGGGTCGTAGCGACGTCTTGTGCCGTCCTCAGACCCACCATGAGGTAGCTCCAGCGACGCAGCCACGCCCGCAGCTCCTCCGCTTCGGAAACCCGGATGTGCTCGAGCTGTTCTAACAGAGCAGAGACCCCGACGTATTCGACGGTCCGGGATAGGAAGGCGACATCCCTCAGCATGACGACCTCTTCCTCGCGAAACCCAGCCCCCTCCAGGTGCACCAGCAGCCACCGCCACAGGTAGTCCGCGTCGCTGCTCAGATCGGCCCACTGGCCGCTCGGGGGTCGATGAGCCGCGAGCAGCGCGACATGTCGCGCACGGCTCCCCTGCTCGCCGTCGGTGCTGAGCAGGTAATGGCGCAGCACCGGATGCAGACGAACGGTCTGCTTGTCCACGTCATGGCGCTGCACCAAGGACAGGCTTCCGAGCTCGATGGCTAATTGGGAGCTATCGAAGCCCTCGAGGCCATTCGTGTTGGCGACGATATCCAATGGGACGTCCTCCCCCGCGAGGATCGCGAGGTCCCGGTAGCTGTCGACGCCGCTACGCCCGAGTCGCTGTTCAAGGAGGGCGAGACTCAGCTCGACGGTGGCGCCGACTGCCCGGTCGCGTTGCTCGACATCGTGCGGATCCAGCGCCGCCGGACCGCGCACAGCGATTGCGCGATCGATGACGTCCGCGGCTGCTTGTGGCTGCTGCCCGAAGTAGATGCGGTCCAGAAGCGCACGGTTCACCAAGTCGGCGAGAAGCGGCCATCGGCCAGTACGGGTGACCAAGGCGGACCAATCCACGTCGCTGTCCGGGACGTCACGGGCAAGTAGCGCCTTGGTCTCCGCCAGCGTCATCTGATCGACGGCGACGAAACGCGTTAGGCGCGGCGCTGCCCGACGTACAGGGGTCGTGATGAGGCGCACCGTGTTGGGCGCTCCCCGGAGGAAAGGCTCGAGGTCTTTCAGATGATAGACATCGTCGATGACCAACAACGCCCTCCGGTCGCCGAGCACGTTGCCCAAGTGCTCACCAGCCGCAGCCGGGTCGCATACGGCTAGAGACTGACCGCCCAATTGACAGACCAGGTCGTTACAGCGGTCGACGAGGCGACGTTCGGGAGGCGACGGCCCGAGCAAGACCCACAGCACGCCGTCGGGGAACTCCGACCGCACCCGATGACAGGCTTCCGCCGCCAACGTCGTCTTTCCAAACCCTCCCATGCCCCACAGTGCCACCAGCGGGAGCGCCCCCTGGTTTTCGCTGGCGTGCCTCGACTCGCGCACCTTCGCGACGATGTCGTCGCATAAGGCGTGACGGTCGATGGGCGTCTCGCGCGGCAGCTGAACCATGAAAGGTGGGACTTGGGGGGAGGACGGTGGTTCGCCGACGGGGCGTACGAGATCGTCTGCGCGCTCATGAGACGACAAATCTCGCAGCGAGCTCTTGATTAGGGATCGCAATTGATCCGGGTTCTTGAACGTCTTCACCGTCACATCGTGGTGAAGCAACCGCTTTCGAAAGTGTTCCTGCTTTTCCGCGTAGCTGGGATCACCACGTGCCAGACCAAGAGGCATTAAACCGTCTTCATCTAACAAGAATACGAGCCGAGGCATGCCCTCTTCCACCGCGGTATCGTATTCAAGTTCGGTGTACGATCTGTCAGGGTCGTCGGCGACGGGGCTGCCATAATTGAAGCCGATGATGCCGACGTACACGTCGCTGCCGCGAACTCGGTCGCGACACACATCGGCTGGCGGGCGAGGAGCCGCGCTCCAACTAGACATATCCACCGATATGTATTCAGCAGCGTTGCAGGCATCGGTCGCGGCTCGCACGTAGGACCCGTCATGAGGATATTCTTCGAACTCCGACGTCCGGCTCAAAAAGACGTGTCTCGCCTGCCGCATACGCGAAAGTGTATCAACCGCGTCGGAAGGTTTCCCCGGGGCTCTTCGTGGATGCAGCGGCTCGTTCACCTGAGACGATGGATTCACGGCATCACCCCCCACTGGAACTCGCTGAGTCCGCAAGCGCTGACGCCGGTCGCGACCAGAACCCGTCCAAGTGCTCTGCCTTTACGTCCTTCGCCGCGTGTTTGCCGATCATCGTGAGAGTGTCCTCATCGGCCACGCAGTCGAGTTTGCGGACTCGGGCCGCAGTCTTGCCGTCGATACCCAGCGCGCGATCCAGGCTCTTGTTGGACAGATCAGCGTTGTACCGCACGTAGGTGAAGGCCTCCCGGACCCCTAGGGCCTGTCCCGGGTCGGTAGGGTCGCCGCCCAGACCCAAGGCCGTTTGGGCGTTCTCGCGTGCGAGGTCACCTACTTCCGTGTCGAGACTCGGTCCGAAGATGCAGCGACCGAAGACCCGGCACAACAGGTCCTGGCTGAATGCCGAGCCGTTCATGAAGACCGACGGGACCAATTGACGCATGTCCTTGATCGACTGGTTGACGATATTCCGGCCCTTGCGCGGCACCGCGGCCGACGATCCGGTCCCCACGGAGACGACCAGGAGATCGTTCGCGCCGGTGGCCCAGGACATGCCGTAGTTGGGCAGCGTCGCCACGACCGCGGCGATCAGCGCCGGGTTGTTGAACGAGGTCACGCCGCCGTCCTGGAAGGTGAACGCTTGTTTGCCAAGTTTCAGCTCCTGCGGAGCGAAGTACGTGGGGGCGGCGGTGCTCGCGCGAAGCAGCGGGACCAGCTGAAGATCGAGGTTGCGGTCTTCGTGGGGTGGCAGCATCCGTTCGGCCCGGTTGTATTTCGCCGCCGTGCAGTTGGTCAGTAGCCAGGGTGAGTCCGTCCGGACGTTGTGCATGACCAGGAGCAACATCGTCCGAAGCGCCGGGTCTCCGAGGGTCGGCTCGGAGCCCGGGGCAATCGCGGCGAAGTACGCGGCCAGCGCCTTGGAGAGCGGCTTCGCACGGAAGCGCGCCAACCGCGGCAGGGCCCGGACGTCCTTGCGAAACACGGAGTGGCCGAGCGCGGAGTACTGCTTCTGGATCTCCTCGACCGGGCGGCCATATGCGAGCATCGTGGCGATGATGGCCCCGGTGCTGGTGCCCGCGAAGAAGTCGAAGTAGTCCGCGAGAACCTTGACATCGCTGTGGGACTCGCCCAGTACCCGTTCGATCTGGGCGAGGATCTCCAGGGAGATGACGCCGCGGAAGCCACCGCCGTCAAGGCTGAGAATCCTCTTTTTGCCCTTGTTGTTCTGGCGCCGGGACGAGGCCCGAGGTGTCGGGTCAATGACTCGCAGCCGGTTCGGCGGTCCCTCAACACCACTCGCGGTCACCGTGGCCAGCCTTTGTACCACCTGCCAGGTGCCCCCGGTGCCGTTGCTGCGATCGCCGTCCCAGACCAGCAGGCCGTAGCGACGGTCGGCGCCTTCGAGCCGGTCCAGCATCCACTGGTTACCCTTCTCGAAGGCTTCCGAGCTGGTGGGGTCGCCCGGCCTGCGCCCTTCGGGCAGCTCCAGGACTTCGGCCCGCGGATGGTCGCGGACCATGACGTACCGCTCATGCCATGACGAGGCCACATCGGGCGTGGTCCGGTCGGTGACAGACCGTCGTACAAAGTCATTTTCGGGCATCGCCAGACAGAGTTGGACGCGTGCGCCGCGGTTCAGCGCGCATTCCGCCGCGATGAGATCGGTGCCGCGGGCGCCGCCGGTCATGACCGTCCAGGTGTCGCCGACCTCCCAGGCCTCCAGCATCGCCTCGATTTCGTGCGTGACGTCCCGGACCGCCGACTCGGGGAACCGCGGTGTAGGTCTGCCCGACTCGTCGGTCCGGTGCCCACTGACGAAAAGCGTTGGGGAGCCCATGTCGTCGTCCTTCCCTGAGGCCGGTATGGAACATACTCCGAGTCCCGGCAAGTGACGCCCGGGTAGCGGGGCCGATCGTCGGCACGTCGGCACGTCGTTGCGTCACGTTGCGTAGGCGGACCGGGTCAAGAAGCGGCCACTGCTCGGGCCTCGCGGACCAGGGCGCACACCGCGTGGCGGAACTCAGCGGTGTCACGCGTGACCAGGCCGAGTTCCTCCGCCACCGCTTCGGCGAGCCGCTCGGCGTCGCGGGGGTGATCGGCGTCGAGGGCAAACCGGCTGCGCAGCGGCCCTTCGAGTCGCACCGACCGGTGGCTGCGCAGGGGGACGATCATTCGCTGGGCGACCCAGGCGGCTCCGAGCTCGAAGAGGACGTATGTCGACGCCAGCGCCGACGGAGTGAGCAGCGCCACGAGGACCTTGGCGTTCTCGATTCCTGCACGAAGCGTCGGGTCGACCTCGCGGCCCGCCGTCGGACTGTGGTCAGGCAGGGACGTGCAGAAGATCTGCGAGGGCGCCAGCCCGGCGACACCGGTGCCGAGCACCTGGACCACCGCCGCGGCGAGGCGCCTGTCGACGGAGGCATGGCTGACGAAGACGCGCGTGGCGGATCGTGAGCGAGCCCCCTGGGGCGTGGCGTGGACCGTGGTGGTCACCGGACCGTGGATGCTGCCGACGTTCAGTACACCCGAGACGGCGACGTCGCGGATCTCGACGTCGCGCCGGGGCTCGACGGGGGCGGCGTCGGGTCTCATCCTTGGGGACCGGGCGTCTGCTGCGGGTGCTGCCCCCCGGGGGCCTGCCACCGCGATGGCTCGTGCGGCCCACGGGCCTGGGCGTGGCCCTCGTGGGGGGCCTGCCCCGGCGCCTGCGCGTGGGGACGGGGAGGAGGGTTCGGGTCAACTCGCAGCGGCCGACCGACATGAGTGGTCGTCGGGCCCCTCATTTGGCCCGTGTTCAACAAGCCCGTGACGGTGGTGTCGCGAATGCTCACGTTCGTCTCGTTCACCGTAACCAGTTGTGGTGGCACGTAGCCGATCGATTCGATGATCGCTCGGACGCGGTCGACGGCCACAGCCAGCCCTCCCTCGTCGGTCGTCGGGAAAAACCGATGCTCACCGGACGCCAGTGAGATGGTTAGCCCGTACCTCTTCGGATTGACGACCTTGACAATGGTGGCGGCGCACACGGCCGCAAAGAGAAGGAAACCGACGACGTTTCCGAGATCCCGGCTGACCGTGCTGTTGAGGAAAAGCGGAATCACGAGGAGACCGACCGCCAGCAGGACGATCATCCGCGTTTCAATCGGGTACTTCGGAACCCACCCGGGGCCGAAGTGGCAGAGATTTTGGGTGGGGTAGACGTGGGCTCCCACCTGAATGGTCTGCGGCGTGATGACGATGTCCGCCTGGGTCGCGGTGGGTTCGGGACGAGGGGCAAGAGGTACCTGTGACATGGTCGTGTCCTACTTTCGGCTCTCGGGCATCCGGCCTCGCGCCAGGACGTCAGTTTACGGGGGGAATGGTGAGGAGCGCTGTGTGGGAGGCGGACCGGGCTGGACGCTCACCGGATTGTCAGCGCGGGAGTCCGTCCGCTGCGGAGAGGGGGAGCGCCGGAGCCCGGGAGCTCAGTTCTTGGCCCGTGAGGTGAGCGAACGTGCGCGCGAACGCCAGGCCCGCCTCCCCGGAATCGGAGCCGTCGAAGGTGGCCGGCATGGCTTCGGGGAAGGCGTCGACCCATCCGGTGTTGACGTCGATGCCGCCGGCGGGCACGAGCAGGACGATGTCATGCACGCGCAGGCGCCGAAGCCATGCGCGCCCGTCGCCAACGTTGGCGGGTAGCCCTTGAATGTGCGCATCGGAGAGGAACAAGAGGGACGTGTCGCACGGGGATGGGGGCAATTGGGCCAGCTCCCTGTCCAAAGGGGCCACATCCGTGCCGCCACCCAGAGACTGTGCCGCTGGGCTGTCTCCTGTCATGACCGACTCGGGGTGGCGCGCCCATCGTGCGTCGCTGGCGAAGTCGATCACGCCGAGCTCGTCATCCGGACGCAGGTTCTTGGGGGCCCAGGAGAGGAACTCGGCGACAGCGCGTTGACGATGCTCGGCGAACTCCTGCATCGAACCCGAGACGTCGTTCGCCAGGACGAAACGCTCGCACGCCGGGCCACGCGGCCCGACCAACGCGACGTCACCGATGGAGCGAGGCTGCGACCACCACCAGGCAAGCAGCGCCAACAGCAGGAGCGCGAGGAGGGCGGCGAGGAGGCGTTTAGCTCGAGGGGACAGGCCGGGTTGCGGACGCGTTTCGTCGCGGATCCGAGGAGGCGGCCCGTTGATGTAGCCGAGCATGGCGTCAGCTCCGGAGCTCGTCGTGAGGATCAGTGGACTGCGCGGTCGCGCGCCGCCGCGGCCGCCGAGACCCTGGGGAGTGGTCGCGCGGCCCCCACGCTCCTCGGCCGGGGGTTCGCGTGCCGTCGGGAAGGACGTCCGCCGGATCCCGGTAGGCGGGGTTGCTGGGATGCAGCGGACTGGTAAGCCCGGTGACGGCGGGGTCCTGACGCAGTTTGGCCAGCTCGTGCCGGAAGTAGTGCTTAGCCTCCTGGGCGAGCGCCGAGTTGTGGGCCTTCGCCGTATGGAGGCAATCCTGGTGCGCGGCGATCTCGTGCCGTCGGATGTCCACGTTGTCCGAGAGGCGCTGGTGGAGCGCGGTGAGCTCTTCGTGCGCGAACTCGCAGTGCGCGAGACGGGCCTCCTCCAGGCGCAGTGCGCTGAACGCGTCGTTGCGCGAGGTGAACGCTTTGACGAAGGCCAGGACTCCGACGAGCAGGTAGACGGCGAGAAAGGTGAACGCCGCCACGTACGGGGTCACGTTCGGTCCTTCGTCTGCAACGGCCGACGGGTCGGCGAACGCGCTCGTCGGTTCCATCAATCCGTCGGCGATCCGCAGCGCCGCGATCATGAATCCGGTGGCCAGCCACGCCGCCACGACGAACCACGCGGGCGTTGAAGCGCCGCCAGGCCCGGGAGGGTTGCCGCGGGCTCCTCGGAAGAGTCGGCCGGCTACGAACATGGCCACAGCCGACAGGATCGCGATGGTGACCGACACGATCCATGCGGCCCACTCGTATTCCTTCAGGACCCGGAGGATGACTGGCACGATGAGGGCCGAATCGACGCATGCCCCGAGCACGATGGAGCCGACCAGGAGGAACTGCCCGGCTCGAGAGGCGCCCTGCGAAGAGGCCAGGGAAGGATCCTCCCAGTCCATGTGTGTGGGCGCTGGGGCCGGTTGCGCCCCGAGAGGCAGCTCACGCGGAAGCGTCATCGTCGTCCTTCTCGTCACTGGTGTCGAGGTCCGGAGGCGTTGCCGACCGCAGCCCGCGGTGGTGTGGACCGGAGGCCTCGCGGCGGCCGGGGTGGTCTCCGGAGGTGGGCGCCTCGGTCCAGGGGGGGCTGAGGTCTTCGTCGAGCAGATCCCTGAGGGAACGGCTTTCCGCCAGGGCCGAAGGACCGGTCACCTCGGGAAGGCCACGCTCGGGCGCGACGAGATCGACCCGCCGCGAGGCGCCTATGAGGACCGCCCTCCACTGCGCGGCGTTGTGATCCGCCGCGGCCAGGCGGGAGCGCACCCGGCGCAACTCCTCCGTGGTCTCGGCGAGCGCGTGACGTTCCTCGGCGAGGAGGTCCAGGCTTACCCTCATCCGCTGCTCGGCTTTCCGCTCAGCGGCGGCGTCCCACTGCGCGCGCCACGCGTCAATGAGGCCGTCCATGGCATCTGGTGTGAACTCGTCCAGCGCACCGTCGAGTGATTGGACTTCGGCAGCGATCAAGCCCCTGAGCCGCTCCCCGTCTAGGGGCTCGTGGTCGAGTGGCTGGTAGGTGTTGGGCTTGGCGATGCGACTCGTCCCTGGTGTGCGTCCGACGTCGACGGCGCTGAGTTCGACACGGCGAGTTTCATGCCGCCGACTCGCCTTGTCGGACAGCCTCCGCGGAAGGGGGATTCCCAGCAGCCAGGGCACAGCGTCACGAAACCGCATGGCCGGATTCCTCACGTTCCCCTGCGGACAGACGTTGGTCGAGCCCGGGCGGGAGCCACGGGCAGCGCTCGATCTCGTGGCTCACGGGAGGCAGACTCAGGTCCCACCCGTCCACACCGCTGCGTCGGCGTGATACGGCGCGGCCATAGGTGCCCAGTCGGCGCGAGTAGTACCGGCGCATCTGCGCGGAGATCATGACGGCGATCTCGTACCGCTCGACGATCACGCCGTACCCTCGCGCGCAGCGGCCCAGGGACTCGGCACGAGAGGCTCGGAGGGCTTCGACGTGCTCCTCCAGCCGGCGGCGTTCCTGGCGGGCGTCACGATCTCGCCGGACTTTGGTGGTGTCCTCCGGGAGGTGCGCCTCCGACCAGCGACGTGGCTTGTCGCGATCCGGCATCGTCTGGAGTCGATGTTCCTGCGCGGCGATCTGTTGATCCTGCGCCGGCAGCTGCTCGAAGGCATCACGCAGCGCGGCAGTCTCGCGGTGCAGGGCATGCCTGACCTTGACCATGAGGCGCTGTTCGTTCTCTTCATACGTCGATGTCAAGCGCCGGGCCCAGGGCAGCTCCTGCGGCGCCACCTCGGGGCCGCGTCGCGAGTCGATCCACCCGTGGACGTGATCGACCCACCGCAACACAGGCCAGTACGAGAGAGCGGGACCGACGCGACGTCGCATGGGGCGGGTTCGCGCTCGACGGGGCGCCGACGGGTGCGGCCCGGACGCTTCCGCTCGGCCTGGGCGGTTCACGGTGAGGCTCACGGTGGGCTCCTTGGTGGGCGGATGGCGGTTGCTGGTGGGCCGGGTCAGCCGTCAGCGGAAGGTCAGGGTGATGCCGCGGTTCATGGCCGCGGTAGCGGGGTCGACGACCGGCGGCTTGGCCAGGTACCCGGCGCCGACGACGCGCAGGGAGTTCGTGACGCCTCGGCGAACCAGCTCGTCGGCAACGAGCTGCGCGCGCGCCCCCCCCAGCGCGGCCAGGGACGGCCAGCGGGTGGGGCCGTTTGACGTGGTTCCGCTGATCGTGACGGCCGTCTGTGGACGGGCCTTCAGCCGACCTGCGAGATCATCGAGGAGCGCGCTTGCCGCCCGCGGGTCTCGGAAGTGCACCTCGTCCGCGACGAAGCCGAGAGGAGAGGCGTCGTCCAAGCGAAAGGGCGTGGACAGATCGATGGGCGTCGGGGTCGACGCGGCGACGATCCCGGTCTCATGAGCCGTCTCCGGTCCCCCCACGTCTGAGTAGGGCTGGGGGACGGCCTCCACCGTCGCACCCGCGGCCTTGGCGACGGCCGTCCAGATCGCTGTGACCGTGTTGCGTTGGGCCGAGGTGAGTTCAGGCTGGGGCGGCACCCCGTAACCCAGCCCCTGGAACGTGACGTTCATTCCGGATGCGGGCGGCAGCATGCGCAGGTTCTTCAGGTGTCGGACGGCGTCCTCGGGGTTGGCGCTGGTCATGCCCGCCTGTGTCATGGCGACGGCTCCGCGGTCGGTCAAGCCGTTGTCGAGGGAGATGATCTGCGCGGCGCCTTTCCGGTCGGCCATCAGATTGCGTCCCTCATCGGCGGCCTTGGACAGGGACGCCAGCAGATCATTGCCGTCGGAGGTCGCCTTGAGCCGCTTGACCGAGGACACGAGCTGGGCGGCCTTGCGAGTGAGATTGTCCTTCTTGACCACGTCGTTGACGGCGTCGTCTGGCACCTTGAGCGCGTGGACGGCCACCCGCGGTGAGCCCTCGGCCGTGACGACCGAGATCGGAACAGACCGTTCCAGCGCCTGCGTGACGGAGCATTCGAGGTCCGTGGAGATGGTCGGCGCGGGAGACCCGCGGTGCACCGGGACGACGAGGACGAGCGCCTCGCCCTTGAGGCCGCTGGGGCACGCGCGCTTTTCTTCATGAGCGCCGCACGAGACGAGCATTCCGCCCACGAGCCCTCCCAGGGCCAGGGTCACCAGTCGGCGAGCCGTGCGAGGTATCGGCATCGAAGGTTCCTCTCATGTCCTGGAGTGTTGGGCTCCTGCTTTCGAGCCTGGCAGGGGACAGGGGCGGGGCCATCGGCGCAAGCCCGGCACCCAGACCGTGGAACCCCTTATCACGGTGATGGTTTCCTCGCCTCGGTCCTGCTGCGTCAACCCTGACCGCTGAACCGTTGGAGCAATGCCTCGAGGAATCCGAGCTGGCGGGACCCGATGGCGTAGCCGAGCGGCAGCACGATGGGGAGGGCCCACCACCACGCGTTGCGCAGGAGGCGGCGGTCGTCGGTCCGGGCAAAGAGGCGAGAGGCGACGGGTTCGTCTCGCATGACGGCAAGCAGGACCTGCCGCACGTCGGGATTCGCCAGGTATGTCGTGTGCTCGGTGAGCAGTTGCTGAAGCCCGCGACCGTTCGAGACCGCCACAGCGATCGTTGACGGTTCGATCCCGCTCCCGCCGACGCAGACCGGGTCGTAGACCGACGAGACGTCGACCCAGCGCTCCGGCTCCGTCAGTTCCTCCGGGACGGGTTGGCTGCCCGGGGGTCGAAGCATGAGCATCACTAGACATGCGATCGTTATGGTCAGCGCGACGACGTCCAGGGGCGTGATCAGGTTCTCGGCGAGCATGTCGGATGTCCCTTGCAGCCACGAGGCGAGGGCGTCCGGGTCGCCGAGGGGGTGCTCGAAGAGTGCCCCGAGGGAACGGAACAACCCCTTGAGGTGCACGCCGATCTGCTGCTGGCCCTGCTGGAGCAGCCAGGCGAAGTAGGCGGGATACAGCAGCACTGCCGCCCAACCCATCGCGATCCGGCGGGTCTTGGCAGCCCGACCGGCCGCGAGCAGCTGCGCCCCGGAGCCCAGCGTGATGAGGGCAGCTCCTGGCCGTCGTGCGCACAGCGTGCGGCTCAGCGCTGCGCCCTGCGAATGTCCGACCACGACCAGCCGGTTCGCTCGTTGCTCCAACAGGGCGTGCAGGCCTTCGAGCCGCTGGAGGGCCGCATCCCGAGCTGGCGATCGAGCAAACGCCCACGCATCGCCGACTACCACCTGACAGATGTGTGTCATCGCGCCGGTGAAGCGCCGGCTCCGGGTGCAGGGCAGCGAGCTGAGGAGCAGCGCGCACGTCCCCGCGGCGGCGGCGAGCACGAGCAGGTGGGGGGCGAGGATGAGACGGACCACCGCGGACTGGAGCGTTCCGAGCATCCACCGCAGCGCGGAGCGACTCCACGGCATGGTCTCCGCCTGGACGCCGTGTCGGAAGAACGACCCCGCGTTCGCCAAGGCCCCTGAGGCGAGCAACAGGTACGGCAGGACCAGCAGTGTCCAACCCCAGACCCGCCAAGGCCGAGGTGCGTCGTCATGGCCCCGGACGACGTCCTCCCAGCGGCCGTCCACGAGCAACGCCGACAGGGGTGAGCCGTCTTTGCCAGGAATGGAGCAGCAGGCGGCGACGACCCCGCCCAGCTGGCCGACCCCGGTCGACGATGCACCTTCCGCCTCCAAGGCATTGGTGACCTCCTCGAAGAGCTTGGCGTGCTCGGAACGTCGGCCGATGCCGTGTACGACGAGCACGCCGACGTCGGCTCGTGTGGACGGACCGCCGGGGACGGCGGTCAGGGAGATGCCGTCGTACGAGGCTGTCACGGGTGCTCCTTCGTCTCGCTGGAGTTCCGGCTCACGACCGGTATCTCGAGCCTGCTGACGAGGGCGCGCCGCCACCTCGGGGATTCCCCTTTACGGGTTTGGGCGGAACCCCAGATCTGGAGCCGGGCCGCCGCGGACCGACTGCTCTTGAAGGAACTGCAGGACCGCCAAGACTCGCTTGTTCACCGTGTTGTCCTTGCAGTCAAGGGGGAGTTTGCCGAAGATCGAGGCGATGTGGGCTTCGACCGTGCGGGGGGACAAGTAGAGCCGTTTCCCGATCCCGACGTTGGACAAACCCTCGGCCATGAGCTCCAGCACCGCGCGCTCACGATCGGTCAACTGATCGAGCACCTGATTGCGTCGCGTGATGCCGACGAGCAGGTTGACCACCTCGGTATCGACGACCGTGCCCCGGTTCGCGATCCGCGTGAGCCCGTCCACGAGGGTCTCCACGTCCGCAACTCGGTCCTTCAGCAGGTAGCCGAGGCCCTCCGAGCCTTGGGCGAAAAGACGTGCAGCCCAGGTCCCTTCGGCGTACGTGCTCAGCACGAGAACGCCTGTCTCGGGGTGGACGGCGCGGAGCGCGATAGCGGCGCGGATCCCTTCGTCCGACAGCGTCGGTGGCAGGCAGACATCCATGATCACGACGTCGGGTCGCAGTTGCGCCACGCTAGCCGCGAGCCGCTCCGCGTCGCCCAACTCGTCGACGACCACCACGTCGGCTGCCCGCAACAGCTCCGCCAGGCCGGCGCGGAAGAGCACATTATCTTCGACGAGTATCACGCGCAGTGCATCCCGCTCGTCCGCCTCTGGACTCGTACGTGGGGTCCTCGCAACATCGGTGCTCATGGATGGCTCCCAGATCCGAAGGGTATGAGGGCGGTGAGGGTCGTACCGTGTTCGGCAGGATGCAGGGAACTTGGGGTGCAGTGAAGCTGGAAGACCCCGCCAAGGGCCTCAACCCGGTCCTGCAGCCCCCGCAGACCACCTCCCTGGCAGACGGTCGCCCCGCCGGGGCCACCCCGACCTCGACCTGGGCCGAGGTGGCCCGGCTGTGCTTGGACACATTGGCCAGGCCTTCGGCCACGAGGAAGTACGTAGCCTGCTCCACGCCCGGGTCCGGGCGGTCGGTGGCCAAGGAGGAGTCCACGTGGAGTGTCGTGGGGACCGCGCAACGCTCAGCCACATAGGGAAGGGCAGCTGCGAGACCACCCTCTGACAACGCGGCCGGGTGGATGCCCCGGGCGAGCGCCCGCAGCTCGGCCACGACGGTCTTGAGCTGGGAGCGGGCCTCATCCAACAGTTCGCGAACGCGGGCATCGTCGACCAGCTGGGCCGTCGCCAACGTGGCAGATACCGCGAGCAGCTGCTGCTGCGCGCCGTCGTGGAGATCGCGTTCGAGCCGACGTCGTTCGCGCACTCCGGTCTCCACCAACCTCCGTCGCGACTCGTCGAGTTCGTGCAGCGCCGCCAACAGGTCGGCGTGGAGCCTCACGTTCTCCAGGCCCACTCGAAGGGCTTGGAGGACTGCGCCGATGACCTGCGTGTCGCGGACGGTGCGAGGGTCGAACCCGACGAGCAGGAGCGGCTGGCCGTCCTCTGCGTCCACCTGGCGCACGACACGTCCCGCCAGAGATGGGTCGTCTCGTGCGGAATCGGCCCGCCCATGGCAATCCACCCACGTCCCGTCCGCGGTCGGCGCCCACACCTCTGCCTCAGGATCGACGAGCACGAACCGCACCGAGTCTCGGATGGCGGTCAGGTCCCCGCTCCGAGCTCGAACGAGAATCCTCTCGGCGACCGCCGCGACGGCGGTTCGTCGGCGAAGGATGTCAGCGAGCAGTGTGATGGGAATGAGGGCCGCGCTGGCGTTGCGAATGGCTGCGCTGTGGAGGTCCCCGAGCAGCGGATACACGTGAAGCCAGGCTGCGCGGTCGACAGCTGCCGCCAGCGAGCAGGTCACGCCAATGATGGTCAGGGGGATCGTGGATTGGCGTGCGAGTCCTCTGAGCTCGACCGATCGCCGGATGAGGACAATGGCGACCCACACGAGGGCGATGACGCTGATCGCTTGGCCGGCCCGAAGAAAGAGCTGATCGTGCCACCAAGGCGACGCGTCCACAGTGGGCCAGTTCGCCGGCCGGTAGAAGCCATCCGCCAGGTGTCCGGAGGTGAAGACAAGGGGGATCCTCAATCCGACGCTGGCAGTGACGAGGATCGCGACCGCGCGACGGTGCGGCCGCGTCAAGGCGGCAGCGGGGTAACGAAGCACGAGCGCCACCACTGCCGGAAGGTAGGACAGCTCGAGCACGAACCCAAGGGGAGACAACGACCTCTCCGCCCAATACTGAGTATTGAGGTCGCCAGGAACCGCGCTGGCTGCGATGAGTAGGCATCCCCAAGCGTTCGCCTGGGGCAACGACGTGAACAGGAGGACCACGCTCACCACGATGAATGACGCCACGGTGAGCCAGGTGATGACGACACCAGTGGGATCCTCCGCCAGCCGAGGGGCGGACAACACCACCTTTGTCGCCATGATAAGGGACCCCGCGAGGAGGGCACCGAGGTACTTTCGTCCATCACGCACGTTTGATTGTTGCGCTTTTCCCAGGTCCATGGGGATTACGGGGTACCAAGCGCTCGACAGTTGACGTGGCCTTGTCTCAAGGAAACCGTCATCAGGTTTGGTGTGCACTACCATGGGGGACCGATCTCCGCTCCGCAATGCCCTTCGGGCCGACTCCGAGTGGCTCTGACCGGTCAGTCTGGCCAGGAGCGTGCCACGAAGGATGAGAACTGTCCCGCCTCGTCACCCGTGTTTTCCCGTACGTTCCGGCGCGCCGCGCTGCCCGAGACGGCAGCCGCGACACCTTCACAACCGGAACGCGCGCTGGTCGGGACCGTCACGCCTTCGTCCGTCGCACCGAGCGGCGGACGCGAGGGGCGCGAACGCCGTGGATTCACCGCCAGGTTACGGGAATCCACGGTGGCTTCCTGGGAACTCGTGCGGGATGGTGAGGGCGGATTTGTGCGTCGCGGACGCAACTGATAAGCGCTTCGCACACGGGACAAGGAGGAGATCGTGAACGATGATCACCGCAGCCGCCTGAGCCCGTCTGCGATGGTCGCCAAGGGTCGCTACCTCCAATTCCTGGGCAGCTTCTTCACCTTAGTGACCGTGCTTCTCGTGATTTCGGCGCTCCTCGTCGAGGTTCGGCTGGCCCGCGTCCCTCGCCCTTCATCGGCACTATGGGTCGTCCTTGTTTCGGCTCTTATTCTTCAGGCGTGCTACGTGGCGATACGGTGGGTCGGCTATCGGCAGGCCAGGGGGTCGGCGGCCGGCGCCACGGAGATTTCTCCGCCACACGGCGAACCTGCTGGGCTCGTGGTGTGTTGCTCGGGCGGCGGGATTAAATCCGCGAGTTTCTGCCTCGGCGCCCTGCAGCGTTTGAACAAGGCCGGCGTGTACCGCGCCGCAGACGCGGTCGTGGGAGTCAGCGGCGGGGGCTATATGGCCGCCGCGTTCGCGACTCTCAACTATCGGCGCCGTAAGCGTTGCCTGTCCGAGGGTGATACCGCAAGCGATGCCGTGGGGGCGTTCCGCGACGGGGGGATGGAGGTCGCGGTCCTGCGGACACGGACCGATTATCTGGCTTCGTCGCGGCGTGTGAAGTTCAACCTGACCGCATCCCTGCTCTTCGGAATCGCGTTCAACCTGATCATGCTCTGGGCGGTTCTGAGGCTGGTCGCCTGGTTCTCCGCGGCTCATGCGTTGGAGATCGACGTGGTCCGCTCCGCGGATCGCTGTCAGAGCTTCGGCGTGTCCGGCGAGGCGTGCCCCTCAGTTGGTGAATCGACCCTGCTGCCCATCTGGCCAGGCCCGCCCACCTTGTGGTTGGTCCCCGCTGGGCTGATGATGTTCGGCGCATTAGCCTATGTGGTGGGTCGCGTGTGCGGCCCCCTACGTCTGCGCAGCAAGTTCGTGATGTGGGTTGCGGGGCAACTTCCGTCGGGTCGCCACGGCCGAAGCCTGCCGTGGTCGGTCGCAAACGTCTGCAACACCCTCGTCATGATGGCGGCCGTTTTCGCGCTGATCTTTACGCTGCCCCCATACGCAGCGAGTGCGCTGCACCCGCTGCGGAGCAGCGATCACGGCGTCCTGGATGCTGTGAGTCTTCCGTGGGCGATCGTTCTTGCTGGCCTGCCCGTCCTGAAGAGCCTCACCTCGTCCATGATGAAAGGCCTCCATCGCGTTTCCAGGCGAGCCGATGGCGGTACGGGCACCGAAGCGACCCCGCGCTGGCACACGCCTCTCCTGGTCGGCTTTCGTCAGCGGTTAGCTCCTCTGCTGGCGGTGGGCGTGCTCTCTATTCTCGCCTACCTGCTGGTCATCGTCTACGTCGACGACTTCCTGTCGCGATGGGGCATGGAGCCGCCGAGCCTGCGGGAGCAATTGGAACTGGTGCTGGTCCCGGTTGGGATACTTCTGGCAACGCGGGCCTTGGGTTCGGCCAACCTCACTACGTTGTTTCCCTTCTATCGGGACCGACTTTCCTACGCATACCTGGAGGTACCTCCAGGTGGCCCGGAGCCGGAACCCCTCGGCGGGACCAGGAAGCGAACATCTTCGGACCTGAGTGAGGTTCCGACCATGGCGGAACTCGGTCACGCGCGGGCCGCTGAAGGCTGTGCGGATGTCACTGCATCTCGCCAGCCTCGACCCACGGAATCGTGGCCATCGCTGGTGCTGTGCGGCGCGGCCAACGTGCGGGATCCGGAAATGTTGCCCACCGGACGCAACTCCACTCCCTTCCTGATGACTGATCGGGGTATCGGGCTCCCCGATTCCCGGCTGCCCGGCGGCGACCTCATGATCCCGTCGGCCGATTATCCGTACCGCAGGAAATTGGGGCTAGGCGTCGACCACGCGATAGCGATCTCAGGTGCCGCAGTCTCGCCGCTTGCTGGCCGCGAAAACCGCCTCATCGGGCCCGCACGTCTGCTGCTGGCCTTATTCAACATTCGGCTGGGAGTATGGATGGCCAACCCGTATTGGCATGACCGGCGGGACTCTGCAAGCGGGCGCCGCCGGGGTTTTTTTGAGAGGTCGAACTGCGCCCTCGACTTGAGTTCTCCTCTCCGGGTGGTTCAGGAAGCCTTCGGGACGCCGAGCGTCTACTTGCCCTACCTCTATGTCACTGACGGAGGGCACTACGACAACCTGGGTCTCGTGGAGGCGCTACGTCGGCGACCGCGATTTATCATCGCCCTGGACGGCTCCGGCGATCCAGAGGGTGAGTTCCCGGCGATGGGACAGGCCATCGCCAGCGCCCGAATGGATCTGGCGGTGGACATCGCCGACTTCGATCCCGCGCCCTTGGTATGCGGCCATCAGAAGAAAGCCTCCCGGGGCTGGACCACCTTCACGGCTCGCTTCCCGGAAGGCGGCACGTGCACCGTCTACTACATCAAATCGGTGGCCGTCGACGATCTGCCGTGGGACCTGGAAAGCTACCGAGCGACGCATCCGGGGTTCCCCGCGAGCTCCGCCACGTTGGAAACCTATAACGAGTTCGATTTCGAGGCGTTTCGACATTTGGGCTGGCACCTCACAGACCAGGCGCTGGCGAACGATCTCGGCACCTTGTCGTATCGCCTCGCTTGATGCGCGTCTTCCCAGCGCACGCCACCGGAAGCGTCAGGCCTGGGCGGCATCTCAGCGGCGACACCCGCCGCACCCCTCACGTCAGCCACCCACGAAAGCCCAGGCCACAGCCCTACCCGAGGACTTTGCCGACCCCCTGGATGCTCAGCCCTGAGAGCTACAGACTTGGCCTAGCGGGCCCGGAAGAAGTTGTCAAGCCCATACGCCGCGATCCCGACGGGAACCACGGTGAGCAACACCGTGCCGTGCGGGGTCTCGGTCAGTGTGCGCAGGACACCGTCGGGGCCCCGGGCCTCGTTCGCTCGGGCATGCAAAGGGGGCGACGATGAACAGGCCTCCGACGATGGCCAAGGCGACGCCCTTGGCCAGGTCGCCGTACCGGCCCGCCTGCTCCGCGACCTCGCCCGGATCGGCGACCAGGTCCTCGAGGAACTTCTTGGACCACCCCTTGAAGACGTGGTCGCCGCCGATCGAGATGACGACGACGAGCAACGCCACGAGGTACTGACCGCCCGCACCCCACATGATTATGCGGGTCGCGTCGGTGGTCCGCGTGCTGCTGCCCGAGGTGCCGCCACGCGTGAACGTCGCCGCCGTCCTGGGGCCGTCGAATGCCCGTTCCGGCACGGTACGGGGGACGGTCGCTTCGGCCCTGTTCGCGATGGCCGTGCTTGCTGGGGTGTGAAACGCGAGGCATCGGGCATTGATGCGATCGCGGTCGCGCGACCCGAACCAACCAGTGCCTGGGAAGCCGTCACCCCCGGGCGTCTCGTGACGACTGCTTTTTCGTGACGGTACGGAGTCGTCAAGAATCACCGCGGAATCGCTCGCCGGCATCGCGGACATCGACAGCAGTACGGAGCAGGAGGGCACGAGTGGGCTTCTTCGACAGGTTTCCAGGGTTTCAGCGTGGGTCGGCTTCCCCCGCAGCCTCGGGGGGGGCCGGCGGTATCGGTCTGCCGACAGGCGGGCTGACGCGGACCGCGACGCGTCTCATCGAGCGCGTCTTGGACGTCGGCATCGACGGGCGCGGGCAGTTCGACTCCGCGCGCAAGGTGGCCGACGACGCGCGCCGGCACTCCACCAGCGACGATGGGGCCGTCGACCGGGTCGTGGCCGATCACTTGAAGCTCGTCGCGGCCGGCGGTTTCGTGACGGGAATCGGCGGATTTTTCACCCTTCCGGTGGCGCTGCCCGCGAACGTCGCCGGGTTCTACCTCCTCGCGACACGGATGGCAGCCGCCATCGGCGTGATCCGTGGGTACGACATCGACCGCCCCGAGGTCCGCTCGGCGCTGCTGCTGTCCCTAGTCGGCGCCGACTCGGAGGATCTGCTGAAGAAGGCCGGATACGCCGGATCCGGCAGACTCGTCAACTTCGCCGCCGAACGACTGCCGGGCCCGGTGCTCATGGCCGTCAACAAGGGGGTCGGCTTCCGGCTCCTCACCCAGGTGAGCAGAAAGGCCATCGGGCGACTGGGGCGCGGAGTGCCGCTGATCGGGGGAGCCGTGGGCGCCGGAGTCGACGGGTTCATGCTCAAGCAGATCGCCGAGTACGTGCGTACGGAGTTCCCCCGCACGGATTCGGTCCCCTCGCCGAGCCAGATCACCACGAACTGACCCAGGCGTGCGGGGCGCGCCGTCGTCGGCGCGCCCCCACGTCATCCACAGCCCGTCCGCCACTCGAAGGCCATCCACAAGCGGGAACAAGGTGCCTGGGCGCCGCGACGTCGTGGCCCGAGGCTGTGGCCATGACCCGCATCGCACGCCTGGCAGGTCGGAGCGACCTCATCAGCTCCCTCCCGTACGTCCTGGGGTTCCACCCACGTCGGTCCATCGTGATGGTGTTCCTGCGGAGGAAGCGCGTATGCGCCACGCTGCGCGGCGACCTGCTCGAGAACTTGCACGCCTGCGAGCCGCTGCCGTCCGAGGTGACCCTGCCGATGCAGGCCGTGTTCCATCGCGAGCGCCCGGACACGGTCATCCTCGTCATCTTCGACGAGACCCGGTGCTCCTTCCAAGAGCTGCTGACCCAGGTCACCCATGAGTGCCGATACGCCGGCGTACGGATCGGGGATCGCTTGCTCGTCGCCGATGGCCGTTGGCGATCGCTCGACTGCCGCGACCCGTCGTGCTGCCCGCCGCCCGGGCGTCCTCTCGCCTCGCCCGACAGGGTGCCTGCCGTGGCGGAGTGGGTGTCGCTGGGCGTGAGCCCCTTGGCCGACCGGGAGGCGGTGGCCTCGTTCTTTGAATCACCGGTCGTCGGCGCCTTCGACGTCGAATCACCCCGACCGGCGCCGAGACGGGAGTTCGCCGCCTGGCGGCGAGAGGGACTGGATGCTTGGGCGCGCGTTCTCGGGGTGGGGCCGGCCGGCGCGTCCGGAGAGCGGGTCGACGGCCTGCCTGGAGTGTGCGCCCAGGCGGCGGTGGACGTCCTCACCGATATGCCGACCCGAGACGCGCTGTTGGCCTGGCTCTGCCCCGACCTGCGCGACCCCTCGACCTACCCGCGAGGCCTCGCGCAGTTGATCCAGCAGTGTTGTGGCTCGGTGGCCCCGGACCATGACGGGAGAGATTTCATGGAGCTGACCTGGCGGCTACGCGACTTCGCGCGACGGCTCCCCCCGTGCGC
>CAJDVI010000022.1_pt1 | contig 29915 bp, 28 predicted proteins | sample 7391351 | NCBI WGS metagenome assembly CAJDVI01 (sample SAMEA7055704, study PRJEB34461) | soil metagenome | biome: terrestrial ecosystem; feature: Peninsula; material: soil | place: Antarctica | collected 2016 | reverse complement strand
GGCCGCAAGCATCCGGGCCAGGTACGACGCGCTACCGGGGCCGGTGGCTGTCGTAGCGTTCGGCGCCTGCGCGACCACCGGCGGCCCGTACTGGGATTCTTACGCCGTCATGCCGGGCGTCGAGGCGCTGCTGCCGGTGGACGTAGTGGTGCCCGGCTGTCCTCCCCGCCCGGACGCGCTGCGGGCGGCACTGGCCGAGTTGCACCCTGGAGAGCAGACATGACCTGCGTGGATGCGACGGCGTGGGTCGAGGAGCTTCGGGCGTTGCGGGACGGGGGTTGGGCGATGTTCGACTGGTTGGCCGTCGTCGAGGACTCGGGCCAGGACGACTCCCGTGATCAGGCGCCGGGCTTCCAGGTGACGGTACAGCTGCTTCGACCAAAGCGTGCCGACTGCGACTTCGGGCGACTACAGGTGTCGACTGCCGTTGGTCCCGGAGCCGACCTGGCCAGCCTGACCGGCCTCTGGCCAGGCGCGGCCTGGCACGAGCGGGAGGCCTGGGAGATGTTCGGGTTGCGCTTCACCGGCTTCACCGATCACAGCGGCCTCGGGTTACGACCGCTGCTGTTGGGGACGACGTACGCCGAGCCGCCGCTGCGCAAGTCCGTCCTGTTGCCGGCGCGCACAACGACCCCCTGGCCGGGCTCGATCGAGCCCGGGGAGGGGGGAAGTGGCGGTGCACCAGCAGCGCAGGGCGGGGGATCGCGCCGCTTGTCCCGACGGCGGCAGCGTCCCCTGGGCGTCACCGACCCCACTCGGACGCAGCGATGATGGTCCCGGAGCCGACGCGCAACGTGCCCGAAGCCAAGCTGCCGTCCAGGCATCGTGGATCGTTGGCTCTGCACGAGGCGCGTTGTACCAGTTGTATGGTCTGCGCGCGGGAGTGCCCGGTCTGGTGTATCCACATCACCTCCGCCACCATCGTGACCGGCGGCGAGGAGGGCAGCGCCACCGGCGCAGGAAGGCGACGGGCCCGCTCCGAACACCGGCTGGAGCGCTTCGCCATCGACTTCGGCGTGTGCATGTATTGCGGGTTGTGCGTCCAGGCGTGTCCATTTGATGCGCTTGCCTGGATTCCGGACCCGGTGTCCCACCGCGACGGGCCCCGTGGCCTCGTCGTCGAACGTCGTGCTTTGGCGGCCGCTTGGGCGCGGGTGCCCGAACCGTTGCCGCTCGAGGCCGGCTCAGTGCCCGTGGACACCCGGCCCCCAAGGACCGGGCGCGGCTGACTCGGATCGCGTTAGGCGCCTGATGGACCGGAACACGGCCGCCGGCCTGCACGTTCAGCGGGTATGCGCAGTCACTTCAACGGCCTGAAGACGGCCGGCTTGTTCGCGGTCATCTTCGCGCTGCTGTTAGGGATCGGCTCGCTGATCCAAGGGGGCCGGTTCATCTGGCTCTTTGCGCTGGTCGGCGTGGGCATGACGTTTTACGGCTACTGGAACAGCGACAAGCTGGCGATCCGCGCCATGCGTGCGTATCCGGTGAGCGAGGCGCAAGCCCCGGCGATGTATCGCATCGTGCGGGAGCTGAGCACCCGTGCCGGCAAGCCGATGCCCAGCCTGTACGTCTCGCCGACCCAAGCCCCCAACGCGTTCGCCACCGGCCGGAATCCGGCGCACGCGGCGGTCTGCTGCACCGAAGGCATCCTTGCCCTGCTGGACGAGCGTGAGCTGCGCGGAGTGCTCGGCCACGAGCTGATGCATGTTTACAACCGAGACATCTTGACCTCGTCGGTGGCTGCGGCCTTGGCGGGGATGATCACCAGCGTCGCCCAAATGACGTTGTTCTTCGGCGGCGGGTTCGGCGACGACGAGGACCGCCCGAACGTGGTCGCGATGCTAGCGCTTGCCATTCTGGCGCCGCTGGCCGCGATGCTGATCCAGACGGCAATCGGCCGGACCCGCGAGTTCGACGCCGACGAGGATGGCGCCCGCCTGACCGGCGACCCGCTAGCGCTGGCGTCGGCGCTGGCGAAGCTTGACAGCGGCACGGCCCGAGCACCGCTCGCGCCGGAACCGCAGGTCGTCAACGCCGCTCACATGATGATCGCGAACCCATTCCGGGCCCAGGACGTCTCGAAGCTGTTTGCCACCCACCCCCCGATGGAGCAACGGATTGCCCGGCTGAACGGGATGGCCGGTTACCACAGCTAGCGCGACGCTGCATGTCGAATACCCCCGACCTCCGGCGTGGCGAGGATCACTGATCCGCCCCGCGTGCGACCATCAGGCTGACATCTGCAGTGCGTGCAAACGCCGTGGTACGCAAAGGTTTCGGGTGCCCTCCCCACCGGTGGCCTTGGGAAGGAAGATCGGTGCACGTTCGCTCGCCCGCTCCGCAGACCTTGACCGCTGTCGACCACGTCGGTGAGCGACCTCGGTGGTTGCGTACGAAAGGACACGGGGGCAAGGTTTCGCCGGGGCCGGTCATCGAGTCGGAGACCGAACCAGCGCAGGTGCTCCAGTCTCCAGTCCAAGAGCCGCCGGTGTCGCGGGTTCGAGGCCGTTGGCGGACCGCCGCTGATCGGCTCCTCGGCTTTGCCTGGCCCCCGCCGCCGTGGCAGTCGCTGCTCGCTGTCGCATCCGGCCTGATGCTGTTGGGCGGCCTCGGTTTGGCCGTGGGCGCCCACCACGGTTCGGCGATGCCAGTGCAGTTGGTCGCACTCGGGGGGGCGCTGACGATCGGCTTCCTGCCGACCGGGCTGGTCGCTGTGCATCGGCGTCCGCGACGGCTGAGCTCGCTGCTGATCGCCATGATCGGACTGCTCGCATTGCTCTCGCTGGCCAGTTCGGCCTGGTCCGGGCTGTTGGTCGGCGCTTGGTTCGCCCATTGGACGTGGTGGCCACCAATCGGCCTGCTGGCTGTGCTGCTGTTGAGCTATCCCATTGCTCCGGCGTCGGGCCGGGCCCGCGGCTGGCTCGACGTCGCGGCGTTCGCCGCCGCTGCGGGGACCGGATGCCTGATGGATGCAGCCGCCGTCAGCCCGAACGCCGACTTGCTCGAGGAGAGCCGGCGGATCGGCTTGGCCGCCACCATTTTGACCATCGGCTGGCTGATTGCCGCCCTGGTCACCGCTGGGTGCGTGGTCGGAGCCGTGATCTCGATCCTGGTCCGAGGCCTGCGGGGCGGTCCACCGGCAAGGCATTGGTCGGTTGCCGTGTTGCCCGCGCTGGTCCTGGCGCCGGTGGGGTTGCTGCTCACCCGGCAGGGCATTCCGTTGGCGTATCTCCTGCCCGTTCCGGTACTCGGGGTTGGCCTGGCAGCCGGTCTGCTGCCTGACCCGGAAGGGCGCGGCGACCGGTGGTGGCGCCATGGCGTGACCGCGGTGCTGTCAGTGGCCATGCTGTACTGGCTCGGCTCGGCGGTGGCGGCGTGGCTGCCTGGGCTCGTCGCGGCGTACCCGTGGTTGCTCCCAACCTGCGGTGTTGTCCTGGTTGCAGCTGTGGTCGGCATGTCGGCGCACGTGTGGTGGCCTGGGGTCGGAGCGCTCGTCGCGAGGATTCGATACGGCGTCGCCGCTGAACCATTCGAGGTGCTCAGGGACACGCCACCGCAGCCACCCTCGACGCCGTCCGTCGTCGAGATCACCCAAGCGCTGGCTGCGGCGCTGCGACTGCCCGGGGTGCGGATCCGGGCTGAACTCGGCACCGGGCTCGTCACGGTCGCGCAGACCGGTGAGTGCGTTGAACCGCTGAGCACCTACCCCATCCACGATGGTCGCCACCTTCTCGGCGTTCTCGAGGTGAGGCCATCCGACGCTGGCGGGGAGTTCGACGAGCACGAGACCGCCACGATGCGCCGCGCCGCCCGTCGAGCCGCCGCTGCCGTGATCGAAGGACGGACCATCTGGGAGGCAACCCACGCCCGGTCGGCGATCGTCGCGCAGCGCGAAGAGGATCGCCGCAGGGTGCGGGAATCATTACAGGACACGTTCCTACCGGCGCTGTCGGAGTGCAAGGGACGGCTGGCGGAGGCCCGGCTGCGGATGCCGTCGCACCGCACCGCCGCGCTGCTCGAACCCGTTATCGCGGAGCTTGTCACGATCAGCTCGGCGGTCTCCACGCTGATGGACGAACTGCGTCCCGACATCTTGGAACAGGGGTTGTCCACGGCGATCACCGAGTTGGCGCGCTGGCACCTGCCGGCTGCGAGCGTGCGCATCGACCTGGGGGACGCCGCGAACTTGCCCGCTTCGGTCGAGGTAGCGGCGTACCGGATCGTGCGAGCGGCGCTCGTGCAGGCCACCGGCCGGGCCACCATGCGGACGGTGTCGGTGCGGGCGCTGGCTCGGCCCGGGCAGGGGCTGGACCTGACCGTCGTCGATGACGGCGCGGGGTCGGTCGATGACGGCGCTTTCGGCGGCGAGCTCTCAGCCATGCGGACCTGGGCCGAAGAGGTCGGCGGCCGGCTGACGGTGCTCAGCTCACAGACCGGGACACGGGTGGCGGCGACGCTGCCGCTGCCATGAACGCCGAGGAGTTCATGGCAGCGGCTGCTCGAACTGGTTTGCCGACCGCGCCAGTTGACGCAGCACCGTCGGTAGGCGTTGGACCCTGACCGGCAGGATCATCGGCGGCGACGCCTAAGTCGACGACCTGTTCGACCAGTTGGCCGCTGACCTGGGGTTGCCGTCAGATCCGTAGCTGAGGTTGCTATCGGTGGTTTGCTCCGCGGAACCAGCTGAATCCTGACGAAAAAGACGCTTTTGCGGCGTACAGTGGCGCGGGTGAACTCCTTCCGGATGCGTGAGGCAGCGGCTTTGCTCGGCGTCAGCGATGACACCCTGCGTCGCTGGGCCGAGCAAGGACGGCTCGCCACCGTGGTTGACGGCTCCCGAAAGGTCGTCGAGGGGGCGGAGCTGGCCCGGTTCGCCAAAGAGCTCGCCGAGTCCGTCGACCAGGAGGCGAAGTCGATGACGCGCGCGTCTGCACGCAACCGGTTCACCGGCCTGGTCACCAACGTGATCAAGGACGCGGTGATGACGCAGGTGGAGTTGCAGGCCGGACCGTTCCGCGTTGTTTCGCTGATCAGCCGGGAAGCCGCTGATGAACTCGAGCTTGCCCCGGGTGTCCTGGCCGTCGCTTCGATCAAGGCCACCAACGTAGTCATTGAGGTGCCCCGATGACGGGCCAGGGTCGGCTCGACTTCGGACGCTGGACGCGGTTGGCGAGCGTGCTGGCCAGTCTCTTGGTCGTGGCGTTGCCGCTGGCCGCATGCTCCGGCGGGGGATCTGCAGACTCCTCGCGCAAACTGACCGTCTACGCCGCCGCGTCGCTCAAAGAGGTGTTCACGCAACTGGCTCGGGACTTCGAGGGGACACATCCGGGCAGCAGCGTGGTGCTCTCCTTCGGCCCGAGTTCGGGGCTGGCGCGCCAGATCACCGAGGGGGCTCCGGCGGACGTGTTCGCCTCGGCCGACGCTGCAACGATGGCGACGGTGAAGGACCAGATGCAGGAGCAGCCGCAAGTCTTCGCCCAGAACACGCTCACCATTGCGCTGCCGTCGAACCGCCCGCCGCTGGTGCGGTCCGTGGCCGACCTGGCCCGACCGGAGGTGAAGGTCGCCCTGTGCGCACCAAAGGTGCCCTGCGGCGTCGTGGCGGCGCGAGTCCTGGCCGCAGCCGGGCTGACGGTTCGTCCGGTGACGCGTGAGGTGGATGTGAAGGCCGTGCTCACGAAAGTGACGCTCGGCGAGGTCGACGCCGGTTTGGTGTACCGCACCGATGTGCGCGCAGCCGGCGACAAGGTCCGCGAGGTGCCTTTGCCGGTGACTCCGGAGAGTATGACGCCGTATCCGATCGCGGTGCTGAAAAGGTCGCAGGTCGCTGATCTGGCCCGAGACTTCGCAGAATCGGTGCGCTCCGCGGAAGGCGAGAAGGCGTTGACCGAGGCGGGATTCGCGGTTCCTTGATGCGCAACCTCCCCCGAGGTCGCAGGACGACGTTCAGGCGAGGGGAGACACCGCCTCGGGAGCCGGCGCCGTGGCTATTGGTCGTGCCTGCCACGGTTGCTGTCGGATTGCTTCTGGTGCCGTTGTCTGCCTTGCTGGTGCGGGCACCCTGGGCGGACTTGGGGCGGATCCTGGGTCGGGGCGAGGTGCTCGACGCACTGTGGCTCTCCCTTGGGACTGCGACCGCAGCGACCGCGCTGTCGCTGGTCGTGGGCGTGCCGTTGGCCTGGTTCCTGGCCCGGGCCACCGCGCCGTGGGTCCCGTTGCTGCGCTCGCTGGTGACGTTGCCGCTGGTGTTGCCCCCGGTGGTCGGCGGGGTGGCACTGCTGTTGGCTTTCGGGCGAAACGGCCTCGTGGGACGGTATCTGGACGCCTGGTTCGGGGCGACCGTCCCGTTCACGACAGCGGCGGTGGTCCTCGCCGAGACGTTTGTGGCGATGCCGTTTCTGGTGATCACGGTCCAAGGAGCGTTCGCCTCCGTCGACCAAGGTTTTGAGGAGGCAGCCGCGACGCTGGGGGCGTCCCGGGTGCGGACGCTACGAATGGTGACACTGCCGTTGATGGGTCCATCGCTGCTGGCCGGTGCGGTGCTCTGCTGGGCTCGCGCGCTCGGTGAGTTATCACCTTCGCCGGCAACCTGCCGGGGGTGACGCAGACGATGCCGTTGGCGGTGTATGTGGCCATGGAAAGCGATCCCGACGCCGCGATCGCGCTGTCGTTGGTGATGTTGCTGGTGTCCACGGTTGTGCTGTTCGGGCTGCGTGGTCGTTGGCTGCCCGGGGCTAGGTCCATGCAGTGAAACAGCCCGGACAGCAGGGCTTACGCCGTGGACTCCTCGTTGCCGGCGTGGTGCGGCGGGGGTCGTTCCAACTGCAGGTGAGCACGAGCGTCGCCCCGGGTGAGGTCCTGGTGGTGCTGGGCCCCAACGGCGCCGGCAAATCGACGCTGCTGCGGGTTGTCGCAGGTCTGGTCCCATTGGCTGAGGGGGAGGTGTCGCTCGGCGGCCGGTGCCTGGACGGCCCCGACGCGTTGAACGCGAGGGGCAGGGAAGGTCGTGCGCAGCTCAGCTGGGTGGATGTCCACGAACGGCGGGTCGGCTATGTGTTCCAGGAGTACCGGCTCTTCCCGCACCTGGACGTGACAGACAATGTCGCCTTTCCTCTGCGGGTGCGTGGCCTCCGTCGTCGAGCCGCGCGGGCTTCGGTCCGGTACTGGCTGGAACGCATGGACCTGAGCAGGGTAGCCACCGCCCGCCCCGCGGACCTCTCCGGTGGCCAGGCTCAGCGGGTCGCTCTGGCCCGCGCCCTGGCCGCCGACCCGGACGTTGTGCTGCTCGATGAGCCGCTGGCCGCACTCGATTCCCGCACCCGGATCACCGTCCGTCAGGAGTTGCGCGCGCATCTTTCCGCTCTGGAGGTACCGGTCCTGCTGGTCACCCACGATCCCGTCGACGCCTTGACGTTAGGGCACCGGTTGCTGGTCATCGAGGGTGGGCAGGTGGTCCAAGAGGGCACGCCGGCCGTGGTGGCCGCTCGCCCCGCTACGGAGTACGTCGCCAGGCTTGTTGGGCTCAACCTGTTCACCGGCCGGATGCGCCCGGACCGACGAACTGTCGACCTCGAAGGCGGCGGGGTGCTGATCGTCTCCGGGGGTGAGCCGGTGGCCTCCGGCGACGTCGCGCTGGTGGCGCTCAACCCAGCAGCGATCACGGTGAGCTTGGAACGACCGGTACCGGGCAGCCCGCGGAACGTCTGGTCCGGTGTGGTGCAGGCCATCGAGCCGCTGACCGATCGGATCCGATTGCAGGTGGCTGGCCCGCCAGATGCGCTCGTCGACGTCACCTCAGCGGCGGTCGCCGAACTCGGGTTGATCGAGGGCTCCCGCGTGTGGCTTTCAGCCAAGGCCACCGAAACGGTCGTCTACCCTCACGGCGGCTAGCGGTAGTTGGTGAACTGTACGGCGACGTCCAGATCGGCGCTCTTGAGCAGGGTGATCACAGCCTGAAGGTCGTCCTTGCTTTTGCTGCTCACCCGCAGTTCGTCGCCTTGAATCTGGGCCTTGATCGTCTTGGGGAACTCGTCGCGGATCATCTTGCCGATCTTCTTGGCGTTCTCCTGCGACAGGCCTTCCTTGAGAGCGCTCTCCAGCCGGTACTCCTTGCCGGAAGGCCGCGGCTTGCCATCGCCGGTGTCCAGCGACTTCAGGGAGACGCCTCGCTTGACCAGCTTGGTTTGGAAAACGTCCAGCACGGCAAGGCAGCGTTCTTCGCTGTTGGCCTTCATCAGCACCTTCTCGCCGCTGAACTCGATCGAGGCGCCAACTCCTCTGAAGTCGTACCGCTGCCCGATCTCCTTCTGAGACTGGTTGAGCGCGTTGGCGACCTCCTGCTTGTCGACCTTGCTGACGACGTCGAACGATGCGTCGGCCATGGGGATTCGTCGCTTTCGTCGAGGGGAGTGCGGGACAGGCTGGCTAGGGTTCGGTGCGTCAGGGTGCGCCATCGACCGGTGATCCACCGCTTGAGCACGGTCCGTGGTCCGGATGCCGCATGCCACCACACGACCACTGGATGGGCCCAACGGCGTTCCCTTGTCCAGACAATAGCTACCGAAAGAGGATGCGATCGCCTTCGTGCTGTCGATCAACGCCTGCCGGGCATCGCGGACCGCAGCGTGTCTGTGACGCCTACGGCGGTCGCCGATCGTGCAATGCTTCACCATCGAGCACCCTGGCTCGGGTGCGGCGTCAAACGAAGAGGGTGCGGAGCAGCATCATCAGCCACGCACGTTCAGGGCTGGCATCGAGTCGCCGACGAGCATCATGACGAGCTGCGATCGGCTCAGGTGGTGGTCCACACCGAAACGGAGGTCGGATGCACGTCACCTGGGATGGTTTCCTTCATGCTTTACCTGGGCCTCACTTCGTCTCGGCCGCTGGCGCGCTGGCCGGCTCCGTCTTGCTCGCGGCGCTCCAAGGGGCGCCGGCGAGCGCTACGACCATTGCATCCGCACAAGACAGCCCGGCTGCGTCCCGAGGACCATCGGCAGCCAGAGGGGCCAGCGCGAAAGGTCCGCGGCTGCCGCTGGGCCGCCCCGACGTGCCAGAAGTACGTCGCGTCAAGGCCCTGGCCAAAGGACTGACCTGGACGACGGTACGACGGGGCGTGAAGCCCGCGACGCCGGCGAGCATCCCCACAACCGCGCGGGGACCCTGGAGCGTCAATATCGTGACGATCGATCCGCGGACCGCCCGGGGACGGTTGGAGGTTTCGGCCGGCGCCGATCTGCGTCGCACCGAACGTACTTCGGTGCTGGCGCGCTCCACCAAAGCCATTGTCGCGGTGAACGGCGGGTTCTTCGCGCACACAGCGTCCAAAGAGGCACCCGGAGACCCGATTGGGCTCGGCGTCCTGCGCGGCACGCTCACGAGCGAACCGCTGCGAGGATCAGCCGCGGTGGGCATGACGATCGACAACCGGACCAAGCGACTGGATATCTCCGCGTTCACCTGGTCCGCCACCGTGCAAGCCGGGACCGCCTCACCGATCGTCGTGCACGGCGTCAACCGTTTACCGGCGTCGGGCTGGACCTGCCTGCTGACGCCGAATCAAGACGGCAGTCCACCTCCGGTAGCGGATACCGAGTCGGGCGGGCCACCCGCAACGCCGACTGACTCGCGCAACCTGGGGACCTGCCATGGCCAGGGAGAGCTCATCCGGTTCACCGGGCACTGGGGCGCACACACCCCGGCTGGTCCCGGGGCCGAGGTCATCGTCGACCGCGCCGGATGTCTGGTGCGCACCCGCAGCCTGCGGGGTGGGCCGTTGTCCCCCGGGCACGTGTCGTACCAGGCGACCGGCACAGCGGCCAGGAGACTCCTGGATCTTGCCGGCACTGGCTGTCTGAGCTACCGCCAGCGTTTGCTCAACGCACGAGGCGAAACAGTCCAGCTGAACCCATCGACGTATGCCGTCAACGGCCGGCAGGTCCTGGTGCGTGACGGACGTATCGTCGAGACGCGAGCTGGTCGCGGATTTGCAGGTCGCAACCCCCGGACCATCGTGGGCCGAACCGCAGGAGGGACGATCGCTCTGGTCACGATTGACGGCCGCCGGACGACCAGTGTCGGGGCCTCCTTGGCCGAGGCGGCCAAGGTCGCTAAGTCCATCGGCCTGGTGGAGGCGGTCAATCTGGACGGCGGAGGATCGACGACGCTGGTTGTGCACGGCAAGGTCGTCAACCAGGTGAGCGGGAAGACCGAACGGGCGGTCGGCGACGCCCTGGTGTACCGGCCAAGCTGAGGCTGCCCGGTCGTGGGCGGCGCAACCCTGAGGGAGTTGGAGCGGGCCGGAGCATCGCGGTCTTCGGTGAGGGACAGCGCCTGTTCCGATTGGAGATGCCCGGTGACGCCTTGCTAGGCTGAGGGACGCTACGGCAGGTTGCCCGAGCGGCCAATGGGAGCGGACTGTAAATCCGTCGCGAAAGCTTCGAAGGTTCGAATCCTTCACCTGCCACCAGGCGTATGAAGGGCCTCTGACAAGGCGTTTGCCGGTCGGAGGCCCTTCCTCGTCGTCGTGAGCCTGTCACCGTGATGGAACAGGACGTGCAGACCTTGACGGGAGCGTCCGGAGTACTGCGAGTCTGTAAGGACGACTGCGGCAGTGAGCTGGAGGACTGACGGATGATCACAGTGAGCAGTGAACTTGCCAGGTGGCTGGCTGACTTCCAGCCGACTGAGCAGGACCTCGACCTGGCTGACCGAGCGTTGCTCGACACCGTTGCGGTGACGATCGCGGCCCGCGAAGAAGCGATCAATGCACTCGCCGCTTTGCTCTCGCAGGCTGGCCGATGGGCCGTGGTCGGCCACATTCTTGACTACGACGACCTGCACGTAGAGTCCACCACCCACATCAGCACGGTCTGCATCCCTGTAGCGCTTGCCCTCGGGGGTGGTCCGCGCGACTACCTTGCCGGCGCGGGTGTGATGGCCAGGCTGGGGATGGCCCTCGGCTGGCGACACTACGACGCAGGCTGGCATGCGACGGCCACGACGGGGGTCATTGCGGCGGCGGGGGTCGCTGCGAGCTGCCTAGGGCTCTCACCCGATCAGACGAGCAACGCGTTCAGCTTGGCCGTCTCGTCCTCCAGCGGCGTCCAGCGGGCGTTCGGCAGCGACGCCAAATCGCTCCAAGTCGGGATCGCAGCCCAGGCAGGGGTGCAGGCTGCGCGACTGGCGGCGGCCGGTGCCAGCGCCAATCCCCTTGCCGTCGAGCAGTGGCTGAGCCTGGTCGGCGCTCCTGAGCCCGACCTCGCGGCCCTTGGCGCGCCGACCCCGGCCGTGCCGGGTGGGCTAGCCATCAAGATGTTCCCGTGTTGTTACGCCCTGCAACGTCCGATCGCCGTGGTGCGGGAGCTCCGCGGCAACCTTGACCCGGCTGCCATCGAGCGGATCGTGCTGACCACCCCAGCCTTGACCGTCGTACCATTGAATCAACACCATCCGACAACTGGGTTAGAGGGCAAGTTCAGTCTGGAGTACGCCGTCGCCGCGGCGATTCTGGACGATTACCCCGGGTTCGCCACCTTCAGTGACGCTGGCGTGCGGCGGTGTGAGGCGACCGAGCTTCAGGAAAGGTTGCAGGTCGTGCTGACTGATGATCCGGGGCGCGACCTGTTGGCTGGGGAGTGCGACGTCGCCATCGACGGTCCGTCCGGGACGGTGCGGGCGAGCCTGGCGACCCCGCCGGGGGCCTCGGCACGTCCTCCGACGGAGGAGGAACTCGCAGGCAAGGTCGCCACCTGCCTGGAGGGTACCGGGCTCACCGCGAGCGACATCACCTGGGACAGCGCGGCCGGGCTGCTTCGCGACACGCTCCCGCTCTCAGGGTAGGGACGGGGTCTGCTCCGATGCCGGCTCGGCGGTCACCACGGTCCCGGCGAGCCGGTCGTGCAGGCCCCTGCCGGAGTCTCGGGCGCACAGCCACACCATGATCCCGATCAGCGGATAGATGACGGCGGTTGCCGCGAGGATCAGCGGATCGCCGTCCTCGAGCCCGCCGTCGCTGGCACCGATTGCGACGACGTGGCCGGGTACGTGGCCTGGTCACCGTCGATCGTTTGGACCCTCAGTCGTTCGGCGCGCTTGCCCCAGGTGGCGCGAGCTGCCGTTGACTCGGCCCGAGCCGCCCACGCCGCGGCGATCAGCGGCGAGACGAAGCTGAGCCCAATCACTGCCGGCCGGGAGGAGCCGATTCCGGCCTGATTGAGCCAGATGCCCGCCGGAAGTGTGGCGAGTGCCACGCCAAAGTAGCCGACAGCGTCCCGAGCGTAGGCCCGGCACCGAGGCCAGAACAGGGGGTGCACCTGGCTGATGGTACGCGTCTGGGTCAGCACCCGGTATGGACTCATCGCGCGCGGCCCCGACGACGCGAGGCAGACTGGCCGTCGTGAGCGAGGCCATCGACGACCTGGGCGCGACCATGACCGTGCCGGAGTGCCCGAGCCGTGTCATCAGCTTGGTTCCTTCATTGACCGAGGCGGTGGCGGTTTCTGTCCCGGGAGTCTTGATCGGCGTCACCGACTGGTGCACGCATCCGGGCGACCTCGAGGCTCAGGGTGTGATTCGCCTCGGCGGCACCAAAAACCCGAACCTCGACGCGATCGCCGACCTCGCGGCCGACCTGGTGATCGCCAACGAGGAGGAGAACCGAACGGCCGATCTGGCGGAATTGCGTCGACGCGGCGTCCCGGTGTATGTCACTGACATCCGAACCGTCGACCAGGCGCTGAGCAGCATCGATCGGCTGCTGCGGCTGTTCGAGTCGGGGGCGGTCGACCTGACCTGGCTGGACGCCGCGCAGGCTGCTTGGGCCGACCCACCTCGGCTCCCCACCGGCCCGAACGGCCGACTGCCCGCCGCGCTTGTGCCGATCTGGCGCCGCCCCTGGATGGCGCTGGGCAGTGACACGTATGCCGGTGACGTGTTACGACGGTTAGGCGTTGACAATATCTTGTCAGAAAGTCTGGAGCGCTACCCTCGATTCAACCCAAGTGACCCAGCGTTGGCGAGTGTCGACTTCGTGGTGTTGCCGGATGAGCCGTATGCGTTTAGCGCGACCGACGGGCCGGAAGCGTTCCCGCAATGGCCCTTCGCGCTCGTCGACGGCCGTAGCCTGACCTGGTACGGCCCGGCGATGACCGAGGCGCCGCAACGGCTCGCTGCGGCGTTGGCCGCCGCACGTCGCCTCGAGTAGCGAGTCGGCGAGCCCTTCCCCGCAGGAGTCAGGCATGAACCGCAAGTACACCACCGACGAACTGCTCGTCAGCCGCGACGGCGCCGTCGTCGAGGTGATGTTCAACCGGCCGCACCGGCACAATGCGTTCACCACCGCCATGTATGACGGCCTGCAGGAGTTGCTGGAAGAACTCGCGGCGGACCCGTCGGCTCGCGTCGTGCTGATGCGTGGAGCCGGCTCGGTGGCCTTCGCTGCAGGCAATGACATCAGCGAGTTCGCGGGGATGACCACCGGCCGTGAGGCCGTGGTGTATGAAACGCGGGTTCGAGACATGCTGGCGCACTTAGCGCATCTGCCACAGGTCACCGTCGCCGTCATCGACGGGTTGTGCGTGGGTGGCGGCTTGGCCGTTGCGACGTACTGCGACCTGCGGATGTGCACCGCACACTCACGCTTCGGTTACCCCATCGCGAGGACCCTTGGAAACGCGCTGTCACGCCCGCTGCTGGAGCGGTGCGTCCACGTCTTCGGTGAACCGCTGTCTCGGGAGATGCTGCTGGCCAGCCGAATGGTTGACGCCCACCGAGCGTACGGCGTGGGGGCGGTCATGCACGTCGCATCAACCGCGCACGAGCTGGACCGTGAGCTGCAGGTCGTGGTCTCGGGGCTGCTCCAGGCTGCTCCGCTGACGCTCCAAGCCACCAAGCAGCAGTTGTGCGAAATCACCGCGCCGGGCGGAGACCCCGAGCACGACGACCGGTTGCTGGAGAAGGTGTACGCCTCGGACGGGTTCCATGAGGGAGTTCGTGCTTTCTTGGCGAAGGACACCCCGAACTTCACTGGTTGAGGGTCGATAGTGGAGTTATGACGCATCGCAGCTACGACATCCTGCCCGACCCCGGTCGCAACCGCATTCGGTTCAAGGCGCGCGGATATGACGTCACCACAAACCCCTTCCTGAACCGCGGCACCGCGTTCAGCTACGCCGAGCGCAAGGCACTCGGTCTAGCCGGGTTGCTCCCCACCGGCGTGATGTCCATGGAGGCCCAGCTTCAGCGGACCTACGCGCAGTATCGCGACAAGACCAACGACCTGGCCAAGTACGCTCACCTGTCCAGCCTGCGGGACCGCAACGAGGTGCTCTTCTACCGGCTGCTCTCCGAACATCTCGATGAGATGCTCCCGATCGTTTACACCCCCACCATCGGTGAGGCGATCCAACGGTTCAGTCACTGGTACGCAAGGCCGCATGGGGTCTTCTTGTCGATCGATAATCCGAACGGCATCGAACAGGCCCTGCTGAACTACGGCCTGGACGCCGAGGATGTCGACCTGCTCGTGGTGACCGACTCCGAGGGCATCCTCGGCATCGGCGACCAAGGCGTGGGCGGCATCCAGATCGCGATTGGCAAGCTGAGCGTCTATACCGCGGCCGCCGGCATCCACCCCCGCCGCGGTATCCCCATCGTGCTTGATGTGGGTACAGACAATCTCGCGCTGCTCAACGACAAGCTCTACCTGGGGGAGCGGCACGCACGCGTCCGCGGCGAGCGGTACGACGCGTTCATCGAGCTGTTCGTGCAGACTGCCACGCGGCTCTTCCCACACGCGATGCTGCATTGGGAAGACTTCGGCGCGAGCAACGCCCACCGGATCCTGCAGATCTATCGGGACCGTTGCTGCACCTTCAACGACGACGTCCAGGGCACCGCAGCCATCGTGTTGGCGGCGGCCATCTCGGCATCGAGGGCGGCCGGGATCCGCGCCCGCGACCAGCGCATCGTGATCCACGGTGCGGGGACCGCCGGGGTGGGCATCGCCGACGTGATCCGTGACGAGATGATCCGACAGGGCCTGACCCTGCAGGAAGCCAACGCCCGGTTCTGGTGCCTGGGCAGTCGAGGCCTGATCGTCGAGGGGATGCGGATGCGGCCGTTCCAAGAGCCGTACGCCCGGCCAGCAGAGGAGGTGCACGCGTGGACGAGCGCCGGCGCCGATCAGATCAGCCTTGCCGAGACGGTGCGACACGTCCACCCGACGATGCTGATCGGCACCTCGGCCCAACGGGGTGCGTTCAGTGAGGAGATCGTTCGGGACATGGCGGCGCACACCACGCGGCCGATCATCATGCCGCTGTCGAATCCCACTCGCAAGTGCGAGGCGGTTCCCAGCGACCTTTTGACCTGGACAGACGGCCTGGCGTTGATCGCCACGGGATCACCATTCGAGCCGGTGGACTTCGAGGACGTGACGTACCACATAGCTCAGGCGAACAATGCGCTGGTCTTCCCAGGTCTTGGCCTGGGTGTGGCGGTCTGCCGAGCGACTCGGATTAGTGACGGGATGATCGCGGCGGCAGCCCGCGGGGTGGCCTCGCTGGTCGAGGCACGATCGCCGGGGGAGGCGCTGCTGCCATCGATCGATCAGCTACGGATCGTGTCCGGGACGGTCGCGCTGGCGGTGGTCGAGGCTGCCGCTGAGGAGGGTTTGGCCACCGTCGAGCTGACCGATCCGGTCCAGCAAGTCTTCGAGACCATGTGGACGCCGACATACCCGGAGATCCTCGTCGATTGAGCCCATCGAGCACCACGAGCGATGCGAAGAGCGCGGTGCGCAATGTGCTCTGTGGGAGCATCAAAGGGGCTCGATGAGCACATCGGGCTCCTGTCCGCGGGTATCGTGCAACCGCCGGGATGACCGGCGACCACCGCGATGAAGGATGCCCGCGTGAGCGCACCCACCCCCTCCCGCACCGCTGGCTGCACCGAAATGCTCACCCGCACGGAACGTCTCGACCGACTCCCGTTCACCTCAGCGCACGGCCGGCTGCTGGTCGGCTCCGGCGTTGGTTGGGCGCTGGACGCCATGGACGTCGGCCTCATCTCCTTTGTCATGGTGGCCCTGGGCAGCCAATGGGGGCTGAGCGCTACGCAGCAGTCCTGGATCGGGTCGATCGGGTTTGTGGGCATGGCCATCGGTGCGAGTGTCGGGGGGCTCCTCGCGGACCGGATCGGCCGCCGCCAGGTCTTCGCGTTGACGCTGCTCGGATACGGCCTCGCAACCGGCGCATCCGCGTTGGCCGGGTCCGTAGCCGTGCTCATCGCCCTACGGTTCTTCGTCGGCCTCGGCCTTGGTGCGGAGCTACCAGTGGCATCGACACTGGTCAGCGAGTTCTCTCCGCGGGCGATTCGGGGCCGGATGGTGGTGGCGCTGGAGTCCTTCTGGGCGTTGGGCTGGTTGTTCGCCGCGCTCATCGGATACCTCGTCGTCCCGGCGTCGCCGGATGGCTGGCGCTGGGCGCTGGCGGTGGGTGTTGTGCCCACGCTGTACGCCGCAGCCGTGCGGTTCGGATTGCCCGAGTCGGTGCGGTTCCTGGAGAAGGTGGGACGCCATACCGAAGCCGAGGAGGCGGTACGCCGCTTCGAACGGTCAGCCGGAATCGCAGCCCCCACATCGGCTGGGGGGCCGGGGTCCGCACCGCCAACCCCAGTATCGGCCCGGTCCTCAGCGGGGCTGTGGCAGCCGACGTACCGAGTCCGGACCACCGCCTTGTGGACCGTGTGGTTCATGATCAACTTCGCCTACTACGGCGCGTTCATCTGGCTCCCGAACCTGATCTTCGCTCAGGGCTACCCGATGGTGAAGTCCTTCGAATACACCCTGATCATCACTGCGGCCCAACTGCCCGGATATGCCTTGGCTGCGTACCTGATCGAGCGATGGGGCCGCCGCCCCACGTTGGCCACCTTCCTGGTGGGCTCCGCGGGGGCGGCGATCCTTTTCGGTCACGCCGAGGGCACGACCGCGCTGCTGGGAACGGGGATGCTGTTGTCCTTCTTCAACCTGGGCGCGTGGGGTGCGCTGTATGCCATCACTCCCGAGATCTACCCGACCTCGATCAGAGGCACAGGTGCCGGCGCGGCAGCGGCGTTCGGGCGGATTGCCAGTATCCTTGCGCCGCTCTCGGTGCCCGTATTGAACGGCTGGGGCGGGATCGGGCTGGTCTTCGCGGTGCTCGGGACGGCATTCGCGATCGCTGCGGTCGCCGCGTTCGGACTGCCCGACCATCGGGGCCTCGCACTCGAGGAGTAGGCCGATGAGATCCGGCGCGCGTCGGACTGGACGGTTGGCTGCTTCGGATGGTGCACTTAGGTCATGTCTTCGAGCACGGCTGCGGGCGAGCGAATGCGCTCCGGCATGCCGTCCTGTTGTTGCTGTTGTCCCAGCTGATCTCAGCCCTGACAGCCACGCGACAGCGTCCACACCCATCGGAGACCACGCAATGAACGAGTCCATGATCCGCGTGCTCAGCTCTTATGCCGCCGTGTCGTCGGCTCCTGTCAGTACCTGGCCCCACTGCTCGCGCTGCGTCTGTCGAATGTGCCTTTCGCGCCCATCGACTGACCACTCGCGAGCCTCCGGAGCCGATCATGACCGACGTCACCATCCGCGCTGAACACCCTGCCTCGACCTCTCGCGACGAGACCACATTGTTGGTCACCTCGTTGTTCGCCGGCGGCCCGGCCCCAATCCGGGATGGCGTGAGCCCGGCTGGCGCCTTTCAAGACGCGCTGTTCGCACGGTCCGTCCTGATCGACGTTCGTCCGCTTGCCGAACGGGTGCGCACGGGGCAGGTCGACCCCCGCTTGTTCGGTGAAATCCGAGTCACGGACGACGCGCAGGACATACTCAGCGGCGCGTATCTGGCGACCCTCGATCGGCCGGGCGTGCCAGCCCACATCCTAGGATCCGGTGAGGCCGAAACCAGCGTCATCGTGCACGGACTGCGCCGGCTCGGGATCGATGCCCAGCACGTCGAGGGTGGCTTCGGAGCCTGGCGAGCGGCTGGACTGCCCGTCTTCGGCGCAAGGCCTGGACCAAGCCTCGACGTCGTGCCATAGGTCCCGACAACGCGTGCCGGCAATGCGCTCCGGGAACGACGAAGGGCCGCTCCTTGTGGGAGCGGCCCTTCGACCTGTGCTTGCGGCAGTTGGCTACAACGCCTTGAGGATGTCCTCGACGCGGTCCTTCGCGTCGCCGAACAGCATCTGCGTGTTGTCCCTGAAGAACAACGGGTTCTGGACCCCGGCGTACCCCGTGGCCATGGAGCGCTTGAACACGATGACGTTCTCGGCGTCCCAGACGTGGATCACGGGCATGCCAGCGATCGGGCTGGTCGGGTCGTCGAGCGCACCCGGGTTGACGGTGTCGTTGGCGCCGATCACCAGCACCACGTCGGTGTCACTCAGGTCGTCGTTGATCTCATCCATTTCGAGCACGATGTCGTAGGGCACTCGGGCCTCGGCCAACAACACATTCATGTGGCCGGGCAGCCGACCTGCGACTGGATGGATGCCGAACCGGACGTTGATGCCCCGCTCGCGAAGCTTGTGGGTGAGCTCCGCGACCGGGTACTGCGCCTGGGCGACCGCCATGCCATAGCCGGGGGTGATGATGACTGACTTGGCCTCCCTGAGCAGCTCGGCGGTCTCCTCGGCCGTGATCTCGCGGTGCTCGCCATAGTCGACGTCACCGGCAACGCTGGCGGTTTCGCCGCCGAATCCACCGGCGATCACGTTGATGAACGAGCGACCCATGCCCTTGCACATGATGAAGGACAGGATCGCACCAGAGGAACCGACCAGCGCACCGGTGATGATCAGCAGGTCGTTGTTGAGCATGAAGCCGGCTGCGGCTGCGGCCCATCCGGAGTAGCTGTTCAACATCGACACCACGACCGGCATGTCGCCACCGCCGATGGCCGCCACGAGGTGGAAGCCGAGCAGCAACGCCAGGGCCGTCATGATGAGCAGCAGCGTCAGGTTGGGATCCCGCACGAAGAAGATGGTCAAGATGATGAAGGCGACGACTGCACTCAGGTTGAGCAGATTGTGCTTGGGCAGCATCAGCGGCTTGGACTTCATCTTTGCCGACAGCTTGAGGTAAGCCACGATCGACCCGGTGAAGGTGATCGCACCGATGAAGACCCCGATGAACACCTCGCCGCTGTGGATGCTTTCCATCGAGCCCGCCAAGTCGCTCGGGATCGGCAGGTTCTGCTCTCGCGCATCGGCCAAACGGTGGTGGGCGTCGAAGAAGCTGTTGTAGCCGACGAGCACCGCGGCGAGACCGACGAAGCTGTGCAGCAACGCGATCAGTTCCGGCATGCCGGTCATCGCGACCCTGCGGGCCTTCCAGATCCCGATGACCGCGCCGATCACCATGGCGAGCACGATCAGGCCCAGCCCGGCCGCCCCGCTGCCGGTACGGTCATTGGCTCCACCAGCAGCGTCGATACCGATGACCGCAGCCAAGATGGTGATCACCAGTGCGGCGACCATCCCCATGATGCCGTACCGGTTGCCGTTCTCGGCGGTGGTGTGCTTTGACAGGCCTGCGAGGCTGAGGATGAATAGCAGGCCGGCAAGGATGTACGACCCTTGAACCAGTGTGATTGCCATGTCCTCAGTCCTTCCGGAACATGCCGAGCATGCGTTGGGTGACCCAGAAGCCACCGAAGATATTGATACTGGCCAAGAGGATGCCCACGAACGCCAGGACGTTCACGTAGATCGGGGTGTTGTCCCGTCCGACTTGCAAGAGCACGCCGACGATGATGATGCCGGAAATAGCATTGGTGACTGACATCAAGGGGGTGTGCAAGGCGTGATGCACGTTGCCGATGACGTAGTAGCCGATGACGACCGCCAACATGAACACCATGAAGCGGCCCAGGAACGGCTCGGGGGAAAACGCGAACAACACGAGCAAGACGGCTGCGACCGCCCCAAAGATGGTCTGCTTGGTGGTCTGACGCATCGGCGTCTTGACAGCTTTGGGTGCCATGACGACGGGCGCGGCAGCCGGCTTGGCCACCGAGACCTGGACTGGCGGCGGTGGCCAGGTGGACTGGCCGTCGCGGACCACGGTCACGCCGCGCTGCACGACGTCCTCGAAGTCAAGGACGAGGTTGCCGTCCTTCTCCGGGGTCATCAGCTTCAGCAGGTTCACCAGGTTGGTGCCATAGAGCTGGCTCGCGGTGCCGGGCAGGCGGCCCGCCAGGTCCGTGTAGCCAAGGATCGTTACGCCGCCATCGGTGACGACCCGTTGGTCGGCCTTGGTCCCCGCCACATTGCCACCGGTCTGGGCAGCCATGTCGACGATCACCGAGCCGGGCTTCATCGAGGCGACCATCTCGGCGTCGATGAGCTTGGGGGCCGGCCGACCTGGGATGAGGGCGGTGGTGATGATGATGTCGACGTCTGCGGCCTGGTCGGCGTAGATCTGCGACATCTTGCGGTTGAAGTCCTCGCCCATTTCCTTGGCGTAGCCGTCGGTCGAAACCTCAAGCTCCATGTCGGGGGAAAGGAACTCCGCACCCATCGACTCGACCTGCTCGGCGACCTCGGGACGGGCGTCGGTGGCTCGCACAATGGCGCCCATCGATCCGGCCGCGCCGATGGCGGCCAGGCCTGCTACGCCGGCGCCGCAGACCAAGACTTTCGCCGGCGGGACCTTGCCCGCGGCTGTGACCTGACCCGTGAAGAACCGGCTGAACTCGTGTGCGGCTTCAACGACCGCACGGTAACCGGCGATGTTCGCCATGGACGACAGCACATCCAGTGACTGGGCACGGGAAATGCGTGGCACAGCGTCCATCGACAGCGCGGTGATCTTGTGTTGAGTGAGTTTGTCGACCACGCCCGGGTCGATCCGCGGGTTGAGCATGCCGATCAGGCATGCGCCTTCCTTCATCATCCCTAACTGCTCATCTGTCGGGGAGTTCACCAACATCACGATGTCAGCGGACCACACCTCCTTTGCGTCACCGATAGTCGCTTCGGCCGCGACGTATGCCGAGTCGGCGATGTCGGCGAGCCCACCGGCCCCCGACTCGACGACGACGTCGTAACCGAGCTTGCGCAACTGGGCTATCGTCGCCGGCGTCGCGGAGACCCGCGTCTCACCGGCTTTCGTCTCCTTGGGTACTCCGATGTGCACAACTTGCTCCTTCGCTGACTGCGCGCGCGCAGTCAAGGCTTGCACGGCCCATGCCCCGATCTCTGGTTTGTCCCTGCCATCCGGGTCCGCTTGGGCAGAACGGCATGGCAGGCCGGGTCACAGGCTAGGGGATACGAGTCCACCGTAGAGGCACCAGAGGGGGCGCGGCGCCGCTGGACGTGCCGGGTCTGCTGAAATGCGGAGGTGGGCAGCGCCGTCAGCGACCAACGACCAGCGCTGCCCCGACCAGACTTGAATGGTGTTCAATGATGACGTGCGGCGTGTCGGTGATGGCGTTCGCGCATCGTCGTCACGCGCATCACCATCTCGAATCGAAGGACGACCATGGCCACCGGCTCGCGCATGCCGTCGACGATCGTGACCGGTACACCGCAGGACCAAGGAACCGACCGGCCCCGGTGGACCGCGCAGGACATCGCCCTGGTAGCGACGTTCGCCGCGCTGATCGCCGCGCTCGGCATGCCCGGCAGCTTGTACCTGCTGGGTAGCGCAGTCCCGGTCACGCTCCAAACCTTGGGTGTTGCGCTCGCCGGGGCGATCCTGGGTTGGAAGCGTGGGGGGGCCGCTGTGTTGCTGTTGTTGCTGCTGTGCCTCATCGGCCTGCCGGTGATGTCCGGCTTCCGCGGCGGTCCGTCGGTCTTCGCGGGTGCCAGTATCGGCTACCTGATCGCTTGGGCACCGGCGGCCGCGATCATCGGATTCTTGGTGCAGACCCGGCTGCCGAAGCCATCGTTTTGGTGGATCGTGCTGTCCTGCGTGGCAGGCAGCGTGCTGATTCACGCCATCGGCATCCCCGGCATGATGCTGCGGCTGAATCTCGACCTTGCGACGGCCATCAAGGCCGATGCGCTCTTCTTGCCGGGCGACGCGATCAAGACGGTCCTGGCCGCCTCCGTCGCGACCGCGGTGCATCGGGCCAACCCGGGCCTGACGCCGCCACTGGGCCGGCGCCGAGCAACCGCTGCGGCGCAGCGAGGAACGCACTGAGTTCGATGATCGTGCACGTGTTGACCACGCCGAAGCAGGAGCCCCCTCCTGGCCGGGGTCAGCGCGCGCTGTTCGAGGCGCTGACCACGAGCTGGACCAGCCAGCGCGCCGAAGTCCTGGCCGTCGTTGATCCATCCTGGCCGGTGCAGGAGCTGGCTGCGGCCCTGCGGATGCGTAGCGCTCGAGACCAGCAGGCACGGCTGCCCGGTCCGGAGCTGGTCACCTTCAGTTCCGGCACGACCGGGCGGCCGCGGGGGATCTGCCGCAGTCTCGCCTCCTGGGATCGCTCCTTGGCGCCGTTCGAGGGAGTTACCGGTCTGGCTCAACTCGACCCAGGCCCTTGGTGGATCCCCGGGCCGTTGTGGAGCTCGATGTCCCTGTTCGCTGGTTACCACGCGGTCCGCGCTGGTCGACCGGTGATTCTGGGCAGTGAGGATGCCGGTGAGGCCGTCGCCGTGCACTGCGTCCCGGCCGCGCTGCCCGGTGTGCTCGCCCAGGTCCGCGCCGGCCGATTGCCTCGGCTGAGGACCGCTGTCGTCGCGGGTGACCGCCTCCCGAGCGCGTGGTGGCAGGCCGCAACGGCAGCCGGGGTGCGGGTGGTCGAGTATTACGGTGCCGCCGAACTGTCCTTCTGCGCCGTCCGGGATGCTGCCGGCGGCCAGTTACGGGCGTTCCCCGGCGTCCAAGTGCAGGTGCGCGATGGCGTGCTGTGGTCTTGCTCGCCGTATCAAGCCGACGGCTACCTCGACCCCGACCGGCCCGGTCCGCTGCGCCGCGACGAGGCGGGTTGGGCCACGGTCGGCGACTGTGCCCGATGGGTTGGCTCTAGTGGTGGCTTCGAGGTCCTTGGCCGCGGCGACGATGCAGTCACTGTCGGCGGGGCCACGGTGTCCACCGGTGATGTCGAGGACGTGTTGCGGACGCTGCCCGGGGTGCACGACGCGGCGGTGGTTGGCGTACCGCACCGCCTGCTCGGTCAACAAGTCGGCGCCCTCGTGGTGACCGATCGCGACCTGGCGCGGCTGCGTCAGGACGCGCGAGATCGGTTGGCCGGACCTGCTCTTCCGCGGCGCTGGGTGACGACTCAGGCGCTGCCCCGGACCAGCTCTGGCAAGATAGACCGCCCGGCGGTGCGAGTCGCACTGAGGGCGCAGTGACCGCGTCCCCGATCGGTCCGGATACCCCCGTCGTGGTGGCCGCCCGGCGAACCCCGATCGGCACGGCCGGACACGCACTAGCCCGACTCGACGTGGCCCAGCTGCTGGCGCCCGTCTTGCAAGCGGTGCTTGCCGACCTGCCGGAACCGATCGCTGCCGATGACGTCGTGATCGGGAACTGCCTGGGACCTGGCGGAAACCCGGCCCGGTACGCCGTGCTGGCGGCCGGTCTGGGGGCGCAGGTCCCGGCGGTGACCGTCGACCGCCAATGCGGCAGCGGTCAGGAGGCCGTCCACCAAGCGGGCAACCTGGTCCGGGCCGGCCAGGCCGCCCTGGTGCTGGCCGGTGGAGCGGAGAGCGCCAGCACGGCGCCGTATCGGATGTTCCGGCCGGCCACGCCCGCGGACCCCCCTGTGCCGTATGAACGAGCGCCGTTCGCTCCGGCCGCGATCGGAGACCCCGACATGGGCGCGGCAGCAGATGAGGTCGCGCGCCGGTTCGGCATCTCCCGACAACGACAGGACGCCTACGCCGCCCGCAGCCACGCGTTCACTCTCGCTGCGGCGGCTGCCGGTGCGTATGACGACGAACTCGTCTGCGTCGGTGGTCTCACTCGCGACGAGAGGCCCCGGCCGATCCGGGAGGAGGTGCTGGCGCGGCTCCGCCCGGCGTTCACGGCGCCGGGACTGGATGCTGCGGCGCCCGGCGCGGCTACCGTGACCGCTGGCAACAGTTGCGGGATCAGCGACGGTGCCGCCGTCGTCGCGGTGATCCCCGAGTCTTTGCGCGCGGCGTGGCGAGTGCCGGGCCTGGCCTTGCTGGACTGGTTGACCATCGGGGTCGACCCCCGCTGGCCTGGAATCGGCCCCGTGCCTGCGGTCCAAAGGTTGCTGGACCGCGCTGGGCTGACGTTTGCTGACCTGGCGGCTCTGGAGATGACCGAGGCCTTTGCCGCGCAGGTGCTCGCCTGCACCGACGCGTGGGGGCTCGACCCGTTCGCCGACGAGCTCGTGTGCGGGCAAGGCGGAGCCATCGCGCTCGGCCACCCGTGGGGTGCCTCGGGCGCATTGCTCGTGGTCCGGTTGTTTGGCCGGCTCGTGCGAGGGGTGGCCCGACCCGCCGCGTCGGTGGTTGACCGTGGTGAGTTCGGGATCGCCACGTGCGCGGTCGGTGGTGGGCAGGGGATGGCCCTGTTGGCGGCACGGGTGGGCCCATGATCAGGTTCTCTGCGGTGAGTCACGCCTACGGTGACCGCGCGGTCCTGCGCGAGGTGGACGTGACGTTGGACCAGGCGCGGATCGGCGTGATCGGCGCGAACGGGTCCGGCAAGTCGACGTTGGCCCGGATGATCAATGGCTTGGTCGTCCCGCAACACGGCCGAGTCGAGGTCAACGGGCTGGACACCGCCCGACGGGGCCGCGACGTCCGGCGACAGGTGGGCTTCATCTTCGCGGATCCGGACACGCAGATTGTGATGCCTACCGTGGCCGAAGATGTTGCGTTCTCGTTGCGCCGGCATCGATTGGGTCGTGAAGAGGTGGCTGCCCGGGTCGTCGCGACCCTGGACCGGTTCGGCCTGGCGGGTCATGCCGACCATCCCGCACATTTGCTCTCCAGCGGACAAAAACAACTTCTCGCGTTGGCAGCTGTGCTGGTCACCGAGCCACAGGTGCTGGTCTGCGATGAGCCGACCACACTGCTCGACCTGCGCAACGCGCAGGAGGTGCATCGCCTCATCGACGGCTTGGAACAGCAGGTGATTTTGGTGACCCATCAACTGGCAACGATCGAATCATGGGAGCGGGTCCTGGTCGTCGACCAGGGCCGGATCGTCGCGGATGCTCCAGGAGCGCAGGCGGTCTCTGACTATGTGGCGCTGCAACGAAGCGAGCCACGACCCGGATCAGCGCCATGATCCCGGGGGGAGTGGGCGGATGCTGACCGGTACCTACCTACCGGGGACCTCGCCATTGCACCGGGCTCCGGTGTGGGCCAAGTTCGCGCTGCTCGCGGTGTACACCTCGGTGCTGCTGGTGGTCCGCAATCCGATGGCACAGGCAGTCCTGGCCACGATGGTGGCGCTCGGCTATGCCGTCGCCTCGTTCGGCCCCCGGATCATGATCGACCAGGTCATGCCGCTGCGTTGGATCCTGCTGGTACTCATCCCGCTCCAGGTGTGGTCGGCGGGGTGGTATCCGGCGGTGCTGACCACGGGGTCGCTGGTCTTGGCCGTCGCCGCCGCGAGTCTGCTCACGTTGACGACGCGGATCAACGACATGTTGGAGTCGATGATCCGCGGGATGCAGGTGCTGCGTCCGCTCGGCGTCGACCCGGAACGGGTGGCGCTGTTGATGGCTTTGACGATCCGCTCGATCCCAGTCATCGCGGACCTGGTGCGGCAAAGTCAGGAGGCTCGGGCCGCACGTGGACTCGAACGCAGCCTGCGGGCGCTGCTCACCCCGGTGGTGAACAGGTCGATCCAGCAGGCACAGGGGGTTGGTGAAGCACTGATGGCGCGCGGGATCGACGACTGATCCGGGCGGGTGCGGCAGGGTACCGTGGCGCGCAGGATGAGCACGATCGACGTCGGAGCCGATTTCCCTCGCGGCGAGGCGACCGTGTATGTTTTCACAGCATGCCGAGGGCCGCACCGGCTTCGGCTGCGCCCCGATAGCTCAGTCGGCAGAGCGTCTCCATGGTAAGGAGAAGGTCTAGGGTTCGATTCCCTATCGGGGCTCCATGGCGGGGTAGCTCAGGTGGTTAGAGCACACGACTCATAATCGTGGTGTCGCGGGTTCAAGTCCCGCCCTCGCTACTGGCGCGATATAGGTCTCTGGTGGCCGTCGCGTATCTTGGTTTAGGCATTTCGTACTTCCCGCTCAATCCGTGCAACCAATGCAATGCTCGTACGCGCACCGGAAGGACAGGTCGACCCTGTGGCCAGCAAGCAGCATGACGTCCGCCCGAAAATCACCATGGCGTGTGTCGAGTGCAAGGACCGTAACTACATCACAAAGAAGAACCGGCGAAACGACCCGGACCGGATGGAGCTGACCAAGTTTTGCCGCAAGTGCGGCAGGCATACAGCGCACCGCGAGACCCGTTGACCCACCGGCGCAACTGGCCATTGGTGGTCTGAACGGTCGGAGCCTCATCGAGACGTCTCGATGACGCTCTGGTCATACGCAAAGATCGGTTGCCTGTTTGAGCGCCAGGCCCAAGACACGGACCGACGCAGCGGCCCCGGCTAGGGTGACGCTCATGTCCGAGTCAGCCGCCCTGCCCGATCTCGCGAGCTCCGAGCGTCGAGTCGACCTGTCCTATCAGGGCCGCGTCTATCCGCCTGGCGAACCATTTCTGGTCGGCCGGGAGGCGCTTCGAGACTTTGCCGTCGCCGTCGGTGCCACCGCACCTGTTCACCATGACGTCGACGCGGCGCGAAAGGCTGGGTACACCGACCTGGTGGCCACGCCCACGTATGCCGTGGTGATCGCTCAGCGCTGCGAAGCGGCGTACATCGCCGACCCGGGCTCGGGCATCGATTTCTCGCGAGTCATGCATACGGAAGAAAAGCTGATCCACCACCGCGCGTTGACGGCTGGCGATGAGGTGATCGGAACGGTGTACGTCGACAGGGTGCGGGAAGTCGGTGGCCACGCGATGATCACCACTCGCACCGAACTCGCGCTGGCCGACCAGACGCCGGTGGCTCTGGTGGTCTCCAGCTTGGTGGTCCGTGGTGACCAGGAGGACGACCAGAGGAGGACGTCATGACCGAATCGTCGTTTGCGGATGTCGAAGTCGGGCATCAGATCCCGCATCTGAGCGTGGTAGTCGACCGGGCCAGGCTGGTGCAGTACGCCGCCGCATCCGGCGACCGCAACCCGATCCACTGGGATGAGGTCGCGGCTCGCGAGGCCGGGCTGCCTGATGTCATCGCGCATGGAATGTTCACCATGGCTGCGGCGGTCGAAGCAGTGAGCGACTGGGCCGGGCACGGTGGGTGTATCACCGGGTATCAGGCGAAGTTCATCTCGCCGCTTCCGGTGCCGCGCGATGGCGGGGCGGTGATCGAAGTGGACGGCACCGTCATCAAGGTCGATCCGCAGGACGCCGTGGCCATCGTGGAACTGTCCGTCACCAGCGGCGGCACCAAGGTGCTCGGTCGACCGCTGGTCACTGTCCGGCTCGACTGACCACAGGCAAGCATTCGAGGATGACCACCAACCTCGCCGAGCTGACCACCATGCGCGTTGGCGGTCCCGCCACCCAGTTGGTCACCGCAGACAACGTCGAAGCGATCATCGATGCCGTCCGGGCCGCCGACGAGGCCGCTGAGCCGCTGCTGGTGCTGTCCGGCGGCAGCAACCTGGTCGTCGCCGACGGCGGGTTCGAGGGAACGGTCGTGCGAATCGCCTCCCGCGGGGTGCAGATCGAGTCCGCGTCGGCATGCGCCGGAGCAACCCTGCGGGTGGCGGCCGGCGAGCCATGGGACAACGTGGTCGCGCAAGCCGTCGAGCAGGGTTGGTCAGGCATCGAGGCGTTGTCTGGGATCCCGGGCGCGGCCGGGGCGACACCAGTGCAGAACGTCGGAGCGTACGGACAAGAGGTCGCCCAGACCATCGCCCAGGTCCGCACCTGGGACCGGGCCCAAGACCGCGTGCGGACCTTCGCCGCCGCAGACTGCCGGTTTTCCTACCGCACCTCCAGATTCAAGTCTGAGCAGCTTGGCGTTGCCGGAGCGGTTCCTGGCGGACCGCGGTACGTCGTTCTCGAGGTCGTTTTCCAGCTTGCGCTCAGCACGTACGGCCAGCCCATCGGGTACGCCGACCTGGCTCGTCAGCTCGGGGTGTCGATCGGGGACCGAGTGCCGCTGCCGACTGCCCGGGAGGGTGTGCTCGCCCAGCGTCGGCTCCGCGGGATGGTCCTGGACGACGCCGACCACGACACCTGGAGCTGTGGCTCGTTCTTCACCAATCCGGTGCTCGATCGCGAAGACTTCGCAGCGCTGGCGGATCGGGCGAGCCGGCGGCTCGGACCTGGCCAGGCGCCTCCTTCGTTTCAGGGCGACGGGAATCGCGTCAAGACGAGCGCTGCCTGGCTCATCGAACGCGCTGGTTTCGGCAAGGGCTTCGGGATGCCCGGTCCGGCTGCCCTGTCGACCAAACACAGCCTCGCGGTCACCAACCGGGGTCGCGCGACGTGCGCCGACGTCATCGCACTGGCCCAGGTCGTACGGGCTGGTGTGCAGGACGCGTTCGGCGTGCGGCTCGTGAACGAGCCGGTGTTGGTCGGCTGCTCCCTCGACTGAGGCAGAGCTCGATCAGCTGCGCAGCCACGCGTCGATGCCGGCCAGTGCGGCTTGCTGGCGGCCAGAGCAGGCCCGACTACCCCGGATCGAGTCTGCGGCGAGCGCCGCCAGCGCCGCGTCGTCGAAACCCAGCACAGACCGCGCGGTCTGATACTGATCAACTAGCCGCGACCCGAACAGCAGCGGGTCATCGGCCCCGAGCGCTACCGGAACCCCGGCGCGCACCAAGCGACGCAACGGCACGTCGCTCGCCTGTGCGTACACACCCAGAGCGACATTGCTCAGCGGGCAGACCTCCAGCGTGATCCTGCGTCGAGCCACCTCCGCGAGTACCGACGGGTGCTCGACGCTGCGAACTCCGTGGCCTAGCCGGTCTGGTACGAGCGCGCGAATGGTCGACCACACCGCGTCGGCGCCAAGCAGCTCGCCTCCGTGTGGCACCAGGGCCAGCCCGGCACGTGCAGCGATCCGGAACGCGGGAGCGAACTCGATGGTGTCTCCTCGCCGTTCGTCGTTGCTCAGGCCGAAGCCGACCACCGTCCCAGGCCCGTCGCCGGCGTGTCGAGCGGCCAAACGAGCCAGCGTGCGAGCCTCGAGTGGGTGGCGGATCCTGCTGGCGGCCACCACCACGGCCACCCCCAGGCCTTCCTCACGACTTGCTACGGCCGCCTCGTCGAGCACGATCTCCAGCGCCGGTGTCAGCCCCCCCACGTGCGGTGCGTAGCTGGTGGGGTCGACTTGCAGTTCTAGCCACACCGACCCCTCGGCGGCATCGTCGCGAGCGGCTTCGCGGACGATCCGGCGCATGTCAGCCTCCCCGCGTACGCACGCTCGCGCGGCGTCGTACAGGCGCTGAAATCGGAACCAGCCGCGTTCATCGGCCGCGGACAACTGTGGCGGCCAGTGGTCGACGAGCGCGTGGGGCAGCCGCAGCCGATGCTCGGCGGCCATCTCCAACAGGGTCGGGAAGCGCATCGAGCCGGTGAAATGCAGGTGTAAGTGGGCTTTGGGCAGCGCAGCCAGGTCGCGTGCAGCCCCATTCCCCATGGGTGCAGGGTACGTCGACCCCGCTCGGCCGCCTCAGGAGCGCCAACCCGCCTCGCCGACGTCACCGCCGGTTGGCCTTAGCAGTTGCAGGTCCCGTATGCTCCAGTCTCGGACGCTTTGTCCGTTGAACGCCGTGATACGGCCGTTGAACAGGCGCGCGCCCACAGGGCAGTGGCTCAATTGGCAGAGCACCGGTCTCCAAAAC
>CAJDVI010000038.1_pt1 | contig 30654 bp, 28 predicted proteins | sample 7391351 | NCBI WGS metagenome assembly CAJDVI01 (sample SAMEA7055704, study PRJEB34461) | soil metagenome | biome: terrestrial ecosystem; feature: Peninsula; material: soil | place: Antarctica | collected 2016 | reverse complement strand
CTGAGCTCGGCGACGCTGCATGGGTTCCTCGTCGTCGGGTCGGGCTGGGTGTACAACCTGAGGCTGAAAGGCACGCCGGCGTCGTTCGCGCCATACGCCATCGCATTCGGAGCGCTGCCAACGGTGGCTACCTTAGCCGCGAGGGCGCCGTACGTCGCGCCGATCTGGGTGTGGGGTGCCGGTGCCCTTCTTGGCGTAGCGGCCCACCTGTTGAACGTGCTGCCCGACCTGGCCACGGACGCCGCGACAGGGGTGCACGGTTTGCCCCATCGTCTTGGTGCACGTGGTCTGCGCCGGGTCGCGGTCGCGTTGTTGGTGGGCGCCACCGCGCTCACCCTGGGTGGGGCATCGTTGTCGTTCCCGGCGACGCTTATGGCAGCGGCGTCGGTCGCCGTCGCCGCACTCGTCGCCTGGTTCCGCAACGGCCGCTGGCCGTTCCGAGCCGTGATCGTGATCGCCCTGATCAATGCAGTCATGCTGTCGGTCTCTTTACTCTCGACGCGCTGAGCGTCATGGAGGGTGACATGCCGAGCCCCCAACGCGTGTCAGGCTGGTTGCCAGCAGCACGCCGCAGCAGACCGCAATAGACCGAAACAGACCGAAACAGACAAGAGTCCGCTGGCCGGTTCGTAGCCGTAAGTAGGCGTTGATAGCCGTATGTAGCCGTAAGTAGAGGATGCGATGGGCGAACGGATTCTGGTCGTCGGCGAAGCCCTGATGGACGTGGTTCACCGCCAGGACGGGTCGGTCGCCGAATTCGCTGGTGGCAGCCCGCTGAATGTCGCAATCGGTCTTGCCCGACTCGGGCACGAGGTGCAGTTCGCCTCCCGCTTCGGTCGTGATCGACGCGGTGAGATGCTTCGCGCTCACCTGGCCGGGGAGCCGTTGCTTACGATCACGGCCGGCACAGACCTCGCCGAATACACCTCCACCGCCAAGGCCACCTTGGACCCACGTGGCGCCGCGACGTACGAGTTCGATCTGATGTGGGACGTTGCGGCCGCTCTGGACCAGGCGCCCGTTGGTCATTTGCATACCGGGTCGATCGGGGCCGCGGTGCCCCCGGGCGCGCAGGCCGTCTACCAACGGGCCCGGGAGATCGAACCGACCGGGACCATCTCCTATGACCCGAACGCGCGACCCGCCCTGATGGGTACGGCGCAGGAGGCTTTGGAGCTGGTGTCGTCCTTCGTCGGACTCTCCGACGTCGTCAAGGCCAGCGACGAGGACCTGCTGTGGCTGTACCCGGGGCAGCGTCCCGCGCAGGTGATGAAAGGTTGGGTCAGCGCGGGCGTGTCCCTCGCCGTCGTCACCATGGGTGGGAAGGGAGCCCTCGCGATGCTCTGCGACGGACAGCCGTGGCAGGTTGCCGCCAAGGGATCCATGGTCGTTGATACGGTCGGTGCCGGGGACTCGTTCATGTCGGGTCTGATCTCGGGTTTGCTCGATGCGGGGCTGCTGGGCGACGCCGGCGCCCGGGAACGGCTCCGCGTTGCCACCATGGATGACGTCCGCCCGGCGCTGCACCGGGCGGCGACCTGTGCCGCGATGACGGTGTCGCGGGCAGGTGCGGACCCGCCGACCCGAGCCGAGTTGGATGGCTGACCAACCGGGCAGATGACTGCAGGACCGACTGCACGACTGCACGACTGCACCCGCCCCCTCACAGCGTCTGCCGGGCCGTCGGATGCGCGGCTCAGGTTAGATTGACGCCCGTGGCGGACATCGAGACAGCTGAGGTCGACGCGCCGGCGTATCCGGCCCACTGGGAAGCCGACGTGTTGCTCAGCGACGGCCGAGCGGCACGGATGCGACCGATCCGGCCGGAGGACCGGGCGCTGGTGTTGGAGTTCTATACCCGAGTCACCAGCGAGTCGAAGTACATGCGGTATCTGGCAGCCCGCGATCACCTGACGGATCGGGACCTATCCCGCATCCTCGACGCTGACTTCGAGGACCAGGTGGTCTTCGCCGTCACCATGGGCGTTGACATCATCGCGCTGGGAGACATCGTCCGGGTCAACCACGAGGAAGCCGAACTCGCGTTCTTGGTCCAAGACACGCACCACGGCCGGGGTCTGGGCACACTGCTGCTTGAACACCTCGCCCAAGCCGGCCGTGAACTCGGCATCACGCGGTTCGTCGCGGAGGTCCTACGCGAAAACGGCAAGATGGTCAAGGCGTTCCGCGCCGCCGGCTACCAGTTGCGGGCTAGCCTTGACGAAGGCCTTTTCCGGTTCGAGTTCGACATCCACCCCACCGAGACCTCCCTGTCCGTGATGGCTTCCCGGGAACATCGGTCCGAGGCCAGTTCGATGGCCCGTATCTTCACCGCTGCGAACGTGGCGATCGTGGGTGCGTCCAACCGAGCCAACTCCATCGGCAACCTGCTGTTGCGAAATCTGGTGTTAGGCGGGTTCACCGGTCGCGCCTATCCGGTGCACCCGAGCGTCGACGCGATCTGCGGGCTGCCCGCGTACCAAACCGTGCGGGACATCCCAGGACCGGTCGAACTGGCCATTATCGCGAGCCCGACGGACACCGTACCTGCGGTCGTTGAAGACTGCGCTGCCAAGGGTGTGTCCGGTCTGGTGGTCATCAGCACTGGGTACGCCGAGGCCGGTCCGCAGGGCGCTGCGCGACAACGGGACTTGCTCGACCAGGTCCGGCGCAACGGGATGCGCCTGGTCGGCCCGAGCTGTCTTGGCCTGCTCAACACCAATCCCGTGTACAACTTGAATGCGTCGGTTGCTCGAGTGACTCCGCCGGCCGGAAGGGTCGGCTTCTTCTGTCAGTCCGGAGCGCTCGGGACCACGATCCTGGAGAACGTACAGCGCCGCGGACTGGGCCTTTCCACCTTCATTTCGGCTGGGAACCGCGCTGACGTATCGGGCAACGACATGCTGCAGTACTGGGAGGAGGATGAGTCGACCGACGTCATCCTCTGCTACTTCGAGTCGATCGGGAACCCGCGGAAGTTCTCCCGGATCGCCCGGCGGGTCGGGCTCACCAAGCCGATCGTGGCGGTCAAGAGCGGGCGCACGCACCTGGCTGTGCCGGTCGGGCATGCTGTGCGCGCCTCCGAGGCTCCGCCGGCTGCCATTGATGCGCTGTTCCACCAGGCCGGGGTCATTCAGGTGGAGACCCTCGATGAAATGTTCGATGTGGCCCAACTCCTGGCCCATCAACCGCTCCCCCAGGGTGGGCGGGTCGGTGTCGTGAGCAACTCCCCTGAACTGGGTATCTTGGCCACCGACGCGGCGGTACAGCACCGGCTCAAGCCGACGGCCTCGCGGGTGCTACCGATCACCGCGACCGCCGAGCAGTACCAAGAGGCGCTGACTGCGGTCATCTCGAATCCCGAGGTCGACGCGGTCGTTGCGATGTACGTCACCGCGCCGGTCGTCGGCGAAGAAGCCGTCGACGCCTTCGCCCAAGCGCTGGGACGGGTCGGGCGGGACTCGACCAAGCCGCTCGTCTCGACGTTCTTGGCCCACCGTGGCGTGCCACAGCGGCTGCGTGTTGACGGCAATGGTGCTGCGGGACGCGGCTCGGTCCCGTCGTACCCCGGCCCGGAGTCCGCGCTGCGAGCATTGGCCAGGGTGCGTCAGTACGCGCGCTGGGCGGCCCGTCCGGTGACCCAAATGCCGGTGCTGACGGGCTTGGACGAGCCCGGAGCTAGGGCTCTTGTGCGGCGGGTCCTGGAAGTTCATCCGGACGGCGCCTGGCTGAGCGGCTCCGACGTCACCGAATTGATGCGCCGCTATGGGATCCGCATCGAGCCCTACCGGCGGGTGGCCACGCTCGACGAGGCAGTCGGTGCGGCGGCGGACCTCGGTTGGAATGTGGTCTTGAAGGCCACCGCGTCGCACCTTGACGGCCGCCCGTTCTTGGCGCACGTGTTTCGCCACATCAGGCACGAACAGGACGTCGCAGCCGCTTGGGAAAGTTTGCTGGAAACGGTCGGCGACCCCATCCGGGCGGAGTTGGTGGTGCAACGGATGGGTTCGCAGGGGTTCCCGGCGACCATCGCGGCGCAGGAGGATCCGTTGTTCGGTCCCCTCGTCTCGGTGGGCATGGCCGGGCCACCCTCGGACCTACTGAACGATCTCGCGTACGGGATCCCACCGCTGACCGAAGGTGACGCGTCGGACATGGTGCGCTCACTCGGCGTCGCCCCATTGTTCTTCGGGTACGGCGACAGTAAGCCGGTCGATGTCGCGGCGCTGGAGAATCTGATTCACCGGGTCGCCCAGCTCAAAGATGCCCTGCCCGACTTGGCCCGGCTCGAGGTTGGTCTGTTGGTGGGACCCGAGGGGCTATCCGTGCTGCGAGCCCGAGGCAAAGTCGTCCACGTCGAGACCCGCAACGACTGGTACACACGACGGCTTTCGACGCAGGCCCCCTGGGAGGGCGCCTAACGTGCCGACCGACGACTACGGTGAAGTAAAGGTTCTTCGCATGGAGGTGATCGGATTGGATCAGGAGTCGGACCGGATGGGCGGGCTGCTGCTCATCCTGTTCGGGCTGGTCCTGTTCGTCGCGGCGGGTGCGGTTGCCTGGTCGATCATGTTCGAACACGGCACGAACTGCGCCAGCGGCGGCGGGCCCGCTACCTGTACCCCCGCGGGCGGACTTGCAGCACCAGCGAGCCTGATCGTCGGTGCCGCAATGACCGCACTGATCTTCGTGCCGGCGGTGGCGCTCCTACGGGCCGGGCTCACCCGGTATCGCCGGTAGGGCCGACACCGGACGCGTTCGGGTGAAGTTCGCTGTCGAGGGCTCGACGAATCGGCGCTGCAAGGACCCCATGAGCAAGTCGACATCGCCCGAGCCCTAGGGCGTAGCCTGCCCGCGTGGAACAAACACAGGTAGGAGACCGTGGCGCGGCACGCGTCCAAGCGGCATTCCGGGAGCGATACGGCCGACCCTCGGCTGGGTGCTGGCGCGCTCCAGGACGGGTCAACCTGATTGGTGAGCACACCGACTACACGGGTGGTTTCGTCTTGCCGTTGGCCATCGCGCAGGCGTGCTATGTCGCGGCGGCGCCGGCGTCAGGTCCGACCTCCACGGTCGCCACCTTATGGGGCGGGGCCGATGAGCACGCGAGCGCGGGGGACGACGAGCAGAGCGCCGGTTCAGCGCCGGCACCTGTGACGTTTGACGCGGCGACTCTCAAGCCCGGCGACGTACCAGGGTGGGCGGCGTACGTCGCTGGGACCTTCTGGGCGCTGGGCCAAAAGCTCGGCACCGACGTCAAGCTGCCAGCCGTGGACCTCTTGGTGGACGGTCAGGTACCGGTCGGTGCCGGGTTGTCCTCCTCGGCGGCGTTGGAGTGCGCCGTCGCGGTGGCTCTGACTGACCTCCTGCGCAGCGCCGACCCGTCCGGGCCGGCAGCCGAGCTGACCCGTGACGATCTGGCCCTGGTGGCCAAGCGGTGCGAGAACGATTTCGTCGGAGCGCCGACCGGCTACATGGACCAAATGGCATCGATGCTGGGCCGCGCTGGGCACTTGCTCTTCCTCGACACGCGATCCTTGACGCACGAGACAGTTCCGTTCGACCCGGCGGCGCAGGGATTGAGCCTGCTGGTCATCGACACCCGTGCCCCGCACGCCTTGGTCGAAGGGGAGTACGCCGCCCGGCGCGTGACGTGTGAGCAGGCCACCGCGTTGCTCGGGATCGAGGCGCTGCGAGACCTCGACCTGGCGGGCCTTGATGCCGCGCTGAGACGGCTGCCGGAGCTGGTCATGCGTCGCCGTGTGCGGCATGTGGTCACCGAGAACGCTCGGGTGTTGGAGGTGGTGCAGTGGTTGCGCGCCGGTGAGGAGATGCGAGGCATCGGCGACCTGCTGAACGCCTCGCACGACTCATTGCGCGACGATTTCGAGGTCACGGTGCCCCATCTGGACGTGGCCGTCGATGCGGCCAGGGCCGCTGGCGCGGTAGGCGCCCGGATGACCGGCGGAGGGTTCGGTGGGTCCGTGATCGCGCTGGTCGACACCGAACGCTCGAAGACGGTCTCTGCGGCGGTGGCTACGGCGTTCGAGGCACACGGGTTCACCGCTCCCTCGATCTTCCCGGTATCCCCCGGTCCAGGTGCCAGTGCCATCGAGTGACCAATCAGGGACACCGATCGGCTGCCTCGGGACCTGAGCGTCACCGGCATGAAGGCACTCGTTGGCCTGGTCCACCAACTCCTCGCCGCTCTGCCAGATCAGGCCCGCCCTGGCCGAGTGGGCAACTGCAGCCATTCTGATCAGGTGCTCGACCGCGGCTGCCACCACTTGATCGTCCAGACCGGTCCGCAACCTCACCTCGGCCGTGCTCACCGCACCGCCTCGAAATGCTGCCAGGACGGCAGCCAACGGGGAGCGGCGTGGGTCCGCTGGGGCTGGAGAAGCACCAGGGGCGTTCATGCGATCAGCCTGCCAATCTGAAAGACGAGGACCGCCAACACCCAGGCCGTGACAAGTTGCATCCCCGCACCGAACGCGGCCCAGCGTAGGCCGATCTCGCGACGTTGTGCTCCCAGGGTGGCCACACACGGGGTATAAGCGAGCAAGAACACTAAGAACGCTGCGACGGCCGGCAAAGGATGACCATCGGAGGATTCTTCGAAGGCGACGCGGACGTGCCGCTGCAGGTCGCCGCCACCCTGCCTTTGGTCTGTCGATTCAGCTGGCTTGGCGGGTTCGGCAACGGCATACGTTTGCGCCCACGACGAGATCACGGCCTCCTTGGCGACGAACCCAACGACGAGCGCGCTGCTCGTCTCCCATCGGTCGAACCCCGCGGGGGCGAAGACCGGGCTGATCGTTCGGGCCACCGTGGCGTAGGCACTGTCCCGGACCGGGACATTGCCGAACGACTGGTCGGGTTGAGCACCGACCGGGGTGGCCTGCAGCAACCAGACCACGGCGACAGCCGCCACGATGATGCCAGAAGCGGTCCGCAAGAACCCGCGAAGTCGCAGCCACATGCCCGAAAAGACCAGGCGAGGCACCGGCCGCTGATACGGCGGCAGGTCCAGGACCAACGCTTCGCTGCCCATCGTCCGCCACAGGGTGGCCCGCAGCGCCATCCCGACACCGATCACCAACAGGATCGAGACGACGTACATGATGAACACGACGGTGCCGGGGGCTTCGGGGAAGAAGATGGTGGCGAGCATGACGTAAACGGTCAGCCGCGCGGTACAAGACGTGAACGGTACCAGGAGAGCGATCAGGATGCGCTGCCGGGCTTGCCCGAGAATGCGGGTGGCGCTGATCGCCGGCACGTTGCAACCGAACCCGACGACCAGTGGCAGGAACGCCCGCCCAGGCAAACCGAGCCTTCGCATGAGCCGGTCGGTGACCACCGCCGCACGCGCCATATACCCGGAGTCCTCCAGGATCGCCAGCAGCACGAACATCAGCGCCATCAGTGGTATGAACGTGAGCAACATGCCGACGCCGGCGATCAGGCCGTTGGTGATGAACCCCGCCACGGGGGTGGCACCCACCCCGATCCAGTCCAACCCGCCTTGTGCGGCATCGGTCAGCGGACCGGACACGAAGCCGTCCAAGGCGTCCTGCAGCGGTGCCGCCACGGTCGTGGTGGCTTGGAAGAGCAGCCACATCGTCACCAGGAAAATGAGGGGACCCATCACCGGCGCGGTCACCCAGCGGTCGATCCGGTCTGACCAGTTGACACGATTGATTCCGGTGTGGCGCAGCCCAGCCGCTACCGCGGTGTCGATCCACGCGAACCGGTCGTCGGCCGCTGCAAGTTCGGCGTCGTCGGTGTCGTCGAAGTCTTCCGCGTCCTGGACATGTTCGAAGTCTCCGGCGTCGGTGGCATCGAGCGGGTCGAACTGCGTTACCCGAGCTTGCGGCGCCGGACCGTCAAGGACGTGCTGGAGGGCCGCGCCGAGTTCCTCGTGGCCCTGTCGCTTGCGGGGGTCCAAGACGACCACGGGCACGCCGACGGCGGCCGCGAGTTCGGCAGCGTCGACCCGAATCCCGCGACGTAACGCGACGTCCGCCATGGTCACCGCAATCAGCAGTCGCATCGGTCGTTCTCGAAGTTGCGCGACCAGGTACAGGCTGCGAGCCAGGTGGGCTGCGTCGACGGTGACCACGACGGCGTCTGGCGCTTGCGCCGGCGGGACCTGCCAGATCAACTCACGGGTCAGCGCCTCATCCGGGGAGACCGGGTCGAGGCTATACGCGCCCGGCAGGTCCAGCACGGTGGCGTCACGCGATAATCCGAGCCGGGTCGGCCAGATGCCGCTGCCGACCTCCACGGTGGTGCCGGGCCAGTTGCCCACCGTGCGACGTGCGCCGGTCAGCGAGTTGAACAACGTCGACTTGCCCGCGTTCGGTGCACCGACCAACGCCACGACCGGGGCGTCCGTCGGGGCTGCCCGGAGCGCAGCGTCTTCATGACAAGAACGACCCTGCGGGCGGTGACCTGGGAGCGCCGCCCGAGCTGAGGTGTCGAAGGAAGTCATACCGCCATGGGCACTGAGACTGCGGCGGGTGCGCTGGTGGTGCTCCCCCCTCCACCAATGGCGGTCACGGTGCCGACTGTGTCGCAAATCTGCTCAGGGATGGTCACCCGGAGCTCCTGGGCCGTCATCCGGTCCAGCGCGATCCGGGAGCCCGCCACCGCGATGACGCGACCGCCGCCGCTGGTGCGCATCACGACCACGAATTCGGCGCCCGCACGCAACCCCAGTTGTGCCAACCGCCGCCCCTGCACCCCAGCGCAACAGCGACCCGTCGATCCGCGAGCAGCCAGATTGAGACGGACGCCAATTGGCGCGATGCTCAGCGAGACGGGCAACTGCTCCATGCTCTGATGATACGGCAGCGACTTAGGCATCCCTTAGCCGGATCTCGTGGAAAACCGTCGGGCGGTCAAATTCCCCGGCCTTACGGTCCGACGCCATAGCCGTGTCCCGCGATGAAGCCCGAGAGGGTGACCCGGCGGACCGGATCACCCTCTGGGGAGTGCTTCCTTCTCAGCGTGGCGAGGCCCGCTCGAACGGCCCGGTCAGAGCTTGTCGTCGCGGTCGATCTCGACCTGCTCCTTGGCCACCGTCTCGCTGACGGTCCGCTCCTCGGTGTGGACCTCGGTGCCAAGACCGACGCGTTCCTTGGCGACCACGTCCTTCTCGACCACCGGGCGCTCCTCATGCAACGTCACCGACACCTCTTCTTCGCCAATGCGGCCGGCGGCGACATCGCCCGGCTGCAGCGGCTCGGACTCGAGGTGAACCTCTTCGCGCTGGACCGGCACGGTCACCGTCTTCTGCTCGGTGACGACGTGCTTGCGCAGACGCACCCGGCCGGTCTCAACCCGTTCCTTGCCGACCCGCAACTCCTCTTCGTGACGAACCACCGAGTCCTTGTGGTCCCGGTGATCGACGTCAACGCCCCGGTCCACGTCTTCATCCGCGCCCACATCCACGGCGTCAGCGTCGAGGTTGTAGTAGCGGTAAAGCTCTGCCTCTTCCTCGGGCGAGATGTGATGATCGGCGTCGACGTTCGGTGCGTCCTTGACGTAGGACTTCGAGTAGGGCACCTGCAGGTCGTTGCCGCTCATTGACGCCCGGTCGAGCGGGATAAAGGTCTCTTTGGTCCCGAACAGTCCGGTCTTGGCGGTGGCCCAGGTCGGACGGTCGCTCTGGTCGTCGAGATAGATCTGGCCGACCCCGCCGATCTTGTCGCCGGTTTCGTCCAGAATGTCGGCCTGATAAAGGCCGTTGAGCTGGTCCTGAGTCAGGTCCTGACCAAGCATGGTGATCCTCTCGGTTCGCTGGTGGCGCCCTGCTCGTTCGTGACGTGCCTGACCCCTCAGAGATCAGAGCCACAGGTCGAGGGCGAAGGCGCCAGGGCTGGCGCTGCGCGTTCGCGATCCACGCCGTGCCCGTGACACTGACCTAATGCCCAGCGGGTCGAACGGTCAAACCCACCCACCCACACAACGACAGGGAAAGCACTCAGCCCTCACTGCGCCCCCGGGCTGCGATCCGGGCTTCGGCGTCGGCCCGGTCCAGCTCGGTCGCCTGCTCGAGGGTCGGTGCGGTCCCCCCGAGCCGAACCGGTAGGAACTTGCGATCCTCGCCCCTCAACACCTCATAGTCATCCTGCGCGCGGTGCAGCATCTGCGACATCCGTGCCCGCAGCCGCTGCGTTGCCTGCTCCGGATCGTCCCTTTTGCCAACCATCATCGGCTCACCCACTGTCACCGAGATCGCCACCTTGGTCCGCCCAAGCCGCTTGGGGTGACCCTTGGTCCATACCCGCTGGCTGCCCCAGATCACGACAGGGATGATCGGCACGCCGGCGGCCGTGGCCATCCGCACCGCGCCGGACTTGAACTCCTTGATCTCAAAGGACCTCGAGATCGTCGCCTCGGGAAAGACTCCGACAAGCTCGCCCGCTTTCAGCGCTCGCAGGGCCTCGCGAAGGGACGCCGATCCCGCCACCCGATCAACCGCGATGTGTTTCATTCCGCGCATCAACGGCCCACTCACCTTGTGTCGGAACACCGCCTCTTTGGCCATGAATCGAACTCGCCGGTGGGCAGGCACGCAGGCCAACCCGGCGTACGTGAAGTCCAGGTAACCGATGTGATTGATGGCCAGCACCGCACCACCATGAGTGGGAATGTGCTCCGTCCCGTTGAGCGTGAACTTTAGGCCTTGGAGGGCGAAGACGCCTTTGGCAACCCCGATGATCGGGGTGTAGACGGGGTCGCTGCGCAGGTCATCCAGTAGCCACATGGCCTCACGCTAGCGTCCGTCGCCGGCCCATCGAGGTCCCGCACGCTCGGCGGCATGCCCGTCCAGCCGGCCGACGTCCGGTCACCGACGTCCTGAGGTTGAGATCACGCTTCGGACTCCGGATGCCGGCTGAGACGAAGTTTGCGGTAGTCCTCCCGCAACTGCTCTCCCACCTGTTGACCCGGCGACGGAAGATCAACCTCTGCCTGCACGGTCCATGCCGGAGGCTGGTCTGCGCCAGACAGAATCCAGGCCGCCTGCCGCGCGGCCCCGAGAGCGACGTACTCCCCAGATGCCGGCACGGTGATGTCGACGCCGAACACCAGGGGGGCGATCTGTCGCACCGCCGTACTCTTCGCCGCTCCGCCCACCAGCAGGACCCGGTGAATCGGTGCACCCAGTTCGCGCAGCCGATCGATCCCGTCGGCCAGGTTGCACAGCATCCCCTCGACCGCTGCTCTGGCCAAGTTCTGCGCCGTGGCATTACCCCTGGTCAGCCCTGCGAGGGTGCCGGTTGCGTACGGTAGGTCGGGAGTTCGTTCACCATCGAGATAGGGCACCAACGTCAGTCCGCTCGCGCCGGGCTCTGCCGCCAAGGCGAGACGGTCCAGCTCCGCCAAGTCGACCCGCAGCAGCTCCGCCGCCGCCACCAGGACACGCGCGGCGTTCAGGGTGCACATCAGCGGCAGGTGCCCACCGGTCGCGTCTGCGAAACCTTGCATCGCCCCGCGCAGGTCCGGCAACGGCTGTTCGGTCCGCGCGAACACTGTGCCGCTGGTGCCCAGACTGACCACGACATCACCCGGTCCCAACCCCAGCCCGAGCGCCGCTGCCATGTTGTCACCGGTACCCGGCCCGACCAGCACGCCATCCGGCGTACGCCCGGCCCTTTGGCTCGGACTGAGCACGTGAGGCACCCCGCATAGTACCCGGTCCCCGAAGCGTCGCCGCGATCCGTGGTCCACTGCTGCGGCCTGGCAGCGCCGCCCGCCAGGATCCGGCCGGTCAGCCAGTCGTGGGGTAACACCACATCAGTGAGCTTCGCTGCGATGCCGGGTTCGTGCCGGGCCAGCCAACGCAGTTTGGTCACCGTGATCGCTGCCACTGGGATGATCCCCACGGCCGCCACCCACGCGGCCGCGCCCCCGAACTCATCCATCAGATCGGAAGCCTCGGGCGCGGACCGGATGTCGTTCCACAGCAACGCCTCGTGCAGCACCGCGCCGTCGCCATCCAACGCCACCATGCCGTGCTGCTGGCCTCCGACGGCCAGCGCTTCGACACCCTCCAGCAAGCCGTCGCTGGTGGCCTGCTGCCAGGCGTCCCACCAGCGCTGCGGGTCCACGCTGGTGGCGTCCGGGTGGGCGGCGCGACCCTGCCGGATCACCGCGCCGGTCTCGGCATCGCACACCAACACTTTCGTCGACTGCGTGGAGGAGTCGACGCCAGCAACGAGTTGAGGCGACATGCGTGGGTTCCTCTCAATCGAAGACGATGCAGACCTTGCCGCACTGTCCGCCGTCAGCGATCCGATACGCCTGCGCTGCTTGCGAGAGTGGGTACCGGTGGGTAACGATGCAGTCCGGATGCAGGTGCCACCGAACCAGGTTGCTCAGCAGTTCCTGCATATGCAGGAGCGAGGTGACCCACGATCCGACCAGCGTGATCTGCTTGTGGATCAGCAGGTCGGATACGGAGAACTCAATCGAGCCGCCCTCCCCGACGAAGGCACACCGACCCCAGGCCCTGGTGTTTCGCAGCGCCGCATGACGGGCCTGCGAATTGCCCGAGCAGTCGATGGCCACCTCGCAGCCGTCTCCCGTGATCTGGGCCACCCGCTGATCGACGGCCTCGGGGGGAACCGCGTGTTGGACCAGCCCCAGCTCAAGCGCTGCGATCCGGCGGGCCTGGGAGACGTCAGTGCCGATGACCGGGCCCGCGCCGAGGGCCCTGGCCAGCATCGCTGTGGCCAGCCCAACTGGGCCGAGCCCAGTGATCAGCACCCGGTCGCGTCCGCTGACCCCGACCCTCAGCAGCGCCTCGTACGCCGTCCCGAACCCGCAGGACACCAGCGCACCGTCGACGTAGCTCAACTCGTCGGGCAGAAGCACACAGTTAGCCTCCTCGGTGAGCAGGTACTCCGCATGGCCGCCGTCACGCTGCCAGCCGTGCGCGGCCCGGAATGGGCTGCGACAGGCGACCTGATAGCCGCGTCGACAGTCCTCGCACATCCCGCAGCCCACGATGTGGTAAACGACGACTCGGTCACCGACAGTCAACCGCCTGACCCCGGCGCCCACCGCGACGACCTGACCGCACGGCTCGTGACCGGCTGCGACACCCTGGTATGCCTCTGCGCCGTGGCCGAGGTGCTCGCGGTAAATCGCACGGATATCGCTGCCACAGATCGAGGACGCCTTCATCGCCAGCAAGGTTTGCCCCGGGCCCGGACGCGGCACCGGCAGCGTGACGTGCTCAACGGTGCTGTGGCCTGGGAGCCGCACGGCCGTCATCCGCTCCGGGATCTCGATGCGGCCGATCACGAGGTGCCCGCCCCGGCGGCGGTGCCCATGCACTGCGCGACAGTGGCTCGCGCACCGTGAGCATGCAGAGCGTCCAGCCAGTGCCGGTAGCGCTGCACGAATCGATCATCTTCGACCAGGTCACCGAAGAAGTCCGGCATCCGCAGGAATGCCAGCGGATCGCCGTCGGGCTGGAGCTGTTCGGCTGCCTGAGCCATGACCCGGTCCTTGGCCCGGTCGACGACGCCGATCGGCTCGCCGGCCTCGTCGGTGCCCTCGGCATATCGGGCCCACGACGCGACGGTCAGCGCTGAGGTCTCGATCTCGCCTCCGTTGGCCAGGTTGTGTTTGATCACGGGCACAAGCCACTTCGGGATCCGGTCTGAGGATTCGGCGCACAGCCGCGCCAAGGTGTCCCGCACCGCTGAATTGGCGAACCGTTGGATGAGCTGGTGCCGGTACTGCCCCAGGTCCATGCCGGGGATCGGCGGCAGTGTCGGTGTCCCCTCTCGTTCCATGTACCGCAGCAGATAGGACACGAAGAGTGGATCGCTACACACCTCGTGGGCATACCGGTATCCGCCCAGGTACCCCACATAGCAGAGCGCCTGGTGACTGCAGTTCAGCAGCCGCAGTTTCATCAGCTCGTACGGCACCACGTCGTCGACCAGCTGGGCGCCGGCCTGCTCCCATGAGGGCCGGCCCGCCGGGAAGTGGTCCTCGATGACCCACTGCTCGAACGGCTCACACACCACCGGCCAGTCGTCCTCGATCCCCAGCTGCGCGACCATGGCACGGTCGACATCGGTGGTCACCGGGGTGATCCGATCCACCATCGCGTTTGGAAACCTCACGTGCTCGGTGATCCAGTGCGCCAACTCGGCGTCCTTGAGCTGTGCGTACGCTCCGAGCATCGCCTGGGTGATGTCGCCGTTGCCCGGCAGGTTGTCGCACGACTGGACGGTGAACGGCGCGATCCCCCGGTCCCGGCGCAACCCGAGGGCGGCCGTGATCATGCCGAATACGGTCCGCGGCAATGAGCCCTGCACCAGGTCGGCAGCGATCCCCGGGTCGTCGGCCTTGAACAGGCCGGTGACCTGGTCGACCAGGTACCCACCCTCGGTGATGGTCAGCGACACGATCCGCACCCCCGGGTCGGCCATCCGCTCGATGACGGCTAGCGGGTCATCGGGGGCAAACAGCATCTCCAGCACCGAACCGATGACTCGCGGCTCGGTGCGTCCGTCCGGATGCTTGAGCACGAGCGTGTAAAGGCCCTCCTGAGCCTGCAGAATGTCCACGATCCGCCGGTCCTGCGGCAAGGCGCCTACCCCGCAGATCGCCCAGTCGAGTGCCGTACCGGCGTTCATCAGGCGGTCCAGGTACATCGCCTGGTGTGCCCGGAAGAAACCGCCGACCCCGAAATGGACGATGCCCACCTGCATCTGCCCGCTGCCGTACGTCGGCCGCTCGATGCCAGTAGGAAGCCGGTCGAGGCCCTCCCGGGTCAACAGCATGCTCATGGACACCCCGTCCTTCCCGCTGCCGGCTCGCCTAGAGGAAACGGACCGGGCCGCGTCGCTGGGCTGACGGTAACGCTGAATCAGCCCACGGTGGAAGGCGGAGTCGGGCTGACCCACCCATTCCGCGTCGCTGGGTTTGCCGCCCAGGACAAACTCGTGCAGAGTTTTTTCCATGGGTGAGGTCAAGATAACGGCGATCACCGAGCCGCCCGAGGTGGGTGGCACTGCAACGCTGGCCGGTGGCGGCCCGGTGTCCGGCGCGGAAGACGCACGTGCCGCGGCGTCGGTGGCCCCGGCAGATGGCGTCCCCGCGCCGCGGCCACGCGCTGAGGCAACCGACACTGCCGAACGCATCCAGCATTCAGCGATCATCACCGGTGCAGCCTCAGGCATCGGCCGGGCCGTCGCGATTCGGCTCGCCGCCGACGGGTTCGTGGTGACTGTGGCCGACCTTCCCTCACACAGGACCGACCTGGAACACCTCGTGGATCACATCATCGAGGCCGGCGGCAAGGCCTACCCGGCTGCTGTCGACGTCACAGACGCACATCTGGTGACCGCGTTGGTGGACGGGCACGCCAAGGTGCTGGGCGGGTTGGACGTGATGGTGGCCAACGCCGGCATCGCGATCACGGCACCCATGCTCGAGATGGCTCCGGAGCAGTTCGAACGCACCCTGCAGGTGAACACCGTCGGCGTCTTCAACTGTTACCAGGCGGCTGCCCGGGCGATGATCGCGGGCGGGCGTGGCGGCCGGCTGATCGCGGCCGCCTCCGTGTCCGCCCACCGGTCCGGGGCGGGGCAGGGCGCCTATTCGGCGAGCAAGTTCGCCGTCCGAGGATTCAACCAGGCGGTGGCACTGGAACTGGCCGAACACGGGATCACCGCCAATGTCTACTCCCCCGGCGTGGTCCGTACCTCGATGACCGATGGCATCGACGAGGCGTTCACCGCCAGGCGCGGCACCGAGCCCGGCTCCAAGCCGACCGCGCTGAGGAACGACATCGCTTTGGGCCGGCTCGAGGAACCGGAGGACGTCGCTGGCGTGGTGTCCTTTCTCGCCTCTGCGGATGCGGCCTACGTCACCGGGCAGTCGATCATCGTCGATGGCGGGATGTACCTCGGTTGAGTCGCACGCACCGCGGACCGACTCCGAGCTGCTGAGGCGACCCAGGGTGGCTAGCCTGAGCCGCATGAACTTCGAACGTCCCGTGGCCCCCGACCCCTACTCGCTGCTGCCGCAGGTTGCTTCATTCGATGTGTCCAGCACCGACTTCGTTGACGGCGCGTCGCTACCACAGGCGCAGGTCTACGGTGGTGGCAACACCTCGCCAGCCCTTTCCTGGTCGGGCGCCCCGCAGGGCACTGCCGGGTACGCCGTGAGCTGCTTCGACCCCGATGCACCGACCCCCTGCGGGTTCTGGCACTGGTTCGTCGTCGGGTTATCGAGTGAGGTCACCGAACTACCAGCCGGTGCCGGCATGATCGGCGGGGGCCTGCTGCCCGAAGGGGCTGTTGTCCTGAGCAACGACTTCGGCACCCGCGACTACGCCGGTGCTGCCCCGCCCGCCGGGGACCGTCGGCATCGCTACCAGTTCGTTGTCCACGCCCTCGACACCGACAGCTTGGGGCTCACCCCCGAGGACCCACCCGCCAAGGGGTCGTTCGTCATGCTTGGCCATACCCTGGGCCGCGCCATCCTCACCGGGACTCACCAGGCCTGAACGTAGCGAATCCTCAGGAAACTCCAGATCCGAGGGCCTCGGCTCCGACCGGTCAGCGGCTGGTGCGCAAGGCCCAAGCGGCTACGGCACCGGCCGCCGCCACGTTCAAGGAGTCCACCGCGCCGCTCATCGGAATCCGAACCGCGAGATCAGCGGCAGCGACGGTACGCCGTGAGAGTCCCCCTCCCTCGGTGCCGAGCACCAGAGCGATCCGGTGTGGCGGGTCTTGTGCCAACTCATCCAACGTGATGGCGTCGGCATCGAGTGCTAGTGCCGCCACGGTGAAGCCAAGGTCGCGCAGCATGTCGACGGCGCCCGGCCATGGTCCGGTGCGGGCCCACGGCACCTGGAACACGGTCCCCATCGAGACGCGGACGCTGCGCCGATAGAGCGGGTCCGCACACCGCGGGGTGACCAGCACGGCGTCCATCCCGAGGGCCGCGACGCTGCGGAAGATGGCGCCGACGTTGGTGTGGTCGACGATGTTCTCCAGCACCACGACCCGTCGGGCGCCGTGCAGCGCCACGGCCGGATCGACGGGAGCGGGACGGTGCATCGATGCGATCGCTCCACGATGCAGATGGAACCCGGTCAGCGACGAGATGATGGGGTGATCGGCGACGTACACCGGCGCTCCGGCCGCCTCCAAGGCCGCCACCAGGTCGGCCAGCTCGATGACCCAGCGAGGTGCCAAGAGCATCGAGCGAGGCCGGTGTCCCGCTGCCATCGCCCGACGTATCACTTTCTCACTTTCGGCCAGGTAGAGGCCATGCTCGGCTTCCGTCCTGGTGCGCAGCGCGATGTCGGTGAGCTGCACATAGTCGGCGACCCGCTCGTCGCAGGGGTCCTCGATCCAGATCGTCATCGGCAGCCCGCCGACGCAGACGCAAGCCCGACCGGGGTCACTTCAGCACGGAGAGTTTGACGACGGCGATCGTGCCGACCGCAATGATGACGCCTCGCAACACCGGCACGGGAAGACGGCGGCCGATGCTGGAGCCGATGAAGCCGCCCAGCAGACTGCCCAGCCCGATCAGCCCGGCCGCTGCCCAGTCGATCTGTGCCCACCTCAGCGACACGAAGAGCACGGCCGCGATCAGGTTGACCAACGGCACCAGGACATTTTTGACGGCGTTGAGCCCCTGCAGCGAAACCGGCAATAGCAGGGTCAGGAAGCCGGTAAGGATGACGCCCTGGGCGGCACCGAAATACCCGCCGTAGACCGCGCTGATGAACACCGCACCGGGCAGAAGCACGATGCGCAGTGTGGTTTCGCGATCCCTTCGCCGGGCTCGGGCAGCCGCCTGCAACCGGGGTCCGAACATCACCAGGAGCACACCCAACCCCACCAGCGCCGGCACGACGGCGTCAAAGACCGCCGACGGCAGGACCAGTAAGAGCAACGCGCCACTCAGACCGCCGGCCAGCGCCACCGGGATCAGCCGACGGACCAGGCGACCCTGGCCGGTCAGCTCGCGGCGGTACCCGTAGGCGCCGGAGAGTCCGCCTGGCAAGAGACCAATACTGTTCGACATGTTCGCAACCAGTGGGGGGTAACCGAAGAACAACAGCGTCGGGAACGTGATCAGCGTCCCGGACCCGACCATGGTGTTGATCGTTCCCGCGGTGATGCCGGCGAGCGTGATGGCCAGGGCCTGCAGGAGCGACACCACGTCACTGTAGCGCCGGTGTTTACTCCGATCCTGGGGTCATCGAAGACGCCAGAAGTGCACCGCAGGAGTGTTCCCGCGGTGCACTTCTTTGGACCCTACGTCGGAGCCTTCAGCGTGGCGGCAGCTCGTCAGGTCCCGTTTGGCCACTCACCGCAGGAGTCGCTGAGGCAACGGCGGGTGCTGCCGCGGCGACGTCCGAGGTCTGCGCCAGGTCGCGCGTGCGCCCACCGGACCTGGTCAGGTGGCGACTGGCGCCCTCAGCTTCAGCGACCGTGCGGGCGGCTTCGCCGCGGGCCTCGGCCAGTGCCTCCATCGGGTCCTGCAGCTTGGTGTCCTCGAAGATGCCCTGGGTGCCCGGGCCCTCAGGTGGCGTCCACGGCTCATCCGACTCCGACCAGTCGCTGGCCTCGGCCTTGGGACCGAAGGCCGCCCCGATGCCCTTGAGTGCCTCGGTCAGCTCGCTCGGGATCACCCACAGCTTGTTCGAGTCACCGCGGGCAAGCTGCGGCAGCACCTGCAGGTACTGGTAGGCAAGCAGCTTCTGGTCCGGCTTGCCGCGATGGATTGCCTCGAACACCTGCCCGATCGCCCGGGCCTGCCCCTGGGCTTCCAGAATCCTGGCTTGGGCCGACCCCTCTGCGCGCAGGATCTGGGATTGCTTATCGCCCTCGGCGGTCAGGATGGAGGCCTGTTTGACACCCTCGGCGGTCAGGATCGTGGCACGGCGATCCCGCTCGGCGCGCATCTGCTTCTCCATCGAGTCCTGCACCGAGTGCGGCGGGTCGATGGCCTTCAGCTCGACTCGTGAGACCCGGATTCCCCACTGCCCGGTCGCCTCGTCCAGGACGCCACGCAACTGGCCGTTGATCTGATCCCGGCTGGTCAGCGTCTGCTCCAGGTCCATCGACCCGATCACGTTCCGGAGCGTGGTGACGGTCAGTTGCTCAATGCCTTGAATGAAGTTCGCGATCTCGTACACCGCGGACTTCGCGTCATTCACCGCGTAGTAGATGACGGTGTCGATGTTGACGACCAGGTTGTCCGAAGTGATGACGGGCTGCGGCGGGAATGAGACGACCTGCTCACGCAGGTCGATGTTTGCCCGCACCTTGTCGACGAACGGCACGAGCAAGTGGATACCGCCGCCCAACGTCCGCGCATACCGGCCGAGCCGTTCGATGATGAGCGCCGTCTGCTGTGGAACGATCCGGACCGCCCGCGAGATGACAATGACCGCGAACGCGACCAGCAGCAGCAGCACAAGCGTGGTTGGACTGGGCATATGGCGTTCCCTCCTCAACTATCAGTTCTGGTCCTGCGCCGGTGGCGGCAGGACGACGATGGCAGTGGCGCCCTCGATGGCGACCACTTCGACAGTACGACCGGCTTCGATGGGTCCGCTTCCGTCGCCAACCCGGGCGCTCCACGTCTCCCCACCGATCTTGACCCGTCCGTCGTTGACGGTGACGCTCTCCAACACCACGGCGCGGGTCCCGACGTGCGCAGCGGCCCCGAGCACGGGTCCTTCCCCGCCGAGCATCTTCGCGGCCATCTTTGGTCGGACGAAGCCCAACAGGGCCGTCGCAACCACCACAGCAGAGACGATCTGCCAGGCCAGGCCCAAACCGAACGCGGAGATCAGCGCACCGGCCACTGCCCCACCCGCCAGCATCAGGAAGACGAAGTCGACGGTGGCCGCCTCGACGGCGCCGAGCGTTAGCGCCGAGGCGAGCCAAATCATCCAGCCGTTATTCTCTAACCAATCCATGGTCGTTAGCCTCCCTCCTGCCTTCAGTCAAGCCCATTTCAGCCAGCCCGCCACAATCCTGTCGCGCAGCTTTGTGGAACCCTTACCTGTTCGACGTGCGGGGAGCATGCAGAGTTCCGGCGTGGGTGGACGATGACAGCCGAACCCGAGCCTTTGCACTGGCGGCTCCGGGTCGCTGACCAGTTCGTTGCCCCCGAAGCTCGACACTCACTGCGGCGAGGGATGAGGTCAGGAGTCCGCATCCATCCGCTCGTCACGTCGAGACCTCGCGCTCCACCGATCGCCGTGCTGTTCGAGGTCCAGTGCCAGCCCGAAGGTGCGTTCCAGGTTGGCGGCGGTCAGCGTGAGCTCCAGCGGACCGGAAGCGACCACCCGGCCTTCGCGCAGCAGCATGACATCGGTGAACCCGGGCGGGATCTCCTCGACGTGGTGGGTGACCATCACCAGTGCCGGCGCCTCGACGTCGAGGGCGAGTTCGCCGAGCCGGGCGACCAGATCCTCTCGCCCACCCAGGTCGAGCCCGGCGGCGGGCTCGTCAAGCAACATGAGTTCGGGGTCGGTCATCAGCGCGCGGGCGATTTGCACCCGCTTGCGCTCGCCCTCGCTGAGCGTGCCGAACGTTCGTTCGCGCAGGTGCCCCGCCCCCAGCGCCACGAGAAGCTCATCCGCACGCGCCATGTCCAGAGCGTCGTACCGTTCTCGCCAACGGCCAAGCACGGCGTACGAGGCGGTGATCACCACGTCTCTGACGATTTCGGACCCCGGGATCCGTTCGGCGACGGCGGCGCTGGCCAAACCGATACGTGGCCGCAGTTCGAAGACATCGACAGCCCCCAGCACCTCGCCAAGGACGCCGGCTACCCCGTGGGTCGGGTGGATCCGGGCGGCGGCCAGCTGAAGCAACGTAGTCTTCCCGGCACCGTTCGGACCAAGGATGACCCACCGCTGGCCCTCCTCGACCTCCCAGGTCACGTCGTCTAGCAGTGTGGTGCCGCCGCGGACCACGCTGACGCCGGCGAACTCCAGCACGTCGCTCATGGCTTCGACCCTAGGGCACAGTCAGCGCCGCCACCGACGACATCGGCCGCTGCGGCGTCGGCCTCGGCGAGGTCGGCCCCTGGAGGGCGATGGCCGACACCTACCATGTGGGGGTGTCTTCGCTCCCGGTCTCGGTACGAGTGGCGTTGTGGGCGACAGCGGCGTATCAGGGGCGGCTCGACATCGCCCAAGTGATGACCCTTGCCGCCCCCGACGTGCCATGTCACGGCGGCCGGCTCGATGCTCTGGGCATCTGGCAGAGCTTGGGCGAGCAGGCGGTCCTGGTCGCCTTGCCCCGACCAGGTGACATTGCGAGCATGCCGCGCGGATCGGGCGACTTCGTAGCCGCTGCGACCGACGCCGGTGAGTGCGTCTACGTCGCAGGGTTGGGTGCCGCCTTGGTGCCGCGCTGGGGTTTCGCCGGTGGGCCCGGGGAACGTAGCCCGATGCTGACCTGGGAGCTACACGACTGCCAGCCCATGCCAGTGCACCAACTCGAGGCGTTGTCTCTGCGCGAGATCGACATGACCTTGCGACAAGAGTTGATCGCAGCCATAGCCGACCTTGAGTCCATGCACGCACAGCCATGGGCAGGTCACGGGCTACGCGAGCTCGCAGATGCCCGAATCGGCGCCCAGACCGGCGGCCGGCTCGGGCTACCCGAGGGTCTACCAGCTCGAACGCTTCGTACGATCGCCCTGTCCAGCACCTTGGCCGCGGTGGCCGACGTGGGGCTGGAGCAACTGCCCGATGCGCAGAGCCTGGCGGACACGTTTGCGCGGACGGAGCGCCTGCGCCGACTGCAGGTCGTCGCCGACACGTGCCTGGCCGCCGCCACGTCGGTGGCCGCCATGTCGCTGGCGGGGTGGCGCAGCGCGATCAGGGACTGACCGCAGCGGGCGTCTGGCAGTGCTCGTTCAGCGCATCAGGATGCTGCGGTAGACATCCATCGTCTGGTCGCCGATTGAACTCCAGGAGAAGTGGGCGATCGCCCGACGCCGACCGGCGTAGCCGTACTCTCGGGCTCGGGCGCGATCGCTGACCGCTTCGATCAGCGTTGCTGCCAAGTCGTCGATGAAACGCTGCGGGTCCACGGGTGTCCCGGTGCCGTCGCTGGTCTGTTCGATGTCGACCAGCCAACCGGTCTCTTCTGGAATCACGACCTCGGGGATGCCGCCGGTGCGGGTCGCCACGACAGCAGCCTCGCAGGCCATCGCTTCAAGGTTGACGATGCCAAGCGGTTCGTAGACCGACGGGCAGACGAACACGGTCGCCATCGATAGCAGCGCGATCACCTTGGCCCTCGGCAGCATTTCAGCGATCCAGAAGACGCCTTTGCGATGACGACGCAATTCCTCGAAGAGGCCTTCGACCTCCAACCGGATCTCTTGGGTGTCCGGCGCACCGGCGCACAGCACCAGTTGGACCTCGGGTGGCAACTGGGCCGCGGCACGCAACAGGTACGGCAGTCCCTTTTGTCGGGTGATCCGGCCGACGAAGACCACCGTGGGAGCATCCGGGTCAATGCCCTGCTCCTTCAACGACTCATGGGCGCTCCCGCTCCGGTCCGGCTGCCAAAGCGTCGAGTCGATCCCGTTGTGCACCACTTTGACCTTTTCCGGTGCGATGCTCGGATAGCACTTCAGCACATCGGCCCGCATGCCGTGACTGACCGCGATGACGGCGGCGGCCGCTTCGTACGCCGTCTTCTCCACCCACGATGAAACCCGGTACCCGCCGCCGAGTTGCTCCGCCTTCCAGGGCCGTAACGGCTCCAGGCTGTGCGCTGAGATCACGTGCGGGACCCCGTGCAGCAGCGAGGCGAGGTGGCCCGCCATGTTTGCGTACCACGTGTGCGAGTGCACCAGGTCGGTGCCACCGCAATCGGCCGCCATCGTCACGTCGACCCCAAGGGTCTGCATGGTCGGGTTGGCGGACAACAGTTGCGGCAGGTCAGGGTAGCCGTTCGTGCCTGGCTCAGCCTGCGGATGACCGAATGCTCTGACTTGGACGTCGATGTCCGCTCGAGCACGCAGCGCCTTCACGAGTTCGTCGACGTGAACGCCGGCGCCACCGTAGACGTTGGGGGGGTATTCCTTGGACAGGATGTCGACTCGCACCTACGAAAGACTAGTGCTCACCTGAGCGGAAACACCCAGCGGCCGGCTCCCGTTGTCGGGTGCCGGACGGTACGTTGCAGGCATGACGCGTCCATCCCGCATACCGAAGGTGCTCGCCATCGTCCTTGCTGGTGGTGAGGGCAAACGACTGATGCCGTTGACCAAGGACCGGGCCAAGCCGGCGGTGCCTTTCGGTGGCATCTATCGGTTGATCGATTTCGCGTTGAGCAATGTCGTCAATTCGGGCTATCTCAAGGTCGTCGTGCTGACCCAGTACAAGAGCCACAGCCTGGATCGTCACGTCACGCGGACCTGGCGGATGTCCACGATGCTCGGTAACTATGTCGCCCCAATCCCCGCTCAGCAGCGGATGGGCAAGCAGTGGTACATGGGCAGTGCCGACGCGATCTATCAGAGCCTGAATATTCTCGAGGACGAGTCGCCGGACATCGTCGTGGTGGTCGGCGCGGACCACGTGTACCGGATGGACTTCAGCCAGATGGTCGCTCAGCATCTGGAGACGGGCGCTGGCATCACGGTCGCCGCCATCCGCCAGCCCATCGGCCTCGCAGATCAGTTCGGGGTCATCGAGGTGGACGACGCCGACATACGAAAAGTCGACCGTTGGCGGGAGAAGCCAAAGGACGCCAAGGGTCTGCCCGACGCCGCCGACCTGGTGCTCGCCTCGATGGGAAACTACGTCTTCGACGCGGAGGTGCTGCGCGACGCCGTGACCCAGGACGCATTCCTGGACGAAAGCGCGCACGACATGGGTGGTGACATCGTGCCCTTCTTCGTCAACCAGGGCGGCGCGTACGTCTACGACTTCAAGGACAACGTCGTTCCCGGCGCTACCGACCGAGATCGCGCGTACTGGCGGGATGTCGGGAGCATTGACTCCTACTATGACGCCCACATGGACTTGATCTCGCTCAGCCCGATCTTCAACCTGTACAACTACGACTGGCCCATCTACACCTCCCCCGAGCGTCCATATCCGCCGGCGAAGTTCGTCCATAATGAAACCGGCCGGATGGGCGAAGCCATCAACTCGGCGGTCTCCCCCGGCGTGGTGATCAGTGGTGCCAAGGTCAGCGACTCTGTTGTTTCATCGGGATGCCACATTCACAGCTACTCGCATGTGCAGCACAGCGTGCTGCTCGACAACGTGACGGTCGGTCGGAACACGAGGATCGAGCGAGCCATCCTGGACAAGAACGTCATCGTCGACGACGGCGCGACGATCGGCATCGACCGCGATCTCGACCTCGCACGCGGATTGCCCATCTCCGAGAGCGGCATCGTCACCGTGCCAAAGGGCATGCACATCACGGCGTGACGTGTGCCTGGACCGCCGCCGCACCAGGTCGACCCAGCGTCCACCCTGGCACCTAGGGTGGAGGCCATGCCGCGTTTCGACCCCTTCCGTGCCCTGCGCTACGCCCCTGGATCCGACTTGGACGCGGTGATCGCGCCGCCGTACGACGTGCTTTCGCAGGCGCAGGTTGAGTCGCTGCAGGTCGGGCACGAGCACAACATCACCCACGTCGATGTGCCTGTCGGCGGCGCGGACCGGTATGTCGAAGCCGGCCGAAGGCTGCGCGACTGGATCGACCAGGGAATATTGGTGGCTGACCAGCGCCCATCGTTCACGGTCTACCGGATGCGGTTCACGGACGAGACCGGGGTACGTCGCGACCTCGCCGGGGTGTTCGGTGCCTTGGAGGTGGTGGACGCCGACGCCGGCGGGGTGTTGCCGCACGAACGGACCACGGCCAAGGCATCCTCTGATCGGCTGGAGTTGACCAGGGCCACGGCCTGCAACATGTCGCCGGTGTGGGGCTTGGCACTGGCCCGCGGCTTGACTGACGAGCTGCGCGAACCGGGTGAGCCGCTCGGCTCGCTCACCGTCGATGGAGTCGAGCATGTCGTCGAACGAATCGACGATCCTGACCGGATTGCCCGGATCAAGGCTGCGGTGTGCACTGACGACGTCCTGATCGCCGACGGGCACCACCGTTATGGGGTCGCCCGGACCTACCTCGACGAGCAGCTGGGCACCAGCCTTGGCACGGCCGCCGAGCTGACGTTGGCGTTTGTCGGCGAGTTGACACCCGAGCAGCTGAGCATTCAAGCCATCCACCGCCTCTATGACGGCATCGACGTCGACACGCTGCGCGTCGAGCTGTCCACGTGTTTCGACGTCGCCCCAGCACCGCGGCCGGAGGGCGAGCTGCTTTCGAAAATGCGTCAGCGGGGAGCCCTGGCGCTGCTCGCCCCGGGCGGCACGGCCCAATACTTGATTCCGAAGCCGCGAGCGTTCGAAGGGGTGCGCTCACTGGACGGGGCCTGGCTCGAACATGCACTGGTGAACTCCGCCGCGACGGTCAGCTACCAGCACGGGGTGGATGAGGTGCTGCATGCGCTCGATACCGGCGCTGCGCAGGCCGCGGTGCTGATCAGGCCGGTGAGCATCACTGAGATCGAACGAACGGCCCGCGAAGGCCTGCTCATGCCGCCAAAGTCGACGTTCTTCATCCCAAAGCTGCGCACCGGCCTGGTCATTCGCGACCTCACACAGCCCTGAGCTGCAGCAGGGTGCGTTCTGGGCGCGTGCTGAACAATTGAATCGAGCCAACGGGGCAGAACCCGCTGGCCAGAGCTGCCCGGAGTGCGACCGCGTTGCCCGGCGGCACGCACGCAACCACGAGTTCATGCTCCGGGACACAGGAACGTGCTTGGTCGATGACCACGGCGGCCTGCCCTCGGCGCAGCTGCTCGGGGGACAGCTCGACACTGACTTGGCGCAATCCGGCGACCCCTCGGGACAGCACCACGATGTCGCGATCGAGATGGTCGCGGCTGCCCATCACCTGTAGGTTTTGACAGGTCCGGCGGACGTGGTCGACAAACGGGCGTTTGGCTAGGTCGGAGCGTGATACGAGGCTTTGGTGACCATCGCAACCGGTACCGACGCCGAGCAGCAGGATCTGCAGCTGGTCGATCCAGCCGTTGGCCCCCGCAAGTGCGGTCACGACGCTGGGATGGTGCGCTCCACCGACACCGTCGACGCCAAGCTCGGCCAAGTCGATGTCGGGAACGTCGTACGACACCGCCAAAACAGCGTGTCCGGTGAAGGTGACGATCGCCTGAAGATGAGGTGCCCACGGGCTGACCCGAGTCCATCCCCCGTCAATGTCACGCAACCGTCCGGCGGCGATGTCGCGCAGCAGCCGGGCCAGCGGGTGACGAGCGGGCGTCCAGACTCGCTCGTCGGTCATGGTTGGGTCAGATTCGGCCAGTGAGGTCCGGACACGAGAAGGTGCTCCTGTTCTCGACCCGAGCGGGGCGGCAGGACGTGGCGTGAGCCCCGGGCCAGACGGTTCGTGCGCCCAACCTGACCCAGGCTCACCGCACATATCGGCGGTTCCCGGGCGCTTCGGAGGGAATCCAGGAGGCGATCCACGACGGCTCGCGGTGGCGACGGCGTACCCGGTCACGACCGCAGCCGATGAGCGCTCTGGACGCGCTATTGGCCCATCGCGTGCACGCCGCCGTCGACATGCACAATCTCCCCAGTGGTGGCCGGGAACCAGTCGGACAGCAACGCGGTACACGCCTTCGCCGCAGGCACCGGATCCTTCACATCCCAACCGAGCGGCGCGCGGTCTCCCCACAGGGAGAACTGGTCGAATTCCGGGATCGCGTTCGCTGCCGCCGTACGAATTGGACCTGATGCCACGAGGTTGCAGCGGATGCCGCGGGCACCCAGGTCCCGGGCCAGATATCGGCTCGTCGACTCGAACGCGGCCTTGGCCACGCCCATCCAGTCGTACACCGGCCAGGCCACGCTCGCGTCCAACGTGAGGCCGACCACCGCGCCACCGGCGGACATCAGCGGAAGGCAGGCAACGGTGAGGGACTTCAAGGAGTAGGCAGACACCTGCATCGCGACCCCCACGTCCTCCCACGACGCCCCAAGGAAGTCGAAGGCTCCCGGCGGGGCGAAAGCAATCGAGTGCAGGACGCCGTCCAAGCCGTCCACCTGTTCGCCCACTCGCTGCGCCAACGATTCCAACTGGGCGGGGTCGACGATGTCGAGTTCCAGCACTTCGCATGGCCGGGGCAACCGCTTGGCAATGGTCGTGGTGATCTTCATGGCCCGACCGAACGAGGTGAGGACCACTTCGGCGCCCTCCTCCTGGGCAAGCCGGGCCACATGAAAGGCGATCGAAGAATCCGTCAAAACACCCGTGATCAGCAACTTCTTACCATCGAGCAGGGCCATTGACGAACGGTCCTTCCAGTTAAGGGTCGAGCCGGAACTCACCTCGGGCTCCCGGTGGTGGGAGCGGTGGTCCCGAACCGCCCGGCCGGGATCGCGGCCCGGTACAGGTCCTGCCGCTCCTGCGGCAGCTGCTCCGTCATCGCGGTCTGGACGAAGCCAGGGGCAACCACATTGGCCGTGATTCGCCGGCCGCCCAGTTCGCGGGCGATCGAGCGGGCTGCACCAACCAGTCCGGCTTTGCTTGCGGCGTAATTCACTTGTCCCGGCGAGCCGTACAGGCCGACCACACTTGAGATGAAGATCATCCGGCCCCGCTTGAGCCGGATCATGCCCCGGCTGGCCCGCCGGGCGCATCTGATGACCCCGATCAGGTTGGTCTGGATGACCGCATCCAGGTCATCGTCGCTCATTCGCAGGAGCAACTGGTCACGCGTGATGCCTGCGTTGGCGACCAAGACCTCGACCGGTCCCCCGAGCAGCGCTTCGGCGGACTCGAAGGCCGCCGTGATGGAGGCGGGGTCCAGAACGTCGAGGGCAACCGCGTCGAGCCCTTCCGGCGCCTGCCCGCTCCGGCATCCGACCACGACCCGGTAGCCTGCCGCGCGCAAGTCCAGTGCAATGCTCAGGCCGATCCCGCGATTTCCGCCGGTGACCAAGGCAGTGCGGCCCTGCTCAGGACCATCGAGACGCGGCGAGGTCGGGTCCGGTGTCATCTTGCTCCCTTTCACGGCCTACGGCCTCACGACGTTCCGCGGACTCGGCCTGCGCGATACCTTACGACGACAGCGCGGGTTGACGATGCCGAACCACTCACGCAGCTGTGCCCGCGCCGTACTCGTCCGTAACCTTATGCAGTGGTCGCCGCCGCCAGGTCGACGCGCATGCTCCAGGCGTACGCTGAAAGCGTGTCGCTAAGACTGCGAGGACCCGAAGGAACCGTACACTCGATCTCCGCGCTACCCACGTCCTTACGTGAAGACCAAGACGGTCGGGTCCGCGGGTATGTCATCTCGATGGGCATCCGCACCATCTGCTTCATCGTGGCTGGAGTGCTCGCCATCGCGACGCCTTGGACTCCCGCTGTGTGGCTCTGCCTGATCGCGGCGATGGTCCTGCCATACCCGGCGGTGGTGCTGGCGAACAACTCCGCCAACAGGAAATCGCATTTCATCGAGCCGGTAACCCCGATCAAAGCGATCGGGACTGCTGAAGACCAGCGACGTGGACCCGGCCCCGGCGAAAGCTGGTAGCCCGGCGTCGGCCGCCAGTCGAATCGTCTTGACATCTGCCACAGGGCTACCTTGATCCTGCCTTGCCCGCGCGGTCGGAGATGACGGCGGTTTCCTCTTTGGCTGCTCCTGGGGCACCCAGCGAAGCGCTGGCTGCGAGGCCGAGCAGGAGGAAAGCGGTGGCCGTCGTCGCCGACCAACGGGTCGCTTCGGTGAAGGCTTCACGACTCGCCGCGGCGAGCGGCTTCGTTGCCGGACTGGCCGCCAGCTCGGGGATCGCGCTACCCGCGCTCGCGACCACAACCTCAATCACCTGGGCCCGTTCGGCTGCGGGCAGGTTGGCCGCGGTGAGCTGCGTGTCGAGACTGTTCTGGAGGCTGAGGAACAGCACCGTTCCCAAGATGGCGATGCCGAAGGCTGCGCCCACCTGCCGCGAGGTGCTCTGCGTCCCCGACGCCTGACCACTGCGCTCGACGGGGACGTCGGTCAGGACGACCCCGGTCAACTGAGCCGTCGCGAATCCGACCCCGATCCCGTACGCAAACAGAAAAGGTGCCACCGCAACCCAGGTGGAGTCTGCGCGCAGCGCAAGCGCTAGACCGCCGACACCGATCACCTCCAGCGCAATTCCAGCCCGAACGACGAACACCGGGCCTCGGGTGCGGGCCAGGCCTGCTCCGAGGCCACTGGCCAGAAAGCTCCCTCCGGCGAGGAACAGCAGCACCAGACCGGTCTCAAAAGCGGTGTATGAAGCAACGTTCTGCAGCCACAACGGCAGGGAGAAGAGCAGTCCGAATTCGCCGAGGCTGACGATCGCGGCGGCAATGTTGCCGTTGCGAAAGGAGACGATGGAAAAGAGGCGGAGGTCGAGCAGCACGGCCTTGCCCAGCCGTCCTCGACGGCGTTCCAGGAGCGCGAACACGGCGAGCGCGAGCAGGCCAGCGACGAAAGCGACTGGGACGATGGACACGCGGCCGCTGTACTGCCATGAGCCGACTTCCACGGGTTTGAGCGCGGTGAGCCAGCCATAGGTGCGGCCCTCGATGAGGGCGAAGACCATACCGCCGAACCCAACCGAGGCCAGGACGGCGCCACCGACGTCGGTGCCGGGCACGGCGCTGGAGTCACGAGACTCGCGAAGGAACAGGAACAATCCCGTCAGTACGACCATGGCGAACGGAATGTTGATACCGAAGGCCCACCGCCACGAGTAGCTGGTCGTGAGCCAGCCACCCAGGAGCGGCCCGAGCGCAGCCGTGCCGCCGATCGTGGCGCCCCACACACCGAAGGCGATGCCTCGTTCGGGTCCCCGGAAGGTGGCATTGATCAGTGACAGCGACGCCGGCAGGATCATGGCACCGCCGATGCCTTGGATCGCCCGAGCGCCGATCAGCGCGCCGCCACTGCCCGCGAGCGCCGCCGCGACGCTCGCGACGGCGAACACCATGATCCCGACGGCGAACAACAGCCGCCTGCCAAAGCGGTCCGAGAGCCGACCGAAGACCAGGAGCAGCGAGGCGAAGACGAGGGTGTAGACCTCCTGGACCCATTGCGCCTGCGTCGAGGTGAGGCCGATGTCGCGAATGATGGAGGGAATCGCGACGTTGACGATCGTCGCGTCGACGATGATGAGCGAGACACCGAGACTGACGACGACAAGCCCAAACCATCGGCGACGGTCGCGTGAAGTCGGCGCGGGCGACGCTAAGGGTTGACGCGGCTGCGCGGTCGTCCCATCGTCATATCGCTTGTTCACTGAGCAACCTCGTGAGTCACCACTTGCGCGATGCTACTCCCGGTGTGCCCGCCCAGTACGTTGCCTGCAGAAGTATCAAGAAGGAGGTGTCCGTGCCGACCAAACGCTCGGTCCGGGTCCAGCTCACGGGGCATCCAGCCGCCGTCCTGAGCCGGATGGCCGATCCGGCGATCGCGCAGGCACGAGCGACCGTCGATCCCACCCTGCAGGGCGAGGTGGTCGAGCTCGTGACGCTG
>CAJDVI010000070.1_pt1 | contig 32251 bp, 28 predicted proteins | sample 7391351 | NCBI WGS metagenome assembly CAJDVI01 (sample SAMEA7055704, study PRJEB34461) | soil metagenome | biome: terrestrial ecosystem; feature: Peninsula; material: soil | place: Antarctica | collected 2016 | reverse complement strand
ACAGGCCAACGGCGCGATCAAGGACCGTGTTTTGGTCGAAGCCACGCGCACGTCCCATAAGTTCAAGACTACTCGTTCTAGAACGGTGAGTCCGCAACAGGAGTCCATAGTCACCCGGCCTGAAAGGCAGCATTGCGCCCTGTCTCGCACGAGGAACGTTCACCGGGTGCTCAGGGGTGAGTTCGCTGATGATCCGCAGGCGCGCGCCCGTTTCTGGACGAGGCCACCTCCTGGCTGACCGTCCGATGCCGGGCGTCATCGGCCTTCACGCCGTGGTCTTCGCCAGCGATCGGCATGACCTCGTGCTCGAACCTCATGGGGTCTCGAAGAAGGTCCAAGTGAAGCGCCGTTCCTTGGTGACCGAGGACGTGGCCCAACGACTGCTCAGGCAGGCAGGCACGCAAAGTGCTGATGTCGCGGCGGAGCGGTTATCTCGATCTGCGTGGACGTCTTGCCCTCCGCACGGATCGGGTAGTGATCGACGCCGAGGTCGAGCCGGTCAGTGGGCGCACTGAGCGGGCAGGCGCTCTCAGCGGCAAAGCGGGCCTGGAAGTCGCAGTGGCGCTCCTGATGCAGCCGGAACGCGGAGTCCCCGACCAGACACTCATCCGGCGCGCAACCACTATTCTCGGCGTGGCCGATTCGACGTCGCAGGCTCGGGCAACTGTGCGCGTGGCACCAGTGCCGGCGGTGGTGCGGCAGCGAGTCGACCTCGATAGCAGTCCGCTCGAGTGGCCCCTCGCACATCCACTGTTCGTCGCACTTGATCTCGCCCAAGACGTCGGCCGCGGCCGGGAGATCCTCGATGTATGGACACTCGACGATCGGTGGACCCGTGTCTGGTGACCAGCGGCGTCGAGATGTCGGCGTTCGTCGACGTCATGTGGAAGCTCTTCGAGGACCTCGTCACAGCAGCCCTGATGGACGGTTGTCCTGAGGTAGCGAGGTGGCCTTGAAGCCCTGCATGATGTCGAAGTCCACGCAGATCGGGGTGTGGCCGATGTGCAGGTCAACCGGTCCGGTCATCGACGCCGAAGGAAGCTTGTGATGAATCAGCCGCGGGACCGGGGGCCGGAGGGCGATCGAGTCCACGACGTGCCGATCAACGATCCGTGGCGGCTCTGGGGGCCCTACCAGGCCGGTCGGCAATGGGGCACGGTCCGGGAGGACTACTCGGCCGACGGGGATGCCTGGACTTCGTTCCCCTTCGATCAGGCGCACGCCCGGGCCTACCGCTGGGGGGAGGACGGCATCGGCGGCCTGTGCGACTCGCACGGCTTCCTGCACCTCGCTGTCGCGTTGTGGAACGGCCACGACGATCGGCTCAAGGAGCGCTGGTTCGGGCTGACGAACCCCCAGGGCAATCACGGGGAGGACGTCAAGGAGTATTGGTGGCCCTTGGATGCCACCCCGACGCACTCGTACGGCTCGCTGCGCTACCGATACCCGCAGGCCGCATTCCCGTACGCCGAGTTGGTGGCCAAGAATGCGCAGCGAGGCAAGGACCAGGGCGAATACGAGCTTGCCCACACTGGAGTGCTCGACGGTGACCGCTTCTTCGACGTCGTGATCACCCATGCCAAGGCGTCCGCGGAGGACGTGCTGTTTACGGTCACGGCGACCAATCACGGGCCGGACCCGGCGCTGTTGCACCTCGTGCCGCAGCTGTGGTTCCGCAACACCTGGAGCTGGGGTCGCGACGAACGCCGTCCGTCGATCGAGCTGGTCCGGGAGACGGGTCACGACGGGGTCCGGCTGGTGGCCCGGCACGCCTTCCTGGGCACCTACCAGCTTGACGCCGAGGCAAACCAGGCCCCCGGCGGTATCGGTCCAGAGCTATTGGCTTGCGACAACGAAACCGATTTCGTCGGGCTGTACGGCGCGCAGGGCAATCACACGCCGTACCCGAAGAACGGGGTCGACGCGGCGATCGTGCACGGAGACCGGTCGCGGACGAACCCGCAGGGCAGCGGCACGAAGGCAGCGTTGCACTACACGTTCGACGCGATCCCGCCCGGCGGTAGCGTCACCACCCGGGTACGGTTGCGCCGCATCGACGCCGACGCCGACGCCGACGCCGACGATGGCCTCGACGACGGGAAACAGCGGCATGGACTGCCCACTGCGGCCGGTGGCTCCGCGCCGACCGAGCCGCCGTTCGGCCCGTCGTACGACGAGGTACTGTCTCGCCGCCGCGCCGAGGCGGATGCGCTGTACGCCGGGGTGATCCCGCCGGGGACCTCGCCGGACGACGCCCTGGTCGCCCGTCGGGCGTTCGCCGGGCTGCTCTGGGGCAAGCAGGCCTACCGGTACACGGTGCGGGAGTGGTTGGACGGCGACCCTGCCGGCCCGGCGCCACCGCCGCAACGGGAGCGCCCGGAGCCAGCCGCCCGGAACACCGCGTGGACCCATCTCGAACTGGCCGACGTCATGTCGATGCCCGACGACTGGGAGTACCCGTGGTTCGCCGCCTGGGACCTGGCCTTCCATTGCGTGGCACTGGCTCACGTCGACGCCGCCTTCGCCAAAGACCAGCTGCTGCTGTTGTGCCGGGAGTGGGCGCAGCACCCGACCGGCCAGCTCCCGGCGTACGAGTGGTCCTTCTCCGACGTCAACCCACCGGTGCACGCCTGGGCTGCCTGGCAGGTGTACCAGGTCGATGGGGCACGCGACCGGGCGTTCCTCGGCCAGATCCAATCGAAACTGCTGCTCAACAACGGGTGGTGGGTGAACCAGAAGGACCTCGACGGCACCGACCTGTTCGGCGGCGGGTTTCTCGGGATGGACAACATCTCCGTGTTCGACCGCTCCCGCGATGTCCCGCCCGGTGGCCGGCTGGAGCAGTCCGACGCAACGAGTTGGGTCGCGTTCTCGTTCCTGTGGCAGCTGCGGATCTCGTTGGAACTGGCCCGCCACGACGCCGCGTGGAGCGAGCTGCCCTCGACGTTCCTGGAGAGGTTCCTGGCCATCGCAGAGGCGAGCGAGGAGTTCGGCAGTCACGGGGTGAACCTGTGGGACGAGGCCGACGCGTTCTTTTATGACGTTCTGATCGACGGGCAGGGGGTGGCCGCGCCGGTCCGGGTGCGTTCGTACGTCGGGTTGGTGCCGCTGCTGGCGGTCGGGCTCACCCCGGCCTGGGCCTCCGCGGAACTCGCCGGCTACGCACTGCGGCGCGGCTGGCTGGAGGAGCACCGGCCCGACCTGCTGGCCCGCCGGGTCATCGTGCACGACGACGTGACGACACCTGGCGCAACACCATATGAGATGGCAAACCGCCCCGCAGACGGCACGCTGAGCCTGGTCGGGGCGCACCGCCGGACCCAGCTGCTCACCCGGATGCTCGACGAGGGCGAATTCCTGTCCCGGTACGGGCTGCGGTCGCTGTCCGCGGCGTACCGGGATGAGACAGCGGTGCCGGTGGGCGGACATGTCATGGAGATCCAATACACCCCCGGCGAGTCGGCCTCCGCGCTGTTCGGCGGCAATTCGAACTGGCGTGGGCCGCTGTGGATGCCGATCAACGTGCTGCTCGTCGATGCGCTCCGGACCTACGCCGCGGGAGCCGGGCGGCAGGTGCAGGTCGAGTTGCCGACCGGATCCGGGCGTCTGCTCGGGCTCGCCCAGGTGGCCGACGACCTGACGGAGCGCCTGCTCGACTTGTTCCGCCCGTCCGGACCGACCGGGCGCAGACCGAGCCAACCGGCCGACCACCCGGATACCGCTGCCTGGAACGTGCACCCGACCTTCAGTGAGTTTTTCCACGGCGACACCGGGGCCGGCCTCGGTGCCAGTCACCAGACCGGCTGGACCGCCCTGGTCGCCCATCTCATCTGCACCAAAAAGACCACACCGTGACCAACCGCGCCGCGCTCGAGGTGCGTGGAGACCGTACGGGGCAAACCGGACCGGGCAGCAAGGTCACCCGAGGAGTTCGCGTTTGCGGTCCTCCCATCGCAGGTAGACCTTCGCCATCTCGGTTTCCAGGAAAGCGAACAGTTCCTCGCTGAGCCACAGGCGCTGCCCGGCGTGGGAGCCCCGTCCACCGACGGCCTGGAGGCCCTCGTGCATCAGTGCCTTGGTTGTGCCCAGGATTTTGTCGCGGTTGAGCATGATGCCGTACCAGTCGTCGGCGAGCAGGGCATGGACGGTACGGCGTCCACCAGGCTCACGCTCCTTACGGGTGACACCGGCGTGCACCAGGTACGTCGTCGCTGCGGAGACTGCGGCGGGGCTGACCGACAGCGCGGTGCCGATCTGCTCAGCGGTCATGCGGCCCTCTTCATCGGCCAGCAGCAGCGCCAGCACGCGGGCCGCGATCCGGGGCATGCCAGCCGCTTCGTAGAGCACCCCCAAGTGCTCGACGAATTCGGCGACCCGCCTCTCGTCCCGACTCGCCATCCGGGCCACCTCCTTCGACGTGTCGAGCCTAACCGATATCGCAGTTTCTTGAATCTTTCGAACATCGTGAAACCGGCGTAGCGTCGAGACATGGTGAACGTCATCGAAACCTCCAACCTCACCAAGTCCTTCGGCACGACCCGTGCCCTGGACGGGCTGGACCTTGAGGTCGCCCAGGGCGAAGTTCACGGGTTCCTGGGACCCAACGGCGCAGGGAAGTCGACGACCATCCGCATCCTGCTCGGCCTGCTGCGCGCTGACGGCGGTGCGGCGACCCTGCTCGGTGGTGATCCCTGGAGGGACGTGGAGGCGTTGCACAAGCGGCTCTCCTACGTGCCCGGAGACGTCGCCTTGTGGCCGAACCTGACCGGTGGTGAGGTGATCGACCTGCTGGGGCAGCTGCGCGGCGGCCTCAACGAGGCACGTCGCAAGGAGTTGCTTGAGCGCTTCGACTTGGACCCCACGAAAAAGGGCCGAGCCTACTCCAAAGGCAACCGGCAGAAGGTGGCTCTGGTCGCGGCGCTGGCCTCGGACGTCGAGTTGCTCTTGCTGGACGAGCCGACCTCCGGGCTGGACCCCTTGATGGAGAGCGTCTTTCGTGACTACGCCCGCGGCATGCAGGACCAGGGCCGCACGATCCTGCTGTCGAGCCACATCCTCAGCGAGGTCGAAGCCCTTTCGGACCGCGTGAGCATCATCCGAGCCGGTCGGATCGTCGAGACCGGGTCGCTGGCCGAAATGCGTCACCTCCGCACGACCAGGATCGAGGCCGACCTCGACCGCGTCCCCGTCGGTCTTGCTGCGCTGCCGGGGGTGTCAAGCCTGGAGCAGACCGACCGCCACGTCCGGTTCCACGTCGACGCAGAGCACCTCAGCGGCGCCGTGGCAGCACTGGGAGCCGCCGGCCTGCGATCGCTCACCAGCGCGCCGCCGACCCTGGAGGAACTCTTCCTGAGTAAGTACGAGGCGGCCCCTGGGGATCATGACCAGGTCGAGCAGCAGGCGGGGGCGAGCTCGAGATGACGGGGCTGACCGGCACGGGACGGCTGCTGCGGCTGGCATGGCGTCGCGATCGGATCATGATCGCCATCACCGTCGGAGGCGTCTTCGTCCTGGTCTGGTCGTCGATCATCGCCCTCAAGGGCGTCTATCCAGAACGGGCCCAGGTCATCGCCATGAATGAGGCTGCCAACGCGTCGTCCGCAGTCGTGTCGATGTACGGCAAGGTCCACGACGTCACGTCGATCGGCGGCATCGGGACGGCGAAGCTCTTGATGATCTTGCTCATCGCGCTGGCCCTCCTGGTGATCGCCATCATTCGCAGGCATACTCGCGCCGAAGAGGAGTCTGGACGGTTCGAGTTGCTCGGCGCGACCGTCATGGGACGCCGTGCGCCGCTGGCTGCGGCTGTGCTGCTGGCGACGGTGACCTCCCTCGTGACCGGCATCGTGACCGCGGTCGGCATCATCGCGGGCGGATTCCCGGCAGGCGGTGCCTGGATGCTCGGCGCAGCGGTGGCCTCGGTGGGCCTGGCCTGGACCGGCATCACCGCCGTCGCCGTACAGGTCAGTGCGAGCAATCGGACCTGCGGTGCCTTCGCCTTCGGCGCTCTCGCGCTCGCCTTCGTCCTGCGGATGATCGGCGACCTCACGGACGGAACCCCTGCGGGTGCCCTCAGCTGGCTCTCGCCGATCGGATGGGCGCAGCAGACGCGGCCCTTCGAGGGTGAGCGGTGGTGGGTGCTCGTGCTCCCCGTGCTGTTCTTCGTCGCGGCCCTGGTCCTCGCGGACCGGCTTCGCGCGTCCCGCGACCAGGCCGGTGGCTTGCTGGTGGAGCGCCGTGGGCCGGCGCGCGGGCAGCTCGGCACCGTCGGCCAGCTTGCGTGGCGGCTGCAGAGTGGCTCAGTCCTGGGGTGGGCGGTCTCGTTCGTGCTGATCGGCATCATGCTCGGCACCATCATCGGAACGCTCGGCGGGCTGGTGACCAGTGGTGCCACCGACATGCTCCGCAGCATGGGCGGGGCAGGCACCATGGACGACCTGTACATCAGCACCTTCGGGGCATTCATGGCGCTGGCCGCGGCAGCCTTCGGCGTCGCGTCCACGCTGCGGATGCGCGCCGAGGAGACTGCGGCACACCTCGAGCCCATCCTCGCGACGCGCACCACCCGACATGGCTTCCTGGCTGCCCACTCGGGGATCGCGCTGGCGTGCAGCGCCGCGATGCTCGCCTCCGAAGGCCTGGCGCTGGCCATCGTTCGCAGCGCCACCGGTACGTCGAACGGCTTCTGGCGTGATGTCTGGCCCTCGGTCATCCAGATCCCGGCGGTCTGGGTGGTGATCGGCCTGACGATGCTGCTGTTCGCCTGGGTGCCGCGGCTCAGCTATCTCGGATGGGCACTGCTGGCGGCGATCGTTGTGCTCGGCGAGTTCGGCGCGCTGCTGAAACTGCCGGCCTGGGTCCAGGAGCTGTCCCCGTTCGCCCACACGCCGAAGCTCCCGGCCGAAGCCTTCCAGGCGGCGCCGATCGCAGCGCTCCTCGCGATCGCGGTCATCCTGGTCGCCCTCTCGGTGGTCGGTTTCCGCCGCCGCGACCTCACCCCCGGCTAGGCCGGGTCCAACGCGAAGCGGCGACGGCACACTGTCGGCGGCCCACATTTCATCTCATACGTCGAGATCGTGAGTCCACATCCCACCCTGGCCGATTTCAGATCGCGGTACGAGCGGTCCATGCCCTGATCAGAAGGGTCAGACTGAGGCATTGTGAGTAGCACCGTGACCACCCGCCCTTCCGCTGTCGACGTTGAGGCGGCCTTCGTGCGCCTACGCGGGATCGTCACCGAGACCCCGTTGCGCCGCAACGTCCGGCTTTCCGAAGCCACCGGCGCCGACGTGTGGGTCAAGCGTGAGGATCAGCAGCCGGTACGTTCGTACAAAATTCGCGGCGCCTACAACCTGATCGCCCAACTGCCCGAGTCGGCTCACGACTTCGCTGTGGTGTGCGCCAGCGCCGGCAACCACGCTCAAGGATTCGCGTACGCCTGCGCGCGTCTCGGTTACGAGGGCCGCGTCTACGTCCCACGGACCACGCCGCGCCAAAAGCGCGACCGCATCCTGGCCTTCGGCGAAGGTCACATCGAGATCATTGTCGGCGGGGACACCTACGACGAGGCAGCCACCGCCTCGATCCTGGACGCCGACCGCACCGGAGCAACGCTCGTGCCGGCCTTCAACCATCCGGACACCATCGCCGGCCAAGGCACCCTCGCGGTCGAGATCGTCGACCAACTCGGCCACGCCCCGGATCTGCTGGTGCTGCCCGTCGGCGGTGGAGGAATGCTGGCTGGTTGCGCCACCTGGTTGCGCGCCCGGCATCCGAAGGTCCGGCTCGTCGGCGCGGAGCCGGCGGGGGCCGCGTCGATGGCCGCCGCGCTCACCGCCGGAGAGCCCTTTGACCTCGACGACATCGAGACCTTCATCGACGGCGCCGCGGTCCGCCGCGTGGGGGATCTGACGTTCGAGATCGCCCGCGACTGCGGGCTCGAGCTCGTCTCCGTCGACGAGGGCCGGATCTGCACTGAGATCCTCGACCTTTACCAAGTCGATGGCGTCATCGCCGAGCCGGCGGGGGCTCTCAGCTCCGCCGCTCTGCTCGACAAGATCAAGGTCACGTCGGGTCAAGAAGTCGTGGTTGTCCTCTCCGGCGGCAACAACGACGTCTCGCGGTACGCCGAGATCGTCGAGCGTTCGCTGGTCAACCTGGGCCGCAAACACTACTTCCTGGTCAACTTCCCGCAGGAACCCGGTGCGCTGCGCCGATTCCTCGAAGAGATCCTCGGCCCCGACGACGACATCGCGCTGTTTGAGTACGTCAAACGGTCCAACCGCGAGACCGGGCCTGCCCTGGTCGGCATCGAGCTCGGCCGCAAGGAAGACCTGGAAGGCCTGCTGTTACGCATGGACGCCTCCAACATGGTCGTCGAGCGCATCCCCCCCGACAGCCCCCTGCACCGATTCCTGGTCTGAGGATGAGCAACGCGTACGTCTTGACGTTTTCCTGCACCAACATGCCCGGCATCGTCGCCGCGGTCACCAACACGCTGGTACAACTTGGCTGCGACATCACCGATGGTCAGCAGTTCGACGACCGGCTCTCCGGCCGTTTCTTCAGCCGAATCCGCTTCGAAGCGCTGCGCGCAGACCTCGGCGAAGACGGCTTCCGCCAGGGACTCACCCCGGTGCTCACCTCGTTCGGTGCCGACTTTCACGTCCGGGACGCCGATCGGCTCGGTCGCGTGCTCATCCTGGTCAGTCAGTCCGATCACTGCCTGGTCGATCTGCTGTACCGACAGCGGATCGGGGAGCTGCCGATGGAGGTGCTCGCCGTCATCGCCAACCACCCGCGCGAGACGTACGGTGACCTCGGCGGTGCACCGTTTCACCATCTGCCGGTGACGCCGGAGACGAAGGCCGCCCAGGAAGCCGACATCTGGCGGATCGTGCAAGAGACCCAGCCTGATCTTGTGATCTTGGCACGGTACATGCAGATCTTGTCCGACGATCTGGCGGCCAAACTCGCCGGCCGGTGCATCAACATCCACCACTCGTTCCTGCCGGGGTTCAAGGGCGCCAAGCCCTACCACCAGGCGTACGAGCGCGGGGTCAAGCTGATCGGCGCCACCGCCCACTACGTGACGGCCGATCTCGACGAAGGCCCGATCATCGCCCAGGACGTCGAACGGGTCACGCACCGGGACCTGCCGGACGCCCTGATCCGCAAGGGCCGTGACATCGAACGACGGGTGCTCGCCTCGGCGGTCCGTGCCCACCTCGAAGACCGGGTCATGCTGCGCGGACGGACCACGATCGTCTTCTCGGCCTGACCCCGGCCTGACCTCCAACACGCAGTTGGCAGCGCCGATCCGACTCCTCAGGCGGGGTGGGCGACCCGTCGCAGTCGGCCGGCCGTCTCGGCCAGCGCGACGAGTTCGTCGGCGCCTTGCCGGATCCGGGCTTCGAGGGCGAAGGTCGGCATGTCGTGAGGTAGCCAATCGCTGCGGTTCGCGTCAACAGCGGTGGGTACGACGAGCGCCCGCAGCGTGGCCAGGTACGGCCGCATCACGTGATCCAGCACCAGGCCGTGCCGTTCAGACCCACCGGCCAGGCCCATCAGCGTCGGCACGCCGGCCAGGGTCCCCCGCGGCACCTGGTCCAAGAACGCCTTGAAGAGCGCCGAGTACGACGCGTTATGGACCGGGCTGACCGCGATCAACACGTCGGCCCGCTCGACCACGGCCACCGCCCGAGCCGCCTCCGCTTGCGGGACACAATCGAGCAGACCCAGTCCCACGTCGCCGGCAAAATCGGCCAGCGCGAGATGGTCCACGTGCAGATGCAGTCCTTCGTGGGCGGCCTGCGAAGCGACCCGCTGCGCGGTCCACGCAGACAACCGGGAGGCCAATGAGCCGGCTGCGGCGCCCGCGTCGATCACCGCCAGTCGAGCCGTCGCCGACGTCACGTGAGTCAACGCCACTTCACGGTCTTCACGCTTCGTCGAGGCTGGCGAGCTCGGCGCGCAACTGAGCCTCGGACGGTGACTGCACCGGGAAGAACGTCGACTCCCGCAGGCGTCGCGACGTCGGGCTGGCCGCGACGTACCCGGCGCCACCAGCCACCGCCGACTCGACCCGTGCCGCATCTCCCACCAGTGTCGATGCGTCCAGTCGCACGGCCAGCAACTCCCGCAACTGTGCCGCGGACGAGGTCACCAACGGCAGAGCCCACCAACGCCGGGTCAGGTCGTCGACGCGCCGCAGGACCTCCTGGACCGAGGGCCGTAACCCCTCCAGGCCAGGCCGTCCCAGTCGCTCGTCGGCTTCGACGGCCGCCCGGCGAGCGACCCCGAGGGCCAACGCCGTCTGCAGGATCAGGAAGGTCGGCCGGAACCCGGCGGCGAAGGTGGCGAAATCGTGCGAGAGCACCGCGTCGTCCTGCACCACGACGTCCTCCAACTGGGTCATCCCGGACGCTGTCGCGTCGAGGGCCAGCAGCCCGGTGGCTGGATGGATCCGTACGCCCGGGTCGTCGCGAGTGATCCGGACCACCAGTCGGCGCCCATCATCGACCGCCACCGGAAGCACGATGATGGCGCCTGGGACCAGGTTCGAGGCCCAGGGGATCCGGCCGCTGATCAGCAGGTGTCCATCGTCGACCCGCCCGGTCACCCCGAGCGGTTCCAGCCCCGCCAACGCTTTCATGCCGGTGGCCATCGCGGTCACACCGATCAGTTCCGCGCCACGCAACGCGGCCAACGCGGCGTCGTTACCGGGCGTCCTTCGCCCGCGAGCCAGGTATTCGATCGTCATCCGATGAGCCCAGGTGACGAACGCACTGGTCAAGCATTCGGAAGCGAGGTCATCGAGGATCTCGCCCATAGTCCGGATCGCGTCGACCTCGTCGCGGCCGTCGAGCAGCTCGGTGGTCCCGAGGTCGAGCAGGTCGCGCTCGGCGAGCAGGCTCAAGGTGGCCCGCGGGTCGGCCCGGCTCAGATCGACGTCCCGGACCCTGTGGGCCACCCGGTCGATCACCTCGTCCAGCGCGGGCCGGTACGCCGTCGCCGTCGTCGTACTTGTCACGGCAGGTTCACTGCGCTGGCGCTGAGCGAGAACAGCCGGTCGAATGGGGTGTCCACCGCGCCACGGGCCCGCGTCACCGCAGCCTCGTCCGGAGCGTTGTACAGACACAAGCACTTGGCCATGTCTTCACGCACGTAGGTGCGCAGGAAAGCAACCTCCGGCACGTCGGCGTACCGGGGGGACTTCTCCTTCTTGCGGGCCAGGTAGGTGTCCATGTCGAGGCCTTGCGGCAAGTCCCACTCGACCAGATAGCCGGCCTGCGGGCGGGTGGCCTTGATGTCCTCCAGGTCGGCCCCGACCAGCCGCACCGGGAACGGGCCGGTGATTTCGCTCGTCCCGGCGATGGTTGTGCCGCGCAACAGCGCGGACCGACACCTCGTCGATCAGGGCAAGGGCGGCGTCCCGCGATGGCTTGGCCGGGACAAGCTCGACAAGGGTGAGACCTGCAGCGGGCATGCGAACTCCTTGGGGTTTCGGTTTGGGCATCGCTTTGGACATGGTCCGGGCGATCCGGATGGACCTGGCGCACACCGGAACCGGGGCCGACTTCCGGGTGGCTCACGACAGTGAAGGCCAGAAGACTCCATTATGGATCACATAATCACATGTTGAGATTTCACGTGCCGACGTTTGCACCGATGCCGCCTCGCCGCCCACCGTGAGGGTCGCGTCTGGACGGGAGCTGTTGGCGCTGCGACCCGTTCAGCGAGTCATCCCCCTTCTGGAGCAGAAAGAGGTGCCCGCCATCAACCCGCTGACGGACACACCGCTCGTACGGCTCACCGCCGTCACCGTCGGCTACGCCGCGCACCCGGTCCTGGAAGGTCTCGACCTGCAGCTGCCGCGCGGGTCCTGTTTGGCCGTACTCGGCGGCAGTGGGGTCGGCAAGTCCACGCTGCTGAAGGTATTGGCCGGGCTGATGGAACCGCGTGCCGGCCAGGTGAGCTTCGCCGGGGGCGAACGCCCACGCCAGTCGGTCGCGATGCAGGATCCGCTGCTCTACCCCTGGCTGACCGTGGGCGAGAACATCGAGCTCGGTCAACGGTTCGGGGCGCACCGGTCGCACCTCGCCCCGCAGCGCGTCAGTGACCTCGTCGAGGCGCTCGGGCTGACGTCGCTGCTGCACGCATATCCCGATCAGGTCTCCGGCGGGCAGGCGCAACGGGCTTCCCTGGCCCGGGCCTTGGCCGTCGATCCTGAGCTGCTGCTGCTCGATGAGCCGCTCAGTGCGCTGGATCCGGCCACTCGCTCCGGCCTGCAACGTTGGCTGCGGGCGCGAAACCGGGCAGCCGGGCGGACCACCGTGGTGGTCACGCATGACATCGACGAGGCGCTGGTGCTGGCCGACGACGTCGTGCTCCTTGGCGCCGTGGCGAGCCGGTCGAGGATCAGGTCGCAGATCCGCGCGGCCTACGACGCCCCGGCCGGCTGGCCGGAGGCCGGGCTGGAGGCCCTGCATGTCTGAGGTCGGTGCCCCCGCACGCTCAATGTCGCGACGTCGATTCCTCACCCTGTCCGGCCGGGGCGCGGCGGCGACGGTGGTCGGCGGTCTTGCAGTGAACGGGGCGGTCCAAGCTGTCCGGCCCAAGGCAGGAGCGTCGGCGCAGGCTGGCGGCGACCGGGTGCTCGAGCGGGAGCTGCGGATCGGTTACCTGCCGCTCACCGACGCCACGGCCTTGTTGCTGGGTCACGACCTGGGGCTCTTCGCTCAGTACGGCGTGCCCTCGGCCCGCCCGGTGCTGTTTCGCTCGTGGGAGTCGCTGGCGCAAGCGTTCACGGTGGGCGAGGTCGATGTGGTGCACCTGCTCATGCCGTTCGCGGTGCAGCTGCGGTTCGCCCGATCGGTGCCCGCCAAGGTCCTCGGATGGGGACACGCCAACGGGTCCGCGCTGACCGTCCGGCGGGGGATCACCTCGCTGGACCAGCTGGCCGGGGGTACGGTTGCGATCCCGTACTGGTGGTCGGTGCACAACGTGCTGCTGCAACGGATGCTGGTCGCCGCCGGGCTCCAGGTCGGCCTGCGCGGTCAGGGCGCCGTCTCGGGTACGGCGACCAGTTCGGCGGGCACTGCCGGCCCGGCTCCGGGTGGCCGGGCCGGTCGGGTCGACCTGGTGGTGATGCCGCCGGCCGAAATGGCCTCGGCGCTGGCCGCGGGACAACTCACCGGGTTTGTGGTGGCCGATCCGTTCAGCGCCGTCGCCGAGGCGAACGGCTCGGGGACGGTCCTGCGTTTCCTCGGCGATGCCTGGCGCTCACACGGCTGTTGCGCAGTCGTCGTCCGCGACGACCTGATCGCGACGAACCCCCGGGCGGTGCAGGGCATCGCGGACGCGGTTGTTGGTGCGCAGCGGTGGGCGGATGAGCACCGCGGTGCCGCTGCCGACCGACTCACCGGCCCGTCAGAGGCAGCCGGCTCGGCGGGGTATCTCCCGCAGAAGACCGCCGCCGTCCGCCGTGTCCTGACCCGCACCGCCGACCAAGGCGGAGTGCAGCGACGGCACCCGGACTGGCACGGCGAGCGTTTGGAGTTCGCCGCATTCCCGTACCCCTCGGCCACGACCACGCTGGTGGAACTCATGAAGCAGACCCGCGTCGACGGCAGCACCGCGTTTCTCGACCGCCTCGACGCCTCGACCGTGCACGCTCGGCTGGTCGACGACCGTTTCGTACGAGCCGCGCTGTCCCGGCACGCCCCGCCAGTTCGCTCACCGGCGGACGCCACACCGGCGTCGACGGGTATGACGGTCCGCACCGAGCAGGTCGACCCATGAGTGGGGTGAGCCTCGAGTCGGCCGGGGTCGCCGTCGCGGCGAGGCGGCCGCCACGCCGCCCCTGGACCGACCTACCTACGCCGGCGCTGTGGTTGGCCGGGGTGGTCGGCGCGGTCGCCGTGTGGTGGCTGCTCACCGGGCCGCTGTTCGGCGCTCGCCCACTGGTGGCCGACTTCGCACCGGCGCGCGCTCTGGTGGGACTGAGTGAGCTGGTGTCGGCCGGGGTGCTGCTCGCCGATGCTTCGGCCAGCCTGTTCCGACTCAGCGCTGGGCTTGCCGTGGCGGGGCTGCTCGGGGTGGCGATCGGCCTGGTCACCGGCAGCAGCCAGGTGTTGGACGCGATGTCTCGACCGGTGCTGTTGTTCTTGAGGATGATCTCCCCGTTGTCCTGGGCGCCGGTGGCGCTCGGAGTTTTCGGGGTCGGCGACGCTCCGGTGGTGGCCCTGGTCGCGGCCACGGCCGTGTGGCCGGTGGCGCTGGCCACGGCGGACGGCGTACGCGCGGTGGACCCCGGTCACCTGATGGTGGCCAAGGCGCTCGGGGCCCGGCGCGCCGAGATGTTCCGTCACGTCACCTGGCCTTCGCTGCGGCCGCGGCTGCTCGCCGGGTTACGTGGTGGGATCGGGATCGCCTGGGTGGTGCTGGTGCCCGCCGAGATGCTCGGCGTCACCTCAGGTCTGGGATATCAGATCCTGAACGCCAAGGACCAGCTCGCCTACCACCACATCACGGCGTTGATCCTGGTCATCGGCACCCTGGGCTACTTGATCGACGTCGTCGCCCGGTGGGCGCTGCGGACCCCGCGGGAGCGGGCTGCCGAGGCTGGGCAGGGCTCGAACGGCGCCCCCGAAAAGGCCGCCCGGTCGAGCGTCAGCTCGACCTGAACTGCGTCCCGCGGGTGGTTTCCCAGTCAGCGCGCACGATGCCGTACAACACGCCGTCGTGGTAGCCGCCGTCGCGCCATTGGGCTCCGCGGGTGACGCCCTCCCGGGTGAACCCGGCATGTTGAAGCGCGTGCTGCTCCGCGAGATTCTGTACGTCGGTGTGGGCCTCGATCCGGTTCGTCGCCGTGTGCCGAAACAGCAGGTCTACGATCTGTCGTTGGGCCAAGGTGCCGTACCCTCGGCCGCGCCGCTCGGGGGAGAGCCAGATGCCGATCATCGGGCACCGGGAGCCGGCATTCGGTCCCCACGACACCCAGCGCCAGCCGATCGTGCCCATCGGCCCGCCGACGGTGTCGAGGGCTTCGATCGCCAACGTGCCATCCTCGTCCACCCGCCAGGGCGGCGGGACGGCGTACCCAGCGCGAGGGCCGAAGTCGTCGTACTCGCTGTCGGGGGTATGCGCCTCGGCGAACTCGCCGAGCAGCAACGGGCGCAAGATGATCGGCGACGCCATGCCATCAGCGTAGCGAGGCGATCCGAATCGAGCCGGCGCCGACCGTCCGGGCGATCCCGCTTACGGAATGCGCAGGCGGTAGCCGTGACCGGCTTGGGTGATCAGGTACCGCGGGTTGGCCGGGTCGGGTTCCAGCTTGCGGCGTAGCTGGTTGGCGAAGACGCGCAGATAGTTGGACTCCTTGCGGTACGCCGGCCCCCACACCTCGTGCAGCAGTTCGCTGTGGGTGAGCAGGTGGCCGGGCCGGCGAGCCAGGGCCGCCATGATCCGCCATTCCGTCGGGGTCAGGTGCACCGGCGCGCCGGCCGCGTCCACGGCCCGCCGTTCGCCGAAGTCGAGCCGGAAGTGGTCGGTGAGCAACGGGGGTGTCAAATCCTGCTCGTCGCCGTCGGCTCGTCGCAGGGCGGCTCGGATCCGCGCCATGAGTTCGTCCATGCTGAACGGCTTGGTGACGAAGTCGTCGGCGCCCAGGTCGAGCGCTTCCACCTTGTCATCCGACTCGTGACGGGCGGACAGGACAATGACCGGCAGGCCACTGCGTTCGCGCAGCCAGCGCAGCACCTCGACGCCGTCCCGGTCAGGCAACCCCAGGTCCAGGATCATCACGTCGGGCAGCTCCTCAGTGCACAACGCCATCGCAGTGGCGCCATCGCCGCAGATCTGGGCGTCGTAGCCACGGGCGCGCAGGTTGATCCGCAGGGTGCGGGTGATGGCGGGCTCGTCATCGACCACCAGCACCCGCGTCATGGCAGCGCCCCGCAGGGAACGTCGATGGTCATGGTTAATCCTCCCCCCGGGGTGTCGTCGACGCTCACGGTGGCCTGCATGGATTCGGCGAGCCCGCGCGCGACGGCCAGCCCGAGTCCCACCCCGTTGCCGCCGGGGACGTCACCCTGACGCTGGAACGGCGCAAAAATTCGCTGCTGGTCGGCACGGGGCACCCCTGGTCCGGTGTCGATGACCCGGACCTGGGTCCGCTCGCCGACCCGCGCCACGTTCACGACGACCTCGGTTCCGTCCGGCGCATGCCGCAGCGCGTTCTCCAGCAGATTCGCCAGCACCCGGTCGAACAGCCCGGGATCGACGTACGCCGGGCAGGGGCCTTGGGACCAGACTCGGACCCGCTCGGGGGCGCTCGAGCTCGCTATCGTCGCGCGTGCCGCCTCGGCCGCGTCCACTTCGATCGACAGCGGCGTCATCGCGCCGGTCTCCAGCCGAGACAGATCGAGCAGGTTGCCGACCAGGGCGTCGAGCCGATCGGTGGAGAGCTCGATCTCCTCCAAGAGCTCGGCCTCGTCGGCAGGGTCGAACTGCACCTCGGTGGAGCGCAGGCTCGACACGGCTGCCTTCACCGCGGCCAGCGGCGTACGCAGGTCGTGCGAGACAGCCGACAGCAAGGCCGTGCGGGCCCGGTTGTCCTGGGCCAAGAACGTCGCGGTGGCCGCCTGCCGCTTGAGTCGTTGGCGGGTCAGCACCGCGGCTGCGTTCGCGGCGAACGCCGTCACGAGCCCCTGGTCATGGGCGTCCAGGAACGGACCGGTCAGCACCAGCTGCGTCTGGTCGTCGATGTCTTCCCGGACCGAGGCTTGTTCCAGGTCGGGCAGGTTGAACCGCTCGGTTGCCGCCAACACCTGCGGCGCCGACCCGTCCAGGGGACGAACCACGATCCCAGCGGATTCCATCTCGAACATGTCCAAGCAGTCCTGCAGCAACAGCGGCAACGGGTCGGTGGCGGCGAGCATCGCGTGGGTGAGGTGGGTCAGCGTGGCCGATTCGTGCTGGGCCTCTCGAGCCGTCTCGGCGCGCCGGGCGCTGACGTGCACCGCCCAGGAGACCGCGGCGGCCACCACGAGGTAGAGCAGCAGCACCACGACGTTTTGCACGGTCGCGATGGTCAGGGTTCGCAGCGGCGGAGTGAAGAACCAGTTGAGCAGCAACGACCCGACGACGGCGCTGGTCATGGCCGGTGCCAGCCCACCGATCAGGGCCACCCCGACGGTGGTGGCCAGGAACAGCATCACATCCAAGCTCAGCTGATGGACGTGCTGGATCGGAAGGAGCGCTGCGCTCAAGAGCATGGGAACCGCGAACGCGAGGAGGTAACCGACGGTCCGGCGGCGCCGGGTCAATGCCGAACGGCTCCCCGTCGTCGGGGTCTCCTTGGCCAGCGCATGCGTGACCATATGGACGTCGATGTCGCCTGACCCCGCCACTACGGTCTCGCCGACGCCCTTGGACCACAGACGCTGCCAATACGGGCGACGGCTAACCCCGAGTACGATCTGGCTGGCGTTGACCCGTCGGGCGAACCGCAGGATCGCCTCGCCCACGTCGTCTCCGGAGATGCTGTGGAACTGGCCGCCGAGTTCGTCGGTGAGGGTCCGCAGGCCTGCGACGACGGCCACGTCTGGACCGGCCAACCCGTCGCTACGGGTGATGTAGACCGCGAGCAGTTCGCCGCCGGCCCCGCGGGAGGCGATCCTGGCCCCGCGCCGCAACACCACGTCGCCTTCTGCTCCGCCGGTCAACGCGACGACGACACGTTCTCGGGTGGGCCAGTTCTCGTCGATCTCGTGGTCCTGGCGGTACTGGGCGAGGGTTTCATCGACCCGGTCGGCCAACCACAGCAGCGCCAGTTCGCGCAGCGCCGTCAGGTTCCCCGGCCGGAAGAAACTGGCCAGCGCAGCGTCGACCTTCTCGACCCGGTAGATGTTGCCGTGCGCCATCCGGCGCCGGATCGCCTCAGGAGACATGTCGACCAGTTCGATCTGGTCGGCTCGTCGGACCACATCATCGGGCACCGTCTCACGTTGCCGGATGCCGGTGATCGCGAACACGGCGTCGTTGAGCGACTCCAGATGCTGGATGTTCACCGTGGAGACGACGTCGATGCCGGCGTCCAACAGCACCTCGATGTCTTCGAAGCGGCGCTCCCGTGGTGATCCGGGGATGTTGGTGTGAGCCAGTTCGTCGACGAGGGCGATCTGCGGCTTGCGGGCCAGGACAGCCTCGACGTCCATATCGGTGAAGGCCGCACCCCGGTGGACGGTGGTCCGCCGGGGGATCACTTCCAATCCTTCGAGGACCTGGGCCGTGTAGTCGCGCCCGAGCTGGCCGCGGTGGGTCCGCGGCCGGTCGTACGCCTCGTGGTGATCGGAGGACACCTCGGCTGACATGGTCCTGAGGGTTTCAGCCGGAGGCGGTCTGGGACAGGGCCAGGTTCAGCTCCAGCACGTTGACGCGCGGGGCACCCAGGAACCCCAGGGTGCGTCCGCTCGTGTGTTCGTCCACGAGCCGGCGTACGTCGTGCACCGACAGCCCGCGCGCCGCGGCGACCCGCGGGGCCTGCCAGGCGGCGTACTCGGGGCTGATGTCCGGGTCGAGCCCGCTGCTGGAGGCGGACAGTGCGTCCTTCGGCAGGGTAGCCGGATCGGCCTGCGGGTTCGCCGCGCGCAGCGCCTGGCGCCGCTCCTCGACCGTGGCCAGGTGGTCCGCCCCCACGGGGGACAGGTTCGACCCGCCGCTGGTGTCGCCGGCGTACTCCGAAGCAGAGGGCCGGGGCGCGAACCACTGCGGCCCGTCGAACCGCTGCCCGACCCGCTGGGATCCCACCACTTGCCCGTCCCGCTCGATGAGTGATCCGTTGGCGTTGCCCCCCGCGACCAGTTGGGCAAGCCCGGTGAAGGCGAACGGCCAAGCCAACCCGAGCAGGACGCTGAGCAGTAGGAACATCCGAACAGCGGCAAGAAATTGTCGAGAAAAGCCGCGCATGTCGATCACGCCAATCCGGGAATGAGGGAAACCACCAGGTCGATCAGCTTGATACCGACGAACGGCGCGACCACTCCGCCGACGCCGTAGATCAGCAGGTTGCGACGCAGCAGTCCGGCGGCCGACTGCGGCCGGTAGGCGACACCTCGCAGTGAGAGCGGGATCAGCGCCACGATGATCAGCGCGTTGAAGATCACCGCCGAGAGCATCGCCGAGGCGGGGCTGTGCAACCCCATCACGTTGAGCACGCCCAGGCCCGGGTAGACCGACATGAACATGGCCGGGATGATCGCGAAGTACTTCGCGACATCGTTGGCGATCGAAAATGTGGTCAGGGCGCCGCGGGTGATCAGCAACTGCTTGCCGATCCCGACGATCTCGATGAGCTTGGTTGGGTCAGAGTCGAGATCGACCATGTTGCCGGCTTCCTTGGCGGCCGAGGTGCCGGTGTTCATCGCCACGCCGACGTCGGCTTGCGCCAGGGCGGGGGCATCGTTCGTGCCGTCGCCGGTCATCGCAACCAGCCGGCCGCCGGACTGCTCAGCCTTGATCAACGCCATCTTGTCTTCCGGCGTGGCCTCGGCGAGGAAGTCATCGACACCCGCCTCGGCGGCGATCGCCTGCGCGGTGAGTCGGTTGTCGCCGGTGATCATGACGGTGCGGATCCCCATCACGCGCAGTTCGTCGAACCGTTCCCGCATCCCCGGTTTGACCACATCTTTGAGGTGGATGACCGCCGCGATCGCAGGCGTGCCGCCGGCCCGTGACTGCGCGACGACCAGCGGGGTTCCACCAGAGGCGGCGATCTGGTCGACAACGGCGTCCAGATCGCTCGGCACGGTGCCGCCGTTGGCTCGCGTCCAGCCGGTGATCGCGCTGCCGGCGCCCTTACGGATCGAGGTCCCGTCGGACAGGTCGACCCCCGACATCCGGGTCTGTGCGGTGAATTCGATGAATGCGGCGCCATCGCTGGTCTGGCTGGTCTGGCTGGTCTGGCTGGTGCTGTGGTGCGGCTGCTCGGCGTCGGCTGGATCGGCGTCTGCGGAGGCGGTGCTGTCGGCGGCGTCGATGAGCTCGATGATCGAGCGGCCCTCGGGTGTCTGGTCGGCCAGCGAAGACAGGTACGCCGCGCGGGTCGCGTCAGCCTGGGACGCGCTGCCGATCGGGATAATCGCGGTCGCCCGGCGGTTCCCGAAGGTGATCGTTCCGGTCTTGTCCAGCAGCAGCGTCGACACGTCCCCGGCGGCTTCGACCGCGCGCCCGGACTTGGCCAGCACGTTGCGTTGCACCAACCGGTCCATGCCGGCGATGCCGATCGCGGACAGGAGCGCGCCGATCGTTGTCGGGATCAGGCAGACCAGCAAAGCCACCAGTGTCACCACGGGCTGTTCGGCCCCCGAGTACGCAGACATGGGGGCGATCGCGGCGACCGCCAGCAGGAAGATGATGGTCAGCGTCACCAGCAGGGTGTTCAGCGCGATCTCGTTCGGTGTCTTCTGCCGGGAGGCCCCCTCGACCAGGGCAATCATCCGGTCGATGAACGACTCACCGGGTTTGGTGGTGATCCGGACGACGATCCGGTCGGAGAGCACCGTGGTGCCGCCGGTCACAGCGCACCGGTCACCGCCGGACTCGCGGATCACCGGTGCGGACTCGCCCGTGATCGCGGACTCGTCGACCATCGCGACTCCCTCGACGATGTCACCGTCACCCGGGATGACCGCGTACGGCGTGCCGGCCTCGCAGACGACAAGGTCACCGATGGTCAGCGCAACACCCGCGACGTCCTCCTCGGTGCCGTCGGCCTTGCGGCGCCGGGCCATCGTCTCGGTCTTGCTGGCCCGCAAGGTAGCGGCCTGCGCTTTGCCCCGGCCCTCGGCAACCGCCTCGGCCAGGTTCGCGAAGACCAAGGTCGCCCACAACCACAGCGTCACGCCGATGGAAAACGTGCTCGGGTGCAGGGCGGCCAGCACGGTGGAAAGCACCGATCCCACCCAGACCACGAACAGCACCGGGCTAACGATCAGGTGACGCGGGTCCAATTTGGCGAACGCCTGCGGCAGGCTCGCCAGCCCCATCCGGGCGAGGTCGTTGGTGGGGGCCGGGTGCAGCCGGCCGCCGCGGCGCTTGAGGCTTGGCTTCGGTTCGTCGTGCGTGAGCAGCGACGGCGGGGTCTTCGTGGTGGTGTTCACAGGGTCGCCTCCGCGATCGGGCCGAGCGCCAGGGCTGGGAAGAAGGTCAAGCCGGCCACGATCAGCGCGATCCCGACGAGCAGAGCCGTGAACAGCGGAGTGTGGGTCGGCATCGTGCCTTCAGTGACGACGCGTTTCGGCTGCGCGGCGAGCGTTCCGGCCAGCGCCAACGCGAGCACGATCGGCACCAGTCGGCCGAACCACATGCAGGCCGCGATGGTGAGGTTGAACCAGGGGGTGTCGGCGGCCAGCCCGGCGAAGGCGCTGCCGTTGTTGTTCGCCCCGGAGGTGAACGCGTACATCATCTCGGTCAGACCGTGCGGCCCGCTGTTGGTCAGCGATGCTCGGGCCGACGGCATGGCGATGGAGATCGCCGTGAACGTCAGCACCAAGGACGGCATGACCAGGATGAACAATGCCGCATAGGTGATCTCGCGTTGCCCGATGGTCTTGCCCAGGATCTCCGGGGTGCGTCCGACCATCAGCCCGGCGATGAAGACGGTGATGATCGCCAACACCAGCGCGCTGTACAAGCCGGTGCCGACGCCGCCGGGGGAGATCTCACCGAGCAGCATGTTCGTCATCGCCATTCCGCCGGCCAGCGGGCTGAACGAATCGTGCATCGAGTTCACGGCGCCGGTGGACGTCCCGGTGGTCGCGGTGGCGAACAGGATCGAGCCGCCCGCGCCGAACCGCAGTTCCTTGCCTTCCAAAGCCCCTTGTGCGCTGGCGGCCAGATGCGTCTCGGCCCACAACCCGGCCGCGAAGGCACCCGTGAACAGGGTCGCCATCAGCCCGAGGACGGCGTACCCCTGGCGGCGGTCGCCGACCATGACGCCGTACATCCGGGGCATCGCGAAGGGGATGAGCAGCACGAGCAAGATCTCGAGCAGGTTGGTCATCGCGGTCGGGTTCTCGAACGGGTGGGCGGAGTTGGCGTTGAAGAAGCCGCCGCCGTTGGTGCCGAGCAGCTTGATGACTTCCTGGGAGGCGACCGGGCCGCCCTGGATGGTCTGGGTTCCACCGGAGAGCGTGTTCACCTGGACCGGGTCGGCCAGGTTTTGGATGACCCCGCCGAACAGCAAGAACAGCGCACCGACGAACGCGATCGGAAGCAGCACCCTGAAGGTGCCCCGCACCAGGTCGACCCAAAAGCTGCCCAGTCGGTTGGTACCGTGCCGAGCCAGCCCGCGGGTGAGCGCCACCGCGACAGCCAGTCCGACCGCCGCGGAGACGAAGTTCTGAACGGTCAGCCCAAGCATCTGGGTCAGATGGGTGGCGCCGGACTCACCGCCGTAGCTCTGCCAGTTCGTGTTGGTCACGAAGGAGACGGCCGTATTGAGGGCGGTGTCCACGTTCATCCCGGTCCGCCCTGCGGTCAGCGGCAAGTGGGTCTGCGCAAGGATCAGCAGCCACAACCCGAGCACGCTGGCCAGCGAGAACCCGATCACCGCCAGTGCGTAAGCCTTCCAAGGCTGCTCGCTGTCAGGATCGATACCGCCGGCGCGGTAGAGCCACCGCTCGGCCCGCCAATGCCGGTCGGTGGTGAAGACGTGCGCCAGGTAGTTGCCGAGCGGGACGTGGGTGAGCGCCAGGATCGCGGCGAGCGCGACGAAGGTCGCGACGATGGCGAGGGTCTCGGACATCAGAACCGCTCCGGCCTGACCAGGGCGTACACCAGGTAGCCGATGAGGGCCACGGCGAGCAGGCCGGCGATCCATTGTTCGGTCATGTCGGCATTAAACCGCGCGACCAAAGGGGCGGCGCCGGGTTGAGGAGCGCCTGACGGCTCTTAACGCACTCTTGACGCCGGCGTGCGCAGCGCTACTCCCGCCGGACCCGTTCGGAGGCCCAGATCAGCAGCCCCTGCAGCGGGAGCCGGCCAATCGTGATGACTTGCGCCTTCGTTCCTCGATGTCGCCAATCCCAGGCCATCTGCACGTTTGCGGGGTAGACGGCAACGAACAGCCCAGTGGCCGCCGCGCCGCCGACGGAGCGCGTGCGCGGCGTGATCAGCAGGCCGGCGATGGCGATCTCGGCCAGGCCCGATGCGTACGTGTAGGCCCGGGCCGGCCCCGGCAGCGCGGGTGGCACGATCGCGTCGAACGGTGCCGGCCGGGCAAGGTGTAGCAGGCCCGCAGTAGCAAGCATCGCGGCCAGCGACGCTGACAGGACGGTCGTCGTTGTCGAATGGGAGGACGTACCGCGAATAGTCGGCATGTTTTCAGGCTAAGCCGCGCCCGAACCGGCGACGTACCGGCTCAGAAGCCGCCGGTCGAGTGGCAACTCTTGCCGACGGGTGTCACTGCTGGTGAGGGTGCTGTTCTGCCGGGTTTGTTGGGTTGCCGCTGGTCCACGGCTGCGGTGACTGGTCGAGCGGGTTGGAGGTGACCTCGGAGACCGTCGGCATCGCCCTGCGGTCCGCCGGGGGAACGCTCGGAGGGGCGGAGATCGGACGTTGCTGGGCATACCGGGCCGCGTCGGGCGACGCCGGAATCACGGCCCAGAGGATCAGGTAGATCACAAGCTGCGGGCCAGGCAGCAGCAGGGACAGCACGAACACCAAGCGGACCACCGACGAGTCGTAGCCGGTTCGCTCGGCGATCCCTCCGCAGACGCCGCCGATCACGCGGTCGCGGTCGCTGCGGGTCAGGCGTGTGGACATCGGATGCTCACTTTCGATTCGGTCGAGAATGCGTTGGTCGATGTCCCTAGTCAACGCCAGATGTCTCGCGGCGCCCACCCGGGGCTCCCCGGATCGGTCCCTGAGCTCACCCCTGCCCGGTCAGGGGGCGCCCGCAGGCGCCGGTCCCTGCCCTAGGCGTCGCATCGACCGTGCTGGGCGGCGGCCTGCTCCAGTTCCTCTCCAAACAGCTGCTGCTCGCCCGGCGTGGCCATCGCCCAGCGGTGTCCGAACGGGTCAAGCAGGACGCCGTACCGATCTCCCCAGAACTGGTCTGCGGGCTCCATCTCGGCGGTGGCTCCGGCGGCTACCGCGCGAGCAAACGCGGCGTCGACGTCAGGCACTCCAAGGTGCAGGGTGACCGGGGTGCCGCCGATCGCGGCGGGACCGAGGTTGCCGTGCTCGGGCATCTCATCGGTCAGGAACACCGGAGCTCCCATGATCGAAACGCAGGCGTGCATGAGCCGTCCGTCCTGGCTGGGCAGCCGCATCTCATCGATGGCACCGAACGCTTGGACGTAGAAGTCGATCGCGTCGGCCGCGCCGGCACACACCAGGTGCGGGGTCAGCGGGCCGGGTCGCATCGGGGTGACATCGGTCATGACAGTCAGCCTTTCTTTGTGTGGGGTGAGGCGTGATTGCGTGCGGTGATGGGAGTGAACAGGTAGCGCAGGTATCGGCTCAGGTGCGCGATGCTCTCGCGCACCAACTGCGGGTCGTCGGCCGCCTTGGCTAGCACGAACGCGCCCTGGATCACGGCTTGGATGTGCCGGGCCACGCCAGCCGGGTCGATCTGATCGGCTCGGCCCGCGTCTCGAAGCGCCTGCGTGACGTCGTCCACCAGCGTTGCTGCGTGGCCCAGCATGCTGTCGGCACAGGCCTGTCGCACCGACGGTTGGGTCGCGAACGCCTCTTGTGCCATCGTGCCGGCCAGGCAGCTGAACTCAGCCGGTGCGCCGCGGATGAGGCTGGTGCGAAGATCCAGGTAGGAAAGCACCCGCTCGGCGGCGCTCTCCCGCTGGTGGTAGTCGGCCTCGGCGAACAGGGCCCCAGTGGTTTGCGACCAGTGTTCGGCGGCGGCGACGGCTAACGCCTCCTTGCTGGCGAAATGGTGGAAGAACGCACCCTTGGTCACTCCGGCGGCGGCGCACAGGTCATCGACGGTGGTGGCCGACAGGCCTTGGCGCCGAATCACGCAGACTGCGGCGTCCAGGATCTTGATCCGGGCGGAACCCCTGGGCGGCCGGTCGGACGTCGGCCGTCGTGCCTGGGGGCCGGGTGCCTGGCTGATCAGCCCACCCACTGGCTCGCTCTGAGCTGCTTCATGGCTCTAATACATACCAACCAGTCGGTATGTGTCAAGCATTCCTGAGGTTAAGATGCGCACCCGCGGGGTTACGCCTTGAAGCTGCTGGCGATCGTGGACTGGCAGTCATTGATCCGGGCGATGACGCCGGCGCGCGCGGCTTCGATCGCTAGTGTCCGCGAGCGTTTGCCGTAACCCAACGCCACACCAGAACTCCAGGCAGGCAAGCCGCTCGGGTCAGCTCGTCCGGGCAAGCCGCGAGCGGCTCTACTCGTCCTCGTCGAAGCGGGAGGGCTTTTTCGGTGGCTCGGTCGTCATCGCCCGCCCGGCTGCCACGCCCAGTACGGCGCCGAGGCTGACACAGGCCAGGCTCAACCAGGGGAGGTCGTTGAAGTACAGCAGCACCGCGGCGGAGAGCAGGATGATGCACCCGATGTTGAGCCAGGAAGAACGTCGCACCGTCCCACCATGCCACCGACCTGGCACATGATGGGAACACCATGGCTGACACGAGTGACCCGAATAGCGGGCCGAGCACCTTCATCACGGCGGGCAACGGCAAGCCCCAGTCACCGGAGGACCTGCTCGTCGCCTTCACCGACTGGGCCACTACGACCGGTCGGGCGCCGTACCCCCATCAGGAAGAGGCACTCCTGGAGCTCGCGGGCGGCGCGAATGTGATCCTGGCTACCCCTACCGGATCGGGTAAGTCCCTCGTGGCCGCCGGAGCGCACCTGTTCGCCTTGGCGGCCGGCGTGCGGACCGTCTACACCGCCCCCATCAAGGCGCTGGTCAGTGAGAAGTTCTTCGACCTGTGCGCGACGTTCGGCGCGGAACGGGTGGGCATGTTGACCGGTGACGCCGCGGTCAACCCGGACGCGCCGCTGATCTGCTGCACCGCGGAGGTGCTGGCCAACATTGCGCTTCGGCAGGGCGCGGGTGGGCTTGGCAGGTGCCGCTGCTGGAACTGCGCGACGCCCAGTTTCTGCTGATGAGCGCGACCCTTGGCGAGGTCGATGGACTGGCTCGCGACCTGACGCGACGCACCAGCCGGCCCACGGCCGTGGTGGCGACCGCGCAACGCCCGGTGCCGCTGGACTTCACCTATGTGATGACCCCGCTGCACGAGACCATCGAGGACCTCATGGTGGCGGGCAAGGTGCCCGTGTACATCGTGCACTTCACTCAGGCCTCAGCGCTGGAACGGGCCCAGGCGCTGATGTCGGTGAAGGTCGCCACGAAAGCCGAACGCGCCCAGATCGCCGAGTTGACCAGGGGTTTCCGGTTCGCGAAGGGTTTTGGCCTGACGTTGCAGCGGTTGGTTCGGCACGGCATCGGCGTCCATCACGCGGGGATGCTGCCCAAGTACCGGCGGTTGGTGGAGACCTTGGCGCAGTCCGGCCTGCTGAAGGTCATCTGCGGCACTGACACCCTTGGCGTCGGGGTGAACGTTCCGATCCGCACGGTGCTGTTGACCGGTCTGGCCAAGTACGACGGGCGCCGGCAGCGGCTGCTGCGCGCGCGCGAGTTCCACCAGATCTCCGGTCGGGCAGGTCGGGCCGGCTACGACCTCCAGGGCAGCGTCGTCGTACAAGCCCCCGAGCACGTCATCGAGCACCATCGGGCGCTGATCAAGGCGGGGGACGATGTCGGCAAGAAGCGGCGGCTGGCCAAGCATCGGCCGCCTGAGGGGTTCGTCAACTGGTCGGAAGCCACGTTCGACCGGCTCGTAGCCGCCGCACCGGAGACGCTGACCAGCCGGATGCGGGTGAGCCACGCGATGATCCTGAACGTCATCGCCCGCCCTGGCGACCCGGTGCGCGCGATGCGCCGACTGCTCACCGACAATCACGAACCACGGCACGTGCAGGCCCGACTGCAACGGCGGGCCATTGCCATCGTGCGGAGCCTGCTCACCGCCGGAGTCGTGGAACAGCTGGCGACGCCGGACTCGACCGGCCGGACCTTGCGGGTGGTCGTGGACCTGCAGGAAGGGTTCGCGCTGAACCAGCCGCTGTCGATGTTCGCGTTGGCGGCGTTCGAGCTGTTGGACCTGCAGTCGCCGACGTACCCGCTGGATGTGGTCAGCATCATCGAGGCGACGATCGAGGATCCACGGCCGATCCTGTTCGCCCAGCAGTTCAAGGCTCGCGGCGAAGCGGTCGCCGAGATGAAGGTCGACGGCATCGAGTACGAGGAGCGGATGGAGCTGCTCGAGGATGTCGAGTGGCCCCGGCCGTTGGAGGAACTGCTGACCCACGCGCTGGCGACGTACCGGACCCGGCATCCGTGGGTGGACGAAGACGCCCTGTCCCCGAAGTCGGTGGTCCGGGACATGTATGAGCGAGCGATGAACTTTGGGGAGTTCGTGGCGTTTTACCAGCTGACCCGTGCTGAAGGCGTCGTGCTGCGGTACCTGACCGACGTGTACAAAGCGCTGCAACAAACCGTGCCCGATGCGATCAAGACCGAAGAATTGGTTGATCTGATCATCTGGCTCGGGGAGCTGGTCAGGCAAACCGATTCCTCGCTGCTGGACGAGTGGGAGGCGCTCGTCGACCCGGCCGCGCCGGCGCCGCAGGACCTCACCGCGCCACCTGGCCAGACCAGCCGGCCGCTGTCCGCCAACCCTCGCGCGCTGCGGGTCATGGTGCGTACTGCCATGTGGCGCAGGGTCGAACTTGCTGCCCGATGGCGCTGGCAGGAGCTGGCGGCACTCGACGCAGACGCCGGCGGCGAGCCCATGGAGGCGACCGATTGGCAGGAGGCGGTGCAGGAGTACGTCGACGATTACGACGACGAGCTGGCGGTCGGCACCGGGCCGGATGCGCGAGGGCCGGCGCTGCTGCGAATCGACTCGGATGCCGATCCGGGACTGTGGCTGGTGGAGCAGATTCTGGACGACCCGCTGGGGGATCGCGACTGGCGGATCTTCGCCGAGGTCGACCTCACCGCCACCGACGAACTGGGCGAACTCGTCCTGCGAGTCACCGACCTCGACCGAATGACGCGGCTGTGAGTCGGGTCCGATGGTGAAGAGCAGGCGCCGGGCGGCTGGTCGCATCGGGTTCGGGGTGGATGGCAGGGTTATCTGCAGCGCGACCTAGGCTGACGCCATGACGGGCACCAACCGCGATCGCTACTCGTCGGGCGCTGCGTTGACCGACGTCGCGGCGTACGACGTGTGGAGCGTCTGCGTGCGACCCAGCGACGTCGCCGACGCGGCCCGGCTGCTGCGGGGACGGCACACGAGGGTGGGCACGGTCATCGGGTTTCCGCACGGCACCACATCGAGCGCGGCCAAGGTCGCCGAATCAATCGCGGCACTCGGGGAGGGTGCCGTCGAACTCGACATGGTGCTCAATATCGGCCGGCTGCGCGGCGCCGACCTCGCCTACGTCACCGCAGACATCGCGGCCGTGGTGAAGGTCGGCCGCAGCGCGGGTGCGCTGGTGAAGGTGATCCTTGAGACCGCCCTGCTCGACGACGAGCAGAAGGTGGCCGGGTGTCGGGCGGCCCAGGACGCGGGGGCGGACTTCGTCAAAACCAGCACCGGGTTCGCTGGCGGTGGGGCGACGCTGGCGGACGTCGCCTTGCTACGAACGAGCCTGGCTCCACACATCCGGGTCAAGGCATCCGGCGGGGTCCGCGACCTCCCGACCGCGCTGGCCATGGTGGCTTCAGGGGCCACCCGACTGGGGACCTCCAGCTCGCTCGAACTCATCCAGGCGGCCCGGGTGGCCCAGCGGGAGGGTCGGCTCGTCCTTCCCGTTGCGCAGGATCGGTCAAAGCAGGCGTCGGACGACGGGTCGGGTCGTGGGTACTGAGGTGCCGTTGACCGGAACGTATCGCCTGCAGCTGCACCACGACTTTACGTTCGCGGACGCGCGGACGCTGCTGCCTTACCTGGTCAAGCTCGGCGTCTCACACCTCTACCTGTCGCCGATCCTGCAGGCCGTCAGCGGCTCACTGCACGGGTACGACGTCATCGACCACACAGCGGTCGCTGCCGGTCTGGGCGGTCGAGCCGGTTTCGAAGCGCTGGCCGGTGACGCGCACGCGCACGGCCTGGCGGTCATCGTCGACATGGTCCCCAACCACATGGCCTTCGTCGAGCCTGAGCATCTGAACCGGCCGCTGTGGCAGGTCTTGCGTGAGGGGCCCGCGGCGGCCACCGCGAACTGGTTCGACATCGATTGGGCTGCCGGTGCGGGCAAGCTCGGCGTGCCGGTGCTGGGCCAGCCGATCAGCGACGCCGCGGCAAGCGGGCAACTGCACGTGGGCGTCCTCCAGGGCGAACCCGTGGTCCGGTATCACGAGCATGTGTATCCGCTGGCCGACGGCACTGCGCCGGACCAGCCGGGAGCCCGGATCGAGCCTGACGACCTGCTGTCACTGCTGGATCGTCAGCACTATCGGCTGGCGGATTGGCGAGACAAGAACGAGGTGTTGAACTACCGGCGGTTCTTCGAGGTGGACCGGCTCATCGCGGTCCGCGTCGAAGAGCCGACGGTGTTCGAAGCCACCCACGCGCTGCTGCTCGATTTGCATCACCAGGGGTTCATCGACGGGTTCCGGGTGGATCACCCCGACGGCCTGGCCGACCCATTGGCCTACCTGCAACGCTTGCGCGATGCGGTGCGTCCTGGCACGCCGATCTGGGTGGAGAAGATCCTGATCGGCGACGAACCGCTCAATGCCGATTGGCCTACCGCGGGCACTACCGGCTACGACGCCCTGCGAGCGATCAGCGGCGCGCTCGTCGACACCACCCCCCAGGTCGTCGACGTACTGAAGGGGGCGTGGCAGGACGCCGGGGGCGAAGCCGGCCTGGACGTGAGCGAGCGGGTCAGTAAGCGGCGGGTGCTGCAGCTGTTGTTGACCCCGGAGGTGGGCCGGCTGGCGCGGCTGGCGGCCCTGGCCCGACCCGATCACGAGCCCGGCCGACTGCGCGAGGCGACGTTCGAGCTGCTGGCTGCCGCGCCGGTGTACCGCGAGTACGTGCGGCCGGGCCATCCGGTGCCGCAACGCGCGAGACGGCGGTTTCACCAGGTTCGTGAAGTGGCGCTGACCGAACGCCCAGACCTGCACCCCGAGCTGGACGCCGCCGTGGCGCTGGCGCTGCTCGACGACCCCGTCCCGGGCTCCCGTGACGCCGCGACGGAGTTTGCCATCCGGTTGCAACAGACCTGGGGACCGGTGATGGCCAAGGGGATCGAGGACACTGCGTTCTACCGCTTCCACCGACTGCTCGCGCTCAACGAAGTCGGCGGCGATCCGGACCTGTTGCTGACCGGCGAAGTCTGCAGCACCCGCGGAGTGCAGATCCTGCACGATTGGGCTCATCGTCAGTCGGCGCATTGGCCGCAGGGTCTGGTGGCGCTGTCCACGCACGACACCAAGCGCAGCGAGGACGTGCGGGCCCGCATCCTGGCCGTGGCCGGCGACCGCGACGCCTGGCGGACCTGCACCGACGTCGCACTGCGCGAGGCACAAGCCGCTGGCGTCGACGGACCGGTGGCTCACCTGATCTGGCAGACCCTGCTCGGCACCATGCCGATCGAGGCAACCCGTCTCGAGGAGTACCTGCGCAAAGCGCTGCGAGAGGCGAAGGAACGCACCGGCTGGCTCGAACCAGATGCGTCGTACGAACGCACGGCGCTGGACTTCGCCGAACGTCACCGGTCCGCCGGTCCGCTGCACGAGGCGTTGCGGACCGCGTTGGCGGACAACGTCGATGCGATCACCGCGTTGACCCTGGGGCAGAAGGCGCTGCAGCTGACCCTGCCGGGGGTCCCGGACACCTACCAGGGGTGCGAGGCGATCGATCTGTCGCTGGTCGATCCCGACAACCGGCGACCGGTCGACTACCCGACCCGGATGGATCTGCTGGATCGGCTCACCGCCACCGGACCGGCCTCAAGCACCGCCCTGGCCGGATGGACTGCGGCGCAGCGACTGTCCGCGAGCAAACTGCGGCTCGTCACGATCCTGCTGCACCTGCGCCGAGACCAGCCGCAACTCTTCGGTCCCGGCTCGTCGTACCTGCCGTTGGCTACCGATGTCGCTCATCTGGTGGCGTACGCTCGCGGGGCCGGCGATGGGGCGGACCCGAGCCTGGTCGTCCTGGTGACCCGGGCGCCGGTGACGTTGGCCCGGTCCGGCGGCTGGACCGACGAACACGTTGAGCTGCCGGATGGGAACTGGACGGATGCGGTGACGGGAGCAAGCATCGAAGGCGGCCGTCAGGGGTGCCAGCGGCTGCTGGCCCAATGGCCCGTCGCGGTGTTGGTGCGCACGCAGGAGCGGGAAGGACGATGAGGGTGGCCAACAACCGGCGGTGGCGGCCATGACCATGGGTCCTTCAGTGGATGGGAAGCGTTCGTTTCAGGTGTGGGCGCCGTATGCCACCCGCGGCGTCGAACTCGATGTGAATGGGCAACGACACGAGATGAGCGCCGGCCCGGACGGATGGTGGTGGGTCGCCGCCCCGGCCGACGAGGGAGACCGATACGGGTTCCGGATCGACGGCGGTCCTGTGCTGCCGGATCCGCGGGCGCATTCCCTGCCGGAAGGGCCCGACGGGCCGGGCCAGGTCGTCGACTCGGTTCGTCCGACGCGCCTAGCGCTCGAAGCCGACGCGGACACCGACCCGGATCAAGCTGTGGCCGCTGACCAGGTCGCCGACGACGAGGTCGCGGCAGCGGCCGTTGACGATCCGTCGAAACCAGCTGCGCCGACCGGCATCTCGCTGAAAGGGGCGGCCTGCTACGAGCTGTCGGTCGGCACGTTCACCGTGGAGGGCACCTTCGACGGTGTCGCCGATCGTCTGGACCACTTAGCCGATCTGGGCATCGACGTGATCCTGCTGGGCCCGGTCGCGCTGGCCGGTGACCTCGACCCCCGCGGGTACGACGTCCGTGCGCCACTGGCCGTCGACCCGAGGTACGGCGGGCCGCGGCGGCTGGCCGCCCTCGTGCAGGCGTGCCACGACCGGGGGATCGGGATCGGTGTGGATTTCGTGGTCGGCTGCCGCGACGGCCGGGGGAGCCCGCTGAACAACTTCGCGCCGTATTACCAGGTCGCACCGGACACTGT
>CAJDVI010000021.1_pt1 | contig 34474 bp, 29 predicted proteins | sample 7391351 | NCBI WGS metagenome assembly CAJDVI01 (sample SAMEA7055704, study PRJEB34461) | soil metagenome | biome: terrestrial ecosystem; feature: Peninsula; material: soil | place: Antarctica | collected 2016 | reverse complement strand
GTACGACTCGTCGCCGCGCAGCATGGCCGCCCACTGGGAGTCGCTCATGGCGCCCGTGCCACTGTCGGTTTGCAGATCGATGTAGACGTCCTCGGCCCGCAGCGAGAAGCCGTTGTAATGTGCGGCTGCGATCTTGGTGCGACGCTCGTCCTCTGTCGTTATCCGGATGGGCTCGACCATCTTGATCTTGAAGGGTTCGGGAATATACTTCATCGGCGTTTCCTTGTCCAGCGTTGTGGCGGATCCGACCTGCTCCTCGACGGCGAGTCCTGGGACGTGAGGATGCACCACTGTCTCCTACAGTTGAGCCGCTCATCTCGACTTCAGGCAGATTTCAGCGCAGAGATTCGGGACGTCGCGGACCCGTGCTTCTGGCGGCATCTCATGGAATGCTCGGGTGTTCCTTGCCCTGACCTCGCCCCCGGTTGTCGCGGGTGGCATGGTGTCCGCCGGAAGAGCGGCCTCGGACGTCACGTCCTGCGATCGGCCCGGGTTACGCCAACCGCGACGACGCTGATCGCAGCGACCGACACCATCAAGACCACATTGCCGGAGGTGAACGAGCCGGTCGCGTCGACGAGCCCCCCAAGCAGCACTGGTCCCGTCGCGGCGATCAGATAACCGGCCCCCTGAGCCAGGGTGGACACGGCGGGCACGTCTTCGGGACGCCGCTGATGGGCGATGAACGTCAGCGCCGCACCCAGGGTGAACCCTTGACACCATCCGCACAATGCAGCGCCGACCATCGCGAGGACTGGGTTCAGCAGCATCGCCAGGGCAGCGACGTACGCGACACCCAGCGCGCCGAAGGCGAGCGCGGGACGCCGGGATCTGATCAGCCACGGCCCGAGATAGGACCCGGGCACGCCGAGCACGCTGAACAAGCCCGCAGCCAAACCACCGGCATCGGTGCTCAAACCGTGGCCGACCATAATCAGCGGGATCCAGGCGACCAAGCTGTAGAAGATCAGCGATTGCATGCCCATGACCAGGGTGATCGCCCACGACATCGGCCGACGGGCGATCAGCCACAGTCCGGCGGGCCGAGCGGCGCCGTCGCCTGCTCGAACCCTGTCATACCGATGAACGACCACGAGCCCGGCAGTCCACACCACGAGGGCCCCGAGCGTGGGAATCACCCAGACACCGATGGCCCAATGCCAGCTCAACCCGGCCTTGAGCAACGGCGCCGTCGCGAACGCTCCGGCCGCACCGCTGAGATTGATCATGACGGCGTACGCGCCCATCACCGGGGCGAGGCGATCCGCGAACCGCGCCCGCGCAATCGCCGGGACGATGACGTTGCCGACAGCGATCCCGGTACCGAGCAGGATTGTTCCGGCGAAGAACGGCAGCGACCCACCAAGGGGACGCAGCAGTTGCCCGGCGAGCAGGGTCGCGACGGCCAGCCAAAGCGTTCGTTCCGCACCAAACCGCACCGCCAGCGGCGGGGTCGCAAAGGCGAAGACGCCGAAGCACACCAGTGGAAGCGTGGTGACCAGTCCCGCACCGACCGGGCTCAGTCCAAGCTCCCCGGTGAGCACGGGCAGCGCCGGTGGGACTCCGGTGATCGGTGCTCGCAGGACGAAGGTGACTGTGAGTACGCCGGCCAGCACCACCCAACCTGCGCGACCGACCATGGGAAAAAACTACGGCACCTCGTGCGGACCGCTGTGCTCGGCTGGTCTGGTGCGCCTGCTTCCTGACGCCGTTGCAGCGACTAGCTTCGGGCCGGGCAGCTTTTCGAGGCCAGAGTTGGCAGGCAGATGGCTTGGGGGACGCGGCGAGCGCCGAGGAGGTTGGGAGTTGGCGCAATCGCAGCGGTGATGCCGTTGGGGACGTTCGCCCAGGCCACGCGACGAGCCTCGCCGAACGGGTTCATTGAGATTTGGCGCAAGGGTGACCGGCTTCGCGCGTACGCCAATACCGGCTATGAAACCGACGGCATTCTCGAGCACGACCCTGCGCTGCTCGGGTCCCAAGGCCACCGGGATCAGTCGGTCAGCCGTTTGGCTTCCGCGAGATAGGCCGCCTCGGCGTCGCTGGTGGACATGCCTTTGCGCTCGGCCCAGGCGTCGTACTTGGCGCGACCGACGAAATCCATGAAGCTGGGGCGGCTGCCGGTCGCGTCACCGACCGTGGCCTGCTTGTACAGCCCGTAGAGCTTCAGCTTCATGTCGTTGCCGGGGTCTTCGGTCAGGGCATTGACGGCCTCAGCCGCCTGCTCAAGCTCAGGGCTGGCCATATCATCTCCTCGATCGGGGGAACGGTCACACTCACCGTAGCGAACCGGGTGGGGCCAGGCGAAAGCCGACGGCAGCCTCCCCGTGCCGGCGCTTGGTCGTCAGAGCGACTCGACGAGCTCGTCGTAGTACAACTTGATCAACTCCGAGATCCGTTCGGGATCAGGGATGGCTTGGCCGTCCGTGGTCACGCCGAGGAAGACCTTGCCGTTGTAGCTGAATACCGCCAAGCCCATCGGTTCGTCCCCGCTGGTGGGCACAAAGCCGATCCAGCCGACGGCTTCGGCACCGGCGAAGTACATCGGGTGAGTTGGACCGGGCACGTTCGTGAACACCCCGACGGTCTTGCTGGCGAAGTAGTTCGTCAGACCCACTGAGAGCCTCTTCGGGGCTCGAGCCATCGCGCGTTGCAGTTCGTAGGCAACGGCCGGCTCCTCGCTGTTCTTCAATCGACCCGAGCGCTCTTTGACCGCGGCGAGTAACTTGTCCCAGTTCTTGATGCCAAGCGGCATTGGTAAGAACACGAGCGCAAAGTTGTTACCGAGGACCTTTGGCAGGTCGGGATCCATCGGCGACAACGACACAGGGAGCATCCAATGAACCTCCTTCAGTGGGGTTCGCCGCTCCTGAAGATACCTGGTCAGCGCCTTGGAGACGATCGCCAGGATCACGTCGTTAAAGGTGGCGTTGTGCCGTTGGCCGAAGGTGCGGATCGCGGCCAGGTCCATGTCGTCGACAAAGCAGACCCGTTTGGCTACCACCGGGGGGCTGGACCACGCCGCGCGGCGGTTCTCGTGCGGCGCGGCGACCAGACGGGCTAGCTCACCAGCGGTGTTCAACAATTTATTGTCGATCGAACCGAAACGTTGGACTGCATTGATGAGTCGTGACGGGTGCTCCAACGTCGAGAGATCATCGCGCGCCAGGTCAACATCCTGCAGGCGCTTCGCGACTGAGGACGGCAGTTGGGCTGTGCCGCGAGCTACGTGTCGGGCGATGTCGGCGGCCTCGTCAGCGCCCCGCCGAAGGGTATGCAGGCCCTTGGCGAGCGTGCCCGACTCCTTGGCTGTGCGTCCGACGGAACCGGGAAGGATGGCCTCGTGAGCGGCATCGAAGTCATGCAAGTGAACGAGCAACTGCACCATTCGGATGCCGTCCATCATCGAGTGATGGAACCGCTGGTAGACAACTGTGACGGGTTCGTCGGCCAGACCGGTAACCCCCCGAAACACCTCCAGCTTCCATGGCGAATGAGCAAAATCGAACTGGTTGGGCATTGTGCCCGCGACGTAATCCAACATGGCCTGCCTGTCGCCGGCTCCGGGTAGCTCGACCTCGTAGATGTGCCGGGCGATGTCGAAGTCGTTGACGGACTGCCAGTGCCAGTTGCCGTCCAGGAGGATGGCTCGCTGTTTGAAGACCTGGTAGGTGTCGACCATGCGCTCCATATGGACCCGCTTGATGTCGTCCAGGTCGAGGTCACCCTTGTACCAAAGGAGGCAGCGAACATGCATGAGGTTGGTCGGGCGATCCATCTGAAGCCAGGTGTAGTCGCTGGGGGACATGCGGGTGAGTTGGGCCATGTCGCGTACCGTAGTGCGCCTCGGACGTCTGCGGAAACTTGGCCCCCGCGCAACGCCCGCAACGCTGGTCAACGGTTCGTACGGCAGCGCTGACGCGGCACGTGGCAGCCCGTTCCTGGCGTCGATCCCGTCAGTCATTCGAGCGGTGGCCCACCAGATGGCGAGCCCGCCAAGCACGAGTCCACCCACGACGGCCGTGGAGTTGCAAGGTCGCATCCGGCCATGCTCGCGCATCTGCGCCGTACCCGCGTCAACAATGGCTGGACCATGCAGGTGCAACATGACGTGAGCCGATCTTGCCCGACCCGGAACCGATCGTCATCCCTGCCCGAAAAGGAGTGGACGGCGCAGCGAAATCTAGATGTCGTAGTACATCTCGAACTCGTGCGGGTGCGGGCGGAACCGGATCGGGTCGACCTCGTTCTTGCGCTTCCACTCGATCCAGGTCGTGATCAGATCTTCGGTGAACACATCACCTTCGAGCAGATACTCATAGTCACGCTCCAGCGCCACAAGCACCTCCGGCAGCGAACCCGGTACCTGGTCGATCTGAGCGTGCTCATCCGGCGGCAGCTCATACAGGTCCTTGTCGATCGGCTCGCGCGGCTCAATGCGGTTGCGGATCCCATCCAGTCCGGCCATCAGCTGTGCTGCAAACGCGAGGTACGGATTCGCCGAGGGGTCGGGGATCCGAAACTCGATCCGCTTGGCTTTCGGTGACGTCCCGGCGATGGGGACGCGAATACACGCCGATCGGTTGCGAGCCGAGTAGACGAGGTTCACCGGGGCCTCATACCCGGGCACCAACCGGTGATAGGAATTCACCGAAGGATTCGTGAACGCCAGCAGCGAGGGCGCGTGCCTGAGCAGTCCCCCGATGTACCAGCGCGCGAGGTCGGACAGCCCGCCGTACCCTTGCTCATCGTAAAAAAGCGGCTTGCCGTCTTTCCACAACGACTGATGGGTGTGCATGCCTGAGCCGTTATCTCCGAAGATCGGTTTCGGCATGAACGTGGCCGACTTGCCCGCGTGCCAAGCGACATTCTTGATGACGTACTTGAACTTCATCATGTCGTCGCCCGAATGCAGCAGCGTGTTGAACCGGTAGTTGATCTCCTGCTGGCCGGCAGTACCGACCTCGTGGTGGCTGCGCTCGACGATCAACCCGACCTGATCCATCACCAGACACATCTTGTCCCGAAGGTCGGCGAAGTGATCCATCGGCGGCACCGGAAAATATCCGCCCTTGTACCGCGTCTTATAACCTTGGTTCGCCCCACCCTCGTCACGCCCGGTGTTCCACGCGGCCGACTCGGAGTCGATGTAGTAGAACGAGGCCTGCGCAGAGGTCTGGAACCGGATGTCGTCGAAGACGAAGAACTCCGCTTCGGCGCCGAAGTACGCCGTGTCCGCGATGCCGGTCGACTGCAGGTAGGCCTCGGCCTTCGCGGCGATGTTGCGAGGGTCTCTGCTGTACGGCTCATCGGTGAACGGGTCGACGATCGAGAAGTTGATGATCAGCGTCTTCTCGGTCCGGAACGGGTCGAGGTAGGCGGTCCGGACGTCTGGCAGCAGCTTCATGTCCGACTCATGGATCGCTTGGAATCCGCGAATCGAGCTCCCATCGAATGCCTGTCCGACGGTGAAGAAATCCAAGTCGACGCTCTGCGCCGGCACATTGAAATGCTGCATCACGCCGGGCAGGTCGCAGAATCGAATGTCGACGAATTTGACGTCCTGGGACGAGATGAACTCAAGGACCTCTTCGGGCTGAGAAAACACTGGTACCTCCTGTACGCGGACCAGGTCGACCGAATGGGCCCCCGGCGTGATTCATGTCCACGGTAAGTGTCCTGCGTTTCTCTCCGATGACCCGAGTGTTTCCTCTGTGTTTCGCGCCCCGCTCCACGTGCGGTTGGCAGCGGCGCTGGCGCGACGGCAGGGCCAGCGAACGTCGGTACGCTGGGCGGGTGGGCACGCAAGCGGACTCTGGAGCTGGATCGGGCGACTCAGGGCAAGACGCTGGGTACCCTGGGCAGCGGCTCGGCTACCCGGAGACTGGCCCCGGCTCCATCGGCGGATTCGGTCAACGCCTCGTTGCGCTCATCATCGACTGGGCTCTGAGTCTGCTGATCGCCACCGGTCTGCTGGGCTACCGGCTCGGTGGGGGAGCAGGCGGCGATGCCGAGGCGTTCAAGCCGCTGCTGGTCTTTCTGGTGATGAACGTCTTCTTGGTCGGCACGGCTGGATCGACCATCGGGCACAAGCTGCTCGGTCTGCGGGTCGAGCGCGTCACCGGCGGGTACGCCGGCCCTCTGCTCGCATCGACTCGTTCGGTGTTGCTCTGCCTGGCCATTCCAGCGCTGATCTGGGACGGCAACCAGCGCGGCCTGCACGACCGCGCTGCCGGCACCGCCATACGACGTACGAGATAGCCGCGCCTCAGCGTCGCTGCTGGCGCCCCATCGACTTGGCGCGGGAGGGATCGATGCCCTGCGGCACCGGAGGGCGTAGTGACGTCAGGGAGCTCAACCGCTTGTTGACGGCGGTGATCTCCCCCTTCGTCAGCTTCGGTTTCAACTTGCCCATGCGGGCAGTCAATTGGCGGGCGCTGACCACGTTCTCGCCCTCGCCGGTGCCGACCCGGTACACGATGACCGGAATGTTCGGGATCAGCCGCTGCACTTTGCGACGTTCGTTGTTGAGCAGTCTGGTAGCCCGCGCGGGCGGACCGTCGGCCACCAGCACGACGCCGGGCTTGCCAATCGCGCGAAACACCATCGCGGCGTCATTCATGTTCGTCGACCGGCCAGCATCGAGAGCCACCGGCTGCTGCTCGTATGCCCAGCCCTTCTTGAGCCCCTGGAGCGCCGCGCCCGCAGCCCCCGGCTGGCCCTCGATCGCACCGTACGCCGCCTTCTCGGCCCGCCGTGACAGGATGAACGTCGCCAACAGCAGACCCAGCGGGAGCGCCACGAAGCCGCCATAGATCGGGTGCCCCAACGCCCCGCCGATCAGCACGCCCAGGATCGTCACGCCAAGGAGCGCACCCAACAACCACCAGCCGATCAGCCGGTCGTACTTGCGGGTCATGTCATAGACCTGCTTGATCTGGCTGAACCGCTCCCTGATCCGGCCCTTCTTCTTAGGCTTCGGGGCGGCGCTGGCTCCGCGGGCTTGACGTGCCATATCGACGACGATCCTTACGCAGTGGCGGGTTGGTGCTGGTGGATGAACTCAGGGCGCGGTGGCGGTGGGCCGACGATCAAGGAGATGAGCCGCCTCCTGGCGAGCCGGAGTGTACTCACGATCGGCCACTTCGCGCAGCCGCTGTGGCACCGGGCGGCCGGAGCGTTGGACGGCTTGAGCCCACAACCGTCCGGCCCGGTACGACGAACGCACCAGGGGTCCGCTCATCACGCCGGCGAAGCCGAGGTCTTCCCCGACCCGCGACCAGTGCACGAACTCCTCAGGCTTGACCCACCGCTCGATCGGGTGGTGCAACGTCGATGGTCGCAAGTACTGGGTGATGGTCAGGATGTCGCAGCCGGCCCCGCGCAGATCCGCAAGCGCCTGCTCGATCTCATCCTCGGTTTCGCCCATGCCCAGGATCAGGTTCGACTTGGTCACCAGGCCTCGGTCGTGAGCCATGGTCAGGTGTTTGGGTTCAGCCGGTGGATCTCGCGGATCGTGGCGGCGTACAAGCCAGCGCCGCCATCACGCAGGTCGTCGCGGGCCACTCCGGTCACAGTCGCATACCGCAGGCCCAAAGAACGCACCGACTCAGCCACTCGGCGCGGCTCATCTTCATCGAGCGCGGCCGGTTTGCCGGTGGCGATGTCGCAGAAGTCGCAGCGTCGGGTGCAGACCTCGCCACCGATGAGGAAGGTCGCTTCACGATCTTCCCAGCACTCGAAAATGTTCGGGCACCGGGCTTCCTGGCACACCGTGTGCAGGCCTTCGCTGGCGACCATGCCCTGCATCTCGTTGTAGTGCGGCCCCATCTTGGCCGTCGTCCGGATCCAGGCGGGTTTACGTTCGATCGGGGTCTGCGCGTTCCGTGCCTCGACGCGCAGCAGCCGACGGCCGTCGGGGGCGAGACTCACATGTGCTCCTGGTGGCTGATGTGCGGGTGCCGTGCAGGTCACGAGGCCGACGGCCGAGCTGGCCGCCGACAACCTGCCGACGAATCCGCAACGGGTGGGCAGCAGCTGCCGCGTACGTTGTGAAGTTTACGCCGTCCCTCAACGTTCGGCTCGGAGTCTGTCGACCTGTCGTCCGCGACCGGGGCCGGAATGGGGTGCCGGACGCCCCGGTCACCGGCGGCCCGTCAGGCGGCTTTGGGAGCGGCGTCCAGGACCTGGCAGAGGTGCTGGTGGGCGAGCGGGAGGATCTCGCGAACGGTGAGGGGCCGACCAAGCTCGGCAGCCAGCGAGGTGACGCCGGCGTCGGCGATCCCGCAGGGCACGATGACCGAGCTCCAACCCAGGTCGCAGTCAACGTTGAGGGCGAACCCGTGCATGGTTACCGAGCGGCTCACCCGCACCCCGATGGCGCCGATCTTGCGCGCGGGACGGCTGCTGTCGGCGGGGAACCAGATCCCGGAGCGACCCTCGACGCGCTCCGCCGGTAGATCCAGGTCGGCGCAGACACCGAGCATGACAAGTTCGAGACGCCGTACATGCGCGACGACGTCCACCGGCTGAGCCAGCCGGACGATCGGATACCCGACAAGCTGACCAGGGCCGTGCCAGGTGATCTTTCCGCCCCGATCCACCTCCACGACCGGGGTGCCGTCAAAAGGCCGTTCGTGCGGTTCAGTGCGTTTGCCGGCGGTGTACACCGCGGCGTGTTCGAGCAACAGCACCGTCTCGTCCAGCGTGCCGTCGGCCACCTGGCCGTGAACGGCCCGCTGCCGATCCCAGGCCTGCACGTAGTCGACGTAATCGGGCGCGAACCCGAGATGTTCGAACCGCATGGTCCACAGCCTACGGCGAGCCGGCGCATCGGGCCTGTGGACGGCGAGATCCACAATCGCGAGCCGGCAGCCATAGTGCCTTCCGGATGCGATCCCAACGCGAGGGAGGAGCTATGGACGCCGCCGAAATGCCTCGGATACCGGGACTGACCTTGCTGCGCCAAGTAGGTGCAGGCTCAACCGGCACTGTGTACGCAGCCCGTCGAGATCTCGATGGCTGGAATTGCGCGGTCAAAGTGGCCGGTGACCTCGACCCGCAGGCCCGCACCGAGTTGGTGCACGAGGCGGCGGTCCTCGGCTCGGTGCGGCTCCCGCATCTCATTGCGCTGCACGAGGTCCTGGAAACCTCCGACGGACGGGTGGCACTGGTCCTGGACCTGATCGACGGGGGGAACGTCGGGGCGTTGGCTGGTCAGCGCGATCGGTTGACGCCAGCCGAGACGGTCACCGTGCTCGCCCCGCTGCTGCGGACGCTGGCCGAGTTGCACCGGCGGGGCATTGTGCATGGAGACGTGTCCGCGAGCAATGTGCTGCTGACCCGAGAGGGCAGGCCCATGCTGACCGACCTAGGACGGGCTCGGCTGGTCGGGCAGCGGCCGACGGCGGCTCGCGGAACCCGGGAGTACCTGGCCCCCGAAGTCAACGCGCCGGGTCCGCCGACCGCTGCCGCCGACGTGTACGCCGCTGGCGCCCTCGGGTGGCGGTTGATCACCGGTGAACCTGTGCCTGCCGGCCTGGTTCGCCGGCCGTTGAGCACCGTGGTCGCCAGCGCGCCGACAGCGCTTGGGTTCGTGATCGACGATTGCCTGCGCGGTGACCCCACGGTTCGGCCAACCGCGGATCGGGCCGCGGACGCCGTACTCGAAGCCTGCCGCGCCACCCCGCTGCAACTGCCCGACGGTGCCGATCCGGCCGAACAGCTCACGTTCCGGCTTCGTGAAGGCCTAGGGCGGGCGCCGTACCGGCCACCGACGTCGGGGCAGACGCAGCGTGCGCAGCCGTCCAGGGGCCGAATTGACGTCTCGGACGCGGCGGGGCGACACCGCCTGGCTGGTCGTCGGGCCACGCACGTAGGGCTGCGGTTGATCCGCCACGCGGCACCCTGGCTGACCGGTCTCGCAGCGTTCGCAGCAGCGACCGCAGGCGTGTTCGCTGTCGTGCGGCCGCTTGCCGACCAAGCAGCATCTCGGACCGTCGCCGGCCTCGAATCCGTCACACCCAGCGGGGCGCCCCCGGCCCCCACCACCTTCGGTCCGAGTCGTACGCCCTCTGGCGTCATCCAGCCATCGACGATGCCGTTCACGGGACCTGCGAGAACACCGTCCACCGGCGCGGCAGAGCCCAGCGCCGCAGAGCTGTTGGCTGAGTTCTCCGGACTCGTTGAGATGCGGGCGCGAGCCTACCGGGATGCGAATCCGGCCTACCTCACCAGGGTCTTCCTGCCCGGATCGCCCGACGGGGCGGCTGCCCAGTCAGAGGTCAAGGCGCTGCAGCGATCTGGGGCACGCTACGAGGGTTTGCGGTACCTCCCGGTGTCGCCGCGTCTCGAAGGGGTTGGGCGCAACGAGTGCCTGATCCGCGCCCGCATTGACACAAGCCGATACGTCGTGCGGCAGCGCGGCGTGGCCAGCCGGGTCAGGCCGGCGGCGCGCGGTGTCCCGGTCCGCCTGAAGCTAGCGCGGACACCCAACGGGTGGCGCATCGCCAGCGTGCTGCCAGGGTGAGCGACGGCGTTGATCAGGAGGACATCAGCCAGTCGGCGGCCGCTTCGATCTCCTGGTGCTGGAACGTGAATCCGCCATCGCTGAGCACCGACGGGCTGATGTTCTGGCTGCCCAGAATCGTCTCGGCGAACTCACCGAGCACCACCCGGATCACCGCTGCGGGTGTCGGCACCACCGAGGGCCGCCCCATGGCACCGGCGATCGCGGCGGAGATCCGCCCTTGGGTGGCGGGGGTGGGGGCGACCAAGTTCACCGGGCCGGTGACCTCGCGGTGATCGATCAGCCAGGCCAGCGCCCGCACCTCGTCGGTGAGGGTGATCCACGGCCAGAACTGCCGACCGCTGCCCAGCGGTCCGGCGACGCCGAACTTGGTGATCGGTAGCAGGTACTGCAGCGCACCACCCTTGGCAGAGAGCACAATGCCGGTCCGGACCATCGCGACCGGGTGACCGGCGTTCTCGGCTGGTTGCGTCTGTGCCTCCCAGGCCTGGCAGACCTCGGCGAGGAACCCGGTCCCAGGAGTGCTCTGTTCAGTGAGTTCCTCCCGGCCGCGGTCCGTGCCGTAGTAACCGGTGGCCGACCCGCTGACCAGCCGGACCGGTCGATCGATTTGGGCCAGCGCCTTGGCTAGCGATCGGGTGCTCTCGATGCGGGACCGGCGGATCTCTGCTCGGATCGAGGAGGTCCAACGCTTTCCAGCCAGTGGCGCGCCAGCCAGGTGCACGACAGCATCAACGTCTGCCAGCGCCGCCGGCGGCAGGGGCTCTCCGCCGGGATGCCAGGTGATCTCCGCGCTGTTGCGTGCCGGTCGTCGCACCAGGTGCACGACGGTGTCGCCGCGACCCACCAGATGAGCCGACAGCGCGCTGCCGATCAGTCCAGAGGCCCCGGTGATGGCCACGTTCAGGGACATAGCACTCCTGTCTCACGCCGGTCCGAGGCCGCCGACCCCACAGCGGGGTCGGCGGCCCCAGACCGGCCCAGCCGACGTACTTCGACGGCGGTACCGATGATCGTCCTGGCTTAGAGCTCGAAGTTGCCTTCTTCGAGCCGCTCTTTCATCGCGACCAGGAACCGGGCGGCGTCGGCGCCGTCGACGAGCCGGTGGTCGTACGACAGCGCGAGATAGCACATCGAACGGATGGCAATCGACTCACCACCGTCACCGTCATCGACGACCGTCGGCCGCTTGACGACGACACCCGTGCCGAGGATCGCCGCCTGTGGCTGGTTGATGATCGGGGTGTCGAACAATGCGCCCCGGCTGCCGGTATTCGTCAGCGTGAAGGTGCCGCCGCCGAGCTCGTCCGGCCCGATGTTCCCGGTCCGAGTGCGCTCGGCCAAGTCAGCGATCTTGCGAGCCAAACCGGCGACGTTGAGGTCACCGGCGTCCCTGATCACGGGGACCATCAGGCCGCGTTCGGTGTCGACCGCCACGCCCAGATTCTCCTGGTCGTGATAGACGATGCTTTCCCCGTCGATCATCGCGTTCACGACCGGGAATGCCTTGAGCGCGTCGACCGCAGCGAGCGCGAAGAACGGCAGGAAGCTCAAGCCGACTCCCTCGCGAGCCTTGAAGCCTTCCTTGTGCTGTGCCCGCAACCGGGCCAGCCGGGTGACGTCGACCTCGACAACCGTGGTCAGTTGTGCGGAGACCTGGAGGGAGTCGACCATGCGCGAGGCGATGATCTTGCGCATCCTGGACATCTTCTCGACCGTCCCGCGCTTGGGCGAGACCGATGGCACTGATGCCGCCGGGGCTGCCGGGGCTGCCGGACGTCCAGCGGGGGCTTGAGGTGCGGGGGCGGACGGCGTCGGCTCCTGCGCGGCGCGGGCCGCTTCCAACACATCCTGTTTGCGGATCCGCCCGCCCACGCCGGTGCCCTTGAGCGTGTCGAGGTCGACGCCGTGGTCAGCGGCCAATTTGCGCACGAGGGGCGTCACGTAGGCGGACGCGTCAGGCGCTGCTTCCTGCGCAGCCTCGTGCTCGGGCGCAGACGCAGAAGAGGGCGCGGGTGCAGAAGCGGGCGCAGGAGCGGGCGCTGGCGCAGGCGCGGGCGCAGAAGCGGGCGAAGGTCGCTGTCGCGTTTGCGGCGCGGAGGGCGCGGGGCTTGCGGGCTCAGGTCGCGGTTCAGGCTCGGGTTCGGCTTCGGTCTGCTGCGGCGCCTCCTGGGCTGGGGCCTGCGCTTGGCCGCCCGCGTCGGACCCACCAATGATCGCCAGTTCCCCGCCCACGGGCACCGTCTCGTCTTCGCCGACCAAGATCTTGGTGAGGACCCCGGAGAACGGTGAGGGAATCTCGGTATCTACCTTGTCGGTGGAGACCTCCAAGAGCGGCTCGTCTGCCACCACATCGTCACCCTCGGCCTTCAGCCATCGGGTCACCGTTCCCTCAGTCACTGATTCGCCAAGCGCGGGCATCGTGACGGTGTCGCCGCCGGAGACTTCACCCGTACCGGAAGCCGCTTGCTCCTGCTCCTGCTGCTGCTCCTGCAACGGTTCGCTGGACTGAGGATCCTCGTGTGCTTGCTCGGGTTCTGAGGTCTGCTCGGTCACCGGAGCATCCGTCGATGGTGCCGTTGACGCATCCGAAAGCTCACTGGCCGCAGCGGTGTCGGCGCTCGCGGACCCCGAGCCGTCGCCGATGACCGCCAGGTCGGCGCCGACCGGGACCGTCTCGTCTTCTTGGACCAAGATCTCTTCGAGCGTGCCCGCGACCGGGGACGGAATCTCCGTGTCGACCTTGTCGGTGGAGACTTCGAGCAGCGGCTCGTCGACCTGAACGGTATCCCCAGGGCTCTTCAGCCAGCGAGTCACCGTACCTTCGGTAACGGACTCGCCCAGGGCCGGCATGGTCACGCGTTCAGACATGTCAGAGGTCTCCTCGGATTGATCTGGTGCGGCCAGTCTAGGACCCGTGCTCAACTCACGCGTGAGAGTGCAACGGCTTACCCGCTAGGGCCAGGTGAGCCTCACCGAGCGCCTCGTTCTGGGTCGGATGGGCGTGGATGTGCTGGGCCACGTCGGCGGGGGTGGCCTCCCATCCAACGATCAGCTGAGCCTCGCCGATCTGCTCCCCGATCCGGGTGCCGATCATGTGGATGCCGACCACCGGTCCGTCTTTGCGGGCCACCACTTTTACGAAGCCGGTGGTGCCCAGGATCAAGCTCCGACCATTGCCCCCGAGGTTGTACTCGTTGGTGATGACATCGGGGTATTGCTCGCGAGCCTGCGCCTCACTGAGCCCGACGGAGGCGATCTCGGGGTCGCAGTAGGTGACCCGTGGGATCGATCGTTCTTGCAGGGGGATCGGTTCGAGCCCCGCGAGGTCCTCGGCCACGAAGATTCCCTGCGCGAATCCTCGGTGGGCCAGTTGCAGCCCCGGCACGATATCGCCCACGGCGTACACCCCGGGTACGGCGGTGCGGCAGCGTTCGTCGGTGACCACGAAGCCCCGGTCCAACTGCACCCCATGCTCGGCGTATCCCAGACCTTCGGTGCGAGGTCCGCGTCCTACCGCGACGAGCAACAGGTCCGCTTCGACGGGTTCACCCTCTGCCAGGTGGATGCGGACCGCGTCGCCGGCAGGCTCCACGCCGGTCACTCTTGCTCCGGTGCGAATGGTCATCCCGCGTTTGCGAAACGCTCGATCGAGGGCCTTGGAGATGGCTTCGTCCTCGCCGGGAACCAGTCGGGGCAAGGCTTCGACGATCGTCACGCGGGCACCGAAAGAGGTGAGCACGGAGGCGAACTCGACGCCGATGACACCCCCACCCAGCACCACCACCCGCTGCGGAATCCTCTCCAGTCGCAGGAGTTCGTCGCTGGTCATGACCGGGCCGCCGATCGGGACCTGGGGGAGGGTCCGCGGCACCGAGCCGGTCGCCAGCACGACGTACCGGCCGGTGAGACTGCGAGCCTCCGGTGTCGTTGCCGGGGTCTTTGTCCCCGCAGTCGTCACCGTCACCGTGTTCGGACCGGTGAGCCGTCCGGTGCCTTCGACGACAGTGATCCCGGCGCCGGTGATCAACCCGGTCAGTCCGCGAAACAACCGGTTCACCACGGCGTCCTTGAAGGCGTGAACCGCTGGCAGATCGACGCCGTCGGACTGCAGCCGGATCCCGACCCGGGATCCCTCGGTGGCGGCGTCGGCCACCTCCGCGGCGTGCAACATGGCTTTGGTCGGGATGCATCCCCAGTGCAAGCAGGTACCGCCGACCTTGTCCGATTCGACCAAGGCGACGCGCATCCCCAGTTGTGCCGAGCGCAAGGCACAGGCGTATCCACCGCTGCCTGCGCCGAGCACGACGACGTCGTATTCGTCTCCGCCCGTTTGCGGGCCGGGCTGCGAGGTGCCGTCGGAAGTCGACGTGTGAGAGTTCACGGACATCAGTGGCGCTCCATCGAGGTCAGGCCGGCTCGGGGATCGTGGGCCGGAACGGGACAGCGGCGAATGCCGTCAGTGTGTCACTTTGGAATCCGGGCGGCACCGGTCGTCGCCGGAAGACCATTGCGCGGGTCGGCCACGACGGACTCGAGCCGCGTCAGCAAAATGTCAGCCAGGGATGCGGTGACGCTGTCGCGAAAGTGCGACCCATCCGGCCGCGCGTACCCTGAGCCGTCCGGCGCCGCGAACGCCCGCAACGGCCGCGACGAGGCGGCTGGATCGAGCCGCGCTTGGGCTGGCTGGGTCGGCGAAGGTGTCGCGTTCGGGGGTGTTGTTTCTGGCCCTGCCGAGCGCATCGGCAACCGATCATCGCAGGGGTTGTCCGCGTCGCGGCAGAAGACGTCGTCGATGGTGACGACAGCGACCCGGCGATCCGTGGCGGCATATTCGCGTACCAGTGTGTTCCAGGTGGTCCGGAGCGTGTCGTTGTCACGTAACGCACGCAGAAACCCTGGGCACGACGCGGTCGTGCAGCGGGCGTTGATGCCCAGACCCACCCGGTCGACCTCGACGATGAGCACGGTCGCCCCGGTCGCCGCCAAGCGGTCAACGGTTTGCTTCAGCGCAACTTCTTGGGCCTGCCAGAACGCGGAGGTGCCGGCCTTCAAGACGGTCCCGTCGGGGCCCTGTCGGTCGGCAAGTTCATAGCGTGACCACCACAGCACCGCCGATGGGCGTGCTTGCTCGATGGTTTCACGCTGCGCACTGGGGACCGCTGCGGCGCAGTCCACGCCGTTGACCAACGTGCCGTCATCGCCGACGACGTTGACGCCCAGGCTTGGGCAGCCGCCACGCGCAGCGTTGAGCACCGTCAGACCTCGGGCCGCTCCCTGCCGCGCGAGGGCCGGCATCATTCGCCGGGCCACCGAGTCGCCGACCACGACAATGGTGTCTTCCTCGGATCCTGGGCGTAGCGGTGGAACGATCGAACTGACCGGGGTCCCGCCGAGCAGGCCGCAGGACGCCACCAGCATCGAGATCGCGAGCCCGCCACCGCCCAGCACCTGCCAGGACGGGATGCGCGCGGGTCGACCAGTGCGGATCGGACGCTCGTAGAAATGGTGGGACGTTGCGGCAAGCACGATGGTGCCGGCGACGACTGCGGCCGCCTGCGCCGGCTTCCATTGCGGGTGCGTGCCGGCCCAGACGGCCAGCGGCCAGTGCCACAGGTAGATGCCGTAGGAGATCCGGCCCAGGTAGGCCATCGGAGTCCAGGCAAGCAGTCTGCCGATGCCGTAGTCGTCCCGGGTGAAGGCGGCGCCCACGATCAACAGCGCGCACAGGATGGCGAACACCAACGACCCCGCCCAGGATGCCCAACAGGCCGGTGAGCATGAGCGCGTCGGCGTACCGTCGCGCGAACCGACGGGCCCGTGGGGTCTGCACGACCGCCGCCGCCAGGGCGCCGAGCAGCGGCTCGAAGGCCTTCGCATCGGTACCCATGTACGCGCGGTCGGGTGCCGACGGGTCGTAGAGCAGCCACAACGCTGCTGCCGAGAGGATCACCTGCACCCCGGCCAGGACACCGATCACGACGGCAATCTGCCGGAGCCGCGCGATTCGATCCTGCTCGACCTGGCCGACGTTTCTTGCGTCCGACCAGGGCATCCCCGCCGAGGGGGGCGAGTGCCGAGGCGGCATCCGGCGTAGAAAGATCGCGGTGGCCAGGACCAGCAGCAATGGCCATCCGAGGTAGAACTGCTCCTCGACGGCTAGGGACCAGACGTGCTGCAGGGGGGATTGGGTGCCGTCGTTGGCGAAGTAACTGGAGGAGGAGATGAACCGCCAGTTCGCGACGTACAGCAGCGACCACAACGCGTCGGCGCCCAGGGAGGGCCGTTGGTACGCCGGGGCGGCCAGCACCCCCCAGCCGATGACGACCGCTATGACCAGCAGCGACGCAGGCATCAACCGAAGCACCCGGCGAGCCCAGAAGCGCGCCAGGTCAATCCGTCCGGTGCCGTTGAGCTCCCGGATCAGCAGTGTCGTGATCAGGTACCCGGACAGCACGAAGAACACGTCGACGCCGACGAACCCCGCGGTCACGCCTGGCACGCTGACGTGGTAGAAGACCACGAGCATCACCGCGATGGTGCGGATCCCATCGAGGGCGTCCAACCGGCCCTTGGGTTGATGCAATTGCGCGCGGGTGCGCGGCGGCGTCGTCGGCGGGGCGTCTTGCGCCGCACGTTGCTGCACTTTCAGGTCGGTCATGGCATGTGTCTTCGGCTGGCTACCTGAACGTTCGTTCTCCCGTCCAACAATCGACGGCGCCTGGCCGCAGGACGGTCAGGCGCGTCCCTGCGCCAATGCCACCAGCGTGCGTACGCCGTACCCGGTGCCACCCTTGGGGGTAAACCCGTAGGCGGTCTTATCGTTGAACGCCGGGCCGGCAATGTCGAGATGCGCCCACGGCAGCGCCGTCCCCTCCTCGTCCTGCCCGACGAACTCGCGTAGGAAGGCCGCACCCACCATGATCCCCCCCGCACCCGGTTCACCGGTGTGTTTGAGGTCGGCGACGATCGAGTCCATCCCGGCGCGGATCTCCACGGCGATCGGCATCGGCCAGATCGGCTCGCCGACGCTCGTCGCTGCGCTGGCGACCTCGCCTTGCAGGGCGTCGTCATTGGCCAGGACGGCGGCCGTACGGTGACCGAGCGCGACGATGGCGGCGCCGGTCAGGGTGGCGACGTCGATCAAGGCCTCCGGTTGTTCACGCTGGGCCACACACAGCCCGTCGGCGAGCACCATTCGTCCCTCGGCGTCGGTGTTGATGATCTCGACGGTGGTGCCGTTGCCCATGGTGACGACGTCACCGGGGCGTTGCGCGGTGCCGCTCGGCATGTTCTCGGCGAGCGTCAGGACGCCGGTGAGCGAGACCGGCAGCCCCAGTTCGGCCGCTGCCAGCACGGCGGCGGCGACCGCAGCGGCCCCGGCCATGTCGTTCTTCATCGTGGGCATGCTGGTCGCCGGTTTGATGCACAGGCCGCCGGAATCGAACGTGATGCCCTTGCCGACGTAGGCCAGGTGGGCGGTTGCGTCGCGTGGTCGATACCGGAGCACCACGATCCGAGGTGGATGCGCCGAGCCTTGACCGACGCCGATGATGCCGCCGAACCCGCCCTTTCGTAGCTCCTGCTCGTCCATGACGGTCACGTCCACCGCATGCTTGCCGGAAAGGGTCGCGGCCCGGGTCGTGACCGCGTCGGCGAAGGATTGCGGGTACAACTCGTTCGGGCCGGTGTTCACCAGGTCCCGGGCCCAGGCCACGGCTCGGCTCAGCACCGTTGCCTGCGCCAGAGCGGCTTGGACGGTGCGATCACCAGCTGGGAGGCCAAGCAGGCGAATCTGGTGCGGCGGCTGGGTGTGGGGCTTGGGTGCCTGGCTGCGGTGATGCACGAAGTCATACGCACCCAGTGCGGCGCCCTCGGCGATGGCTGCCACGGCAGCGGGCTCCTCGGTCGGCACGAGCACGCCTACTTCGAAGCGTCCGGTCACGTGGCGCACCGCGGCGCCGGCACACAATCGCAGTCGGTCGGGCGACAACGCTTGCGCGTCATCGCCGTCCCCGAGCCCGACGACCACCACCAGAGGCGCAGCGATGCCGGGCACGGCGGCGATGCGAGTGACCTCCTCGGCTTTGCCCATCGCTCGTAGGCCCGCCAGCGCGTTTTCTAGGTGTCGGCGCGCCTCTTGCGCAAGCCCGTCAGACTTCGGGAGCACGAGCACCGCAGTCTGGGGAAGGCCTTGGACCTGAGCATCTAGCTGATCGCCAGCTCCCCGCCGACCGCGCCGCCGCGCCGGCTTGCCGCCGTTGTCAGCCTTCTTCTCATCGTGTTCACCCGCTGGGCGGCTGAACAGGATCAGGGCGTCAACGTTGGCGGAGTCCGCGGTGTCCTCGGCGGCTACGAGCAGTGGCGTGCCACTGGACGTCGGTGCTGGGTTCGGCATTGCGTGCCCTTCTACGTTCCCGGTAATCGCTGACGCGGTTGGTGGAGCACTGCCCCGTTAGCCCGGTCGGTGCTCGGGCGAGCCCGACCGTAGTCCCGCATCGCCCGAATGACTGTGGCGACAGTACCGCTGTTCACCGGGAGCGTCGCTGCGGGGCTGGACGGGTGTGCCGATGATGGAGCAGCCACTACGGTGTCGGTATGGCCGACTCGGACGTCCTGCGATCCCCGCTGCACGGCCGTCACCTGGCCTTGGGTGCCAAGCTGGGCGACTTCGGCGGTTGGCTGATGCCCATCGAATATGTCGGCGGCGGGAGCGGCGGCCGCCGCTGTGGCGGGGTGGTCGCAGAACACGCGGCAGTGCGCGAACGGGTCGGGCTTTTCGACGTGAGCCACCTCGGGAAGGCCACGGTGTCCGGTCCCGGCGCCGCGGCGTACGTCAACCGTTCTTTGACCAACGACCTGGCGAAGATTGGTCCCGGCCAGGCGCAGTACACGCTGTGCTGCACCGCGCAGGGCGGCGTCCTCGACGATCTGATCGCCTACCTCGTCGGTGACGACGAGGTGTTCCTGATCCCCAACGCCGCGAACACCGCCGAGGTGGTCCGGGCGCTCGCCGAGCAGGCTCCGGCGGGTGTCCAGGTGCGCGACGCTCACCGCGAGTACGGCGTCCTGGCCGTGCAGGGACCGGCAGCCGCGCAGGTGCTGACGGGGCTGGGGATCTCGCCCCAGCAGGACTACATGTCCTTCGTGCAGACCGAACTCCGGCTCGGGGCGGATCACGCTGGTGGGTCGATCCCCATGACGGTCTGTCGTACCGGTTACACCGGCGAGTTGGGCTTTGAGTTGGTGCCGCCCTGGGCTCGGGTCGGCGAACTGTGGGATGCGCTGCTCGCGGCGGTGCTCGAGCACGGCGGCCTGCCCTGCGGCCTGGGCGCTCGGGACACGTTGCGTACCGAAATGGGCTATCCGCTGCACGGTCACGAGCTCAGTACGTCGATCACGCCGGTGCAGGCCAGACTCGGTTGGGCGGTGGGCTGGAAGAAGCCGCAGTTCTGGGGCCGGGATGCGCTGCTGGCCGAGAAGGCGGCCGGGCCGTCGCGCTCGGCGTGGGGGCTATTGGTCGAGGGCAAGGGGATCCCGCGACCGGGCTGCTCAGTGCTGGCCGACCCGGCGACATCGGCGATCGGCGAAGTTACCTCCGGCACGTTCTCGCCGAGCCTGCGTCAAGGCGTCGCGCTCGCGCTACTGGACACTGCCGCCGGGTTGGCCCCAGGGGACCGAGTGAGCATCGAGGTACGCGGCCGGATGTTGCCCGCGACAGTGACCAAGCCACCGTTCATCCAAACCGACGTCCGGAGCTGACCTCACGCCGTCCCGGCACTGTCCGAGTCGGCACGGGCCAGCTCCAGGTCGACCAGGAGCGCGACGCCCAGGTCACTGCTGGCGGATTCCAGCAGCGGCAACTCCACCGCCTCGTGACGGTCGACGACGCCGACCTCGACGCGGTGCAGGACCTCGCGTTCCCTGGATGCCGACGCCAAAACGGCCAGGTCCTTGCGCAGGTCGTCGGAGAGCAGCCCGCCGCTTTGTCGAGCCTGCGCCGCTAGCGCCGCCGCGAACCGTTCCGCCTGAGCGGCAACTAGCTCGTCGTCACTGGTCAACATCGTGGCGGTGCGTTCGAGCAGGTGGATGCCGTGGTCTGGGTCTCCGCCGCCGAGATCGGTCACCGCGCGGCGCAGCAGCGGACGGTCAGTACGGTTCGCCTCGGCGGCGAGCAGCCGAAGCCTCAGGCCCAGGATCCGCTCTTTGGTCCGCACGTGACTGGGCGCGGAGCCGAACAGCGGGACGATCTCATCCGGGGAGTGCGCAGACGAGTTCAGCGCGTCGAGGACTTCCTGACCAGCTTGGTCAGGAGTGTGCATGGTCTCGCGCAACGGGATCGCCCGAAGCGCCAGCGTCGCGATGAGGACGACAGCCAAGATCGGCAGTCCGATCAGGAACGTGTCGTGCAGCCGCTCGGCCAGGCCTTGGCGGACCGCTTCAGCGACGGCAGGGGGCAGATTCGCCAACTGGGTGGGATCGAGGACCGCGGCGAGGTCGACGGCAGCGCCGCCAGGTGTCTGCACGGGAGTCCCGGGGGGCAGCCGAGCGAGGATGGCCTCGCTGAGCCCGCTGGTCATCACGGTGCCGAAAATAGCGATCCCGATCGTGGAACCGACGTTGCGGAAGAACTGCGTCGAGGCGGTCGCTACGCCCAGGTCACGCCGGGACGTCGCATTCTGCACGACCAGGGTGTAGTGCTGCATGCATAGCCCGAGCCCGATGCCCAACACAACCATCGCCACCGTGAGGTCGCCCGGCGTGGAGGTGTGGCCGAGCCTGGTCAGCAGCCACACGCCGGCCCCCATGATCACCACGCCGGACACCATGATCCCCTTGTACCGGCCGGTCTTCGTGATGAACAGGCCGGCGGCGATGCCCAGCACCATGAAGCCGAGCATCAGCGGCATCAGGATCAACCCAGACCCGGTCGCGTCCATCCCCAAGACGCCTTGGGCGAACACGGGGATGTAGATGATCGCGCCGAACATCACCATCGCGATGCCGAAGGCCGCGATGTTCGCCAGCGTGAAGATCGAGTTGCCGAAGAGCCGAAGCGGAAGGACCGGCTCGACTGCTCGCCGCTCGATCAACACGAAGACCACCAGTAAGACCGTCCCGACGACGAACAGGGAAATGATGATCGTGGACGTCCACGGGTAGGAGGTCCCGCCCAATGAGGTGGCCAGCAGGATGGCAACGAGCCCAGTGCTCAGTGTGAGGATTCCGGCGATGTCGATAGGCGCCTTCCGGCGCTCTTGCTTCAGGTGCAGGAAGCGAACGATAGCTACGGTGGCGGCCAGACCGACGGGGATCGATGCGAAGAACAGCCATCGCCAGCCCCAGTTGTCGGTGATGAAGCCACCGGCCAGCGGGCCAGCCACCGAGGTGAGGCCGAAGACCGCGCCCAGAAGGGCTTGGTACTTCCCGCGCTGCCGCGGCGGGATGATGTCGCCGATGATCGTTTGCGACAGTGGCATCAGCGTGCCCATGCCGAATCCCTGGAGGGCTCGACCGGCGATCAGCATCCAGAAGCTCGTCGACAGCCCGCAGACCAGCGAGCCGGTCATGAACACCACCAGGCCGCCCAAGTAGAATCCGCGACGGCCATAGAGGTCTGACAACTTACCGACGATGGGTACGCTCACCGCTGAAACCAGCATGGCGGTCGTCGCAACCCAGCTGTAGTGGTCCATGCCGCCCAGCTCAGCGACGATCCGCGGCATCCCCGGACCGACGATGGTCTGGCTGATCGAGGCGACCAGCATGCCGAGCATGAGCCCGATGAAGACCCTTCGGGTATCGGCATCGAGTTGGAACTTGGCTGGCGCGGACGACGTCGCGTCAGCGCCCGAAGTGGTGCTGGTCATCCGGTCTCCTCCAGGTAGGGCGCCAGGGTATCGCCAATTTGCAGTGTCTGCATAATTGCACAGCTTGCATTACGGTGTGATCATGTCCGATCCGACCATGGCACCTGCCGGCCCGGTTGCCGACCTGAGCGCCGATGAAGATGCCCATCGAAGCCTCTCCGTTGGACTGCGGTCCCGCAAGAAGCGGGCGACGTGGCTGGCCATTCACCGGGCTGCCCTTGAATTGGCCGGCGCCCGCGGTGTCGACCACGTGACCGTCGCGCAGATCGCCGAGCGGGCCGGGGTGTCGACGCGAACGCTCTTCAACTACTTCCCGTCCCGAGAGGATGCCCTGCTCGGGTCGGATCCGGGCCGTATCAAGCGGCTTTGTCAGAGCTTCTTGGACCAGCCTGCCGAGCTGGAGACCCTCGCGGCATGGCGATCGGCACTCTTCGGGTATCTGGCCGAACTCGCCCAGGACCAGGAACTGTGGCAGCTACGCCGGTCGGTCGCGGCGACCTCGCCGCAGCTGTGGGCCCGGATGATGGGGGCCGGGGCAGCGACCGAACAGGCGATGATCGAAGCGTCGGTCCGTCGTACCGGGGTCGATCCCTTGACCGACCTCACCCCGGTGATCGACTCGTACGTCGCCTCAGCGGCGGTTCGAGCCGCGATGTGGCAGCACGCCCGGTCCGGCTCCGCTGGGGACCTGGCGGCGCGCCTTGACGTCGCCTTCGCGCGGTTGACCTCAGCGTTCAGTGGAACCGGTCGCACGGACGGCTGACGATCGGCGAACGAGCTACCGCGAGTTGACGCAGCCCTCGTCAGCGCTGATGAAGTGAGACTGAGCTCGGGCGATGCGGTCAGGGCAGCACGGCTGCCAGCGCCAAGGCCGAAGCCAGGCCGACCTCAACGGCAGCGCCGAGCACATCGCCGGTGATGCCGCCGAACCGTCGGGTGCATCGTGCGATCAAGGCCAGCGCGGCGCCGACCGCGCTGATGACGACCGCAAGTGGAACCCACCACTGGATGCCGACGGCCAACGCACCCAGGGCGCCGAGGCCGGCCAGCGCCAGGCCCGCGACCGCCAGCGGTGCGGGCGACACCGAACCTGCCACTGCGGCACCGAGCCCCTCGGGTCGGGCTGGGGGGACACCACGTCGACAGCCCCAAGCCAGCACGTGCCGCGACGCCAGGATCGCGACAGCCACTGGGACCAGGTGAGCGGGGGAGCGGCCGAGCACATCGGCCAGCGCCACCGTCTGGATGAGCAGAACCAGCGCAATCGCGGCCGCGCCGCTCGGCCCAACGTCACCGGTGCGCATCACCGTCAAAGCACGTTCCCGGTCATACCCCGCGGACAGGGCGTCGCACGTGTCGGCCAGACCGTCCAGGTGCATCCCTCGGGTCGAGAGCACCAGGGTCGCGATCAACAGTGCGGCGAGTACCAGCGGCGACGTCCCGAGCTGGGCACCCAGCATCGCCGGAACGGCGAGCAGAGCCAACAGCGGCGCCATGACCAGCGGAGCCAGCACCATGGCCAGGCCGGCGATCCGGCGGTTGACCGTCGTTGGAGCGGGAACCGGCCAGGCGGTCAGGGTGCCGATCGCCAATCGCCCGGCATCGCGAGCCGTGTCCAGGAACGACGGCCGATCTGGGCTCGTGGCGCGGTAGGCCGGGGCGCCGACCCGTGCGCGCGCCGGGATTGCGCCAGTTGCGCTGGTAGCTCGGCCCGGACCAAGCCCGGCGCCGGGGAGCTCGATGACCCGTCCCGCGACCACCAGCACGACACGGTCGCAGGCGGCCGCGACCTGTGCGTTCAATCGGCCCAACTGGTCACGGAACAGCCGCCCTGACGGCGTCGCCGGCACTACTCCCGAGCCCACCTCGTTGCTGACCAGCACCACATCGGTGACCGCGGTGGCGAGCGTGCGAACCAGCTCGACACCGGCGCGCTCGCGGACGGTGTCAGCGACGGCCCCATCGTCCCAGGCTCCGGCCTCATCAATGAGCCGAGTCAGCCACGTGCCCAGACAGTCCACCAGGATGGGCACGTGCCCGGTACCGGACCGGTCGGCGAGCACCGCGGCGGGGTCAGCCGTCTCAACCGTGTGCCAGTGCTTGGGTCGGCGCTGACGGTGTTGCGCCACCCTGGTTGCCCACTCGTCGTCAGTGCGGTCGGGCACAGGCCCGGTGGCCACATAGCGGACGGCAGGCTCGTCGGCGAGCAGCTCCTCGGCGTACCGGCTCTTACCGCTTCTCGCGCCGCCGAGGACGAGCACGCTGGTCATCGAACCACCTACGGGAGTCGAGGTTTTGGCTATCCAGCCGGGCTGAGGGCAACATGCCCATATGCTGACTTCATAGCCTAGGTGGGGGAACAGTGGGGGCGGCGTGAAACACACAGCACAAGACGTCGCGGTCAGCGGCGATCCGCCGCCCAGCCGGTCGGTCTCGCGGCTTCGAATCGTGGTCACGGCCCTGATCGCGGTGGCAACCGCAACGATCAGTTCGTGTGCGGGTGTGGATGCGGATGCGGCTCCGCCAGAGACCGGAACCACGGCGGTGACCACGCTGTCAGCGGGCCCATCAAGCGGGTCGTCAGGCCGCTCGGCAACCAATTTCGCGGCCCGTGCGGGCAGCCCGTCGTCAGTGCCGCCAAAAGGCAGCGGACCGAAGACCGCGGGTACGGCGGGGACGATCGCCCCAAAACTGCCGGACACCGACCTCGCGCAGGGGGTCTCAACGCCAGTCGAGGACCCCTACTACCCGGCCACCAGCAACCCCGAGGTCGACTCGCTGCATTACGGGCTTGACCTGGACTGGGACGGTCGTACCTTGCGCGGCGTCACGCAGCTCACCTTCCGCGCGACCAAGGACACCTCGACGGTCCGGCTCGGCCTGCTGCGCACGCTGGCCGTGTCCGGGGTCACCCTGGATGACACAGCGGTAGGCACAAAGCGGATCGGCGACGATCTGGTGATCGCCACCGGACCACTGGCCGCGAACAGCCGACATGTTCTGGTCATCAAGTACAAGGGACAGCCCCGTTCAGTGCCGGCGCCGTCCGGTCGCTTGGACATGACCGAGGGGCTGGGCTGGAACCGCAGCAAAGCCGGAAACATCTCCACGTTTCAGGAGCCCTACGGCGCCTACACCTGGTATGCGGTCAACGACCACCCCTCCGACAAGGCCCGCTACGACGCCACCATCCGGGTCCCCCGCGGCCTCGTCGGGGTGTTCAACGGCACGTTGACCACGTCGCAGGTCATCAGGGGCAAGACGGTGACCCGGTGGCACCTGGACCGGCCGGCGGCGTCGTACCTGACCACCCTTGCCATCGGGAAGTACAAGCACTCGGCGGTGCAGATGACGGACGGAAAGCCGTTCAACATCTGGTTGCTGCCCAAGCACGAAAAGCTGCGGCCAGCAATCGCCAGGGAGGCACGGCGGTCGTACTCGTGGCTGCTGAGCAGGGCCGGCCCATATCCGTTCGCGACCAGCGGCGTGGTCGTCGTCGAGGGCGACAGCGCGATGGAGACGCAGACGTTGATCACCGCCGGGTATGAGAGCTTGCAAGCCGAGTTGGACGGCGTGATCCTCCACGAGCTGGCCCACCAGTGGTACGGCGACTCAGTGGGCCCGATCGACTGGCTCGCGGTGTGGCTCAACGAAGGTTGGGCGACCCGGATGCAGTTCGACTACCAGGATCCGCGGGGAGTCATGTACGACCTGGCCGGGCTGCAGGCGACGTGTCGATGGGCCCGCGTGGCCGCCGGACCACCGGCCCGCTATGACCGGCGCCAGTTCGCTGAGGACAACGTCTACGTCTGCCCGGCGGCTATGCTCACCCAGTTGCGGAACACGGTCGGGGTCGCCAAGTACAACGAGATCGCCAAAGCCTGGCCGGCCGAGCACCGAGATCACACCGTGAACCGAGCCACCTTCCTCGCGTGGCTCAACGCGCAAACCGGGAGCGATCACAGCGCGTTGCTCAAACGCTGGCTGGATTGATGACGGTTGAGATCCGCCGTGGTCGTCGGCACGGCGATCACCAACCCGACAACGATGACTCATGGTTCGCCAATGCCCTGGCGTGACCGTCCCGATGCTCGACAGACCGGAGGTTTCACGTGGAGGTCGTCATTCAATCCAGCGCTGAGGAGCTGGCTGAGCTCGCTGCCGACGCGATCGAGCGACTGTTGGCCGCTAGGGCGGACGCCGTGCTCGGCCTGGCGACCGGATCCAGCCCGTTGGTTATCTACGACGAGCTGGTCCGCCGCCACCAGGGCGGGCGACTGTCCTTCGCTGCGGCGCGTGCCTTCCTGCTCGATGAGTACGTGCACCTGCCGCCCGAGCACCCCGAGCGATACTGCAACGTCATCGCACAGGCCTTTGTCGACCGGGTGGACTTCGGCGCAGGCGCCGTGCACACACCCGACGGCAACGCCGAAGACCTGGCGGGCGCGTGCCTGGACTACGAGGCCGCTATCGAGGCGGCCGGCGGGGTGGACCTGCAGCTGCTCGGCATCGGCACCGACGGGCACATAGCCTTCAACGAGCCCGGCTCGTCGTTGGCCGGTCGTACCCGCATCAAGACGCTGGCGCCCCAAACGCGGGTAGACAACGCCCGCTTCTTTGGCGGCGACGCCGACGCTGTCCCGAGGCACTGCCTCACCCAGGGCATCGGCACCATCATGGCGGCGCGGCACCTGGTCCTCATCGCAACCGGCATCGCCAAGGCCGAAGCCGTCCACCACTTGGTCGAGGGCGCGGTCAGCGCGATGTGGCCGGCCACCATCGTGCAGCAGCACCCGCACGTGTCGGTGCTGATCGATGAAGCCGCGGCTTCCCGGTTGCGGCTGGCCGACTACTATCGCCAGGTCTGGGCTGACAAACCGGCCTGGCAGGTGTTGTAAGCGCCGTGACCGACACCGCGGTCCTTGGCCGCGTTGTCACTCCCTTCGCCGTGCTCGACCCTGGCGCGGTGATCGTGCGCGGCGACCACATTGTTGCCGTCGAGCCGGTCGCCGCGCTTGAGTTGTCGGGGCTGGATGTGCTCGAGGCCCCCGAAGGCGGCTATATTCTGCCCGGCCTGGTCGATGTGCACAATCACGGTGGCGGAGGAGCGAGCTTCCCCGATGCCGTCACCAGGCAGGAGGCCATGACCGCGGTCCTGCAGCACCGCCGGCACGGGACAACGACCCTTGTCGCCTCCCTGGTCACTGCCCCAGCCCACGTATTGCTCGCCCGCACCCGAACCCTGACCGAATTGTGCGAGATGGACGAGATCGCGGGCCTGCACTACGAGGGTCCCTTCTTGTCCGCCATTCGCTGCGGTGCGCAGAACTCCGCGGCCCTGATGGCCCCCGACGCCGACCTCGTCGCCGAGCTGCTCGGCCTGGCCCGGGGTCACGTCGTGGCGATGACCTGCGCACCGGAGCTACCCGGCACGACTGACGTCGTGGCCGCGCTCGTCGCCGGCGGCGCCCTGCCCTCCTTCGGCCACACGGACGCCTCGGCGAGTACGACCCGAGACGCGCTGGCAGCCAGTTTCAGCGCGCTCGCGACCACGAACGGACAGGTGCCCTCATTCCGCCCGACGGTGACCCACTTGTTCAACGGGATGCGCCCGCTACACCATCGCGATCCCGGACCGATCCTGGAGATGCTCGCCGCCGCTCGTCGCGGACACGCCGTGCTGGAACTTATCGGCGACGGCGCCCACCTGGATCCCTTCCTCGTCCGCTCGGTCTACGAGATGGTCGGCCGTGACCACATCGTCCTCATCACCGACGCCATCGCCGCCGCGGGTATGCCAGACGGCGACTATCTGCTCGGCGGGTTGGCGGTCTCCTTGGTCGGCGGCGTCGCCAATCTGACCGGCAGCGATGCCATCGCCGGCGGCACCGCCCACCTCATCGATGTCGTGCGGGTCACCGTGGCCGGCGGGGTGTCTGTGGTCGATGCCGTCTATATGGCCGCAACCAGCCCAGCTCATGTGCTCGGCCGTACCGACGTCGGCGCGCTCATGGCGGGTCGGCGTGCCGATCTCATCCTCACCGACGCTGAGTTGCACGTCCGCCAGGTCCTGCGCGCGGGAATCCCGGTCAGCCCCGTTTGACCTGTTTGGCAAACGCAAGGGGCCGGTGCCGCGTCAAGAGGTGGCGGCCAGGTCAGCGGTCGGGCAGGAGGCGGGCGAGCAAGGATGTGCCCATGCGTTCGAAGCGCGGGCTGTCGGCGCAGTGGGCCAGGAGGGTCACGGCGAAGTACATGGCCCAGGCCTGGGCCCGCTGCCAGGTCGCGTCGTCAATGGGGAGGTGCGTTCCCGCCGCGACCCGGAATATGGCCCGGTGGTCGGTGTCGAACAGCATCCAGCCAATGGCCAGATCACACGCGGGATCGCCGGCGGTAAGGTCCCCCCAGTCGATGACCGAGGTGATGGAGCCGTCGGTGGCAAGCATGTTGGCGGTGTGCAGATCACCGTGGACCCACACTGGGGGACCGGGCCAATCGCCGACGTCGAGCAAGGTATCGAAGAAGGCGGTGAGCGCTGCCCGATCGACTTGGTCATCGAGGTGTTCGACGTGTTGGATGAAGCGTTCGCGCACGTGGCTGACCGGCTGGGCGCGATACGGATTGTGTGGTGCGTCTGCCGGTGCCGCATGGTGCAGCGCGGCCAGGAACGATCCAAGTCGGTCGGCTTCGATCGCGGGGGAGGTGAGGCTCACGTCGGCCGCCATATCACCCTCGAACCATGGACAGATGCTCCAGTGCCACGGATAGTCAGCACTCGGCACACCGATCCGAAGCGGCACGGGGATCGCGATCGGGAGCCGCTCGGCGAGCATCGGGAGCCAGCGCTGTTCGTTCAGCACCAGATTGGCTGCCATCAAGCGGCGCGGCAGCCGCACGACGAGATCGTCACCCAGTCGGAACATCACGTTGTCCCAGCCGTTGGCGAAGAGGTTGAGGGTGCGACCGGCCAGGTCGGCATGCTGCGCGGCGAGCAAGGAGCGCACCAACCATTCGCCGATGTCACGTTCGGCAGGAGGCGTCTTCTGGGCACTCACGGCTCGTTCGCCCTTGCTCCGTCGGACTCGATGAATGAGCCGTCCGCGTCGAAGTGAGCGCGTCGCACGGCGCGGCGTAGAGCGGCCAGGAGACGCCGGCCCGCGAGCGCCACGAGCAGCGCGCTGAGCAGACCCCGCGGCAGATCCCAGCCCAACGAGGTCGTCGCGTAGAACACGGCGTAGTGGGCCAGATTCGTGTGCGGTTCGGCGCCCGGGACGAATGCGGCGCCGCCTCCCGACGCGGTCCCCATCGTCACGAACGGCCAGAACCACAGGTTCATGACCAGGCCGTACGCCACACCGGCGACCAGCCCGTAGGACGCCAGCATCATGACCTCCAGGCGCGGACTGCGGACTGTGGGAAGCAGCGCGGCACCAAGGGCGGTCCACCCGGTAGCGATCATCTGGAACGCCGTCCACGGCCCGATTCCGCCGGTCAGGAACGCCCCGACCAGCAGCGCCAGCGCGCCGGCCAGGAATGCGGTTCGCCGGCCAAGGACCCGGCCCGCCAGGATCACCAGCACGAACAGCGGCTCCAAACCGGCGGTGCCCGCCGAGAGCACCCGCAAGCTACCGCCGAGCGCCGCGACCACCCCGAGCACAGCGACCCGTTTCGCATCGAGTGCCCCGACGGACTGTTCGGCGAGCAGGTTCAGCCCAAGCAGGCCGATCAGCGCCGCGAACAGGTACGGCGCGTCCTGCCCATGCGCACTGACCACGTCGGCGGACGCGAAGAACGGCCAGGCAAAGGCGATCAACCCAAGCGCCGTGACCAGGACGAGCACCACCGTGCCGGTCCAGTGCGACCGCGTCCTCGGAGTGCTCGCAGTGGGCGTGATCAAAGCAGTCGAGGTTGCCCCAGCGCTCGTGGCGGTCACGACGACTCCCGCAACGCGGAACGGACTGCGTCCACGGTCAGCAGTGGCACGGGGTGCAGCACTCGGGCCACCTGCGGTGCGTACGCCGTGGAGCCGGCCAGCACCTGCGGCGACGGATCGTCGGCGACCACCTGCCCGTCCGCGAGCAGGATCACCCGGGTGGCAACCTCGGCCGCCAGTTCGACGTCGTGAGTAGCCAACAGGACGGCGTGCCCCCGAGCGGCCAGAGCGCGCAATACGACGACAAGCCGGGCCTTCGCGGCGTAATCCAGGCCGCGGGTGGGCTCGTCCAGCAGCAGCAACGGCGGGTCTGCGGCCAGGATCACGGCCAGTGCAAGCGCCAGGCGCTGCCCTTCGGACAGATCTCGGGGGTGTCGGCCGGGCTCGATCGGGCCAGCGATCTCGATCAGCAATGCGGCGGTTCGCCCGGAGCCGGGCTGTCCGGTCTCGGCGTCGGCGTCGGCGCACTCCTGGGCGACCGAGTCGGCGTACAGCAGGTTGCTTGGGTCCTGAGGAACCATGCCCACGATCCGCACGCGCTCCCGTGGGGCGACCGTGGCCGGATCCAAGGGCCCCGAGTTTTTCGGCGATTCGGATGCGGCGCCTACCCGTACCGTTCCAGCGTCCGCACGCAGCGCGCCCGCCAAGACCCACAGCAGAGTGGATTTGCCTGCACCGTTGCGACCCATCACCGTCGCGAGCTGACCGGCCCGCACGGCAAGGTCCACCTCCCGCAGCGCCAGGTGCGGCCCGCGCCGTACCGTCAGGCCGGCGACGTCCGCAAGCACCGGCGGGTCCTGTGCCGGGCTGGAGGGGGCAGTCCGCCGCAGCGTCAGCGGGTTCAGACTCGACCAGGACCACCGGGATGTCGCTGTCGCGCCGGCCCGGGACCGTTCGACGTCGGATGCGACCAGGACCGGAGCCAGCCGGTCGCGCAGCGGGCCGGCGACACGGCGGGCCGCACGTACCGACAGCGGCAGCGGATCCCACCCGGCGTACCGACCCAGTTCGATGACCGGCGGGAACACGGGAGAGCGTGCCATCGCGTCAGCGGGTGGCAGCGGTGCGCACACCCGCCCTTTGTCGACCAGGATGACCTGGTCGGCGTGGTGAATGACGCGTTCGAGGCGGTGTTCGGCGACGACAACCGTCAAGCCCAAGTCGTGCACCAAGCGTTGGATCGCAGACAGCACTTCCTCGGCGGCCACCGGGTCGAGCGCGGAGGTCGGTTCGTCCAGGACCAGCACCTGCGGACCAGCCGCGAGGACGGCGGCGATGGCCACCCGTTGTTGTTGCCCGCCGGAGAGCTCCGCCAAGACGCGGCGGCGTACTCCGGCCAAGCCCAGCAGATCGAGCGTCTCCTCGACGCGGCGCCGCATCACGCTCGGGGAAACGCCCAGTGTCTCCATGCCGTAAGCGATTTCGTCCTCGACAGTGTCCGTGACGAACGATGAGGCGGGACTCTGCTGGACCATCCCGACGACGTCCGCCAGGTCCCGGGGGCGGTACTCCCGAGTGTCCCGACCGTCGACGACGACCCGTCCGGCAACGGTGCCGCCGGTGAAGTGGGGGACCAGGCCGTTGAGGCTGCGCAGCAGGGTCGACTTGCCGCTGCCGGTGGGCCCGGCGACCAGGACGAGTTCACCCTCGCCGATGCGCAGGTCCGGGGTCTGCAGGTCTGGTGTCGCGGTTGGCTCGTCGCCGTACCACACACGTAGCCGGTCCAGGTGAATCACGGTGTGCTCCCACTCGTCGGCGCAGGAGTCACGACACCGGCCAGGCCAAGGGTCAAGATCCCCAGGACGGGCAGCGGCGGTACCTGCGGCCACGCCAGCGGCATCTGCGGCGGGGTCAGGCCGGGCCATCCCAGCTGTTGACCGGTGACCAAGACCGCGGCCGCCAGGACCCCGATCATCACTACCGCGGTCTCCGGCAGACCCCACGGCTCATCCCGGTATCGGGTGCGCCGATCCCGGCCGGCGCCGTACCAGAGCGCGCCGCCCGCCGCGCCGGCCCCCGCCAGCACCAGCGGCAATCCGAGGATCGGCGGGGTCGACCCGTCGAGCAAGCCGTAGCTGCCGGCCAAGGCGCCGATCAGCGCGACGACCGTGACCGCGCTCGCCCTGCGCTGTCGACGTGGATTGCGGCCGGCCGCCCGCCCGTAACCGCGGGACTCCATCGATGCGGCCAGCTCGAGCGCCTGGTCGAGGCCACCGGAGACGACCGGGATCGCGAGATGACCGAATTCGCGCACCCCGCGACCGGAGTGCCCGCGAAGCTGCCGGGCCCGGCGTATCCGCCTGGCGTCGCTCACCAATTGAGGCACGAAGGTGAGGCCGACCACGAGCGCGGTGCCCACGTCGTACAGCGTTGCGGGCAGGTGTCGCAGCAGGCGTCGCGGGCTGGCCAGCGCGTTGGCGGCACCGACGCAGACCAGGATTGCGGCAAGTTGCAGCCCTTGGTAGAGCGCGTACAACGCCGCCTCGGCGGTGACATCGCCACCCAGTCGTACGCCGGCCAGCCAGTCCGGCAGCGGGATGACCGGCAACGACACCAGCACCGTGGTCCCCACCACACCATTGCCGAGCAGCGCCATGATCAACACCCGGAACCCGACCACGAATACTGCGATCCCGATGAATGCGGCCAGGATGCGCTGGCTGGCGGGTTCGCGTCGTTCCAGTGCGACCCAGCTGACCACGGCGATGAGCAAGAGCAGCAAGAACGGGTTGGTGGTTCGGGATGCGGCCACAGCGGCGGCCATCGACCAACCCCACCAGGCCACTGGGTGCAGCAGCCGAGGCATCGAGGCGCGGCGTAGCCGCTGCGCCAGGTGGTTCGTTCGCAAGAGGGGCGCGGGCACCGGTGCCAGACCCACCAGCCGGCAAGGATCCACCGCCGGGTCGGCATAGCGTCGCGGTCGGGGAGCGTAGGCACGGCCTGACGCTGCCGAGCCGGCGGTGGGGACCGGGACATGAAACGTCATCAGTGCGTTCCCGCGGCGGTTGCGCAGGTCAGCGATGTCGGCGGCGCACGGAGAGCCAGATCGCCAGGGCGACGGCTACCAACACCAACAACACCAACAGGACGGTGCCCGGCGTCGGGCCCTCGGAACTGCTCTCGGTAGGCGAGGTCGGCGAGGTGGGTGCGGCGGCAGACGGGCTCGACGACGAAGGATCGGCCGAAGGGCTGGTGGTACCTGGATCAGCTGGGGTTCCGGCGGCGACCACTGGGATATCCACCGGGTTGTCGGTGGCTTTCGCCTCAACCGGCGGGCTGGCGACCTTAGCACCGCAGCCGGTAGCCGGGGTGTTTTCGACCGCGCAGACCATGCCCTTCTCGGCGCGGACCGGTGCGATGGCCACCAACACCGCTTGGCTGGTGGCGGAAGTCTCGACGACGGCGCACTGGGCTCGTGGTGCAGGAGCCGTGCCGCCTAGGTCCTGGTCGGCCGGCCGGCCGAAGTCGAGGACCACGCCAACCCGCTTCTTGCCGGCTTGGGCGGGAACGGCGGCACAGATCGTCTCGAACGCGAGGGCAGCCCTTGGGGCGTGCGTGACGCTCATATCGCCGACCGCCAGCCGCCAGCCGTCCACCGATCCATCAGCCGGCACGATCTGGTCGGCGCCCTTGGCCGCGAACGTCCAACTGGTGCCGTTGAGCTGGAAGAAACCCCAGAACCGATAGGAATCCGCGGCCGACGCCGAGGCCGACGGAAGGACCAGCGCGGCCACGGCGAGGGTGAGTGCCAGCACTACCGTGAGAAGTCTGCCGAGCAAGGTCCTGAACACGCGCCAATCCAAAGCGCGGTCAGGGCGCCGCAGGTGAACCGAGCGCGGGTTCGGAGTGGCTGGCATGAGAACCTCCTGCGGCGAGAGTCCCAGCGCTGGCCGGGATGTGGCCGCCTGACGCCACGCCCGAGCTGGCTCCAGTCCGCTCTCAACGACGGATCTGTGATGGAGCCGATTGTCTGTTGACGGTGTTCCGGCTCACCGGCACAATCAACGCCTGGTCGGCGCGATCGGTCGGCTCACGGTTGCGGGACAGCGCCGGGCTCGCACCGGCTTCCCCATCAGCAGACGTTCGGTGTTTGCACCTTGTCACCGCGCAAGGACGGTGTCAAAGGAGGTCAACGGGGTCGCATTG
>CAJDVI010000029.1_pt1 | contig 37791 bp, 35 predicted proteins | sample 7391351 | NCBI WGS metagenome assembly CAJDVI01 (sample SAMEA7055704, study PRJEB34461) | soil metagenome | biome: terrestrial ecosystem; feature: Peninsula; material: soil | place: Antarctica | collected 2016 | reverse complement strand
ACCCCAACACACAAGGCAGAAACACATGAGCCAGCATCAACCAACAAACTTGGCATCGATTTTTAGCACGCTGTTGAGTTCTCAAACATCACATGCACATCGAGTCACGACGTCTGTTGAGACGCGTTCGTCGAGGCCGTTGTATCAGCCCGTTTACCGAAGACTCGGAACTTGGGCCGACCTCTAAAGGTAGCAGACGTCATACAGCATGTCCAGACGGACGACTGATTAACAATTTGGCCTTTGAGGTAACACCCTTGGGGACCGGCCTGCCTCGAGCGACGCTGGTGCGTGACTCAGTGGTGTCCGTTCCTCCCGTTCGGGTGCGTTGCCTACTCTAGGTGAGACGTTCGTTGTTTACAAACCGACAGGTCGCAGGCATGAACTGCGCATGGTGCGCCCCGGGCCAATCCCCCGGGACCTCCGGTTTAGCCTCGTCGCACAACCGCCAACGACCTGCGACCTCGTTGCACGAGGCACACAGCGCCGTGCAAGAAGTCCTCAGCCCGCAGGGTCGCTGCCTCGTCGCCAACCTTCACGTTGTTCACCGACACTCCGCCATCCCTGATGACTCGACGTGCGCCGTTCCGCGAATCGACGAGGCCTGTGGACACGAGTGCGTCGATCAACTGTTGGCCAGGCTCGCCCGGGCCGCCGGGCAGTTCCGAGGTCGCGTCGAGCAGTGTTTGACAGTCGAGTTCCGCCAGCGAACCACGACCGAACAGCGCCTCGGAGGCCGCCTGGACCGATGCCGTGGCGCAGGCCCCGTGGACCAATGTGGTGACATCGGCGGCAAGCGACTTCTGCGCGGCTCGACGGAAAGCCTCTTGGCGAACCTGCCGTTCGAGTTCATCGATCTCCTGCGCGGTGCGATCGGTGAAGACCTTGAGCAGGGTCACCACTGAAGCATCCTCGACGTTCAGCCAATACTGGTAGAAGGCGTATGGGCTCGTCATTCGCGGATCGAGCCAGACGGCATTGCCCTCGGACTTGCCGAACTTGCGGCCCGCGGAATCGGTGATCAGCGGTGTGGTGAGCGCGTGTGCCGATCCACCGTCGACGCGGTGGATGAGGTCTGTCCCTGCCGTGATGTTGCCCCATTGGTCCTGGGCACCGGTCTGCAAGGTGCAACCGAATTCACGGTAAAGATGCAGGTAGTCCAGGGCCTGCAGGATCTGGTAGCTGAATTCGGTGAAGCTGATCCCCTGCTCGGACTCCAGGCGAGCCGCCACCGCTTCCTTCCTGATCATCTGGTTGACCCGGAAGTGCTTGCCGTAATCACGCAGGAAGTCGATGGCGCTGATCGGCGCGGTCCAGTCGAGGTTGTTGACGAACCTTGGTGGATTGGCCGGATCGACGTCAAGAATCCGACGTACCTGCAACGCGATCCGCTCAACGTCGGCAGCCGTCTGCTCCTTGGTCTTCAGGAGGCGTTCACTGGTGGGCCGCGGGTCCCCGATCAGACCAGTCGATCCTCCGACCAGGCCAATCACCCGATGACCGGCGCGCTGAAGGTGTCGCAGGACGATGAGCTGGACCAAGTTCCCGAAGTGCAGGCTCGGGGCGCTCGGATCGAACCCGCAGTACGCCGTCACCGGGCCTTCGTCGAGAGCGGCGCGCAGCGCGGTTTCGTCGGTGGTCTGCGCGACCAAGCCCCGCCACAACAATTCGTCGTACACCCCGGTCACGGGCAGATCCTCCTTCGTGGATGACGGCACCGGCAGCAATGCCCGCTCTAGCCTGCCTCACCTGGTCCTCGGGCGGCGAACCCGTGTCACAGCGGGCCGATACGTCGAGACACTCGCTTCCCCGCCCAGCCAGAACCGCCAAGGAAACGTGTGCGCGTCGCCACCAGGACCGCCGACCCCGACCCTCGGACCGGTCTGCACCATTCCCGCCTGCGGAGGTGACAGCGGTGGCTCGATCCAGACGCACGAATCCCCCGCGGTGATATCGATGCCGTTGTGCAACGTGGTCAGCCCCACCGCCTTGGCCAGGTTCGCCGGACCGCTGGCCAACCGCCGGTCCCGCGCGCCACCGGTGCGGCCGGTGCCAGGGCTCCGCTCGTCGGTGAGTTCGTTCGCGCCGTACCTGCGCGTCCGCGCAGCCGCCAGGCCATCCACTACTTCGCCGCCCCGCAACAGCACCGCATGGGCCGAGCCCTGCGGGCCGCAGACCACGTTCGCGCAAAAATGCATCCCATAGGTGAAGTACACGTAGATCAGGCCGGGCGGGCCGAACATCGTGGCGTTCCGCGGCGTGCGCCCTCGGTAGGCATGCGACCCCGGGTCGAGCGCACCGTCGTACGCCTCCACCTCGGTCAGCCGAACGACGACGATCTCGCCTCCGATGGTGGAGGTGAGCACGGCACCGAGCAACGCAGGTGCCACCTGCAGCACCGGGCGGTCGAAGAATGAGCCGTCGGCTCGAGGCGCCCGGCCAACGCCAGCGTCCATCTCAGTCGCGCACGTGCGGTCGAGCCTGCGCCCAGTCCCGTAGGTCGCGAACCTGTTCAACGACCTCGGTGAGCTGCTCGGCAACCCGCGATGGGGCCGTGCCGCCGCGCGCGTCGCGGGACGCCAACGAGCCGCTCACCGAGAGCACCTCACGCACCTGAGGAGTCAGGTGCGCCGACACCCCTGCGAGCTCGGCGTCGGTCAGGTCCCAGAGTTCACAGCCACGTTGCTCACAGACTTGAACGCAGCCGCCGGCCACCTCGTGAGCCACGCGGAACGGCACTCCCTGGCGGACGAGCCACTCGGCGACATCGGTGGCCAGCGAGAAGCCGCGAGCGGCGGAATCCGTGAGGCGCTGGCTATCGAAACGCAACGTGGCGATCATCCCGGTGAACGCCGGCAGGAGGACCGCCAACGTGTCGATTGCGTCGAACACCGGTTCTTTGTCTTCCTGCAGGTCCCGGTTGTACGCCAGCGGCAGTGCCTTGAGCGTGGTCAGCAAACCGGTCAGATCACCGACGAGCCGCCCGGCCTTTCCGCGGGCCAGTTCGGCGATATCGGGGTTCTTCTTCTGCGGCATGATGCTCGAGCCGGTCGAGTACGCATCGTCCAAGTGCACGTACCCGAACTCCTGGGTGGCCCACAGCACGATCTCCTCGGCGATCCGAGACACATCGACCGCGGCCATCGCCGCGACGAACGCGAACTCGGCGACGAAGTCACGGGCGGCGGTCCCATCGATCGAATTCGGCACCGATTCATCAAAGCCCAAGTCCAACGCCACCAGTTGAGGGTCCAGCCCCAGTGAACTGCCGGCCAGGGCGCCCGACCCGTACGGCGACAGTGCGGCCCTACGGTCCCAGTCGCGCCACCGTTCGACGTCGCGCAAAAGCGCCCAGGCATGCGCGAGCAGGTGATGAGCCAGCAGCACCGGCTGGGCGTGCTGGAGATGGGTGCGCCCCGGCATCGCCACCCCTGAATGCGCTCGCGCCTGAGCAGCCAGCGCCTCGACCAGGTCCAACACCAAGTCGGCCAAGGTCCTTGCGTGGTCGCGCAGGTACATTCGAAAGAGCGTGGCGACCTGGTCGTTGCGGCTACGTCCAGCACGCAGCCGACCACCGACGTCCGGCCCGACCCGTGCGATGAGCCCTCGCTCGAGCGCCGTGTGCACGTCCTCGTCAGCTTCCGAGGGTGCGAACCGGCCGGCCGTCACATCCGCGCCAAGCCCGCGCAACCCCTCAAGCAGTGCCGTGAGCTGGTCGCCGGTCAGCAGCCCAGCGCGGTGCAGCACCCGGGCGTGCGCCCTGGAACCAGCCAGGTCATAGGACGCCAACCGCCAATCGAAATGAGTGCTCTTGGACAACGCGGCCAGTACGCCGGCGGGTCCGGAGGCGAAACGCCCGCCCCAGAGCTGTACCCGGTCCGACTCCGGCTGTCCCTGTTCGCTCATCCACGGCTCCTCGTTCACTCGGTATCCGGGCCGTCGTCCGGGTCATCGTCGGGCGCGACGTTGGGGTCGCCGGAGGCCAGGGACAGCAACCGATCGGCCACCGTAGAGCCCGCGTTGCGACCCGCGGTGATCACCAGCACCGTGTCATCCCCGGCCAGCGTTCCGATGATGTCACCGCCGAGGGACATCGCGGCCCGGTCGATGGCAGAAGCCAGATAGTTCGCCGCGCCCGGAGGCGTGCGCAACACCACCAGGTTCGCCGACGCTTGCGCGGTGACCAGCAGGTCTTCACACAGCCGCCGGAGCCTGGCGTCCACCTCCTCACCCAGCTCGGCGGGCCGCGGCGTCGGGTCACCGCCCTCCCCTGGCACTGCATACACCAGGGTCCGGCCCCGGCGTACCTTCACCGCCGCCAGCTCGACCAAGTCACGAGAAAGGGTGGCCTGGGTGACAGCGTGACCGTCAGCGGCGAGTTCGGCCAGCAACTCCCCTTGGGACCGAACGGCACGGCTGGACAGGATGTCCTTGATCCGCTGATGCCGAGCGGTGCGGGAGTGTGCGACCGTCATCGCCGGCTCAGTCGTTTTCGCGCCGGGACTGTGCGAGCAGGAATGACAGCAATGCCTTCTGCACGTGCAACCGGTTCTCTGCCTCGTCCCAGACGACCGACTGCGGCCCGTCGATCACCTCGGCGGTCACCTCGTGGCCGCGGTACGCCGGGAGGCAGTGTAGAAACACCGCCTGCGGATCGGCTAACGCCATCAGTCTCGCGTTCACCTGGAACGGCGCGAACGGAGTCTGCACGCCCTGACGCGCGCTCTTCTCGGCTTCCATGCCCATCGAGACCCAGGTGTCCGTGGCCACCGCGTCGGCCCCAGCAACGGTATGTTCCGCGGAGTCGCTCACCATGACCGAACCACCGTGCACCCCCGCGAGCATCGTCGACGCGGCGATCACCGCGGGCGCCAACTGGTGTCCGCCGGGCGTGCCGATACGCACATGCATTCCGGCCAGCGCCCCACCGAGCGCATAGGAGTGAGCCATGTTGTTGCCGCCGTCGCCAAGATAGGCGAGTGTCTTGCCGGCCAGATCACCACGATGCTCCCGGATGGTCAGCAAATCGGCGAGAATCTGGCAGGGATGGAACTCATCAGTCAGGGCATTGATGACCGGCACGCCGGCCGCCTCAGCCATCTCTTCCAGGCGGGACTGCGCGTAGGTCCGCCAGATGATGGCACTGACCTGTCGGTCGAGCACTCGGGCGGTGTCGGCAATTGAATCGCGCTCTCCCAGCTGGGCCAACTTGCCGTCGACCATGAGCGGATAGCCGCCGAGCTCGGCGATCCCGGCCATGAACGACACCTGGGTGCGCAGGGTGGGCTTGTCGAAGATCAACGCCACGGCCTGCGGTCCGGCCAGCACCTGGTCGGCGAACCGGTCGGCTTTGAGCCTCGCCGCGAGGTCCAGGACCTCGCGCTGCTCATCGTGGGTCACGTCGTCGTCGCGCAGAAAATGCCGGATGGTGGGCACCGTCGTAGGCGTCATGCCGTCCTCAACTCCTGCAGCAGGCCGGGTAGGGCTTCGACGAACCGATCGGCCTCGTCGGTGGTCAGGATCAGCGGTGGGGCCAACCGCACCGTCGTCGCGTTCGGGGCATTGATGATGAAACCGGCCGTCAGGGCCGCCGCGGCGAGTTCGGCCGCGATCGGCCGATGCAAGGGCATACCGAGCAACAGACCCTCACCCCGCAGCGGACCGAGGTCGGGGTGGTCAAGGGCTGCCACGGATGCCTTGAGGTGCTCACCGACGATCCGCGTATGCGCCAACAAATCATCACGCTCGATCACTCGCAGCACGGCCAGCGCCGCGGCACATGCCAGCGGGTTACCGCCGAACGTCGAGCCGTGTTGTCCCGCGGTGAGTAGGCCGGTCACCGCCGCTCCCACGGTGACCAGGGCGCCGATCGGCACGCCTCCGCCCAGGCCTTTGGCCAAGGTGAACGCATCCGGGGTGACCCCGTACCGCTGGAAAGCGAACCAACTACCGGTGCGGCCGACACCGGACTGAACCTCATCGAGCACCAGGAGCGCGCCGTGCTCGCGGGTCAGCTCGCGGGCCAACCGAAGGTATCCGGGGTCGACGGGCAACACACCGGCCTCCCCCTGCACCGGCTCCAGGAACACCGCCGCGATTTCGTGGTCGGCATCGTCGGCGAACGCCTGCTTGAGCGCCACCCCGTCGCCCCACGGTAGGTGGTCCACCCCGGGGATCAGCGGCGCGAACGGCGTTCGGTACGCGGCCTTATGAGTCAGAGCCAGTGCGCCGGTGCTGCGTCCGTGGAAGGCGCCCTCGACCGCCAGCATCCTTGCTCGCCCCGTCCGGCGGCTGAGTTTGATCGCCGCCTCAAGTGCCTCGGTGCCGGAGTTGGCGAAGAAGACCGCTGAACCGTCCGGGGCACCGGCCAGCGCGAGCAACCGTTCGGCGAGCTCGATCTGCGGCAGGCTGGTGAAGAAATTCGAGTAGTGCACGGCCTTGCCCGCCTGGTTGTGGATGGCGGCGACGAGATCCGGGTGGGCGTGCCCGAGCGCGTTCACCGCGATCCCGCTCAGCAGGTCGAGGTAGCGGTTGCCCTCGACGTCCCAGACGTGGCACCCGCGGCCGTGGGACAGCACCAACTGCGGGCGCCCGAAGACGCCAAGCAGCGAGCCGGCGTACCGTTCGAGCAGCTCGGACCCCGTCGCGGTGGGGCTTGTCCCGCCGGTCATGAGGCAACTCCGCTCGGATCGTCAGGCAGGATCATGGTGCCGATGCCTTCGTTGGTGAACACCTCCAGAAGCAGAGAGTGCGCGGTGCGTCCGTCGATGACGTGGGCGGCCGGTACGCCGCCGCGCACCGCCCGGACGCACGCCTCCAGCTTGGGCACCATCCCGGAATCCACCCTGGCCAGCAGTTGCTCGGCTGCGCTGACGGACAACTGCGACATCAGCGATTCCCGATCGGGCCAGTTCGCATAAACCCCTTCGACGTCGGTCAATACCACGAGCTTGCGCGCAGCCAAGGCCACCGCCAACGCGGACGCGGCCGTGTCGGCGTTGACGTTGAGGACCTGGGTCAACTGCGCCACGGTGCCGTCGGGGTCCAGTTCGGGCGCGATGGTGGAGACCACCGGAATCCGACCGGCCTGCAAGATGTCCAGCACGGCCGACGGGTTGACTGTGACGACGTCGCCGACCAGGCCGATATCCACCGGCTGCCCGTCAACCACCGCAGGGCGACGCGTGGCCCCGAACAGGTGGGCATCCTCGCCGGAGAGGCCGACCGCGATCGGGCCGTGCTGGTTCAGCAGACCGACGAGTTCCCGGCCCACCTGGCCGGTGAGCACCATCCGGACCACTTCCATGACCTCCGGCGTGGTCACCCGCAGACCACCCTTGAACTCACTGGTCAGGTTGAGCCGGGTCAGCATGGCGCCGATTTGCGGTCCGCCACCGTGCACCACCACCGGGCGCAGTCCGGCGTACCGCAGGAATGCCACATCCTGCGCGAACGCCTCTTTCAGGCTCGGGTCAATCATCGCGTTGCCGCCGTACTTGACGACGACCAACGCGTCCCGGAATCGCTGCAGCCAGGGCAGCGCCTCGACAAGGGTCTGTGCCTTGCCGGCGGCGCTGGCCAACGAGGTCTGGTCGCGCAGGGTGCGCAAGTGCCGGTTCATCGCCTGGGCCTTGTGCTCTTGGGAGTCTTTGCGATCGGTGCCGTTCATGTGCTGTACGCCGAGTTCTCGCGAACGTAGTCGTTGGTCAGGTCGTTGGTCCACACCGTGGCGGACGCGTCACCGCTGTGCAGCTCGATCAGGATGTCGACCTCGCGGGCGGTGAGGTCGACGCCCGCTCGGTCATCGCCGACACCGGAGTCGCGGCACACCTGGACGCCGTTGATCCAGACGTCCAGGTGCAGCGGGTCGAAGGCGGCGCTCGTGGTCCCGACCGCGGCGAGAATGCGACCCCAGTTCGGATCGTTGCCGAAGATCGCGCACTTGAACAGGTTGCTGCGGGCCACCGCACGGGCGACTTCGAGCGCCTCAGCCTCGGCCTGGGCCGAGACCACGCGGATGGCGATCTCGTGTGCGGCGCCTTCGGCGTCGCCGATGAGTTGCCGGGCCAGGCTTGCGCAGACCTCGGTCACCGCCTCGGTCAGTTGCCGGCCATCGATGGGGATTCCGGAAGCACCCGAGGCCATCAGCACCACGGTGTCGTTGGTCGACATGCAGCCGTCGGAGTCGATCCGATCGAAGGTGACAGCGCTCGCCGCGCGCAGCGCCGAGCTGAGTGCTTGTGCGTCGGTCACCGCGTCGGTCGTGACCACCACGAGCATGGTGGCCAGCGCTGGGGCCAGCATGCCGGCCCCTTTGGCCATCCCACCAACAGACCAGCCGGCTCGCTGCACGTGCGCCTGTTTGGAGACGGTGTCGGTGGTCAGGATCGATGCTGCGGCGGCGGGTCCACCCTCGCGGCTCAGTTGCGCCGCAGCCCGGTCGACACCGGCCAGCAGCGCCGGGAGGTTCAGCCGTTCTCCGATCAGTCCTGTCGAGCACACCACCACATCGCCCGCCGAAGCGCCCAACACGCGCGCTACCTGTTCTGCGGTCGCGTGGGTGTCGGCGAACCCTGCCGGACCGGTGCACGCATTGGCGCCACCGGAGTTCAGCACGACAGCCTCGACTCGGTCGTCGGTGAGCACCTGGCGACTCCAGGTAACCGGTGCGGCCTCGACGCGGTTCCCGGTGAACACGGCAGCGGCGTGGTGATCCGGGCCGTCGTTCACGACGAGCGCTAGGTCCGGCCGCCCGCTCGCTTTGAGCCCAGCGGTGACCCCAGCGGCCCGGAACCCGGCCGGTCCGGTGACGCTCATGTGCACTCCCGATGAATGTACCAACGCCAAAATACACAACTGGTCACGGGGCGACCCCCGCCAACGGGAGCCCGGTGGTCTCCGGCAAGCCCAGCGCCAGGTTCGCGCACTGGATGGCTGCCCCAGCAGTGCCCTTGCACAGGTTGTCGATCGCGCTGACCACGACCACCCGGCCGGCCTGCTCATCGACCGCGAGTTGCAGTTGGACCAGGTTCGCGCCGAGCACCGCTCCCGTCGAGGGCCACGACCCGGGCGGCAGCAACTGTACGCAGGGTTCGTCGGCGTACGCCGTGGACCAGGCCTGCCGAAGCGTGGCCGCGTCGACGCCCGGTTTTAGCCGGGCCGTGCAAGTGGCCAGGATCCCGCGCGGCATCGGCGCCAGGGTGGGTGTGAACGACAGGGTCAACGCCCCCTCTCCTACCCCCGATGCTGCCCCGGCCGCCGCCGCGAGGTTCTGCGCGATCTCGGGGATGTGTCGGTGTGTGCCGCCGACCGAATACGGGCTCATCGAACCCATCACTTGCGCGGACAGCAGATGCGGCTTCAGCGCTTTCCCGGCACCGGACGTACCGCTGGCGGCGACCACCACGATGTCGTGGAGTTCGAGCAGGCCGGCAGCAAAGCCCGGTGCCAGGGCCAGGCTGATGCCGGTCGGGTAGCAGCCGGGCACCGCGATCCGTCGGGCACCGCGCAACCCGTCTCGTCCCTTGCCCCCACCGGCGAGGGGCAGTTCGGGCAGGCCATAGGGCCAGCTACCGGCGTACGGCGTGTCGTAGAAGGCGTTCCAAGCAGCCTCGTCGGTGAGTCGGAAGTCCGCACCACAGTCGATGATCAGAACCTCGGGGTCACGTTCGGTCAGGGCGCCGATCAGATTCGCCGAGGCGCCATGCGGTAGTGCCAGAAAGACCACGTCATGGCCGGCCAAGGCCTCAGCCGTCGTGTCGGCCAGGACCGCATCGGCCAGCGGAGCCAGCTGCGGGTGCACGTCACCTAGCCGAATACCGGCCGTGCTGGCCGCAGTGACCGCACCGACCTCGAACTGTGGATGCCCCAGCGCCAAGCGCAGCACCTCACCCCCGGCGTACCCGCTGGCACCGGCGACGGCGATCCTCGTCATGGCATGAAGATACAGCACGACGTAAAAGTATGCATAGGCCATTGATCGGTGCCCTGGATTTGCCCATGGGCGCAGCGGGGGTCTTGGTCGCCGGGGATGTATCACGTGAGCGGTATGTCGCTCCTGTCGTACGCCCAGGCCATCACCACTATTGGGGGTCCAACATGCCAGCCGAACCGTTGCCCAACGCTGCCCCGCCCAGACCTACCCGACGAGCCGCGGCCGCCGTCCTGGTCGTGCTCATGACGATCGCAGCGATCATCACGTCATCCTCGCCCGCCCAGGCCGTCCCTGTGCAGGGGCATACCCCGTGGTCGGTGCTGTTGTGCAAGTTCCGTGACCAAAGCGCCCAACAGCAGACCGCGCAGTGGTTCCGCGACTTCCTGGTCACCCGGGGGACCGGTGGCGTCGCCGACTACCTGGCAGACCAGTCCCGTGGACGGTTGGACGTGGCCGGTAGCAGGGTCCGCGGCTGGTACGTCATGAACCGCACCCTGGCCCAATCCCAGGCCGCCGGGGTCACGCGCTGGCAGCGCACCCAGGACTGCGTGGACGCCGCCAAGGCGAATGGCTACACCGTGCCGGACGGGCACCGGATCGTGGTCATCATCAATGCTCAAGTGGACTCCGGCGCCACCGGAGGGCGGGTGCTGCTCGATCCGGGGGCTTGGAACGTCGGGTTCGCCGCACACGAGATGTTGCACGGGTACGCCTTGGGCCACAGCTTCTCCGACGACGCCTCCTACCGAAACGCCTCCTGGTCGGCCCCTGGTGAGTATGACGACCCGTGGGACCAGATGAGCGCGATGAACATCTATACCTTCGCGACGGCCCGGTTCGGCGTCAGCGCCGTCGGCCTGAACGGCTACTTTCGCGACAAGCTCGGCTGGCTCGACAGCGCGCGCGTCCTGACCCTGGGTGGCGACGGCGTGGCCACCCGCACCGTCCGGCTCAGCGCCCTCGAAGACGCCGCCTCGGCCAGCCCTCAGGTCATCCGCATCCCGTTCGATCCCGCCGATCGACAGCACATGTACACCGTGGAGTTTCGCCGACGGACCGGCTGGAGCGCGGGGATCCCCGCCAACCAGGTGCTGATTCACGAGATCAAAAACGGGACGCCGTACCTGCTGCGCACCCGGGGCGGCACTCGCGCGCCGGTGCAGGCATTGTCAGCGAACGGCGTCACGGTGCGCGTTGTGGCGAGTGCCGTGGCCAGCGTCGACGTCCGGGTGTCATCCGCCATCACCACGCGCTGCGTGACCGGATACGTATGGCGTGAGGCGCGTGGTCGTGATCTGACGTGCGTGACCGGCGCGACCCGAACGCAAACGCGCACCGACAATGCGACCGCCGCTTCGCGTTGGGTTTCCGGTGCGTACGGCGCGCACACCTGCCGACCGGGCTACGTGTGGCGCGAGGCATTCGTCGGCGACGACGTCTGCGTCACCCCCGCGGTCCGCAGCCAGGCCGCCGCCGACAACCGCGCGGCTGCCTCCCGGGCCAACCCGGCCCGCACGGCGTACGGACCGAACACCTGCAAGCCGGGGTCCGTGTGGCGCGAGGCGGACCGCTCAGACGTGGTCTGCGTGCCGGGTTCAACTCGAACCCAAGCTCGTTCGGACAACGCGGCCGCCGCCACACGCTGGGTGTCCGGCCCGTACGGCGCACACTCTTGCCGATCGGGCTACGTGTGGCGCGAGGCATTCGTCGGGGACGACGTGTGTGTGACACCGGCAGTGCGCCGCCAGACGGCGTCGGACAACCGTTCGGCCGCGACCCGCACGCTGACTCAGTGAGGTGCCTCAGGAAGTGACTCACGCGACTGAGACAGTGAGCTGACACAAAGGCTGAGCTGTCCGGGCGGGGTGTCGTCGGGTTCGACGCGCCCCGCCCTTGCGTTGTGACCTAGCGCGCTTGGTTTCATATCGACCGCACAATGCTGCGGCGGATCAGGGCATACCTGGTTGAGGAGCTCGTCATTCTTGCGATTGGACTCGGGCATCGCTCAGAGAGCTTCACGAAGCGGTCGCTTTGGCCAACGACACCTACCCGGACCTCAGGGCGCCAGCGGGTCGTCTTCACCGTACGGCTCCAGGACGATCCGCCGGGCGTCGGAGTTCAGGCCACGGCTGGCGATGGTTTGCAGGAGATCGACAGTGTCCGCGCCGGCCCGGACCATCCGTCCACTCCACGCGTCGAGTTGGCCGCTGGCTAGCGCGAGGGCCAGCTCGCAGACGTCGTGGGGATCGGTCCACTCGGTGCGACCTTCATGGCTGCGCATCGAACTCGTCATGTCGGTCCGGACGACCCCCGGTGCCAGATCGAACGCGTACACGCCCTGAGCGCGCCCCACAAGATGTGTCGACCCGGTGATCCGCGCTAGGGCCGTCTTGCTGACGTTGTACGCCGAAGCCACCTCACCTGCCCGGGTGCCGGCCCACCTGCCCGGGTGCCGGCCCCGGAGTTCAGGTTCACGACTCGACCGGTTCCGGCCTGCAGCATGGCGGGCAACACGAACCGCGTCATCAGGTACGGGCCGAGGACGTTGACCTCCTGCACCCGCCACCATTGGTCGGGGTCGGAGGCGGCCAGATCCACTTCCTCATCGATCAGGCCTGCACTGTTCACCAGGACGTCGATCCGGCCATGCCGATCAAGGACACCGGACACGAACATCCGCACGGCGTCGGCGTCGGTGACGTCGACGGCGCTCACCGAGGCAGGCCCCGATGCGGTGTCCGCGCTGCCGTGTCGGGAGAGCAGTTCCAGGCGGTAGCCGGCGTGATCGAAGGCTCGGGCCAGGTGCGCACCGATCCCCCGTGACGCACCGGTGATGACAGCGACCCCGTGGGTGCCGGTCATGACTGCTCCACCCCACGCTGCACGGCCTGGAACCGTCGTACCGCCATCGCGACGGCCGCCGCGCGCACGGGGCTGACCTCGGCCGAAGTCAGGGTCCGATCATCGGCACGGAAGACCATTCGGAACGCGACCGACTTGCGTCCCGCGGCGACCTGGTCACCGTGGTAGACGTCGAACAACGTCAGCGATTCCAGTAATGGCCCGGCTCCTTCGCGCAGTGCGGCGGCCAGCTCGGCAAGTGGGATCGTTTCGGCCACCTCGAGCGCGACATCGCTGCTCGCGGGCGGGTACGTCGAAAGCGGGTGCGCTGCTACCGGCGCCCCGGCGGCTGCGATGAGCGCGTCGAGGTCGAGTTCGACGGCACACGTGCGGGCCGGCAGGGACAATGCCGACACGACCTTGGGGTGCAGTTCTCCGGCGTGACCGACAACGATCCCGCCGCGATCGTGCGGCAACACCAGCGCAGCGCACCGGCCAGGGTGCCACGGGGCATACGAAGCGGCGGTCGTGGTCAACGCCAGACCCAAGGTCGCTCCGATGGACCGCGCCAGCGCGATCGCCTCGTGGGCGCCGTACGGCCTCGCACCGCCCCACGGACCCGCGGGTGTCGCGTCGCCAGCCAAAGCCAACGCGACATGTCGCGGCTGATCTGGGATGCCGACCTGCAGCTCGTCAAGTGCCGACTCCTGCGGCCTGCGATCCACCGTCAGCATGGGCGCGACCGGGGCCGGCCCTTTCGGCAAGTAGACCAAGCCAACCTCATACACACCGCAGTCCTTCATCCCACGGTTCACATTCAGCCGCAGCGTCTCCAGCAGCGTCGACAACACACTGGTGTGCAGCAGCGGTCGTTCATCGGATAGCGGGTTCGCGAGCCGGACCGCTGTGCGGCGCACATCATCGCGTTCGTACCCGAGCTGGTCGAACACCTTGGTTGTCACGAACGGGTAGGACAAGACCTCGATCAGTCCCGCGTCGGCGAGCATCGCGGCGACGCGCGCAGTCGACCGCTGCCTGGGTGTCAGACCGCGCCCCCCGGGAGCGGTCGGCAGCACCGACGGGATCAGGTGGTACCCCCTCAGCCGGGCGACCTCTTCGATGAGGTCAGGCCCGTTGCGCAGATCGGGTCGCCAAGACGGCGGTCGCACCACCACCGTGCCGGTGCCCGCTTCATCGTCGACGGCACACCCAAGGTCGCTCAGGTACCTCACCACGGCATCGTGATCGAGCCCGGGTGGGAGGAGACCCTTTGTCGAATCGGGAGGCTGGATGAACTCCCAGGCGGCCGCCGTACGGAATGAGATCTTGAGGCCAGGTGGGGTTTGGTGGTTGTGCGGGCGTTGGTCAGTGACGCCCGGGTCGGTCGTGCCGCCGCCGTGTTTGACGAGCAACTGGACGGCGAGTTCAGCGACGGCATCGGTCATGGCCGGATCCACGCCGCGTTCGAAGCGCTTGCTGGCCTCGCTGATCAGGCGGTGCCGCCGCGATGACCGAGCGATGCTGATCGGGTCGAAGTGAGCCGCCTCGATCAGGACGTTCGTCGTTGAGTGGTCCACCTCGCAGTTGGCGCCGCCCATCACTCCGGCGATGACCAGTGGGGTATGCCCGCCGTCGGTGATCAGCAGATCCTGCGGGTCGAGCACTCGCTCGACATCGTCGAGCGTCGTCAACCGCTCCCCGGCCCGGGCCCGGCGTACCTCGATCGAACCGGACAGCTTGTCCAGATCGAACGCGTGCAGCGGCTGGCCGGTGAGCAGCATCAGGTAGTTCGTAATGTCCACGGACAGCGAAATCGGCCGCATGCCCGACTGGGTGAGCCGGCGCGCCATCCACGACGGGGTCGCGGCATGCACGTCGACCCCACGGATCACCCGGGCGACGTACCGGTCGCAACCGACGACGCCGTCGATCGGGCGTTCGTCGACCAGACGCACCGGGTAGCCATCGGTCGTGGCGGCAGGAACCTTGATCGCCACCGGATCGCGCAACACGCCGGGCTGATCGGTGGCCAGGGCGTACTCGCGAGCGATGCCGCGCATGCTCAAGCAGTAGCCGCGGTCGGGGGTGACGTTGACCTCGACGACCTGCTCATCCAGACCGAGCAACGCGATCGCGTCCTGGCCCGGAGTGAGTCCGGCCACCAACTCGGGTTGGTCGGCGAACCGTTCGGTGAGCACGATGATGCCGTCGTGTTCATCGGACAGACCCAGTTCGGCTTCGGAGACGATCATCCCGTTGCTCGGGTGCCCGTAGGTCTTGCGGGAGGAGATCGAGAACCCGCCAGGCAGCACCGCGCCCGGCAGCACCACGACGACCCAATCACCGGCCTGGAAGTTGTGGGCTCCGCAGACGATCTCCTGCGGGATCCCCTCGCTGGCCCGCTGACCGTGCTCACCCACGTCGACGTGGCAGAAGTGAATGGTCTTGCCGTTCTTCTGTGGCTCGTCGGTCGTGTCGATGACGCGGCCGACCACGAGCGGGCCGGTGATGTCCTGGCCGTGCAGGCCCTCCTCCTCCAAGCCCACCTTGACCAGGTCGGCGGCAATCTGGGTGCCGTCGGTGCCTGGCGGCACGTCGACGAGCTCGGCCAACCACGTGGTCGGTACCCGCATGACTACAGCCCCATCCCGAACTGTGCGGAGAACCGCACGTCTCCCTCGACGATGTCGTGCATGTCGGCGACGCCGTGGCGCAGCATGATGGCCCGCTCCAACCCCATCCCGAACGCGAACCCGCTGTATTCCTGCGGGTCGACTCCAGCGGCCCGCAGCACAGCCTGGTTGACCATTCCGCAGCCTCCCCATTCGATCCAGCGGGTGCCGCCGCAGGTCCGGCAGGTGGCCAGGGCCGGCTGCTCGCCGTGGCAGGCGAAGCAGAGGAAGTCCATCTCGGCGCTGGGCTCGGTGAACGGGAAATACGACGGTCTCAGCCGGGTGACGGTCCCCTCACCGAACAGCGCTGCGGCCAGGTGGTCCAAGGTGCCCTTGAGATGCGCCATGGTCAGATCCTTGTCCACGGCCAAGCCTTCGACCTGGTGGAACACCGGAGTGTGGGTCGCATCGAGCTCGTCGGTTCGGAACACCCGGCCGGGCACGGCGACGTAGAGCGGCAGGTCGCGGCGAAGGTCGGAGTCGTCGCGGTGCAGCAAGCTGCGGACCTGCACCGGTGAGGTGTGGGTGCGCAGCACCAGCCCGGAGTCCGGCGGGTCGATAAAGAACGTGTCCTGCATCTGGCGGGCCGGGTGATCGGGGCCCATGTTGAGTGCGTCGAAGTTGTACCACTGCGCTTCGACCTCGGGTCCTTCGGCGATCTCCCAGCCCATGCCGACGAAGATTTCCTGCACCCGTTCGATCATCAGGCTCAACGGATGACGGGCGCCAAGCGTGCGGTACGGCGTGGGGAGCGTGACGTCGATGGCCTCCTCGAGCAGGATGCGCTCGTCACGCTGCGCCTCCAACTCGCTCTGACGACGAGCCAGGGCCTTCCCGACCCGGCCTCGAGCGGCGCCAACCCGCTTGCCGACCTCGGCTTTCGCGGACGGTGGCAGGGCGCCGATCTCCCGGTTGGCCAACGCCAACGGAGATTTCTCGTTCTGGTGCGCGAGGCGAGCGGCCTTGAGCTGGGCCAAGTCAGAGGCCGTAGCGAAGGCGTCAAGGGCCGCCACGACCGCGGCCTCGATCGCTTCGGGTTCGAGAGCGCTGACCTGCACAGGGTCGTACTGCATGTTGGGTCCGGACACGCTCACTGATGGTAGTTGCCCCCCGAGCCGAGTCGCGCACCCATTTCGGCTGGTGGGTCAGCCGCGATCAACCGTGGTGGAATCGGATACTATGACGATCGTCCAAGACGATCTCGGGCGCCGAAGTCGGCTGCCGAGTGGGCAGCGAGTCGTCCGGCTGAAAACTGGCTGGTTTCGCTGCACCCACCTTCGGTCTACCCACTATCGGCGCTCTTCATCGCAGGTTACTGACGTGGAGCGTGCGCATGACACGACGAAAGCGACTGCTCACCGGAGCGGCCGTCGCAGTACTGGCGCTGGGCGCCCTTGGTGTGGGCGGGGTATACCTGACCATCAAGCAGCAGTCAGTCGCATATGTGCCGTCGTCGCAATCCGTGACCCCGGGCGCCGACGACCTCCAGGCCTTCAGCGCCAAGCGCATCTATTTCGGACACCAGTCGGTGGGCAACAACATTCTTGACGGCCTGGAGTCTTTGTCCCGGTCCTCTGCGGGATCTGTCCCCACGATCCGCAAGGTGACCTCCCCGACAGAGGTCACTGACGTTTCCAGCGGGTACCTGGTGCACTCGCTCGTCGGTGAGAACGGCCGTCCGGACACCAAAATGGCCGCCTTTGACACCATGATGCGGTCGGGCATGGCCCAAAAAGTCGATGTCGCGCTGATGAAGCTCTGCTACGTCGACTTTGGCCGTCGGACCGACCCCCGGGCAGTTTTCGAGAACTACCGAGGGACGATGTCGGCGCTCGAACGGGACTTCCCGCAGGTGACCTTCATCTACACCACGACGCCGTTGACCGTGTCTGACGCGTACAACAACAGCGTGCGCACGCAGTTCAATTCGCTGATCAGGACCGAGCTCAAGGACAAGCCGATCCTAGATATCGCCGAGGTTGAGTCGCGGGCGCCCGACGGTTCGCGCGCAACCGGCGAGACGCTCGGATTCCCCTACGAGGCACTCCAGCCCGAGTACGCCTCGGACGGCGCACACCTCAATGCCGAAGGCTCGCAACGAGTGGCGCAGAGCCTGGTCGCGACGGTGAACCGGGTTTCCCGCTGAACCGGCTGCGAGCCGTTTTCGAGCGCCGAAAGGCATGCGCTAGACGCTGATAGGGCCTGGAAATGTGACGCGAAATCGGGCGCCACCGCTGTGCGCGTGAGCGATGCTGACCGTTCCACCGTGCGCCGCGACGAGACCCTTGACCAAGTACAGGCCGAGCCCGGTGCTGCTCGGCCGCGGACCGTGCCAGAACTTGGTGAACACGTCGTCGTAGTGCTCTGGGTCGATGCCCGGACCCTCATCGGACACGCTGAGCCCCACCATGCCCGGCTCGTCGACATCCGTAGCCAGGGCGACTCTCCCCTCGCCATGAATCAGCGCGTTCTCGATCAGATTGCTCAGGATCTGGACGACGCGGTCTGGGTCCGCGCGGACCAGCCGTGGACCACCCTCCGCGGATTCCGCCCACTCAAAGCGGTCAGGCTCAATGCCGGTGCCGATCAGCCGCTGCAACTGACCCTCGATAAGGGCCCGAAGGTCGAGTTCGGTGACGTTCAGGTATAGATGGGGGGTGCCCAAGCGGGAGACGTCGAGCAGTTCATGCACCAGCCTGCCCAACCGTTGCGCGTCAGTCTCGACGGTTGCGACCATGGCGCGACGTTGTTCGTCGGTGAACCGGTCCCACTGCCTCAAAAGCGTGGCTGAGAACCCCCGGACGCTGGACAGCGGTGCGCGAAGTTCGTGTGCGGCCACCGCGATGAGGTCGGCGCTCGCGGTCTCGGCGGGCAACAGCCCCTGCGCTTTGCGCAGGGTGATCGCCACGCGGACGACCGGAGCGTGAGGTGCCGACCGTATGTACCGCATCGATACCAGCACCGGACCACGCCCGGCCAGCGTGAGCGGTTGATCCTGGTGGTTCGTCTGGGCACGCCGCCCCGCCCAGGGAAGTACGACGTTCCACCAGGACCCGCCGTCGTCGTCGAAGAGCTGAAGCACGTCAGCGATCGGACGGCCAAGCAACTGGTCTCGCCCGCATTGCAGCAACTGCTCGGCGCCCTGATTGACAAGCCGAACCGCGCCATCCGCGTCGGCCACCACCAAAGCCTCTGGCAGGTCATCGACGACCTCCGCCAACCATTCACCTGACTCGGCAACGTCGCTCGCAGCGGCACCAACCGGCTTGGTGTCAGCGCGGACCCCGCGCATCATGAGGATGCCCCCGGCCTGCTCTCGCGTTGTGCCCCGCGCTGTGCCGTGGCGGAAGCGTAGAGACACACGGTGGCGGCCATCGCCAAATTCAACGACTCAGCCTTGCCGTAGATCGGCACCCGGACGGCCTCATCACACTGATCCCGCAAGGCCTGAGGTAGGCCCCAGGCTTCATTGCCGAGCAGCCAGGCGTGTGGCGCCACCAAGTCCACCTCCTCCACGCTGCGCTGGGCCGTCCCGTCGGCCGCGAGCACCCGAAGGCCCCGCCGGCGTAACCGGTCCATTACCTCTTCGATCGGCACAGCTGAGCCGATCGGTAGGTGAAACAGCGATCCGGCAGTCGAGCGAACGCATTTGGGATTCAACGGGTCGACGCTGTCCGCAGTAAATACCACCCCGTCGGCACCAGCCGCGTCGGCGCTACGGATGACGGTGCCCGCGTTGCCGGGGTCACGGACTGCGGCAAGTATCGTCAGCAGTCTGGGCTTGCCCTCTCGCGCAGCCAGTACCCTGTCCAGTTCAGTGCTCGGCACCCGGCAGACGGCAAGAATTCCTTGTGGCCTCTGGGTGTCACACATCGCCGCCATCACGGCCGGCGCCACGGGTGTGACCGCTACGTCTGCGCTCTGAGCCCGTCCCAGGATCCCCGCGATCGGACCGTCACCTTCTGCAGCACCGTGGTCGACGTAGACCTCGGCGACCAGCTCTGGACGGTGGACCAGCGCTTCCCGCACCACCTGCGGTCCCTCAGCGAGGAACAGACCCCGCCGGGAACGCACGGGGCGCCGAGCCAGTGCGGCCACCGACCGGACCCGTTCCGCCTTGGCATTGGTCAGCACCGGTGGAGCGCGACCTTGCCGTCGCTGGTGATCCGTCGGCGGGACGTGGCTCAGGCAGCCCCCGCGGTCTGAGCCGGTACGTGCTCACGAGCGATGGCGACCAACGCTACGAATGCGGCGTGGTCGTTGACCGCGAGCTCGGCGAGCATGCGGCGGTCGACCTCGATCTCGGCGGCCTTGAGGCCCTGAATGAACCGGTTGTAGGTCATTCCCTCGGCGCGGGCCGCGGCGTTGATTCGCTGGATCCACAGCCGACGGAAGTCGCCCTTGCGGGCTCGGCGATCGCGGTAGGCGTAGCCGAGTGAATGAGTGACCTGCTCCTTCGCCTTGCGGTACAGCCTTGATCGTTGACCTCGGTAGCCGCTTGCCCGCTCGAGGACGACGCGACGCTTCTTTTGGGCACTGACGGCCCTCTTCACGCGTGCCACGTGAGTACTCCTTGTCGATCAGCGCCCACCGGTGCGCGCCTGGCGCGACTGCTGTGGGCGGGGTGGTTCGCTTCGGGCGTTACTTGCCGAGCAGCCGCTTGACCCTCTTGGTGTCGGCCTTGGAGACCTCGACGTCGTTCGCGATCGAGCGCATGAACTTACTCGACTTGTGTTCCAGCAGGTGTCGACCACCAGCCTGTTCGCGCATGATCTTGCCGGTACCGGTCAGCCGGAAGCGCTTCTTGGCGCCGCTATGACTCTTGTTCTTCGGCATGAGCCGATCTCCTTGTCCTGGCCGAGCGGCACGAAACCGCTGGGTCGTTGGGTGGAACTGGTCTGCAACGCCGGAGCCCCGGTCGTCGTCAGGCGCCGTGGCGCGCGGTCAGCTCGACGAGCGAGGTGGCGGACCAGGCAGCGGAGCCTTAGGCCCTGGTGGCCGCGGAGCGGGAACCGTCGCCGCGGTCTTGGGTCCAGGCCTTGGCACCGGCGGCGCTGGCTTGGCCGGCTTGATCGAGCTCTCACCCGGCTTGGCCGGGACTGCAGGCTTCGCAACGGGCTGCGGATGCTCGACAGGAGCCGGGTTTGCCTCGGTCCGAATGGGAGTCGGTCGGGGTGCGTCGGTAGCCGGATCGGGTGAGGATGCTGCTGGAGCCGCAGCCGCAGCCGCAGCCGGAGCCGGAGCTACGGCATCGGCAGTCGCGGGTATTGGTTGAGCGGATATTGGCTGAGCAGGTACGACCGCTGGTGGCGGCGCGGACTGCTCGGCCGCCGGTGGCTCTGCGGCATCCGGCGCCTCAGCAGCGATAGGCGCTGGCATCACTGTGTCGACGGATTGGCTTGTGGGAGCAGGCTCGGCCTGCACCACGTCGACGGCCTCCGTCGTGGGTGCCAGTTCAGTCTCCACGGCGTCGAGCTGCTCAGCAATTTCGACCCGCTCAGCAATTTCGATCTGCTCAGCAATTTCGATGAGCTCAGCATCGGGGTGAGCGTCACCGCGGCTGTCTTGACGCGCATCGCTGACGCGGCGCCGCTGTTCGGCCTTGGCGTCAGCCTTTTTGCGGGTCGGACCGAGGACCATGATCATGTTCCGACCGTCCTGCTTTGGAGCGCTCTCAACGAAGCCGAGTTCGACGATGTCCTGCGCCAGCCGCTGCAGCAATCGGAAGCCCAATTCTGGCCGGGACTGTTCGCGACCGCGGAACATGATCGTCACTTTGACTTTGTCGCCAGCGGTCAGGAACCGCTCGACGTGGCCCTTCTTGGTGCCGTAGTCGTGGGGGTCGATCTTGGGCCGGAGCTTGATCTCCTTGATGACCGTGTTGACCTGGTTCTTGCGTGCTTCACGGGCTTTCAGAGCCGTCTCATACTTGAACTTGCCGAAGTCCATGAGCTTGGCCACCGGCGGCTTGGCCATCGGAGCCACCTCGACGAGGTCGAGGTCCGCCTCCGCGGCGAGCCGCAGCGCGTCCTCGACGCGCACGATACCGACCTGCTCACCGTTGGGGCCGACCAACCGCACCTCGGGGACGCGGATCCGATCGTTGATGCGAGGTTCGCTGATAGTTGTGCTCCTTCGTACGTCGTGACGCCGGGCGGGACCGGGCCGCCACCACCGGCGTCACCGGTTTCGGCCCGCATGAGAAAAGCTCCTCGTGCTCGTGCACGAGAAGCCTGCCCACCACGAATCGCCGCGCCCAGGCACGAATCAACGTGCCCTTCGACGCCGCCGAATCCCCGCCAAGCAGGCGAGGCTCGGGCGACCCGGACCCGGCGACCAATGGTCGACGCGGGTGGAAGCGTGCGGTCAAGCATGGTGTGCGGCTTCTCTTGTGATCGGACCCGTCGCCTGACGCGGCGGCCAGCACAGACGAATCCGATTGGTCACCGAGAATTCTACCAGCGCGGGCACCGGGACGCCCACTTCCCGGATGCAGAACCCCGCAGTCATGATGGACCATGCAGCGTTCTCCTACCGATCTTGCGCGACCCATGAGGCGAACTGAGGTTAGCCATTGACCATTCGAAGCACTGTACAGACATCATTCATCGTCGAGGACTTCACCCCGGTGCCGCTGCCAGCGGGGGCACCAGCCATCGAAGTGGGACTCCCCGCAGGCATGTCCACCATGGTCAAGACGTATGCCGGCCCAGTCCACGGTCGCAGCCTGACACTGTTCACAGCCGCGTTCGATCAGACCAACGGTGCCGGTACCTACGTCGCCATGGAGTTGTTCGAGGGCAAGGTCGAGGGCCGTTCCGGTACGTTCGCGTTCCTGCATAGCGCGAGTACGCAGGGGCCCGGGGACCGCTCCGAGGAGTTTGGCCGGATCGTGCCGAACAGTGGAACCGGAGAGCTTGCGAGCATCAAAGGCACGGTTCGACTGGTGGTCGACGGCCGGTCGGAACGAATGATCTTTGACTACTCCCTGTAGAGCTCTGCCGTAAGAGCTCTGCCGTTAGAACTCTTCCGGGTACACCGCCTGCGGGGCATGGGTGACTTGCCAGACCCCGCCGGAACTCACCCGGCTCGAGCCGTGGCCTTCTCCGCTGCGGGTTGCGCCGATATTCCGGATCGGTGACTGTGTAAGCGCTTCGTCACCGCGGCGCCGACGGCAGCGACGGCCATGCCAGCGATCCCCACCACAGCGAAACCTGAGCCAGCACCGCCAGCATCAATGGCAAGACCGGTCAACGGTGCCCCCAGAGCTGAGCCACCGGTGAGAAATGCTCCATGCCATCCGATTGCCTCGCCGCGCGTCGACTCCGGCACGATCCCGGTCAGCTGGTCGACAGTGGCGATGATCGTCGGAGCGCACAACAGGCCAGCTAGAACGGCGAGTACGGCGATCACTGGAACAGTGTTTGCCCAGGCCAGTGGCAGGGTCACCGCTCCCAGCCCGAAGAGCAAGACGGTCGCCGGGAGCGGCCTGTCCATCCCGCCGTACACCAGTCCGCCGACGGCCGAACCAAGCCCCCACAGCGACAGGATTGGCCCCAAGTAGGACATCTGCCCGAGCTCCCGCAGGCCCGCGACCAGCGCGATATCGGTACCGGTGAGCACCACGGTTGATGTCCCCGCCAACAGGCAGACCGACCAGAACGAAGCTCCCGGCCAGCTCCGTCGACCGGCAGGCCTCGAGGCAGAGCCGGCTTCGCTGACTCGTTTGAGTCGGGGGTCGGCAAGCCAGATCGCCGCCCCGGCCAGGACGCCGCCCATCTGCACCGCAAACAGCGACCAGCTCGTGGGAAACGTCGTTGCCGCCCACACCGCGACGAGCGGCCCAATCATGAACGACACCTCGACCGCAACCGAGTCCAGCGATAGCGCGGTCCGACGGTCCTGCTCGCTCGCTGCGACCATGACGGCCTGCCGGATGATCGAGAACACCGGGACGCTGAACAGCCCGGCCACACTCGCCAACACCAGTAACTCGACGTACCCAACGAACGGGGCCACACTCCAGCAGAGGGTCAGCACGGCTAACGACGGCAGCACCGTACGGCGCAGACCCTTGCGGTCCAGCAGTCTGCCACGCCATGGTCCGGACAGCGCGAAGCCCAAGGTGTAGGCCATGGTGACCAGACCCGCCTGGGAGTACCCGAGTCCAAGACCGCCGACCACATGGAGGGTTAGCAACACGCCGCCGGCGAAGACTGGGATCCGGACGGCGATGCCCAGCAGGACCGCTCTGCGCACGTCGCGAACAGACAGCACGCGGCGGTACGGCCTCAGGTTCACGGGTCCAGGTTCGCATGGTGCACCGACAACTCCACCAGCCAGGTCTGCTGCTCGCACTGACCCGAAGCAGAGGAGGCGTCACCGGCTACGATGCCGCTCAGGCGCCGGTGTCAGCCTTGCGCCACCCGCAGCCGGCAAGGACCGGACTGGACCGGACAAAGGAGTGGACCGACCAGATGCACGCATCACGAGGCGCACAGACCGTCCAGGCCTTGATCAATAAAGGGGTGTCCATTCCGAATCCTTGCGCGATCGACATCGCCGAAGAAGTGGACCCCGACAGGATCAGCGGCAACGGTGTGGTGCTGCACCAAGGCACCCGAATCAGCGGCGCGAAGACCGTGATCAGCGCCGGCAGTGTGCTCGGCGCCGAAGGTCCGGTCACCATCGCAGACTGTCGGCTCGGTCCCAACGTCGAACTCAAAGGTGGGTACGCGGCCAAGGCAGTCTTCCTGGAAAAGTCGTCCATGGGCTTGGGCCACCACGTACGCGAGGGCTGCTTGTTGGAGGAGGAAGCCGGCGGTGCCCACTGCGTCGGCCTCAAGCAGACGATTCTCTTTCCGTTCGTGACCCTGGGCAGTCTGATCAACTTCTGCGATGTACTCATGGCCGGTGGCCGCAGCCGCAAGGATCACTCGGAGGTCGGGTCCAGCTACATCCACTTCAACTTCACGCCCAGCGGTGACAAGACGACACCGTCGTTGTTCGGTGACGTACCGCGGGGCGTCATGCTCAACCAGCCGCCGATCTTCCTCGGCGGCCAGGGCGGCACGGTCGGCCCGGTCCAGGTGGCCTACGGGACCGTAGTCGGTGCCGGATCCATCTTGCGCAGCGACGTCCCCAAAGCGGGTCAATTGATCGTCGTCGGCCCGCCGGCGACCATGCAGACGCCGTTCGTCGCCGACGACTACCGCGGCCTGAACCGGCTGGTCGGTAAGAACCTGCTGTACGTCGCCCACCTGATGGCGTTACACCGTTGGTATGAGCAGGTGCGCCGACCATTTTTCGCCCGGCAGGAATTCGGTGAGCTGCTCTATCAGGGCGCCCAGGAGATGCTGGCCTCGGCGAAACAGGAACGGCTCAACCGGCTAAAGGCCTTGGTCGGCAGGGTGCGGCCGGATGACGCGGAGCGGGTCACGCTCAAGGAGTCGATCGATGCGCTGTGCGCCGTCTTCGATGGGGTCCAAACGCCCCCGGACGGTGCGCTGGTGGCGACCATGCAGCAGGCCGCGGATGAGGGCGTCGGGTACGTCGAGGCGGTACAGCGGCTTCCCGGCGACGCTGCCGGAGCGGGAACGGCATGGTTGCACGCCATCGTGGAGGAGCTGTTCGGCAAAGCCGCTGCCCTCGTCCCCGCACTGCACCGACTCCCCCGCCTCTGAGCCAGGTGGGGTCTGCCCGAGCCGGAACGCACTGCGACTGGACGCCTGGTGAACGCGACGTCGTCTTGACGCCCTAGCTCCACCCTGACGAGTGAGGGCGAAGGACGAAGCGCACCCCGTCCAGGCGGCAACGTACCGAGGGATCGTCGGCGAGCCGCTCACCCAACTCCGCTGCGGCGGCCTGGACCTGCTCGCGGGTCAGGTCAACTGCAAGGCGCACCTCCAGGACCAGGGTGCCCGGCTCATCGGCCGCGCCGGGCTGGGCGACACACACCGCCACGACCCCGTTGATACCGGTACCGGCCGATTCGACGGCCGTCAGAACGAGTTCGTCGCGGTACGCCGGCCACCACCGTCGCTGTTCGGCCAGCGCCCAGACCATGGATGAACGCAGCACATGGGCGTGCGGCTCTGCAAAGTCGACGATCAGAACATCGCACCCCTGCTCCAGCGCCATCCGTGCGGTCTCGGCGCAAGTCATCGGCAACGGCCGGGCGGCATCGTCCCAGCCGGCGAGCGCGTCGAGGCCAGTGAAGACGAGCATGCCCTGGCGGCCGTCCGGTGCGACCAACCGAACCGCGGCCATGGCGCCCGCGTCAGGCTCGGGCTCGTGTTGGTGGGGCTCGTGCTGAGGGTCATCAGCATGGCTCTCGTGATCATGCCCCTCGCGAGCCCAAGCCTGAGCTACCGCTGGTGGCGCGGCGACCACGGGGAGCAAGAACCGGGAGCCCGACAGCAGTTGGAGCAGCGCCATCTCGGCGTCGTCAGCCGGTACGTCGTGGGGCAGGGTCCGCAGCGCCTCGCGGATCGCCGGATCCGCCTGGCCGGTGTCGACACCGGCCTCGCTCACTGGGCGCCCGCCACGTCAAGCGCTTGTCCCAGGGTGAAGTTTCCTTGATAGAGCGCCGAGCCGATGATGGCGCCTTCGACCCCCAGCGGTACCAACTCCCGTAGCGCCGCCACATCCTCCAGGGTGGACACCCCGCCGGAGGCGATCACCGGGCGGTCGGTACGTGCGCAGACCTCCTGCAGCAACTCCAGGTTCGGACCCTTGAGCATGCCGTCCTTTGCCACGTCCGTCACGACGTACCGACTGCATCCTTGCGCGTCGAGCCGGGCCAGGGTCTCCCAGAGTTGTCCACCCTCCCTGGTCCAACCCCGAGCCGCCAGCGTGGTGCCCCGCACGTCCAGGCCGATGGCAACGCGGTCGCCGTACGCAGCAATGGCCTCAGCCGTCCACTGTGGGTCCTCCAGGGCGGCGGTGCTGAGGTTGACTCGGCGGCATCCGGTGTCCAATGCCTGGATCAGGCTGTCCTCGTCCCGGATGCCACCGGACAGCTCCACCTTCAGATCGAGCCGCTGCACGATGTCGTGGATGACCTCGTAGTTGGACCCACGCCCGAACGCCGCGTCGAGGTCGACCAGGTGCAGCCATTGCGCCCCTGCATCCTGCCAACTCTTCGCGGCGGACCAGGGATCGCCGTAGTGCCAACCACTGTCGGCGATCCCCTGCTGGAGCTGCACAGCCTCACCTTCAACGATGTCGACAGCGGGCAGCAGAGCCAGCGACGGGATGCGAGAGTCGGACATGAGATTCCTCTCAGGATCGGCATTGCGACAACCAGTTACCAAGCAGGTGAGCACCGGCGTCGCCGGACTTCTCGGGGTGGAACTGGGTGGCCCACAGCGGGCCGTTCTCGACGGCCGAAACGAACGGGACGCCGTGCTCGCTCCAGGTGACCAGCGGGGCCACCGGCTCAAAAGGCCCGTGCGGCGCCAACGGCCAGCGCTGCGCGGCGTAACTGTGCACGAAGTAGAACCGTTCGTCGGACACGCCGGCGAACAGCGCCGAACCAACCGGCGGCGCGACCGTGTTCCACCCCATGTGCGGGACCACCGGGGCGGCTAAGCGATCCACAGTCCCGGGCCATTGACCCAGCCCGTCACGGTGCTCACCCGGCCGGGCAGAGGCCTCGGTCGAATGCTCGAACATCACTTGCATCCCCACGCACACCCCCAGGACCGGACGCCCACCGGCCAGCCGGACGTCGATCAATCGCGGCCCACCCACCGCGGCCAGTGACCGCATGCATGCATGAAAGTTGCCCACCCCCGGTACCAGCAAACCATCCGCGTTCAGCGCGGTCTCCGGGTCTGCGGTCAAATCGACCTCAGCTCCTAACCGCTGCAGCATCCGCACTGCCGACCGGACGTTGCCACAGCCGTAATCCAGCACGACCACCGACGGCGCGCTCACGGCGCACCGTGCTGTTCGCGATCCCGGGCCAGTTCCTCGATCAGTCGATCGAACGCTCGGGCATGGCGTGGATGAGGATGAATCGTGCGGGCGCCGGGCAGTGCGGCGGCATCCCCCGCGCCGGTCAGGATGTCGTGACCGGGCAATCCGAGCAGTCGAAACGTCGCCTCCAGCACATCGGCAGGCTGCAGGGACCCGTCGTGCCAAACCTCCTGCAGCGCCGCTTCGGCCCCGGCCCGCAACGTCCCCGAGACCGAACCGGCAACCGTGACCATGTCGATCGTGTCGGCCGGTGGCAAATCCGGTGTGCTCACGAGCCCATCGTGGGGGGTCCAGATCGCCCAGCGATGCACTGACCGCCAACATCCCGTTTGCACGGTCACCACCGCCTGACGGCCAACCTGAAACAGTCCGATCGCCGGCCGCATTGGCATCATCACGGGTCGCCCGGCCAGGGTCCGGATCGCGTCGTCGTACGGCGCACGGGCCATCGGCGGACCGGCAGGGGCTACGAGGGTCCAGCCCTCCAGCGAGGCGATACGCAGCGGCGCCAATCCCCTTCTGGCCCAGAGCAACGCCCACTGCGGGCGGCTCGCCGACAGCAGCAGGCCGCGCGCTAAGGCCGTGCCACGCGGGCCCGGCTGACCAGCCCGCTCACCATCGTGACCAGGCCGCTCGGGACGCATCGCAGCGGTTCGCATCGCGGCGGCCTGGCCGCGCCTAGAGGCTGCCCTTGGCACTGGGGACTCCGGTGACCCGCGGGTCACGCTCAACCGCGGCCCGCAACGCGCGCGCCAACGCTTTGTACTGCGCTTCCACTACATGGTGAGGGTCCCGGCCAGCTAGTACCCTGACGTGCAACGCGATCCTGGCATGGTGGGCGAACGTCTCGAGCACGTGACGGGTCAGCGACCCAAGATAGTTCCCACCAATGACCACGTGCTCCTGACCGGCCGGCTCACCGCTGTGCACGACGTACGGACGGCCGCTGACATCGACGACGGCCTGGACCAGCGCCTCGTCCAGCGGGATGGTGGCCTCGCCGAACCGGCGGATACCCCGCTTATCCCCCAACGCTTCGCCGAACGCGTCGCCGAGCACGATCGCGACATCTTCGACGGTGTGGTGGGCGTCGATGTCGACGTCGCCGGTGGCCCGGACCATCAGGTCGATCAACGAATGCTTCGCCAGCGATTCAAGCATGTGGTCATAGAAGCGGACGCCGGTAGACACCGAAGCCGTGCCGGTCCCGTCCAGGTCGAGAGCCAACTCAACGCTGCTCTCACTGGTCGACCGGGTCAGGCTGACCCTGCGCGGGGCATCCACGCTCTGCGGCTCCTCACGAACCTCGTGCACATCGCCAGTCATCGCGTCTCCTGCTCCTGCAGTGGGCGGTACGCCGGCCCGAGCTCGGCCAACGCCTGAAGGAACGCGGTGCTCTCAGTCGGCGTCCCAGCGGTCACCCGCAGATACCCCGGCAACCCCACGTCGCGGACCAGCACGCCACGATCGAGCAGCGCCCGCCAGGTGGCCGGCGCGTCGGCGAGGCCGCCGAACAGCACGAAATTCGCGTCGCTGGGCACCGGGGATAGGCCCAATTCGGTCAGTGCAACGACGATCCGGTCTCGCTGCGTCTTGATCGCCTCGACCTCTGCCAGCAGCACCTGTGCGTGTGCCAGCGCCGCTCGGGCCACCACCTGGGTCTGGCTCGACAGGTGATAGGGCAGCCGGACCAGTCGGAGCAGGTCGATCAGTGCCGGGTCAGCCGCCAGGTATCCCAGCCGGCCTCCTGCCAGCGCAAACGCCTTGCTCATCGTCCGGGTGACCACCAGTCGGGGACGCCCGGCGAGCAGGGTCAGTGCGCTGGCGGTGGTGCCGGCACGTCTGAACTCGGCGTAGGCCTCGTCAACCACGACGACCGCCGTGCCGGCCGCGTCGTAGACCGCCTCGACCAAATCAAGCGGCAGAGCGGTCCCGGTCGGGTTGTTCGGGGAGCACAGGAACACCAGGTGCGGGTCGATGGCTCGAATCTGAGCGATCGTCGACTCCGGCGGCAGGTCAAACCTCTGGCCTCGGCGGCCATCGATCCAGGTCGTGCCGGCAGTACCGGCGATGATCGGGTGCATGGAGTAGGCGGGGGTGAACCCGAGCGCGGTCCGTCCCGGTCCACCGAATGCCTGGACCAGATGCTGCAGGACCTCGTTGGAGCCGTTCCCGGCCCAGATCTGACCGGCGTCGAGGGTGAGGTCCTCGGTCCGCGTCAGATACGCCGCCAAGTCCTCGCGTAGCGCCAGGAACTCCCGGTCGGGGTACCGGTTGAGACCGGGCGCGGCCTTCGCGAGTGCCTGGACCATCGCATCGATGACAACCCGCGGCACCGGGTAGGAGTTCTCGTTGGTGTTCAGCTGCACCGGGACGTCCAGCTGCGGCGCGCCGTACGCCGTCCAGCCGCGCAGGTTGTCACGCAACAACGGGGCGAGCTGGTCGGCAGCCGTCGCTGACGTCGATGCTCTGGTCATGCCGACACGCCCACCCGGACCGTGATCGCGTCGGCGTGAGCCGGCAGGTTTTCGGCGTGGGCCAGCGTCACGACCCGGTCGGCGACGTCGGCCAGCGCGGCCGCGGTGTATTCGATGACCTGCACGCTGCGTAGGAACGAGTACACCGACAGGCCGCTGGCGTGTGCGCTGGTGCCGCCGGTGGGCAAGACGTGGTTCGACCCGGCGCTGTAGTCGCCCAGGCTGACCGGAGTATTGGGACCGACGAAGATCGCGCCGGCGTTCACCACCTGCCGAGCCAGCGTCGGCGCATCGGCCACATGGAGCTCCAGGTGCTCGGCGCCGTACGCGTTGACCGTGGCCAGACCCGCGTCCAGATCATCGACCAGCACGATCGCGCTTTGCCGACCGGCCAGCGCGGTGCTGACCCGCTCGTGGTGCTTGGTGGCGGCCACCTGCCGTTCGAGCGCGGCCTCGACGTTGGCGGCCAGAGCAACCGAGTCGGTGACCAGCACCGAGGCGGCGAGGATGTCATGTTCGGCCTGGCTGATGAGGTCGGCGGCGATCTGTTCAGGGTCGGCACCGGCGTCGGCCAGCACCGCGATCTCGGTCGGACCGGCCTCGGCATCGATCCCGACGATCCCCTGGAGCAACCGCTTGGCGGAGGCGACGTAGACGTTGCCGGGTCCGGTCACCAAGTTGACCGGTTCGCACAGGGACGTGCCGTCGGCCTCGCAAGCGCCGTACGCGAACATCGCCACCGCCTGAGCGCCACCGACGGCGTAGACCTCCTGCACGCCAAGGAGTGCACACGCGGCAAGGATCGTCGGGTGCGGCAGCCCGGCGAACACGCCTGTGTTGTCCCGTTGGGGCGGACTCGCCACAGCCAGCGACGCAACGCCGGCGGCCTGGGCCGGGACAACGTTCATCACCACGCTGCTCGGGTAGACAGCAAGGCCGCCGGGCACGTACAGGCCGACCCGCTCGACCGGGATCCAACGCTGAGCAACGCTGCCGCCGGGGACGACCTGGGTGGTGTGCTCGATCGGCCGCTGGGCCTGGTGCACCAAGCGGGCGCGCCGGATCGACTCGCTCAGGGCTTCACGCACGGCGCTGTCCACCTGATCCAGCGCGAGGGCCAGCGTCTCCGCGGGAACCCGCAGGTGCACTGGCGCTACCCCATCGAACCGCTCTCCGAGTTCGCGAAGGGCGTCCGCCCCCTGGTTGCGGACGAGCTCGCAGATCGGACGAACGGCGTCCAAGGCCAGATCGACATCCACGTCCGGACGCGGCAGCGTCGCACGCAGGCTCCGGGCGTCCAGGGCCCGACCGCGCAGGTCGATGCGGGAGATCACCGGGCCAGTCTAGGCGGGATCATCTCCAGCGGTGCTGCGCGGCGGACGACCTCGATCCCGGGGCACGGGCCTGTCGGCCGGTTCGTTGGAAACCTCATCGGTCAGGGCCGGCGCCGGGCGGCCCAGGACGCGCTCGAACACCTCCTGCGTGTGTTCGCCAAGATCGGGGCCGACGGCAGTGACGGGCAGGGAGGTGGCCCCGAGCAGCGGGACGATGCCGGGAAATGCGACAGAGCGGATCTGCCCGGCCACCTCCACCGGTAGCCACTGCACCATGTCGCGGGCGGCGTACTGAGCGTCCTGCACGATGTCGCGGGCTTGGTAGATCGGCCCGGCCGGGACCTGTGCGACCTCGAGCCGCTCCAGCGCCACCTCACGCGGCAACGTCATCGTCCACGCCTCGATCGCCTCATCGAGACGTTCGCGGTGTTCCCAACGGCCGGGGTTCGATGCCAGGTCGGGATCGTCGCGCAGGTCGGGGCGCTCGATGACGTCCATGAACCGCTCGAAGATGGCGTCGCCGTTCCCGCCGATAACGATGCTGGCACCGTCCCCGCAGAGATAGGCGTTGGACGGCGCGATGCCCTCCATCCGACCGCCGGTGCGCCGTCGGACCACCCCGTGCGCCGAATACTCGGGCACCAACGACTCCATCATGGAGAAGACTGCCTCGTGCAGCGCTACATCGATGTGCTGTTGCTCCGGGGACGGGGGAACCTGCCCCGATCCGCGCATCGATTCGCGCTGAAACAGCGCCATCATCACGCCGAAGGCGGCGTACAACCCGGCGATCGAGTCTCCCAGCGACACCCCGGTGCGGGCAGGCGGCCGGTCGGGTTCGCCGATCAGTTCGCGCATCCCGCCGAACCCCTCCGCCACCGCCGCGAAGCCGGGACGATGAGCCATCGGCCCGCTCTGCCCGAACGCCGAGATGCGAGCCACCACCAGGGCCGGGTTCGCTGCGGTCAGTGCGGCAGCGTCCAGGCCCCAGCGATCCAGGGTGCCGGGCCGGAAGTTCTCGATCAGCACGTCGGAGACAGCGAGCAGGTCGAGCACCGCCTGCCGACCCGGCGAGCCGCGGAGGTCGAGTTCGACGGAGTACTTGTTGCGGTTCAGCGTGCGGTACAGCATCGAGGTCTCACCCTCATAGAGCCGCCACCGGCGCACCTCGTCACCGGTGCGGGGCCGTTCGATCTTGATGACTTCGGCGCCGAAGTCTGCCAGCAGCCGTCCAGTGGTGGGCGCCGCGATGTAGTTGCCAAGTTCGATCACCCGGATACCGGCCAGCGGACGGCGTTCTTCACCGGAGGAGGCCGCGCTTGCGTGGCCGGTCAGCTCGGGATGCATGTGCCCCACCTTGCCCTCTGGCTCGCCGCGAGATCCACCGCACGGCCAGAAGCTTGAGGGTGGCCCTGGGCAGCGTCAGGAGACCACCCAGGTCACCAGTGCACCGTCGCGGGTACACACGTAGTGGCCGGAGGGCGGGCCGTCTTCGACGGTGCGCACCCGACACTCGAACCCGCTGTTGGGGAACGGGCGGGGGCTGGGGTTGAGGTCGGGCAAGGTCCCCATGGCCCGCACCAAGGCCGCCGCCTGCGTGCAGGACACCCCAGTGGCGATGATCTTGTCGGCCACGCGCGGGGCGCCCGAGGCGCCCGCGTCAATTACATCGAGCTTCACGTCGGGGCACCGCTGCAGACGACCAGACCGGCTTGGTGCCGCGGGCGACTCGTTCGACGACGCGGGCGACCTGGTCGTGGTGGAGGACGAGCTGGCGGACTGCGTGCCGCCGCCGGGCTGCCCGCCGCAGCCCGCGAGCACGACCACGGCACCCGCGAGCAGCGCTGAGCCTGAGCGGATCCGGCGTAGGAGCGGCCGGCGGGTACCCATACCCGGAAGGCTACCCATGGATCGAAGGCCCCTCTGGGCCTGGGCCGGGCGGGGTCTTGGGCGGCCGGCCGCGACGAGGGATCGGTCCGGCCCTGGTGGGTGATCGGCCGGCGTCGGCCAAAGCCCGGCGCAGGACCATTTCGATCTGCGCGTTCACGCTGCGCAGCTCGTCCGCGGCCCACCGGCTGAGCGCCTCGTGGACCGCCGGATCGAGCCGCAACAAGAGCTGCTTACGTTCAGCCACAGTCGTCGGGTCGTCTTCAGGTGCTGATCGCCGAGGCGATCACGTGTAGAGACTGCCGGTGTTGATCACCGGAGACACGTTTTGCTCACTGCACAGCACGACCAGGAGGTTGGACACCATGGTGGCCCGACGCTCGTCGTCGAGTTGGACCAGGTCACTTTCCTCAAGCCTGGTCAGCGCCATGTCGACCATGCCGACGGCTCCTTCGACGATCTGGGAGCGAGCGGCCACGATCGCGCCGGCCTGCTGGCGTTGCAGCATCGCCTGCGCGATCTCGGGGGCGTAGGCGAGGTGGGAGATCCGGACTTCGATGACCTCGACGCCGGCGACCACGACCCGCTGGGCCACCTCACTGGCCAGTTCGGCGGAGACCACATCGGTCGACCCACGCAACGACGTCTTGCGACCCTCCTGTTCGTCGTACGGGTGACCCACCGCGACGTGCCGCAGGGCGGCCTCGGACTGGACGCGCACGAAATTGCGGTAGTCCTCCACCGAGAAGCTGGCCCGTGCCGTGTCGGCAACCTGCCACACGACGATCGCGGCAATCTCGACAGGGTTGCCGTCGGCGTCGTTGACCTTCAGCGCATTGGTCTCGAAGTTGTTCACCCGCAAGGAGACGGTACGGCGAGAGGTCAGCGGGAACAGCATGAACAGTCCGCTGCGTCGGGCGGTCCCGATGTAGCGACCGAAGAATTGCACGACCTTGCTCTGACCGGGCTGAATCACGGTGATCGAGGCGAAGAGCAGCCCGGACAGCAGCAGGCACAGGAAGATCAGCACCAGTGCAGCGGCGCTCGGCGCATCCGGGGTATCGCGGATCAGCGGCCCGGTGCGAGTCATCGAGGCAACCAACACCCAGATGGCCAGCGGAATGAGCGCGATCGCGCCGAGCAGCGCTGGGAACCCAGTGATCGTCGGGGCACGGAACTCATTGACCTCGATCCGTGCGCCCTCGTGCCCCACCGGCTGGTCTGCGAGAGGGACATCGGTGGGATCCAGCGCGACCTGGTGATCATCGGTGGGTGCGGGATGTCTTTTCGGTGTGTTCTCGGTGTCCATCGTGTTCCTTTCCCAGCGCCGATAATGTGAGATCTAAGTGATATCACTTTTCGGCACGGATTGGGAAGCGACTACTCGCTGAGCTTTCCTTCTGCCAGGCGCTCCGTGGCCCCAAGCCGATCGAGCACCACGGCCTGCTCCCAAGCGAGCTCGCGCCACGCGTCGTACCTGCCGCTGCGGCCGCCGTGGCCGGCGCTCAGCTCGGTGCGCAGCAGGATCGGCCTCGTCGCCGGATCGTTCGTGGCCAGCGTTCGCAACCGAGCCACCCACTTCGCAGGTTCGGTGACGCTGACCCGCGTGTCGTTCAGGCTGGTGGTGACCAAAACAGCCGGGTACGCCGTCGCTCGCACGTTCTCGTACGGCGAGTAGCCCTTCAGGCGCCAGTACACCGCGGGATCATCCAGCGGGTTGCCCCACTCCTCCCACTCGGTGACCGTCAACGGCAGCGAAGGGTCCAGGATCGTGTTCAACGGATCGACGAACGGCACGTCCGCTTGGACCACCGCGAACGCTTCTGGCGCGAGGTTCATCGCGGCGCCGACCAGCAGCCCCCCGGCGGAGCCGCCGTTCAGCGCCAAGCGCCCCGGGTCGACCCAGCCTCCGGTGCCCAACTCGCCGGCGCAGGCCACCAGGTCGGTGAACGAGTTGGTCTTGTGCTCCAGCCGGCCCCCGTCGTACCACGACCGTCCCAGCTCTCCCCCGCCTCGGACGTGGGCCATCGCGTAGACCACGCCTCGATCCAAGAGCAGGAGTCGCGCGATCGAGAAATAGGGGTCAAGCGGGATCTCATAGGCGCCGTACCCGAGAAGCACCCCTGGAGCTGAGCCGTCCAGCGGGACATCGGCCCGGGCGACCAGCGACATCGGGATCTTCGTTCCGTCGTCCGCGTTCGCCCACACCCGGTGTTGCCGGTACCGAGCCGGGTCGAAATCCCCCAGCACCGGCTGGCGCTTGAGGACGCTGCGCGTACCCGTTGCGACGTCGACCTCCAGCACCGTCTTCGGGGTGAGCATCGATTCATAGATCAACTGGATGGCCCTGGCCTGCCAATCTGGGTTCGACCCGAGGCCGACCGTGCGTACCGCTTCCTCGAACGGCAGGTCGATGGGCGCAGCGAATCCCGCTTCGGCCGCGCTGTCTCGCGGGGCGAGCGCCACCGCGCTCTGCCCCGCTCGGCGCAGCGAGACCACGGCATGGGAGGCAAAGGCATCGACACCGGTGACCCGGTCCCCACGGGCCGGCCGGAACCACGGATGCCACGCGGCCGCGTCCTTGCCCTGCGGGTTGTGCCCCGCGTCCAATGGCGCCCAGGCAACCTCGAAGTCGGCGCGGTCGACATTGTGCACGATGAGCAGCCGGTCCCCGGCGACTTCGACGTCGTACTCCACACCCTCCCGGCGGGGACACACCACCTGGGGCGTACCGGTGGGGTCGGCCAGGTCGAGCAGCCGGTGTTCGGAAGTGTTCTTCGAACCGATCGCCAGCTGCAACCACCGATCGTCGCGCGAGGTGCCGATGCCCATCCAGTAGCGCTCGTCGGGTTCCTGGTAGACCAGTTCGTCGGTGTCGGCCGGGGCGCCGACCCGATGCCGCCACAGCTGGTGGGGCCGCCAGGCCTCGTCAACTCGGGTGTAGAACAGGTACGCGGAATCCGCCGACCACACCAAGCCGTAACCCATCCCGATGACCGAATCGTCGAGTAGTTGCCGTGTCGCAATGTTCCGTACGCGTAGCACGAATCGTTCATCGCCGACGAGGTCGACGCTGTAGGCCACCAGTTCGCCGGTGAGATCGACCTCACTGGCCCCGAGTGCGAAGAAGTCGTGGCCTTGCGCCTCGACGTTGGCGTCGACGACGACCTGCTCGTCATCCGGTGCGGCCTCCAACGCGACAGCAGGGGAAGGGGTCGGCCGAACCGCGCCGGCCCGCAAGGGAACTCGACACTGCAACGGGTACTGCAGCCCTTCCCGGGTACGCCCGTAGTACCACCAACCCCGGTAAGCGACCGGCACCGACAGGTCGCTCTCCTGCGTGCGCTCCTTGATCTCGGTGAAGAGCGTCTCCCGCAGCCCGTCGAGGTGAGCCGTCATCGCATCCGCGTACGCGTTCTCGGCACGCAGGTAGTCCAGCAATTCCGGGTCTGACGTGTCGCGCATCCACGCGTACGGGTCAACAACGTCGTCGCCATGGTTGTGTCGCACGAACGGCCGGGTCGGCGCCACCGGCGGCACGGGCAGGGAAGTCGGCTGGTGCGCGGCCATGGCGCCAGCCTAGGCGCCACCGACGACCGCGCCCGGCAGCGACACCGTGCGCATTGGCCTCCGGCAGAACCACGAGGACACTGCCAGCACCAACCCCGCAGCTTGGCCAACGAGTGAGCGCTCCTCGGAGTTTGCCGGACGGCGCCTTGCGCTCAGCACAGGAACGTCACATCGTCGCTACAACGGTGACCCCAGGACCATTCAGTTCGTCAAGCGCCACGCGGCGTCCGCAGACGGCCAAGAGGAGTGCAAGCGCGGTACCGGTCGCCTCCGGCCCCTGGCCGATCGACAGGTCGGCATCGACGGCAGTCAGCCGGATCTGGCCCACCAGCTCCTTCGCACCGCCGAATGATCTGGAGAGGCGAGCCTGGACCCGAAGCGCTCGCAGCACCGCCTCGGGCGGATACCTGCGGGTCAGTCCCAGGGGGCGGCGAATGTCCTCACCGTGCACGACCTCCTCGACGAGTCTGGTGTCCAGAGGCGCTGGTGGGGTCGTCATCCGCGGTGCCACGTGACGGAGCCGTTGCAACGTCTCCTGCGGACCATCACCGCGCTCACGCTGTACGCCGCGCGCGTTCTGCCGATCGAAGTCGAACCGCGACCGGGCCAGCTCGGTCAGGAAACTCAGTCGGGTCGTGCGAGCGGTATCGACAAGATGAGCGACCACGTCATGCACGGTCCACTGATCGCACAGCGGGTCCACTGATCGCACAGCGAGAGCTCCTGCCACTGCTGGTCATCGAGACGCCCGAGATCGCGGATCAACGCCGCACGTTCCGCGTGGACCATCGGCCAGACCTTGCCCAAAGCTCCTCCTTCGGCGACCCGTGCGGCACGCTGTAAGGACCTGCAGTAAATCCCTGCATGCCCCTTACTTGCGCGCCCGAGACCTGTCTGCTGATCGCTGGCCAACGGGACGACCAGTGCGACACACGCACACGACACACGTACACGGCACAGGTACATTGTCTGGCTGGCACCCCAGCAGATCGACTATGCCAAGGCCAAGCCGCCCGGAGGATTCATGCGCACGCTGATCGTCACCGAGTTCATCAGCCTCGACGGCATCGTCGACTCCCCCGGGGGCGGGGAGC
>CAJDVI010000051.1_pt1 | contig 39657 bp, 45 predicted proteins | sample 7391351 | NCBI WGS metagenome assembly CAJDVI01 (sample SAMEA7055704, study PRJEB34461) | soil metagenome | biome: terrestrial ecosystem; feature: Peninsula; material: soil | place: Antarctica | collected 2016 | reverse complement strand
TTCGACACCCGCTAATGGCAGCGTCGTAGACAAGGCCCCAGCCTCTGTCGAGTTGGTCTTCAACGAGGAGATCAATCCGGCTTTCGCCCAGGTGATCGTGCGCGATGGCGCAGGGAAAACGGTGTCAACCGAGGCACCTCGGGTCATCGGGCCGAAAGTGATTGCTGCGCTGCCCACGCTGCGGCCCGGTCAAGTGACTGTCCTGTATCGGGTGACGAGCAAGGATGCTCACCCGATCAGCGGCAAGGTCGCCTTCACCATCGACAGCCAACCAGGCTTCGCCCCGCCCCCGCCTGCGGCGTCGACCAGCGGCACCATGGGTGGCGACCAGCCGGGGCTGAGTTCTGGCTCGAAGGATCCGGATCGGACTGCTTCGACGTCCGACAACGCTCCAGGCGCCTGGCTCTACGTCCTGTCCGGTTTGGCCGCCTTGGGGTTACTCACCCTCGGCGCCTTCGTGCTCCGACGGCAACGACGCACCACGAAAGCGGACCCCAACGCCGGGCCGACCGATCGCTAAACCACCGGAGCATCGGTAGCTGACCTGCGGATTTCCTATCCGGGATGCCCGGACGGTAGGGTCGTTGCTCGTTGCGCCATTAGCTCAATTGGCAGAGCAAGTGACTCTTAATCACTGGGTTCGGGGTTCGAGTCCCTGATGGCGCACCACGACGAACTGAGCCGGTCCGCGATGATGCGGACCGGCTCTCTTCGTCTCCGAGCGGGCCTACCGATGTCATGGGCCGGTCGAACGGCGATCCATCCGACCTATCCTCGCCCGGCGCGGCCCTGCGTGCAGCGCCGCTCAGTCCCGCCTGCGGCGGTAGATCGACAATCCCACGAGGGGCCGGCTTGGTCCGGTACACCAATTGATCGACCGTCGAGGCGAGCTGGGTCCGGGTTTGCTCGATCTCCTCTTCGATCTCGCGAACAGAGCGGTTCTCCGGCTGACCCATGACGATCCTTTCCGCTGCCAACATCCGAGCGCCTGCGGCTCACCAGCGACGATAACGTACCAATACGGTCGCGTGCCCAAGACCGCAGCGAACGACTCGACCAGGAGGTTCGATGCCTCGACTTGACCGTGATGACCTGGCCCCCGCGTTCACCCTCCCTGACTCCACTGGGGAGCCGGTGAGTCTGTGCGACTACGCCGGCAAGCCCGTCATCCTGTTCTTCTATCCCGCTGCGATGACGCCTGGCTGCACCACGCAGGCGCAAGACTTCCGGGACGGGCTGGACCGGTTTGCAGACGCTGGGTACGCCGTGCTTGGAATCAGCCCGGACAGCGTCGCCAAGCTCGCCCGGTTCGTCGAGCAGGAGCACTTGACGTATCCGTTGGTGTCGGACGCCGACAGGAGCGTTCTGCAGGCGTACGGGGCGTACGGCGAGAAGACGATGTACGGCAAGACCACCCTGGGGGTGATCCGCAGCACCGTGGTCGTCGGGGGGACCGGCCGTGTCGAACTGGCCAAATACAACGTCCGCGCCAAAGGTCACGTCGCGGCGCTCGCGTTGGCCCTTGGGGTTGAGCTGGAATAACCGTCGTGGCTTCCGCACCGTGAGCCGACGTTCCGTAGCAGCGGCCTCAGCGGGTACAGTGCCAGCGCGCGGAAGTGGTGGAATTGGCAGACACGCAGGATTTAGGTTCCTGTGCCTTCGGGTGTGTGGGTTCGAGTCCCATCTTCCGCACTCTTTCGCGACGTCATGCCAAGGCAATGGTCCGATGCAGTTCGCGGCGCTTCCACGGAAGGAATCCGGTGCTGGCATTCACGCAGATCTGGCGGCCCTCACCGCTTTCCAGCAGCGAGGCCGTCGCGTAAACGCTATGCCTGCCATAGGTCAGCGACCACTCCGGCGGCTCGCCCTGCGGCCAGCCAAGCCGCAGCAGGTCTGCGACCCTGTCCATAGCACATAGCAATGCCAATTCGGCGGTCATGCCCTGGCTCACCCTCAGCCTCCTTGCCAGCGTCGATGCGCCCTTGATGCAGTCATGATGACGCCCCCGCCGCGGGTTGCCCGGCAGGCGCGCCTTGAAGCATCCATCGGCGCGTCGTCGTCCGACCTGACCGCTCAGCAGATCCCAGTGGGCTACAACAACTCGCGAAGGTCCGCAGTGAGCGCCCGGAACGCCAGACCACGATGCGAGATGGCGTTTTTCTCATCGGGATCGAGTTCCGCGGCCGTCCGGCGATCCCCGGCGACCACCAGAATCGGGTCGTAGCCAAACCCGTTCGTCCCGCGCGGCGCTTCAGCGAGCACCCCGGGAAACCGTCCGAAGCGGACCCGACGTCGTCCATCCGGTAGGGCCAGCGCTGCCGCGCAGACAAATGCCGCGCCGCGATGGCGAGCGGGCACATCCGCCAGCTGCCCGAGCAGCAGCTTCAGGTTGGCCGCGTCATCCCCATGTCGACCGGCCCAGCGGGCGCTGAAGACACCCGGCGCCCCGCCGAGCACGTCAACCGCCAGCCCGGAGTCGTCCGCCAGCGCCGGCAATCCGGTCGCTTCGGCTACGAACTGGGCTTTCAGCAGAGCATTCTCCTGAAATGTCACCCCCGTTTCGACCACGTCCGGCACCCCATCGAAGACGCTGACACCAACCAGCTCGCGCCCCAACTGCGCGAAGACATCCGTCAAGATGGCGGCGAGTTCACCAACCTTGTGTTCGTTGCGGGTGGCCAGCACCACCCGCCGGTCCCCCAGCGCCACACCCGCCGACATCAGCCCCGCTCCCGCGCCCGCTCATCCAGAGCAGCCTGCTGGATTCGAGTGAGTTCGGCGCAGCCGAGGGTCGCCAGATCGAGCAGTCCATCCAGGAGCGTCCTGTCGAAGGCCGCCCCCTCGGCGGTGCCCTGCACCTCGACGAAGTCCCCCGTCCCGGTCATCACGACGTTCATGTCGGTCTGGGCGCCGACGTCTTCGGCATAGTCCAGGTCGAGTACCGGCCGACCGTCGATGACCCCGACACTGACCGCGGCGACCGACCCGATCAGTGGAGAACGGGATCCTTTGATCGCGCCGGCCGCCGTTCCGGTGGCGATGGCATCGGCCAGTGCGACGTAGGCACCCGTGATCGCAGCAGTTCGCGTCCCTCCGTCGGCCTGCAGCACGTCGCAGTCGAGGACCACGGTGTTCTCGCCGAGTCGTTCGGTATCGACCACAGCACGCAGGCTGCGCCCAATCAGTCGGGAGATCTCATGCGTGCGGCCGCCGATGCGCCCCTTGACGGACTCCCGCTCGCCTCGAGTGTTCGTAGCCCGCGGCAGCATTGCGTACTCAGCGGTCACCCAGCCCCGACCTTGGCCTTTTCGCCAACGCGGGACACCGACGGTGAACGACGCCGCGCACAAAACTCGCGTGCGGCCGAACTCGACGAGCACTGAGCCCTCGGCGTGATCGAGCCAGTTCCGGGTGATCCGCACCTCGCGGAGGGCGTCGACGGCGCGGCCGTCAGGACGGGGCATCTGGGTCATGGGCTCAACGTACCGGCGCGGATCACGCCACCTGCACCTACCCGGCGAGCGCGCTTACAGCTGGTACGTCGCCCCCGGGCGGCACAGCTCAACCTCTCCTGGCCAGAGCGCGGCAGCCTGATCGAGGCATACCTGCGGGTCGTTCCACGACGGCAGGTGGGTCAACATGAGCCGGCGCACCCCGCTGGCGTTGAGCGCCGCGCGGGCCGCCCGGGAACCGCTCATATGAATATCGGGGTTGAGATCCCGGCCGTCGACAAACGCAGCATCGGCCAGCATCAACGATGCCTGCGTGCACAATGGCGACAAGTTGTCACAGGTGTCCGTGTCGCCGGTATAAGCAAGGACCGCGCCGTCGGCCTCGATCCTGATCCCGTACGCCTCCACCGGATGGTTCACCCGATACGGGGTGATACCAAAAGGCCCCACCGTGAATCGGGTGGCCTCGACCCAGTCAGTGAACGCGAACCAGTCGTCCATCGGCTCGGGCGCTTGCACCCCGTACGCACGAGCCATCCGCTCATCGGCACCCGATGGTGCGTACACCGGCAGCCGCAGAGCGCGCCGCGGCGGCGGGGTGTAGTTGAACATGACGTGCAGACTGCACAGGTCCAGGCAGTGGTCCGGGTGCAGATGGGACAGCAGGACCGCGTCCAGGTTGCGCGGATCGATGTACCGCTGCAGCATGCCAAGAGAGCCATTGCCCAGGTCCATGGCGATACTCCAGGTGCGACCCTCATGCTCGGCCTGGACCAGGTAGCAAGAGGCTGGAGAGGACGGCCCAGGGAAACTGCCGGAGCAGCCAACCGCGGTAAATCTCATATCAATCCGCCGGGAGCCACCGGGATCGGACCGGTCCGGGCATCGTCAAGGTCCACGTGGTCGACCTCCGGGCCGAGGAAGCGGCGAGCCAACCTCCGAAACTCCGCTGGGTCACCGGTGGTGCGGAACCGATGCACCGGATCACCACCCGCAGCCGTGGCCAGGGCATCTGCATCCGCCAGCACCCGATACACATCCTTGGCGGTTTCCTCTGCCGATGAAACCAGCGTCACCAAGTCGCCCATGACATAGGAGATGACCCCGGTCAGGAGCGGGTAATGCGTACAGCCCAAAATCAACGTGTCGACCTCTGCGCGCACGAGCGGGGTGAGGTAGTCCCGGGCCACCGCCAGCAGCTCCGCGCCACCGGTGACCCCTGCTTCAACGAACTCCACGAACCGCGGGCACGGCACAGAGAGCACTCGAATGTGCGGCGCGGCCGCGAACGCGTCGACATAGGCGCGCGACTGATGAGTTCCCATGGTGGAGATCACGCCCACCCGATTCACCGATGTGGCGGCCGCCGCCCGGCGGACCGCTGGCCGGATCACCTCCACAACCGGCACCGCATACCGCTCGCGCGCATCGTGCAACACCGCCGCGCTCGCCGTATTGCAGGCGATGACGAGCGCCTTCACCCCCGAGTCGACCAATCTGTCCAGGCATTCCAGGGCAAACCGGCGGCTCTCGGCGATGGGCCGCGGACCGTACGGCGCCCGCGCAGTGTCCCCGAAGTAGGTGATGGACTCATGCGGCAACTGGTCAAGCACCGAGCGCGCGACCGTCAGACCGCCGTACCCGGAATCAAAGACACCGATCGGTGCCGTACCCACCAAGCCCACACCGTGAATATAGAGTCGCTGCCGCTACACAAAGGCCGACAACGGTGTGAAACGGATGACGCTACCCACGGGTAATGACCTGGTCAATCGCCGTTCGTCATCACCCGACGCAAGAAGGTGCGCGTCCGCTCGTGCGTCGGGTTGCGCAACACCTCACGTGGTGGGCCGCTTTCGACGACGACTCCCCCGTCGATGAACACCACCTGGTCGGCCACATCGCGAGCGAAAGCCATCTCATGCGTGACGACAATCATGGTCATTCCCTCGTGGGCGAGTTCACGCATGACGGCCAAGACATCCCCGACCAGTTCGGGATCCAGCGCCGACGTTGGTTCGTCGAAGAGCATGAGCTTGGGCTGCATCGCCAGCGCCCGCGCGATCGCGACACGTTGCTGTTGGCCGCCGGACAGTTGGCCGGGGTAGGCGTCGCCGCGGTCGCCGAGCCCGACCCGCTCCAGCAGCGACTGAGCCCGGGACCGCACCTGCGCCCGAGGCTCTCGCTTCACCAGGACCGGCGCCTCCATGATGTTCTCCAGCGCGGTGCGGTGCGGAAACAGGTTGAACCGCTGGAACACCATGCCAATGTCCCGCCGCTGCGCTGCCCGCGTCTTGTCGGTCAGCTCGTGTAACCGGCCTTCCCGCTCGGCGTATCCCATGAGCTCGCCGTCGACCCAGATTCGACCGCCATCGATCCGCTCCAACAAGTTGATACAACGCAAGAACGTGGTCTTGCCCGATCCGGAGGGACCGAGCAGGCAGACCACCTCACCGCGGTGCACGTCGAGGTCGATACCCTTGAGCACGTCCACATTGTTGAAGGCCTTGTGGACGTTCACCGCGTGCACCAGCGGAACCTTCGGGTCCGGTTGGACTGAGCGACCCACGGAGGGTGCGGTCATCATGCCCCACCCATCCCGCCGGGTCGGGCGTACCTGCGATTACGCTGGGCGCCGGCCCCGACCGTGCCGAACCCGCGACCGAAGTACCGCTCGACGTATACCTGGGCGATCATCAACGCCGAGCACACGATGAGATACCACGCAGTCGCCGCAACCAGGCCGCCCATGATCCGCCCCATTCGGATACCGATGGCCATCGACTGATAGTTCAATTCCACAATCACCGGGATGGCGATCAGCAGCGAGGTGTCTTTGACCATGGCAATCGTCTCGTTGCCAGTCGGCGGGACGATGACCCGCATCGCCTGCGGCAAGACCACCCGACGCATGACCTGCGTGCGAGTCATGCCGAGCGCCTCCGCCGCCTCGGTCTGACCCTTGTCAACCGACAGGATTCCGGCCCGGGCGATCTCGGCCATGTAGGCGGCCTCGGAGAGACCGAGCCCGATGATCCCGCCCCACAAAGCGTTGACCACATCGTTCACGCCGATACTGAAGAACGTCAGGTCGTTACTCAGGCCCAGCCCAGCGGCCAGCTGCTGACCGAAGGGGATCCCAATGTCGAGCTGGCGGTACAGGTAGGCCAACCCGGATCCGATCCCGGTAAGCAGCACATACCGGGGGATGGCTCGGAAGAACCAGGTGTAGCCGAACGACAGATAACGCATCACCGGGTTGGTGGACAGCCGCAGGACGGCCACCACGGTGCCAAGCCCGACGCCGATGACCATCGACGCGAACGTGGCGATGACCGTGCCCCACAGCAGCCCTTCCAGGACCGGGGTCTGGATCATGATCTGACTGGCCAGGCCCAGGTCCCACCGCGGATTGGTCAGCAGCGAGGACACCAGCATGGCCGCGAGCACCAGGACGAGTATCGCCGTGATCCAGCGCCCGGGACGACGGACCGGACGAGCCCGGATGGCTCCGGGGCGGTCTTCGACGTCGGTGCCGCGACCAGGCCGATCGGCGCCGTCGTCCGCGCTCATCGCCGTACCGTCACGGGTTGACCTTGAAGTTCTTGATCGCGCCGGCTTGGACGTTCCAGTTGCTCAGGATCTGCTCATACTCCCCGGACGCTTCGAGGGCCTTCAGCGCCTCGGCGATCGCGTCGGCGAACTGCTCCTGGCCTTTGGCCACGACCATCCCGTATGGCGCGGAGTCGTACACCTCGCCGAGCTGCTCCAACCCATCGTTGGACTGCTTGATCGCGTACAACGTCACCGGTGAGTCCGCTGCCATGGCGACCACCTTGCCGCTGACCAACGCATTCGTGACCTTCACCTGGAGGTCGTCCACGACCATGGTGATACCCGGCTTGCCCGCGTCGGTGCACTTCTTGCTCCGCGCGGTCAGGTCATCGACTTGAATGGTGCCCTTCTGCACGCCGATTGCCAGACCGCAAGCGTTGTCCGGGTCGACCTTGTTCGGGTTGCCCTTCGCCGTGGCCCACAACGTGCCGGCATCGTAGTAGCTAACCATCGTCACCGACTTTTTGCGGTCGGGGTTGATGGTGATGCTGGAGATCCCGACGTCGTACTTGCCGCTGCCCACCGACAGGATCAGCGTGTCAAAGGTGGCGGTGCGGTACTCGGCGGTCACCCCGAGCTTGGCGGCCACGGCGTTGAAAAGGTCGACGCCCACACCCTCGGCCGTCTTTCCATCCGATCCGAGGAACTCGTTCGGCGGGTAGCTGGTGTCCATGCCGACGACGATCTTGCCCGCCGCCTTGATCTTGGGCGGCAGCTTCGCCGCAAGCGCATCGTCCTTGGTTGGCGCCGCCAGCGTCGAGGAGGACGGCGCAGCCGCTCCCGGTGAGCCATCGTTCGACAGCGAATCCGATCCGCAGGCTGCAGTGCCGGCCAGGGCCAGCCCCAGACACCCGGCAATGAACGGGACGCGGAGCGCGGGAGCGTGCTTCACAATGGCCTCCTGAATTGGTACTGGCTGCGCGCATCTTGCCACGAAACCGCGCACTCGTCCCCAAGCTCACGACCTGCAGATGCTTGGCGAAAACCTGGGCGCCGGGGCGCCGTTTGGGACCGTCTGGGCACCCCGGTCCCAAACGTCTTCCACCGGAAAAGAATCGGTCTCCTAGTGGCGGCGTGGGCGGTGACCCAAGGCCGTCGCCGACGCCGGCGTCGAGGCGAAGACGTCACCGATCCCACCTGGATCGACGTGGGTCGGATCCAGAACTCGTTGCAGGAACGTGCGGGTGCGCTCTTCATGAGGATCACCGATCAACGATGAGACCGCTGTCCATGAAGATCACCCGATCAGCCACGTCCCGAGCGAACGCCATCTCGTGGGTCACCACCATCATGGTCATCCCCTCCGAGGCCAGCCGTCGCATTACCGAGAGCACATCGCCGACGAGTTCGGGGTCCAGCGCCGAGGTCGGTTCGTCGAACAGCATGAGCGTTGGGTCCATCGACAGTGCGCGTGCGATCGCGACCCGCTGCTGCTGCCCACCGGAGAGCTGGGCCGGGTACGCGTCGCCGCGGTCGCCGAGCCCCACCCGGTCCAGGTTCGCTTGCGCGATCCGCTCGGCGTCACCGCTCGATCGTTTCAGCACATGCTGTTGTGCCATCGTGCAATTCCGTAGCGCGCTCAGATGCGGGAACAAGTTGAACTGCTGGAACACCATCCCGACCCCGGTTCGCACGTAGTCGATATCGCAGTCCGGGTCGGTCACCTCCATGCCGTTGATGTGTATCCTGCCGCCGCTAGGTTGCTCCAACATATTGATACAACGCAGCAACGTCGACTTGCCGGATCCGGACGGTCCGATGACGCAGACCACCTCACCCGTGCGGATCTCCAGATCGATCCCACACAGCACCTCAACTGCGCCGAACGACTTGCGCAACGCCTCAGTCTGGACCACGACCTCGCCGAGCTGGTGCCCGCCCGCGTGCTCCGCCTGATCGGCATTCGGCTGGTCGGTCAATCCATCGCGCGCCATAACGATCAACGCCCCTTCGAGGATTTGCTCTCGAGCCGCCGCACCACGAACGTCAGGGGCAAGGTGATCAAGAGGTAGCAGAGCCCCGCGAAGACCAGTGGGGTCAGGTTGCTGTACGTCGCTGCGAAGTCTCGGCCATATTTGGTCAATTCGTAGGCCTCCCGAGTCAGCCCGATGACGAATACCAGTGAGGAGTCCTTGATCAGCAAGATCAGCTCATTGGTCATCGGCGGCAGGATGATCCGGAATGCCTGCGGCAGCACGATCTTGCGCGTCGCCATTCCAGCTGGCATACCAAGGGAACGAGCGGCCTCGATCTGGCCTTTGGGGACCGCCAAGATGCCGGCCCGAATGGTTTCGGCGAGATAGGCGGCCGCAACGATACCCAGGCCCAGCCATACCGAGCCGGTGAGCCCGCCGGGGATCGTCAACCCAGGGATGACCAGCCCGATGAGGCTGAACGCCAGCAGCACGATGATGGCAGGCAGCCCACGGAAGAATTCGATATAGATCGTGGCCAGCCAGCGATACGGCGCTACCGGGCTGAGGCGCATCAACGCCAGTATCGTCCCGAACACGGCGCCCCCGACGAAAGCGCCGAGCGCGTAGACGACCGTGTTGAGCATCGCGCGGCCCAGGCCGTTGGTGAGGGTCACCTCGATCATGTCCAGGCGGAAGAACGCCTGGCCGATCTGATGCCAGTTGGCGGTCATGGCGCCACCGAGCACCAAGAGCAGCAGCACGGCGTACTGGACCAACCGCAGTCGTCGAGCGCGTTTGCGGGGCGAGACCCGTTTGCGCGGCGGAGCAGCGGGAGCGATGGATCTGGTGGACGGCGCTTTTGTGCTGCTCATGGGTCTCCTTCACCGGTGCGCAGGTGGGCACCGGTCGGGCCACCCATACGGTCACGAAGACCGTGCACCTGGGTCGGTCACGATCGGCTGCTGGTCAGGCAAGTCGCTGCTGCGGTCTCACTGCTTGGGCTTGGCGCCGAAGTACTTTTCGTACGCCGCGTCGTAGGAGCCGTCGTCCTTGGCGGTCCGCAGGGCCTCATTGACCACCTTCAGGAGCCCTGGGTTGTCTTTCGCGACCGCCAAGCCATACTGCTCCCCGGTCGGGAACTCTTTGACGACTCGCGTCGTGGGATTGTTCTTCGCGAAGTACAGCATCACGGCGTTGTCGTGCAGCGCGGCGTCGACCGCCCCGGACAGCACCGCGTTGGCCACCGAAATGCTGTCTTCAAAGACGACCGTGGTGTACCCGTTGGCGGCCTTGTTTTTCTCTGCGTACTCCAGGCCGGTGGTGTCGGTCTGCACTGCGAGCTTCTTGCCCTTGAGGTCGGCCAGGTCCTGATATGGCGCTCCCTCCTTGACCAGCAGCGCCTGAGTCGAGTCGAAGTAGTCGTCTGAGAACGCGATGACCGCACGACGCTTGTCGTTCATGGTGATAGCGGCTGCGCCCAGATCGCAGCGCTTAGCGGCGAAGGCAGCACCCGAAGTGATCTGGTCAAAGGGGATGTCGACGACTTGGACCTTGGCGTCGACCTTCTTGGCGACCCACTCTGCCAGGTCGATGTCGAAGCCGACGATCTTGTCACCTTCTGGGTACTCGAATGGCTTGAACGCCGTGTGTGTGCAGGTCAGCAGCGTGCCAGCAGTCACCAGCCGAGCGTCCTGGACCGCCGAAGCAGAGCCGGACTCGCCAGCGGCGGTGGTCGGCACCGGGTCGGTGTCTTTGGCGCACCCGGCCAGGCCGAGGGCGCCGACGAGCCCCACCACACCGACGAGCGAGCGGGCGATGCCGGACTGGGAACGCGTGCGCGGTGTCCTCACGAGGGCCTCCTAATGGATTCGTCCGTGGCAGTGTGCCACGCGAAGTGGCCGCCGAACAGACGATGCCGCGTCGCGCGAACGCACGTCAGCCAAGCAGGGCTTGGACCAAGGACTCCTGCAGCCAGGTGAGGAAATCGTAGGCGAACGCCATCGCCACCAAGGGGTTTGTCGAGTCCAGGCTGTGCTCGAGCTGGTCGACGACGTCCTCGGCGTCGTTGGTCTCAACGTTGAGTCCGAGCCTTTCGCCCAGCACCAGGCGTACGTCCGTGAGCGCCACCATCACCGAATGCGCCTGGGCCTGGTCCAAACTGACGGTCACGGCCGCCGCTGCTCGGCGGCGACGACGGTCCCGGCTGGTCGGGGGCGGTTGGTCACCTTCTGAGGAGACCGCGCCGGTCAACGCCAGGATCGCCGCGCTGATGGTGGCTGCCTTGCGTTCCCGCAATCCAGCGCCGGTCAAGCGTCGAAACTCGGCCGCCGCCGCAGGGTCGGTCAAGTTCGGGTCCGGCAGCAATCGAGCGAGCGCAGGGTCCGACGACGCCGGCGGCGCAACGGTGCTTGGCCCAGCTGGGCCCTGCTGCACGCCGTTGCTCCCCCACCCCGCCGAACGCATGAGGTGTTCGAACTCGTCAACTGGGGCGTCCCTGGTGTCGGAGACCGCAAGCAGCGCTCGAGTCTGCTCCAACAACATGACAACTACGGCGATTTCGTCATGCTCGAATTGGGCGACATACCGGTCTGAAGCCCGGCGGAACGCGCTGGCCATCAGTCGTCCTTCTGGAACGTGGCCCACAGCCCGTACGTCTGAAGTGCCTCGGTGTGCTGCTCCATCAGTTCACGTGGGCCCCGCGACACGACCGCCCGCCCCTCGTGGTGCACCGCAAGCATGAGCTTCTCGGCATGCTCACGGGGGTAGCCGAAATACGTCTGCAACACGTACGTCACGTAGCTCATCAGGTTGACGGGATCGTTCCATACCAGCGTCAGCCAGGGCATGTCCAGGGCGTGGTCGGTCGAGCCCTGCTCCAGTTCGTGCTCTACGGGCGCGATCGACACGCCCACCACCATAGGCTGAGCGCCGTGACGTCGACCGCGCTTCTCACGGATCACTACGAGCTCACGATGCTCCAGGCATCGCTGCACAGCGGGGCGGCACATCGGCGCAGCGTCTTTGAGATGTTCGGGCGCCGTCTGTCCGGCGGCCGACGGTACGGAGTCGTGGCGGGGGTGGGTCGGCTGATGGACGCACTCGCGGATTTCCGATTCGACGAGGCCGAACTGGCCGATCTGGCCGCGCGCAGGCTGGTCGACCAGATCACCTTGGACTACCTGCGCGACTATCGGTTCACTGGGGACATGTGGGGGTACCTGGAGGGCGAGGTGTATTTCCCAGGCTCACCGCTGTTGATCGTTGAGGGCACCTTCGCCGAAGCTGTGCTCCTGGAAACGCTCGTGCTTTCCATCTATAACCACGATTGTGCGATCGCCTCAGCGGCCTCTCGGATGGTGACGGCCGCTGGGGGTCGGCCGCTGATCGAGATGGGCTCACGGCGCACCCACGAGTGGTCCGCCGTGGCGGCAGCGCGGGCGGCGTACATCTGCGGGTTCGGCACCACCTCGAATCTGGAGGCCGGGCGTCGGCACGGGATTCCCACCGCCGGCACCAGTGCCCACTCGTTCACACTCCTGCACGACACCGAGCAGGAGGCGTTCGCCGCCCAGGTACAAGCGCTCGGCAAGGACACAACGCTGCTGGTCGACACGTACGACGTCACCAAGGCGGTGCAGACCGCGGTACGGATTGCCGGTCCCGAGCTTGGAGCGGTCCGGCTTGATTCCGGCGACCTGGTCGCCCAAGCCCACGAGGTCCGCGCGTTGCTGGACTCCCTGGGCAACACCAGGACCCGGATTGTGGTCACCTCCGACCTCGACGAGTTCGCGATCGCCGCCCTGGCCGCTGCGCCTGTCGACGCGTACGGTGTCGGAACGTCGCTGGTCGTCGGATCCGGCGTGCCGACGGCTGGACTCGTCTACAAACTGGTGGCCCGCGCAGGCGGCGACGGCAGTCTGGTCCACGTTGCGAAGGCGAGCAAAGACAAGCACTCGGTCGGCGGGCGAAAATATGCCCTGCGTCGAGTGAACCCGTCCGGTGACGCCGAGGCCGAGATTCTAGGCATCGGCGAACGCCCAGAGAACGATGGCAACGACCGCGAGTTGCTCGTACAACTGGTCAAGGACGGCGCCCCGATCGCCGGTGGGAGTGTCGATGCGGCGCGCGCACATCACAAGCGGGCGCTCGCCGAGTTGCCCGCCGGTGCGAAGCGGCTCTCCCGCGGGGAGCCGGTGATCCCGACGACCTATCTCAACCGACTTCCTTGAGCGCCTCGACCACGCAGGCGCCCCGATCATCTGCAGCCCTTGGAGGATCCCGATGAACAACTCGCCCCGGGCACTCATCATCGTCGACGTGCAAAACGACTTCTGTGAGGGGGGCTCGTTAGCTGTCACGGGCGGCGCTGCCGTGGCGGCCGCGATCGCCGAGTATGTGCGCAAGCACCGAGATCGGTACGGCGCGATCGTCGCCACCGCGGACTGGCATGAGGATCCGGGCACGCACTTCGCCTCGCCGCCGGACGCACCCGACTACGTCGACACGTGGCCGGCGCACTGCGTGGCGGGTACGTCGGGGGCGGACTTTCACCCGGCGGTCCAGGCGACGCTGGCTCAGGCCGACGCAGTGTTCCGCAAAGGTCTGCGCAGCGCGGCGTACAGCGGGTTCGAGGGGACGACGCCGGAGTCAGGCCGCGAGGTCGGTCTCGGTGAGTGGCTCAAGGACTGCGGTGTCCGACAGGTCGACGTGGTGGGTATCGCCACCGACCACTGCGTGCGGGCTACTGCGCTCGACGCGGCCGAGGCCGGGTTGGGCACCAGGGTCCTGCTGGACCTGACAGCTGCGGTGTCCCCACAGACGACCGCATCGACGTTGGCACAACTGCGTGAGGCCGGGATCGAGCTCAGCGGTCGTCAATCAGGTGAGGATGAGGCCAACGCCTGAACCTCGGCCGGACCTGCTCAGACCTGCTGGTGAGCCGATGCGCAGCGCCATGCAGGCGCCAGGGCGTGGACCGGCAGCGGTCTACGGTGGAGACATGCCCGCAGGAATCGACCAGCTCGACGCGCAGATCATCGGTCTCTTCACCGAGAAGCCCCAGATCGGCGTTCTCGGCGCGTCCCGGGCCCTGGGGGTGGCCAGGGGCACGGTCCAGGCCAGGCTCGATCGGCTCACCGACCGCGGCGTGATTACCTCATTTGCCCCGACCGTCAGCGCTGCGGCATTAGGGTATCCGGTCACCGCGTTTTGCAGCCTGCAAATCCGGCAGACGCTTGGCGGCCCGGAGGTTGCCGACCACCTGCGCGCCATTCCCGAGGTCATCGAGGCGCACACGGTAACCGGAGAGTTCGACCTGCTCGTGGTGGCGGTAGCCCGCAGCAATGCTGACCTGCAGCGGGTCATCGACACGATCCTCGACCACGACCTGGTGATCCGGGCCTCAACCCTGATCGCGCTGGCCACCCATGTGCCGCACCGCACCACTGCGTTGGTGCAGGACGCGGGTCAGTCGTCGCCGTCCTTCGGAGCGCGCAAGCCTTGATAGATCTCTTTACACGTCGGGCACACCGGAAAGCGTTGCGGGTCTCGACCGGGGACCCAGACTTTCCCACATAACGCGAGCACCGCCTCACCGGATAGGGCGCTGTCAAGGATCTTTTCCTTGCGCACGTAGTGCGCAAACCGCTCGTGGTCGCCGGGCTCGGCGAGTTGTTCAGCGTATTGCTCACGCTCCAAGGTCGAGGTTGCCTGCCCCGGCATCTGCGGCAACGGCTCGGGAGAGAACGGGTCCATCGGGTCGATCGGACCAGCCTGCATCGCGCTCATGTCGGACAGTGTACGTTTCGGGCGCCGACCACTGGCTCGGCGCTGCCAAGCGGAGTCCTTGGTGGGGGCCCAGCCACCGACGCTGCCGCATCGGCCTCGATCACGACTGTCCATCAGCGACAGGGTGCCTCGTCGTTCAGTTAAGGCTTGGGTCGTCCGGATACAACGCCACCCAGGACAGTTGGCCAAGCTGACGGCGCAACACCCGTTCCCAGAGCCGTTCCGGCTCGGGGGTGAAAGGGTCACGCGGTTCGTGCGGGACGACGTACCAGCTACCCTCGGCGATCTCGTCCTCCAACTGACCCCCTGACCAGCCGGAGTAACCGGCGAAGATCCGCAGGTCGCCAACCTCCGGCATGATCAACACGGGAGGCGCGTCCAGGTCGACCACGCCAAGTGAACCGAAGACCCGGTGCACGCCCATCGGGTCTTTACCGGCGCCGGGGACCGAGGCCAGGGCCAACGCGGTATCCAGACCTACCGGACCTCCTTGGAAAAGCTGTCCTGGCGCGGTCAGGTGCTCCTGCCACCCGGGCAGGACCCGCTCGACGCCGACCCGCAACGGCTTGTTCAGCACGAGCCCGTGGGCGCCATCATCGCCATGGTGAATGAGGAGCACCACGCTGCGCCGGAAGATCTCTCCCCCGGTCGACGGCGTGGCGACGAGCAAGCGGCCGGCCAGCACATCCACCTTCATAGTTTGCGCCCTCCTGAGATCACCCGCGCGACGAGCGGCTTCGCGGGCTGGAGCGACGACCGGCCGGAATGCCATGTCTGCGCCGAGCCGGGTCTCCCTCGACGATCCTGCGCAGCTGCTCGGCGGGAATCGGTGGAAGGTGCGGGCGACGTGCCCCGGTGTGTTGCGACAGCGCCGGATCGCCGGGTACCCCGGGCACCCCGGTGACCTTCACCCCCGCGTCGCGCGCCAGCCGCTGAACCAGCTTCTGCTGGTGCGGCAGCGCCAACGTGACAACGACCCCGCGTTCCCCGGCGCGAGCGGTACGACCGGCCCGATGCAGGTAGTCCTTGTGATCGGCGGGAGGGTCGACCTGCAACACCAGCCCGATCCCCTCGACGTGTAGTCCGCGTGCGGCGACGTCCGTGGCTACCAAGACTGGCAGGACGCCCTCCCGGAACGCGGTGAGGATTCGACCACGAGCGTTTTGATTCAGACCGCCGTGTAGCGCGGCCGCGAAGACACCCTGCTCCCGCAATTGCTCGGCCACTCGCTCCGCACCGAGTTTGGTGCGCGAGAATACCAAGGTCCGACCGGGCCGGTTCGCCACCTCAGCGATGACCTGCTTTTTGTGTGGGGGCTGGATCAGCAGCACGTGATGCTCCATCGTGGTGACGGCCGCGGTGACGTCGTCGGTGGAGTGGGTCACCGGATCCCTCAGGTACGTCGCGACGATCTTGTCGACACCACGGTCCAGCGTTGCGGAGAACAACAACCGTTGGCCACCGGATGGGATCGCGTCGAGAATCGCCGTCACCTCTGGCACGAACCCCATCTCGGCCATGTGGTCGGCCTCGTCCAGGACTGCGATCCGCACGTCGGAAAGGTCCGCTGCCCGCTTTTCCATCAGATCTACGAGTCGCCCAGGCGTGGCGATGAGCACTTCGACCCCGCGGTCCAGTGCCGTGATCTGTGGCAGGTAGGACAGTCCGCCGGCCACGAGTTGGAGCCGAAGGCCGACCGTCCGGGCAATGGGTTCTAACGCCCGGTTCACCTGGATGGCCAGCTCGCGCGTGGGCACCAGCACGATGGCAAGCGGTCGACGTGCGACGGCTCTGGGCACTTCGGCCAGCCGAGCGAACATGGGCAGTCCGAACGCCAATGTCTTCCCGGACCCGGTCTGTCCGCGGCCCAACACATCCCGGCCCGCCAGCGCGTCCGGCAGGGTGGCCTGCTGAATGGGGAACGGGGTGTCGATCCCGTCGGCGGCCAACCGTCGCACGAGTGGCATCGGCAGCCCAGCTGTCAGGAAGGCATTGTCCGAATCCACCGTCGCGGTGGCGACCGGCTCAGCCGAGGCACGCTCGCTGGCCTCCGGACGCGGCGGGCGCTCCTTGCGCAGGAGCGCCTGGGTGTAGTGATCTGGCCGACGGCCGGTGTCGCGGCCACGAGTGTCCCGGCCGCGGGTGTCGCGACTGACACCAGGTCGCTGACGGTCGGCATCACGGCGAGGCTGCCAGTCGCCGCGAGAGGGCTGCCAGTCGCCGCGAGAGGTCGGTTGCGCCTGCCAACGACCGCCCGGGGTGGCATCCGCACGCGCCGGCCTGCGGGCCACATCGGGGCGGCCCTCGGTTCGCTCGGATCGTTCGGGGCGGTCGCGACGGTATTCCTGCGTGCTTCGATCTGGACGGTCGGCACGATCCGTCCGCTGGCTGGCGTCACCGCGGGTATCGGGCCGACGCTGTCCGTCACGCCGGGCGCCTACCGGGGGTCGACGTTCGTCATCGCGGCGTTCGTCGGCGCGGCGCCCAACGCCAGCTCTCGCGAACCGACTGGGAGCGGCCCCGCGCGCAGCGGCCCCGCGCGCAGGCGCCCCGCGCGCTGGCGCCCCGCCGGACCGGTTGTACCGCGGAGCGTCATCAGGGGCAGTGCGGCGCTGTGGGGCGGTAGGTGCCTGGTGCACGCCTGTCCGGGCGGAGCCGCGTTCAGTCTTGGCTCGGGCCATCTTTTGGGCAGCGGTCCAGCGAGGTTTCTTGCCCGCGGCGCGGCGGGGCACATCGGAGGTCATGGAGTTCCGTTCCAGCAAGGGGCAGGCGCGTTCGTACACCTACCAGCGATGGGGAACGAGCCCGTGGGGGGTTGAAACCACCCGTCAGGTCAACGGCAGTCTACGCGTGGCGGACTGACGTCACGTCCACACGTTCACGTTTCAGCGTGCGTCGCGGAGTCCCCGGCTGGGCGTAACCGCCGACCGATGGCCCACCCCAATGCCACCCCAACCACGTCGGCCAGGACGTCATAGACGTCGCCGGAGCGAGACGGGATCCACCAAGCCTGGACGAGTTCACTGACGACAGCGTGTCCCAGGAGCAGCAGCGGAACCCAGCGAGCCAGGCGCCCGCCCCCGAGTACGGCCAACGCCGAAGGCACTGCGAACAACACGACGTGCACAAGTTTGTCGGCCCCGAACACACCGTTGCCCTCAGGTGAGCCCGGCGAATAGATCGCGATCAGCTGGACCAGCAGCGCGACCACGGCGGCGATCACGAACGCGCTGCGACGACGTCCCCCGGTAGCGGTTCTCTTGGTCATCGCTTTCCACTATCGCCGACCTGCCGTAGCGGAACGTTCGGCCACGCCGCAAATGATGCCTCGACGCCAAAATGGCAACGACCAGAACGGCCGACAGTCAGGCCGTCAAGGCAGCAGCCGACGCCGCATAGTGGCGTACCGATGGTGGAGGTGGCGGGAATCGAACCCGCGTCCGCTGACGACAAAACAGGACTTCTCCGGGTGCAGTGCGCTACGGAATTTCTTGGCCCCAGCGCTCGCGCGCACACGTCCGCTGACGGGCCCAGCCGAGTAAAGTCCCGCGTCATCCCTCGGCATGATGACGCAGCAAGCTACCTAGACGACGCCAGGAACTGAGTCGGCAGCGAGCTCAGACTGACGGACTTCGAGGCTCGCTCAGGCAGCGAGGGCGAAGTCGGTGCGCTTGGAATTGGCACCTATTGGTTTGCCGGGAGCGTTGACGAGATAACCCGACATCCTCGACCCGCTTCTCCTGCTCAGACAATCAACGTCGAAACCGATCACCCCCATGGGGGTACGCCACTATGCAGTTGTCAACATCGTCGGCCTCGTGAGGTTCCAACGAACCTGCAGAGCACGTCTCGTCAAGGAAGCATGACCTGCTAGTTCATCCTTGAACGCACATGCCGGCCAGCGCATTCCCGCAGTACTGCGGTTGGCCGCTCAGCCCTGCGGAGGAGGTCCCAGCTTGAACTCGCGGCCATGGGCCTCGTCGATGCTGATTTCGACGAAGTGATGCTTCAGCGTGGGCACCCAGGGACGCAACTGCAGCGTCTGCGCCCACTCCAATTCCTCGCTGGTGGTCAGTTCGCGAGCTGACCCGTACATGATGACGCTGCGCGCCCTCCCGGCGACCACCTCGTCAATCTCGAAAGCAACCTGCTGGTTGATCGTGACCCCGAGGAGTTTGCTGCCTTCAGAGCTACGGAAGTACAGCTTGCGGTCATGGGCGATGTAGTTGATTGGGACGATGTCGGGAGAACCTGCCACCGCGAACGCCAGTCGACCGAATGCGTTGGCCTCGACCATCTGCCAGATCTCCCGATCGGACAGATCACGCATGATGCTGTCGTCCGAATAGCTCATCGTTTCGCTCCCTCACGCCTGGCATCCCGCCGGAAGCCCGCAGCACCGGCCGGACGCGTTGCCGGATGCCATGCACACTACCGTCCGAACCCCGTCGATCACTTCGACCAGACCGCTGTTCACCGCGGGATGCCCGCAGGTGAGATTCGGTATCCGCCGATTCGGCTCAGCTCAACCCGCGACTCACTTCACCAAGGCGGCCCCTACCATCACCGAGAGCGCCCCAGAGATGCTCACGGAGCGCACGCTGACTGGCCGCAGGCTCACCGCTCCAGTCTGCGGGACAGCGCGCGAGCCGCTTCGCGATCATCCTGTCGCTCACGTAGGGCGTGCCGCTTGTCAAACTCGCGCTTGCCTTTGGCGACCGCCAGCTCGACCTTGGCCCGGCCGTCCTTGAAGTACAACTGCAGCGGAACAATGGTATGCCCGGACTCGCGAGTCTTGGCCGCCAGCTTCGCGATCTCAGAACGGTGCAGCAGCAGCTTGCGCTTTCGACGGGCAGCGTGGTTCGTCCACGTGCCCTGGGAGTATTCGGGAATGTGGACACCTTCGAGCCAAGCCTCCCCCGCACCGATCGTGGCGTACCCGTCCACCAGCGACGCGCGACCCATCCGCAACGACTTGACCTCCGTGCCCATCAAGACCAGGCCCGCTTCGATCGTGTCCTCGATGACGTAGTCGTGCCGCGCCTTCCGATTGCGCGCGACAACGGACTCGCCCTTCTCCTTGACCACGCAGGCCTCCTGCTCCGCTAGGGCGGCGTACTCACACCCTCCGTTGGCGGGTTCGCCAACAGGTCAGGCTACTCCCACGGCCCTTGGGCGCCCACCGCAGGTGGGGCTCGTCACAGGTGCGTCGTCGCAGGTGCCGACTTACAGGTACCCGCGAGGATTCACCGGTACGCCGTTGACCCGCACCTCGAAGTGCAGATGACAACCCGTCGATAGCCCCGTCGTGCCGACATATCCCAGGAGCTGGCCGCGAGCGACGGATCCGCCACGGACGGCGACGCTGCTCAAGTGGTTGTAAGTCGTTGCCAGCGAATCACTGTGCGCCACCACGACGGCGTTGCCGTACCCACCCGCCCACCCGGCCTGAACGATCTCGCCCGCGTTCGCGGCGTACACGGGCGTCCCGCAACCGGCGCCGAAATCTGTCCCGGCGTGCAGGCGCGCGTACCGCAGGATCGGATGGTGGCGCATCCCGAACTCAGAGGTGATCGAGGCGGCCACCGGCTGCGCTAGGGCTCCGCCCCTGGCCCGCGCCGGGTACCGCTGGCTGGTGCTGGCGGCCCGAGGAGCAGAGGTGGCTGCGCGGCGGGCTCGGGCCCGGGCCGCCAGAAGGCTCGACAGTTTGTCCGAAGATGCCTGCAAAGCATCCACCCGTCGCTTCTCGGCATTCACGCGGCGGGCCACCGCTGCCAGTTGCGCGTTCTGCACCGCCGCTAAATGCACCATCTGCGCCTCGGCGACCCCTGCGGCCTTCTTTGCCTGGGCCGCCTGGGTCAGCGCAGCCTTCGCTTGCAGGTTCAGTTGCGCGACCCGGCGGCGGGCGTCTTCGAGTCGCCGTTGCTCGATCAGGGCGGCTTGTCGGGCATCGTCCAAGTCCCCAAGCACCGCGTGCTGGCGGTCGCTGGCTTTCTCCACGTAGTACAGCCGGTCGCTCAGGTCCTGGGCATCGCCAGGACCGATCAGCAGCGACAACGGGGCGAAGCTCTCCAAACCGCCGCCTTCGTAGGCCTTCCGAGCCAGCTCGTCCCGGCGATCCTCGGCATGGTCCACCTGCTTGGCATTGGCGTCCAACGCCGCCTGGTTTACCTGCAGGGCTTGTTTGGCGACCATCAGTTCAGCATCTAATGCAAGCTTGCGGGCTTCGGCGACCCGCGCGCTGGACTGCGCGTTCGCGAGCGCCCGCTTGGCAGCTGGGATCGCCAGTTGGGTCCCCCGCAGCGCGAAGTAGGTGGTCTTGGCGTTCTCCGAAAGATCCTCCAGATCGCCTCGGGCTTTGGCTAACGAACGGTCCACGGCGGCCTTGCGCTGATCCGGGTCCGTGCCGGCGGATGCGGGCGCTGCCGGGGTGGCGGCGAAAGCCACGACCAGAGCCAGGGCCAGGCTGCGTGTCAGGCTGTGGATGCCGCTCACTCGCCCGTGCCGGATGCTCATGCTCAACTGCGCCCCCTTGACCCCGTTGCGGCCCAACTCCATGGCCACTGCCCACGCCTACTCACACCGTACGAGCTGACATAACGATTGTTGATCTGACACACCGCACCTCCCGCCGGCCTCCCCAAGGATGCCGACCACCACACACCATTCCCCGCACGGCCGTCACGTCACTGCCTCGCCAGCCGCCGAACACTCTTCACAGAGACTAAGCGAAAGTCTTGTGGCACAACACTTTTGGCGTTCTTTCAGATCCGGACGAACCGGATCAAGGTGAGCCAGGAGACCAGCAGTGCCACACTCACCGCCACGGCGACGATAACCGGAGACACCTGCCACACGTCGTACGTGGTAATCCAGGCGAAGTCCCGAAAACGCTCAGACAAGGACCGGACGCCGTAGGCCACACTGGCCCACAGGCTTCCGATCGCCAGTACCGCCCCGAGCAACGCGGCGATCAGCGTTTCGGCCATGAAGGGCAGCTGGATCGAGGCCTTGCTGGCACCCACAACCCGCTTGATCGCGGTCTCCCGACGCCGGCTGAAGGCCACCTGACGAATCGTTGTCGCGGTCAGCAGCACTGTGCAGAGGAGCATCAGGCCCCCAGGCGGCGTAGCGCAAGAAGTCCAACACCTTGAAGAGCGGTTCCAACACCTGGCGGATGTCTTTGACCGCACCGACCCCGGGCACCCCAGCGAAGGCGGTGTTGATCTGCTGGTAGTCCTTGGGGTCGGTCAGTTGCACCCGAAAGGCCGCCGGGATCGCGTCGGCTGGGGTGTCGGCAAAAACCGGGTTGTTCTTGAACTGCTCGCGGAATCGCTGGTAGGCGGTCTGCTGGTCCTCGTACTCGTACGCCTTCACCGTCTCGACGACCATCCGCTGGGGCGGCGAGACGGCGCCGCCCTTGCAGTTCGGCTCGCTGGACCGCGCGGTGCACAAGAAGATCGACACCTCGACCTTGTCGTACCAGAAGCCTTTGGCTGCCTCGACCTGTCGCTCGGCCAACAGGCCGACACCAAGAAAGAACAGCGACACCGCACTGACCAAGACGATCGAAATCGCCATCGAGGCGCTGCGACGCAGCCCGTTCCAGACCTCGCCTGCCAAAAATCTCGGTCGCATGCTCAGCACTCCCCTGATGGACGCGCCTGGCCGAAGGACTCCCCCGCCAGGTTGAGCGCGTCAGATGCGGCCGCCGTGTCGGGCGTTTCCGGCGTGTCGACAGCCAAACCGTCACGGGCGCGCTCATACGCCCCCTCGGCCTGATCGCGCACCACTTCGCCCTCCTCGAGCTCGATCACCCGCCTGCGGAATTCATCGACGATGGTGTCGTCGTGGGTAGCCATCAAGACAGTGGTCCCGTTGCGGTTGATGTCGCTGAGCAACGTGACGATCTCCAGACTGGTGGCAGGGTCGAGATTGCCCGTCGGCTCGTCCGCGAGCAGGATGCGCGGCTGCTTCACGACGGCACGGGCGATGGCCAGACGCTGTTGCTCACCGCCGGACAATTCATGCGGCAGTCGCTTGCCCAACCCACCGAGGCCAACTAGCTCCAACGTGGCCGGCACCGCGGACCGCACCGCCTTCGGGCTGGTCCCGAGCACGTGCAATACATAGGCGACGTTCTGCGCCGCCGTCTTGTCCGGCAGCAATCGGAAGTCTTGGAACACCATGCCGATCTCGCGCCTCAGCTTGGGGATCTGCCGTCCACGCATGGTCGCTAGTCGGCGCCCGGCGACCTCGATGTCGCCGGCGGTCGGCCGCTCCTCGCGCAGAATCAAGCGCATCACCGTCGATTTGCCCGACCCCGAGGCACCCACGAGGAAGGCGAAATCTCCACGATCCAGGGTCAGATTCACCTGCCGCAACGCCGGTCGGAGGCTGGGGTCGTACACCTTGTCCACGCCACTGAATCGGATCATCTTCGCCAACCCTCCCGAGGTGACCGGTCATCGAGCGACTCCGCTTCGCGGACCGTCACCCGCAGCAAACCCGTGTTCACCCTGCACGACGCCGGCCCATCCGTCCGGCGATCCTCCACCCCGGCTCAGCGTTCCCATGCCCAGACACTTCCGACGCCGTCGTGGCCGGCAACCGGCCCGATCGGAGCGACCAGCGCACCGGCGCTGAGCTTACGTCGTCGGTTGGCATCGAGCCCAAATCTACTGTGCTGCCGCCGTGTTGGTCTGACCGGGCGCCCTTTTTGCTTGCCGCGAGCAGCGCCGTCACGGTCTGAGCAACTCGGCGGGGGATGATACCCATACACAGGTTGATCTCATCGATGTACGCGCGGCGGACCACGAGAGCTCCTCGCAACCTTGTCGAAGTCAGGGACCTTTGGCCGTTGCGCCCAAGGGGTCAGGTCAGAAAGGCTAGGGGCCATGACGCGTGAGGTAGGAATCACAGAACTTGCCCTGAGGGATGCCCATCAGAGCCTCATGGCCACCCGCATGGCGCTGGAGGACATGGTTGAAGCCTGTGCGGACATCGATGCCGCCGGGTACTGGAGCGTGGAGTGCTGGGGGGGCGCGACCTTTGACGCCTGCATCAGGTTCCTCAACGAAGACCCGTGGAAGCGGCTGCGGACCTTCCGCGAGCTGATGCCCAACAGTCGCCTGCAGATGTTGCTGCGTGGCCAGAACCTCCTCGGGTATCGCCACTACGAGGACATGGTCGTCGACAAGTTCGTCGAGAAGTCCGCCGAGAACGGCATGGACGTCTACCGCGTTTTCGACGCGCTGAACGACCCGCGCAACCTTGAGCGCGCGATGGCAGCAGTGAAGAAGGTCGGCAAGCACGCCGAGGGGACGATCTGTTACACGATCAGCCCGCTGCACACCGTCGAGGGCTACGTGAAGATGGCGGGCACGCTGCTCGACATGGGTGCCGACTCAATCGCGTTGAAGGATATGGCAGCGCTGCTCAAGCCGCAGCCGGCCTACGACATCATCCGCGGCATCAAGGAGACGTACGGCGAGGACAAGCTCATCCACGTGCACTGCCACTCGACCACCGGCGTGACGATGGTGTCTTTGATGAAGGCCGTCGAGGCGGGTGCCGACATCATCGACACCGCGATCAGCTCGATCTCACTGGGTCCGGGCCACAACCCCACCGAGTCCGTGGTCGAGATGTTCGAAGGCACGCCGTACGAGGCCAAGCTCGACAAGTCTCGCTTGACCAAGATCCGCGACCACTTTGCGGGGATCAAGCCGAAGTACGCCGAGTTCATGTCCGGGTACACCGTCGACACCGACATCTTCGACAGTCAGATTCCCGGCGGGATGCTCTCGAACATGGAGTCCCAGCTCAAGCAGCAGGGCGCCGGTGACAAGACGAACGAGGTGATGGCTGAGGTACCGCGCGTGCGCCAAGCGGCCGGCTACCCGCCATTGGTCACGCCGTCCAGCCAGATCGTCGGCACACAGGCTGTCTTCAATGTGCTGATGGGTGACTACAAGGTACTCACGGCCGAATTCGCCGACCTGATGCTCGGGTACTACGGCCACACTCTGGGCGAATATGACCCCGAGGTGGTCAACAAGGCCCGCCAGCAAACCGGTAAGGAGCCGATCACCGAGCGCCCAGCGGACCTGATTCCGCCGGAGTGGGGCACCCTGGTCACCGAAGCGGGCGCCCTGGAGGGCAGTGACGACACGGCCGAGGACGTCCTGACCTACGCGATGTTCCCGAAGGTTGCCCCGACGTTCTTCAAGGCTCGGGCCAGCGGGCCGATCAACGTGGGCAAGGACCCCGAGCAGCTGGCTGCCGAGAAGGCCGCCGCAGCGAGTGACGGCAAGTCCGGACCGGTCCGCGGACCGATCACGTATGAGATCACCGTGAACGGTAGGACGCACAGCGTCGCGGTCAAGCCCGCCTGACGCCCTAAGCCAAGGAGAAGGACGCAACGTGACTTCGCAACCGAAGACGATGGCCGAGCGGATCGCTGAACTGCGCGAGCGCAAGGCCACGGTCGAAGCGGGCGGCGGGCAGGAGCGCCACGACAAGCAACACCAGCAAGGCAAGCTGACCGCCCGCGAACGCATCGCGGAACTTTTAGACCCGGGCAGCTTCGAGGAGGTGGGGCTGCTCGCGCAGCACCGCACCACGATGTTCGGGATGGATAAGGCGACCATGCCGGCCGACGGCTGCATCACCGGCAGCGGCGCGGTGCTCGGGCGCAATATTCATCTCGCGGTCCAGGACTTCTCGGTGGCCGGCGGATCAGCCGGGGAGATGCACCTGACCAAGATGGCCAATACGAACCACGCGGCGTTGATCGCCGGGACGCCGTTTGTCTGCATCAATGACTCCGGTGGCGCGCGGGTACAAGAGGGAGTCGACTCCCTGACCGGCTACGGCAAGGTGTTCTATCAGAACGTCAACGCCTCCGGCGTCATCCCGCAAGTCACCATCGTCGCCGGCCCCACAGCCGGCGGTGCGGTGTACTCGCCTGCCTTGACGGACTTCATCATCCAAACCAGGGCAGCCCGGATGTTCATCACCGGCCCCGACGTCATCAAGTCAGTCACCGGCGAGGTCATCAGCGCAGAAGCCCTCGGTGGCCCGGATTCGCACATGACGAATTCCGGTGTCATCGACTTCATCGCCGAGTCCGATGAGGAGGCGATGCTGATTTGCAAGAAACTGCTCAGCTTCCTGCCGTCGAACAACGCCGAAGAAGCCCCGTTCGTCGAAGGCAACGACAACGTTGAGCCGAACGAACATCTCAACAGCATCGTGCCGGACGACCCCCGGAAAGGCTTCGACGTCCGCCACGCCATTCGGGACATCGTCGACCTCGGTGACTTCCTGGAGCTGAAAGAGGGCTACGCGAAGAATATGGTGATCGGTTTCGGCCGGGTCACCGGACATGTCGTCGGCATCATCGCCAACCAGCCCAGCCACTTGTCTGGGGTGCTCGATATCAACGCCTCGGACAAGGCAGCTCGCTTCATCCGCTTCTGCAACGCGTTCAACATTTCGTTGCTGACGTTCGTCGACGTCCCGGGGTTCCTGCCGGGCTCGGAGCAAGAATATGGCGGCATCATCCGCCACGGCGCGAAGATGCTGTTCGCGTACTCGGCGGCGACGGTCCCGAAGATCACGATCGAGATGCGCAAAGCGTATGGCGGTGGCTACATCGCCATGTGCAGCCGCGAGCTGGGTGCGGATCGGGTGTTCGCCTGGCCCACCGCGGAGATCGCGGTCATGGGCGCGGAGGGTGCTGCCAACATCGTGTTCCGCAGGGAGATCAAGGCCGCCGACGACCCTGAGGCCAAGCGCATTGAGTTGGTGACCTCCTACCGCGACGCGTTCTCCAATCCATATGTGGCTGCTTCCCGCGGGCAGGTCGACTCCGTCATCGAGCCGTCCGAGACGCGTTTGCACGTCGCGCGCGCCCTGGATGTCCTTGTCGGCAAGCGAGAGGTCCGTCCGGCGAAGAAGCACGGCCTGATCCCGCTCTGATCGTTGTGGCGTAGATGCCAGGAAGTGAGTACAACCATGACAAACGCAACGACATCACCGGCGGGCGTCGCCGAACTGAAGGCAATGGTCGAACAGCTGCAGGAGCGTCTGGACGACCTCGAGAATCGGATGACCGAGCGGCACCCTCCGGGCGAGGTGTCCGATGAGGTGCTGATGGCTATCTCGGCAGCCTGCGCGGCGTACCTGGGCAAGCGTGCGGTGATTAAGCAGATTCACCGTCGCCGACCAAGGAACTGGGCCGCTCAAGGTCGACGCGCGGTGCAGACCTCGCACAACATCTACTGAGCCGATTCCTTCCAGACACCTGACATTTCGTAGCGACACCGAGCACGACAAGGGATGACATGAAGCTGAGAGTGAACGTCAACGGTACGGACTACCACGTTGACGTGGAAGTTGAAGAGGAGCCGGTGCCGACGCTGGGTCCCATTCTCATAGGGAACTCGGCCTACGGCGCGATCCCATCCGCAGCCAAGGCCCCGGCTGCCTCCTCGACCGGCCTGAAGGCACCGATTTCGGGCACGGTTGTGAAGATCCTGGTCAAGAAGGACGACGAGGTGGCCGCGGGCGACACCGTGGTCGTTTTGGAGGCCATGAAAATGGAAACAGAGATCACCGCTCCTGCAAATGGCAAGATCGCTGCGGTCAACGTGGCGGTCGGCGATACGGTCGCCGGTGGACAAACCCTCGTCGAGTGGGCGTGACCGGATAAGGCTCGCCTCAATCTTGAGATTGTTGGGGCCGGCGCCCGTAAGGGACCGGCCCCAACGGCGTTTCCGATCGCAACGATCACGGCGTAAAGCACATCGCCGCGACCGGGCCCTCAACTGGCTACATCTCCAGGTCGGTGGGTTCGATAGCGCAGGCGATGTCGTGACTTAGTTCTCCCGCTCTGCAGCGCGCTTCCACCGGATTCCCGACTCGAGGAATCCGTCGATCTCGCCATCGAAAACAGCGGAGGTATTACCGACCTCGTGCTCGGTGCGCAGATCTTTCACCATTTGGTACGGGTGCAGGACATATGAGCGCATCTGGTCGCCCCAGGACGCCTTGACGTCACCCGCGAACTCCTTCTTTGCTGCTGCTTCCTGCTGCTGTTTGACCAGGAGAAGGCGCGATTGCAACACACGCAGGGCGGCTGCGCGGTTCTGGATTTGCGACTTCTCATTTTGCATCGAGACCACGATGCCAGTCGGCAGGTGCGTCATCCGCACGGCGGAATCGGTGGTGTTCACGCTCTGCCCACCTGGTCCGGAGGACCGGAAAACATCCACTTTGATTTCGTTCTCCGGGATGTCGATGTGGTCGGTCTGCTCGATCAGCGGCACGACCTCCACCGCCGCAAACGACGTTTGACGGCGACCCTGGTTGTCGAATGGACTGATCCGCACCAACCTGTGGGTACCCGCCTCAACTGACAGATGGCCATACGCGTATGGCACCTTCACCTCGAAGGTCGCCGACTTCAATCCCGCTTCTTCGGCGTAGGACGTGTCCAGCACAGTCGTCGGATAATGGTGGCGCTCGGCCCAGCGAAGGTACATGCGCAGCAGCATCTCCGCGAAGTCCGCTGCATCGACGCCACCGGCTCCGGCCCGGATCGCCACGACCGCCTCGCGCTGGTCGTATTCCCCGTTCAGCAGGGTCCGAACCTCCAGTTCGCCAACTGCCTTGCGCACCGACGTCAGCTCGCGCTCGGCCTCGACCATGGTGTCCGCGTCGTGTTCCTCCTGGCCCATCTCCACGAGTACCTCAAGGTCATCGATCCGGGCATCCATGCCCGTGATCCGCTCGAGTTCGGCGTTCGCCCGAGACAACGCTGAGGTCACGCGCTGCGCGTTCTCAAGGTCATCCGATCTGAGCACGCAATCGATCCGGATCGGTCACCTCACTGACGGAGGCCATGGTCTGTCGGAGGTCGCGGATCGCTGCGGGGAAGTCGGTGGCCACAACAATCAAGCCTACGCGACCGCTGCGAACCATTCGCCGCCTCGTGGGCGGACCTGAACGCGTCGCTGGGACCAGCCCGCAGCGCGATACCTCAGCTCAAAGCAGCGGGTGTAGAGGGGCAAGGATCCGCTCGGTAACCCTGACCAACAGCCCTCGGTTCTGCCATTCCTGCAGTGTCAACTGTCGGTCAACTGTCGGCAGTTCGTCAGGTCCTCGGCGAACACGCGCTCCATCAGCTGGGCGTGCTCGTCGCTGAACAACTCCAGGTTCACCTCGTAGTTACCGAGCAGGCTCAGCCGGTCGATGTTCGCCGTGCCCACCGTCGACCAGCGACCGTCGACGGTCGCTGTTTTCGCGTGCACCATCGCGTTGCGATAGAGCCAGATCGTGACGCCCCCCTCGAGCAACTCGGTGTAGAAGCCCTGAGCCACCCAATCGGCGAGGATGTGATTGGAGTATTCCGGTACAAGGATTCGAACGTCGGCACCCCGCCGAGCCGCTGCCAGGAGAGCGCGTTTGATCTCGTAATCTGGGATGAAATACGCCTGCGTGATGTAGACCCGGTGCACCGCGCGGTCGATCGCGTTCAGGTAGAGGCCGCGCACCGGGAAGAGCATCCGAGATGGTGCGTTGCGGGCCGCCTGGATCCGCGCGTCCCAGTCCGCGGCACCTCGGTCAGCAAGCTCTGGCAGATCCTCTCCCCGGAACTCGTTCCAGAAGTCGACGAAGGCGTTTTCCACCTCCCACACGCTCGGGCCCTTGACCCGAAGGTGAGTGTCTCGCCAATGCTCCGCGTAGAACCCCCCGATGTTATACCCACCGACAAAACCGATCCCGCCGTCCACGACGAGGATCTTGCGGTGGTCGCGGCCGGTGTGCCGCAGGTCAAGATGCAAGAGTCCAGGGCGAAATACCGGGAACCGCAGCACGTGCAGGTTGTGCGGTTGCTCTGGGAATCGGTAGAACGACGGCCGCACCACCAGGTTGGCTAGCCCGTCGTAAATGATGTGGACATCAACGCCCCGGCGGGCCGCCTCGAGCAGCGCTGTCTTGAACTCCTGGCCGACCTCGTCGCCCTTCCAGATGTAGGTCTCGAAGTAGATCGCCGTCGTTGCCGAGCGGATGGCCTGGAGCATGTCGCGGAACAGGTCAGCGCCATACGTGTACGTCGTCACTCGACTGCCTGCCACATCGACCGGCGTCGGGTTGATCCGCGGCCAGCCGGTGGCGGGCGTGGTCCGGCGCTTGCGGACCTCGTCAACGGTGATCACGCCGGCGACGGCAGCAACCTGAACGACGGCGCCCGCGACGACTCCATACCCGATGCTGCGGGCGAGGGAAGCGGTCCGGAGGCGACGCCAGAGGGGCATAGCTCACCAGCCTACTGCCGGTGATCGGATCGAGGATTCAGCGTGCGAGCGCACGGTCACGATGACGTGGCCTCCGACGGTGTCCAGGAATCCGCTGCCCAATGGAACCTCGATCCGCCCAGTCAGCGCGACAACAGCGCCTTCTGGTGCGCCCTGCCCAGCGACGCTCGATCGCGCCGCGCCAGCGCCTGTTTCTTCGGCCAGCCACCAGGACGACACATTCGGTGGGCGTTGCTGCGCCGACAGCAGCGTGCGCGCCGCGCCGCGCACGCTCTCATCGGTCAAGGGCACCGCCCGGCCCAGACCCTGGCGGTAGATGGACACCACCGCCAACGCATCTGATGCGTCCAGGGCCAACGCATCAGCGACGTCGTACAAGCGCGCCCGAGCCAACTGGACGGCGGTGATATCGATGATGAGGATCACCAGCGCGACCAGCAGTACGGCGTATCCCATGACTAACGGGCTGATGCTGCCAGCTTCCGGCCGGCAGGCTGGGACGTGTCGGGCTACCTGAACCGCGCGCCTCACGAGGGCCCGAACCGTTCCACGGTGGTGGTGTAGCTCGCTTCGACCGGGACGCCGATGGGAACAGCGTCGGCCAGCACATCGGGCACCAGCGGCAGTGGCACCCACACCTGCGCACGCACGGTCACCACGGCGTCCGGGGTAAGGCAGAGCCGTGCGGCGCAATCAACATGAACGCTACCCGCCGCACCGAAGCCTTGATCCTCGAACGACAGGCGGGCCGCTGTGTCGGCCCGAACCATCGGATCTACCTCTGGCGGCGTCGTGACGAATACCCGGCCCGCTTCTCGGGCCGCCACCGACACGGCGTACGACGCGGCCTGGACCCGGGCTACCAGCAACACCAAGTACACCAGCGGCACCAGCAAGACCACCGCCAGGGCGACGAACTCCACGACAGCGCTGCCTGACTCGTCCTTCCGGGAAGTTCCGCGCCGGCCCAAACCACCGCGTCCCCTCACCGGTCGGCCTCCTCGGCAAATGCACGACCGGTGATGCGCAGCGAGGGGCCGGGCCCCCACACACCGATCACCGGCACAGGGGCGTTCACCTGGATCTGCACCACCATGACATCCCCAGCCTGCTGGTAGGAGGCGGTGACGTCGTCGGCGAACCGATCGGAGAGGCTTTCGCCGATCAGCCGGCGAGCTCGTTCGGCCCCCATCGCGGGTGTGCTGCCAGCCCGAGCCCCCACCCGAGCTCCCTCTCCCGCGCACCAGATCAACGTGTTGCGGACGTAGAGCGCCAGCCCCACCTGCAACACCACCAGCATCAACACCGTCACCAGGGAAGCGGTCATGGCGAAGTCGGCCACCGCGGCACCTTGCTCACCTGATCGGTGTGGGTGGGACGCCTTGCACCGGCTGGTTCGTCCGCGTCTCACAGCCGGCCGGACACCGCGTCCATGGCCTGCTCGAACAGCGCCTTGAATCGCTCGCCCGCCAGTACCCAAAGGACCGCAACCAGCCCTGCGGTCATCAGCGTGATCATCACCCAACCAGGCACGTCGCCGCGTTCGCGCTTGATCCGATCGTCGCGCTCGAACCCAGGCTGCCCGGCGTACGCCAGCAAGCGGCACCACAGCAGGGTGATTGCGCCGAACGCGCTGAGCAGGGCCATCCGGACCACACTCAGGTGCCACCATCGGTACCTTGCGCGAGCAGGACGGATCGGGCAGACGGATCGGCTTGGGTCCATCAGAACCTCCAGGGACAACCAGCGGGCACAGGGCATCGGACACACGGCATCGGGCTGCGAGCCTCACCAGGTCAGCGAGAGCGCGACGAACCCCGGGAACAGGGCGAACACGACGGTGACGGGCAGGATCAGGAAGACGACGGGGATGAGCATGCCGATCTCCTTGCGGCCCGCCGCCTCGATCACCTCGCGGCGGGTTTGTTCACGGACGTCCTGGGCTTGCGCGCGGACGACATCGCCCAAAGGTGTCCCCCGCTCCAAGGCGATGACGATGCCATCGACGAATCGGACCAGCGCGACCAACCCCGTGCGGTCGGCAACACCCTGCAGGGCAGTGGCGATCGGCGTACCGGTGCGAGCCTGTCCCAGCGCAATGCCCAGCTCCCGGCTGAGCTCACCGCGACACAGTCGGCAGACGCGTTCGAGGGCAGCGGCGGTGCCTTCGCCGGCGCTCAGCGACAGCGCCAGCAGGTCCGCGACGGTCGGCAATTCAGTCATGATCTGTTGCTCGCGCCGACGCAACTGCACGCTCAGCAGCCAGTCCCGCCCGGCAACCCCGGCTAGCACGCCGAGCACCGGGGTCATGGCGGCGATCAGGGGGACAGTATCGCGCCGGACCCACAACAAGCCCCCGATGAGTAATCCCACAAACCCACCGGCAATCCCTGTGACCACCTGCTCAGCCCGGAAGTGCTGGCCCGTGATCGGCGAACCGGCTCGGATCAGTCGACGCTCGACCGAGACTGAACCACCGAACGCCCGGTCCAGCCATTGGCCCCACCGAAGGGCCGCCGCGCGGCCGGCGGCACGCCAGTGTCGCCGCGCTGGCGTGATGCCGAACGTCGCAGCGATCCGCAAGCCCGGAAGGTCACGCAGGTACGGCGCGAGGCGTTCCTCGATCCCCGACCGGCGCCTGGCTGGGCTGCGGTGCCACACCAGCAGGAATCCGGCAGCGAAGGTTAAACCAACCAGGGCGCCCGCCGTGCTCACCGCAACACCCGTTCCTCGACCGGCAACCTGCCGATCCGAAGCATCAGCCGATACGCGAAGGCGGTGAGCGCCAGCCCCACGGCCAGGACCATCGCTCCGGCCGGAGTGTTGTAGGCCCGCAGGGACTCAGCCCGGGTCGCCAGCATTGCCAGCACCAGCCACGGCGCGACCACGGCCAGCCGAGCCGCGTTCACTGACCAACTCTGTCGGGCTTCGAGCTCGCCGCGGGTCCGGGCGTCGTCGCGAAGGAACGCAGACAGGGTACGCAGCAGCCGGCCCAGGTCGCTGCCGCCGACATCGCGAGCCAGCCGCAGCGATTCGATGAGGCGGTCTGCCACCGGGTCGGCGAGCCGGACCTTGAGCCGGTCCAAACCCTCGCCAAAGCGTCCGGTCAACCGGTAGTCCTGGGCGAACTCGGCGAACGCGGGTCGAAGTTCGGCCGGTCCCCGAACCGCTACTTGCGCTACCGCCTCAGGCAGTGCCATGCCAGCCCGGACCGCGGAGGCGATGTTGTCCACCACGTCAGGCCACACCTCGCGTCGGCCTAGCGCTCGGCGACGCGCCCGAGAGCGCACAATCTCGGTTGGCAGGTACGAAGCAAGCAACCCGAATGTCCCCGCGAGCACTGGCGCCCTGGTCAGCGCCGCGGTGGCCAGCCCCACGAGGAAGCCGCTGAACAAGCTCGCCAGCAGGAACAGACGCCAGCTCAACGCGGGCAGGTCGGCCTGTACCAGGTCGGCCCGCAGCGTGGCGGCCAGTCGGCCGCCACGCTGCGGGCCTCCCGTCATGACCCACCAGCGTCGCGGCACGACCGGCCCCAGCTGCGGCGCTCCAGCCGCCACAGGCCATCCGGACTCAGGCTGCGCCGGCATCCAACAGGCCCACCAGATGCAGAACAGTCCCGCGCCGAGCGCCAGACCGACCGCGATCCCCCACATTCGTTTACCCTCCGCCCAGCAGGTCCGCCAGTTCATAACCGGCTCGGGCGAATTGGTCCTCGAACGGTGGGAAACCGCTGCCCCGGATCAGTCGACCGTCCCGGGTCAGGAACAGATCGCTGGTCTCGATGACGTCATGCTCGGTTCGCCCAGGAACGGCGACGATCTCGCGCACCCGCCGATCTCCGTCTCGCTCCAACGCCAAATGCACGACGAGGTCGATCGCTGCGGCGACCGTCGGTACGACGAACCTGGACCCGACATTTTCCCCAGCGAGCAGCGGCAGAGTACACATTTTGATGATCGCTTCACGAGCCGAGTTGGCGTGCACGGTGCACATCCCGGGTAAGCCGCTGTTGAGTGCGATGAGCAGGTCAAGGCTTTCCGCTTGACGGACCTCGCCAACGATGATGCGGGAAGGCCGCATCCGAAGTGCCTCCCGGATCAGCCGGCGCAGCGGGATCTCGCCGGTCCCTTCCAGGCTCGGCTGACGACATTGCATACTCGCCACATCCCGCAGGTTCAACCGGAGCTCGAACACCTCTTCGCACGTCACCACTCGTTCGCGGGGTGGGATCGCGGAGGCTAGGCAGTTCAGCATCGTCGTCTTGCCGGACTGGGTGCCGCCCGCAACCAGGATGTTCAACCCACTCGCTACGGCCGCCTCTAGGAACTTGCCGGCCTGTGAGGTGAGGGTGCCTAGGTCGACGAGGTCCGCGAGCTTGTCCGCGGCGACGATGAACTTGCGGATGTTGACCAGCCAGTGATGTCGACTGATGTCCGGGATGACCACGTGCAGACGGGAGCCGTCGGATAGCGCAGCATCGACAAATGGTGAGGACAGATCGACTCGACGACCCGAGGACTTCAGCATTCGCTCGACCAGGTCACGGACACCGTCGGCGGTGAGGATGGTGGTGGTCAGGTCAGCCACCCCCTTGCGGGCGACGAACACCTGGCCGGGGCTGTTGATCCAGATCTCTTCGACTTGTGGGTCATCAAGGAAGCGCTGCAACGGCCCGAACCCGCCGACTGCGTCCATGATGGCTCGGACCGCCTCGGCCCGAGGCGGCAACTGCGGCAGCGCTTCGACCAACGCGCGCTCGTCGTACTCAGCGACCGCGCCCACCACGATGTCGCGCAGCACCCCGCGGTCGGCCACCGGGTCCAGCCCGCGGGCACGCACCCGCTCGCGGACTTCGTCCTCAACGGCAGCCAGGGCCTCAACGGGCACTGTCGCGGCGATTGCAGACCCGGCCATACGCTGCCCCTCCTCGCCACTGCGTCCATCGACGCCCCGCACTGGACGATCGTCCAGCTGCTCAATGAGGGTCACCCTAACCGGCCGCAAGGCTGGTAAGGAACCGTATCCACAGGCCTCATCGAGACCCCACTCGAGGCGCTGACCTGCCGCAACGCGGATCTTGTTCCAACTCAGACAGTTCGGTGAACGCGACGGCCTCACCCGCAAGCGTCAGTCAGAGAAAAGCGTCGTTCGAGCAAAGCCCCGCGCTGCCCAAGCGTCGACGGCAGCAGCGACAGGTCAGTACCACGGTCAGCAGTCGGACAACTCGCAGCGCCCGTTCAATGGCCATCAGCAGCCCCGGACGGTGCCACTGACGACGCACGATGGGAGCAGCGCCGCCGTGGCGGATGGCCCGCGCCAACGCTGGCAGATAGACCCCAATCGGTATGCCCTTGCTGCAGATCCACCACCACCGCATCGACGCCGGTTGACGCGATGGTCTCGACGATCACCGGATCGGCCAAGGTGCTCCACGCGCTGAGCACGGACTCGTCGTCCGCCCAACGGTCCCGCATCCGGTCACCGGGATGCTGCGCTTGCGACGTCATGAGCGCCAACATGACGCCGAATCACCCCTCGGGCACGGGGAAACCGCCCCTTGCCGCCCAGCGTCGCAGACCCCTACGTTCGCCAGTACGGACGATTGGTACCCGATCGATGACCTCCCGTCGAATCCCACGTCGAACAGGAGTGCAGGCATGAGCAGTCACCCGCATCCGCCAACCGATTTCGAGCCGCCGCGCGCGGCCACCGAGGTCAGCGACGGAATCTACGCCTACATCCAGCCCGACGGCAGTTGGTGGATCAACAACACCGGGTTCCTGATCGGACGGCGCGGCGTAGTGAGCGTCGATGCCTGCTCGACGCAGCGGCGTACCGAGGCCTACCTGGAGACCATCGCCACCGTCACCAACCTGCCGATCCGGACTCTGGTGAACACGCATCACCACGGCGACCACACGTTCGGCAACTACCTCTTCCCGACCGCAACCATCGTTGGGTATGAGGGGATCCGGGAGGCCATCGCCGCGTGGGGGCCACCACGCGATGCCCCGATCTGGACGCCGGTCGACTGGGGTGACATCGAGCTGGAACCGCCGTTCCTCACCTTCACCGACAGCATCAAGTTGTACGTCGACGACCTTGAGACGCACGTGCAGTACATCGGCACCCCGGCGCACACCACCAACGACTCGGTGCTCTGGGTGCCGCAGCGTCGGCTCCTGTTCAGCGGCGACGTCGTCTTCAACGGTGGAACGCCGTTCCTGCTGCAAGGCTCAGTCAGCGGGATGCTGGTCGCGCTGGACCGGATCCGCGAACTGGCTCCTGACGTCATCGTGCCCGGCCATGGCGCCGTGACCGACCTTTCGGCGCTCGACCGGTTGGAGGGATACACACGGTTCGTCCAAGACGTCGCCCGGCGCGGCAAGGAGGCCGGGCTCAGCCCGTTGGACGCCGCCCGACAGAGCGACCTCGGCGAGTACGCCGAGCTCCTGGACTCCGAGCGGATTGTCGGCAACCTGCACCGCGCGTACGCCGAGCTCGACGGCCTTGCGCCCGGGGGGCCCATCAATTTGCCGGCCGCCATCGCCGACATGATCGCGTACAACGGCGGCAAACCCCTCAGCTGTTTCGCCTGAATTACGGCGCACCGAAACCGACGATGGACCGCCGACGGACCGATGGAGGAACCTGATGCGTTGGGCCAGCTACCGCTCGACCCGGGACAACCAGGAGCATGCCGCGCTCGTGCAGGGGCAGGAACTGCTCGGGCTGCCAGAGCGGATGCTCGAGCTCTTGGAGCGCTGCGGCACCGATCTGAGCGAGGCCGCCGCCAGCGCCAGGGCCAACCCCTTCGAACGGCTGCCACTGGCGGGGGCCGCGCTGCTCGCGCCGGTCCCCCGCCCACCGGCGGTACGCGACTTCATGGCGTTCGAGGAGCACGTCGTCAACGCAATGAAGGGCATTGGCTCGAGCGTCGACCCGGTGTGGTATCGCCAGCCCGTCTTCTACTTCACCAACCCGGCCAGCATCCTCGGACCGGGGGAAGAGGTGCCGGTCAGCCCGGGCTCGGTCGCATTTGACTACGAACTCGAAGTCGCGGCGATCATCGGCACGGCGGGCCGCGATCTGGACCCGGCGACCGCCGAGGATCACATCGCCGGATACACGATCTTCGCCGACTGGAGTGCACGCGACCTGCAAAAAGTCGAGATGGCCGTCGGGCTCGGACCGGCCAAGGGCAAGGACGGCGCGACGACCCTTGGGCCCTACCTGGTCACCCCCGACGAACTCGCCGACGCCCGGTCTGCCAAAGGGTTCGCCTTGGCCATGTCCGCGCAGGTCAACGACCGGGAGTACAGCCGAGGCGACTGGGCCAGTCTGTATTGGTCGTTCGGGCAGATGCTGGCGTACGCCAGCCGCGGTACAACGCTTCGACCCGGGGATGTGATCGCCAGCGGCACCGTCGGCAGCGGGTGCATCCTGGAACTCTCCACGACCCGCGGGGCCCAGGAATACCCGTGGTTGGTCCCCGGCGATCGGGTCCGGATGTGCATCGATCGTCTCGGGGAGTTCACCGTCCCCGTCGTGCCAGGCACCTCGGTGATCCCACTGGGTTGATCCGCGACGGGTCACGGAGTACGAGTTCGGCTCGTGCCTTGTCTGCGCAGCTCGGCAGTGCTGCGCGACTCGCGCCACGCCAGGCCACGTCGCACACAATGAGGAGAGATCGCTGATGGCTTTCACCGAAGACGACCGTCGCTTCTTGGACCTGGCCATCGAGGCGGCCCGCACATCCATGTCGCAGGGTGGCATTCCGATCGGCGCCGCTCTGGTGCACGACGGCACTGTGCTTGCGGTAGGTCACAACTGCCGGGTGCAGAAGGGGTCCGCCATCCTGCATGCAGAGACAGACACCATTGAGCGCGCCGGGCGCCAACCAGCCACTGTCTACCGAAACAGCACGTTGTACACCACGCTCAGCCCGTGCTTCATGTGTGCGGGCGCCGCGCTGCTCTATGAGATCCCGCGCATCGTCATTGGGGAGAACCGCACCTTTGAGCAGTCCGAATCCTTGCTCAGGGACAAGGGCATCGAACTGGTCATTGTCGACGACGTCAGGTGTAAGGAACTCATGGACGCTCTGATCGCCAACAGCCCCGAGCTGTGGAGCGAGGACATCGGCGTCGAGTCAGTTGCACTCGAGTCCGTTGAACTCGACGGCACCCCGGACCCGCGATGAGCACTGCGGTCGGACGCTGACAGCACTCGGGTCTGGGTTCCCTCCACGCCGCAACGGCGACCCTTCTGCTCACCGGCCGTTGTGCTGTTCAGCTTCACATTCACCAGCCTTCACGGACCGGGCTCGTCAAGCACCGTCGAGAAGGGACTGACGCAGCCGCGGTCTGCTCCCGTGTCGCGCAGGGATACGGCAGGTAGCCTGACGCCGTGCGTCCACCGTTGCTGTCCGTCGCCGGCCTGGGCAAGTCGTACGGCGGCCGCACGGTGGTGACCGGTCTGGATGTGACGGTGAGCCCCGGCGAGGTAGTGGCGCTGCGCGGGCCGAACGGCGCGGGGAAGACGACGGTCCTACGCTGTGTGTTGGGTCTAGACGTGGCCGACGCAGGCACGGTGACGCTCGGCGCCGACCCGCTGGATGAGCGTGATCCCGGCGTCCGGGCCCGACTCGCGGCCGTCCTGGACGATATGGGTTGGTTTCCCGACTTGACTGCCTTCGAACACCTCGACGTGCTGGCTCGCGCCCACGGTGATCCTGACCCGCAGGCCAACGTGGAGACGGCGATGGATGCGCTGGGGATCGCCTCCATCGCCGACCAGGTGCCCACCACCCTCAGCTCAGGCCAGCGACGCCGGCTGGCGCTGGCGATGGTGCTGGTGCGCCCCTTCGAGCTACTGATCCTTGATGAACCAGAACAGCGACTGGACGTGGCCGGACGCAGCTGGCTGGCGACGTATCTGCGCGCAGTTGCCGACCAGGGCGGCGCGGTCCTGATGGCCAGTCACGATGACGCGTTGATCGCCGCCGTGCGGGCTCGGGTCGTGCCCGTGGGTGAGTTCGATGCGTTCGGTCAGGTCGATGATGGGCCCGGCTGACGACCCACGAGAGGCTGCCCTCGACGCCTTGTACGCGCTGCGCTGGTACCGACGCGGCCATGCTCGGCCCCCCGGGCAGGGACGGCTCAGCAACTGGTACATGGGGGTCCTGGGCGTCCTGACGTTTGCGTCGATGTTCTTCTCTGGGATCTTCGGCGCGGCCCCAGCGGCGGCGTGTCCCGAATACCTGTGTCAGAGCTCCGGCGCTGTCGGGTCGGCCACCCTGCCCCTGGCGTTGCTGACCTTGGGCGCAGGGATTTGGCTGACCGGGTTCACCGGCCCCATGGGCGCTTCCGCTCCGCGGCTGACCTGGTTGCTGCAAGCACCGGCAGATCGAGGCATGGTGCTGCGGGGGCGGTACTGGGTGAACCTGGGGATCGCTGCGGCCCTGGGCGCCGCCGCAGCGGTTGCCCCGGTGTTGGCGACTCTGGATCCGGTGGCAGGGATCCCGGTCGCTCGCCTCGGCTGGATGGCTGTGACCGGGGC
>CAJDVI010000004.1_pt1 | contig 47148 bp, 39 predicted proteins | sample 7391351 | NCBI WGS metagenome assembly CAJDVI01 (sample SAMEA7055704, study PRJEB34461) | soil metagenome | biome: terrestrial ecosystem; feature: Peninsula; material: soil | place: Antarctica | collected 2016 | reverse complement strand
CCCTCACGGCAGCGGCTTCGCAGCCGCCGGACTGTGTGCTGGGACAAGCACCCGATCGGAACGTGGTAGTGTCGCGTCGCGCCTAGGGAGCACTATAAGTCATAGTGCGGCAGTTCGCCGACCTTGAGGAACGTCGTACGCGAGTGTAGTTCAATGGTAGAACACGAGCTTCCCAAGCTCGATACGCGGGTTCGATTCCCGTCACTCGCTCTGCTCTACCCCGTGAGGGTCAACGGTTCCTGTCGCGTTGGCCCCGTCTGCCACCAGCGGACTCGATGCGTTCCGCAGCCTTCAATGCCTTGGTGAGCATCCCGGCGTACTGGCCCCGCACCCGCCGAGTCCGGGCGGTCTCTCGCTCGGCAAGGACCCCGTAACTGAAGGTCTCCTCCCCCGCCGCCCGGGCCTCCGCACAGATCCGCATGATCACCTCGCGGGCGACCACGCTGTCTTGATAGTCGCCGAGCGCCTCCTGCAGATCGGTCCACGCGGACGCCAGCTTGTCGGCCCGCGTACCGACCACCGAACCCGCCGCCTCCGCGGCGTACCGAGCCGCCTTCGCGCGCTTGCGGATGTCATGGATGGCCTCGTCGCGTTCGGCAGCGTCCTGGCTGGTGGCTGCCACCCCCGCGGTCTTCAAGACGCTGTTTGACTCCTTGGCCACCAGCGCGGGCAGGGCCTTGCCGGCCGAACCAGCGGCGGCGGGTGCGAACGGCGGGCGCACCAACAGGTCGACCAGATCCGCGAGCAGCCGCTCGTACCGGCGGCCATCAAGCGCGGCCACCAGCGTGGCATGTGCCCGCGCGTGCTCCCCCTCCAACGTCTCGCGCAACCGGCGCGGCGCCGGCTCGACCACCAGTTCGGGCTCCAGCCCCGACGGGTGGCCACCCGAGACTTGTGCACCGCATCGGGTGAATCTTGGCGGACCGCGGGCTCGAACGCCTGCAGCACGCCGACCTGCTGTGCCAGATATCCCAAGGCCACTTGTCCGGCGTCGGGCTTGATGGTGCCGGCCAGTGCAGCCAGCACGTCGACCATTACGTCGGTCATTGCGCGGCCCAGTTTGGACGGTCCGGCGGCAGCGATCAGCCCCGAGTCGAGCAGTCGCTCGGTGATCGCGTCCAGGATCGCGGGCTCGCCCTCGAGCAACTCGGCCTCAATTTCCCGCCACCGGTGGATCCGTTCGCCACCCAGGAGCACGGTGGCCTCGACCCGGTCATCCGCGATCACGACCAGGGGTGTCCCATCCTGGGCAAGCAGCCGTCGTTCGGTCCGCCGGGTGCGCAGTACGGCGACCGGGACCAGCGGCGCCATCCCGACGACGTCGGCGATCTCGGAACGCAGCGTCGGGGGCACCCGAAGCGTGGAACGCCCGAGCGGCTCGCGAATCTCGAGTCGCTCGTCGGCCGTGCTGGGCAGCTTGACGTGCCACCCGGCGTCGCTGCCGCCGGTCCGCCGACGTAGGGTCCGCTTCGCTCGCAGCAGCGCCAGGTCAGGGGTGTCCAGGTAGGTGGCCTTCTGGGTGAAGCGCTGTGGCGGCTCGACGGTCACTACCTCCGCGACGCCGGACAGCGTCGGGAAGGACCATCGGCCCGGCACATCGAACTTGCGTTCAGTCTCTACCTGACGATCCTGGGCAGCCACGACATCTCCGTTGTGACGAGGCCGATGCTCTCGACCGATTCAGGTCAGGATATCGGGCCGCGGTTCTCTCGGCCTGGCGAGGCAACGCTGCGGCCGCCGCCATCCGTGGAAGTGACGTGAGTCGCCTATCCCGTGCCCCCACGTGCCGCGATGCGACGTGGAAACTGGGACATAGGTGGTCTGTCGGGAACAAATGTCCAGCAGCTTGAGTTACCCACGGGTAACGAACGGGGGCGCTTCACGGCGCCACCGACTCATCACGAACCGCAACCAGCTCATACCCGCGTAGATCAGGGAGGCCGCCCGCATGGGCCACTACAAGAGCAACCTTCGAGACCTAGAATTCACCCTCTTCGAGGTGCTGGGTCGACAAGAGATCCTCGGCCAAGGCGCCTACGAGGACATCGACGAGGAGACGGGCCGGGAAATCCTGCGCGAGGTCGCGCGCCTGTCTGAGAACGAGCTGGCGGACAGCTTCATCGATGCTGACCGCAACCCGCCGATCTTTGACCCCGACACCAACACGGTCACGATGCCCGAGTCGTTCAAGAAGTCCTACAAGGCGTATTGCGACGCCGGCTGGGGCATGCTCTCGGTGCCCGGTGAGCTCGGTGGGCAGGTCGTGCCGCCGAGCCTGCAGTGGGCTGCGGCCGAGATGGTGCTGGGCGCCAACCCCGCTATCTACATGTACTCCGCCGGCTTCGGCTTTGCCCGGGTGCTGTACGAACTCGGCAACGAGGCCCAGCAGAAGACCGCCGGGCACATGGTCGAGCGGCAGTGGGGCTCGACCATGGTGCTCACCGAGCCGGACGCAGGTTCAGACTTCGGCGCCGGCCGCACCAAGGCCATCGAGCAGCCCGACGGCAGCTGGCATATCGAGGGCGTCAAGCGCTTCATCACCTCGGCCGAGCACGACATGAGCGAAAACATCATCCACTTGGTGCTGGCCCGCCCCGAGGGCGGCTCGACGGGCACGAAGGGCCTGAGCTTGTTCGTGGTCCCCAAGTTCCACTTCGACAACGAGACCGGCGAACCGGGCGAACGCAACGGCGCCTATGTCACGAACGTCGAGCACAAGATGGGCCTGAAGGTCTCCACCACGTGCGAGCTCCGCTTCGGTGAGAAGGAGCCGGCTGTCGGCACGTTGGTCGGCGATGTGCACGACGGCACCGCGCAGATGTTCCGGGTCATCGAGTACGCCCGGATGATGGTCGGCACCAAGGCGATCTCGACGCTGTCGACGGCGTACCTGAACGCTCTGGAGTACGCCAAGGGGCGGGTGCAGGGCGCTGACCTGACCAAGTCGTCGGACAAGAACGCGCCGCGCGTCACGATCATCAACCACCCGGATGTACGCCGGTCGCTGATGACGCAGAAGGCCTACGCCGAGGGCATGCGAGCGCTGATCTTCTACACGGCGACCTTCCAGGACACCGTGGACCAGTACCACAAGGCCAACGACGGTGCGGATCCCGAGCCCAAGTCGGAAGCCGGGATGGCCGCGCAGGTCAACGACCTCCTGCTGCCGATCGTCAAGGGCTTCGGTTCAGAGAAGGCCTGGATCCTGCTCGGTTCGGAATCGCTGCAGACGTACGGCGGCTCCGGGTTCTTGCAGGACTACCCGATCGAGCAGTATGTCCGCGACGCCAAGATCGACACCTTGTACGAGGGCACCACCGCGATCCAGGGCCAGGACTTCTTCTTCCGCAAGATCATCCGCAACAACGGCAAGGCCATCGGTCTGCTGGCTCAGCAGATCAGCGATTTTGCCGAAGCTGATGGCGGCGAACTGGCACAGGAGCGCACGCTGCTCGGCAAGGCCGTCGAGGATCTGCAGAGCATCCTTGGCCCGATGGTCGAGACGCTGATGAAGTCCGACCCCAGGGCGGACGGCGGTGACCTGCGCAACCTGTACAAGGTCGGCCAGAACACCTCCCGACTGCTGCTGAGCGCTGGCGATGTGATCATCGGTTGGCTGCTGTTGCGGCAGGCCGAAGTCGCGCTGGCGGCGCTGGGCAAGGACGGCGTGTCCGCCGCGGACAAGAACTTCTATGAGGGCAAGGTCGCCTCAGCTCGGTTCTTTGCCCGCAACATCCTGCCCAAGCTGGCCGGCGAAGTGGCGGTAGCCAAGCTCATCGACAACTCGCTGATGGACATCCCGGAAGCAGCCTTCTAGCCGGACACCGGACGATCGACGAACTGGCGTGGGCCGGGATCCTGTGGGATCCCGGCCCATGTCAACGCGCGAGTCTGCCCTGGGCGGGACCGACGTAGAGTCGGGCCCATGATGTCCCGCTCCGGTTCGAACCGGGTTCCCCTGTCAGTGCTGGAACTTGCTCCGGTCTCGGCTGGTAGCGACGGCGCCCAGGCGCTACGGGACGCCACGGCTCTGGCCAAGACCGCCGAACGCTGCGGCTACCACAGGTTTTGGGTTGCCGAACACCACGGCACCGAGATGTTCATGTCCTCGGCGACCTCGATCATTCTGGCCCACCTGGCCTCGCACACCGAACGAATCCGGCTCGGGTCGGGCGGGGTGATGCTGCCCAACCACGCGCCCCTGATGGTCGCGGAATACTACGGCACGCTGGCCACGCTGTACGGCGACCGGATCGACCTCGGGCTCGGCCGGGCCCCCGGCACCGATCCGATCACCGCCCACGCGTTGCGCCGCGGCACAGGTGAGCTCGATACGTTCGCGCAAGACGTGACCATGCTGGCGGCCCTGCTGGGTGATCCGAAGACCGGTCCGTACGCCGGGCGGCTGCAGGTGCGGGCGCTGCCCGGCGAGGGCACCAAGGTGCCGTTGTGGATGCTCGGCTCCTCCCTCGGCGGAGCCAGCGTGGCGGCCCACCTCGGCCTGCCGTTCGCCTTCGCCTCGCACTTCGCTCCCCGCGAAATGGTCCCGGCGCTGGCCGCCTATCGGGAGCACTTCAACGCCGGCGCGCCGACCGCCCAAGTCGACCGGCCGACCGTGATGGCCGGCGTCAACGTGGTGTGCGCCCCCGACGACGCCGAGGCCGACCTGCTCTCGACCACGTCCCGCATGATGACCGAACGGATCATGACCGGACGTCTTGGACCCCTGGATCCCCCCGATCCGGCGCGCGTCAAAGGGATCGGCGGGCCCATCGAACCGGTGCTCGAGCGCAACGGGCTGCCCAAGGCTACGGCGATCGGTTCGCCACAGCGCGTCGTCACCCAGCTGGAAGCGTTCGTCAACCACCACGACCTGGATGAGCTGATCGTGACGACGTACACCTGGGACCCGGCGCTGCGCCGACGTTCGTACGAGCTGCTGGCCGATGCGTGGGGGCAACCGGCGACTGGCTGACCTCCAGACTCAGCCTCGTACCGGGAGGCCCGGGCCGCGAGCTCGGCGTTGTAGGCCTGGAGCGCGGCGTCGTGGTCGCGGTCGGCCTGCCGGTCGAGGCGTTTCGCGTCGTGCTCGTCAGCGCGCATCCAGACCAGAGCGACCATGAGCGCCAGCACCAGCATCGGGAACTCACCGATACCCCAGGTGATCGCGCCACCGTCGACCTGGTCGGCCAGCAGGTCAGGCACCCACGGCACAGCCAGCTGCCGGAAGTACGACTCGCCGAGGATCGTCGTACCGGTGATCAGGGCCACCCCGAAGAACGCGTGGAACGACATGGTGGCGAACAACAACACCAGCCGCAACGACGGTGCCCACCGCCTGGGGCCTGGGTCTACACCGACCAGGACCCAGCAGAACATGTACCCGGCCAGCATGAAGTGGATGACCATGGCCACGTGCCCGGTGTGGGTGCGCATCGCCAGCTCAAAAATCCCGGAGAAGTAGAAGACGATCAGGCTTCCGAAGAAGTTCAGTGCGGCGATGATCGGGTTCGCGAAGAAACTCAGATACCGGGAATGGGTGGTCCGCATCAGCAGTTCGCGCAGGCCAAGCGTCTTGTCTCGGCGGGCTGGCAAGCAACGTAATGCCAGCGTCAGCGGTGCGCCCAGGACCAGGCAGAAGGGCACGGCCATGGACAACGTCATGTGCTGCAGCATGTGCAGCGAAAACTGCAGGCGCCCGTAGATCCCGGGGGCGCCGCTGGTCACCCAGATGAAGATGAACCAGCCCAGCACCCAGGGGATGGTGCGCTGCAGCTGCCAGGGCACCCCGCGCAGATGCAATCGGCGGACGCCGGCCAGGTACAGAACGATGGCCAGCACCGCCCCGGTGAAGAAGAGCCAATCGATCCGGAACGAGGTGAGCCAGCCCAGTCCGTCGAGACGATCTGCCGGCAACGGGTACCCGGTGATCGCGGTGGCGATGTCTGTCGAAGGTTCTTCGTTGACCGGTGGCGGGGTCCGGGACAACCCCACGCCGATCCCGATGGCGGCCGCCATGATCACGGTCTCCAGCAGCGCGAACTGTACGAACGCCGACCTGGCCGTCTGCGCGAGCGACAGTTTGGGGATGATGGCCGAACGCATCCGCCACCCGAAGAACGCCAGGGCCCCGATCACGATCACCTTGGCCAGGACCACCAGACCGTACGTCGAGGACAGCGCCGAGGGGCCGCCCAGGCGCACCCCAGCGTTGAGGACCCCCGAAAACGCCGAGCCGGCAATACACCACAGCGCGAGCAGCGAGAACCGGCGGACGGTGACCTCTAGTGCCGAGCCGTCGAGTTGGGGCCGCAAGATGATCAAGGCGGCCAGCCCACCGGACCACAGGACGGCGGCGGCGATGTGGATGGCCAATGAGTTCACCGCGGTGTCGTGCGCCGCCGCCCCGGCGGCGTGACCGTTCAAGGCCAACGGCATCAGCGCAAGCACCGAGAGGGCGGCCATCCACGTGATCCCGTTGGTGCTCTTGACGACCGCCGAACCGACCACCGCGACGGTGGCGATGATCAAGCTGAACAGCATCGCCCGGAAGCCGTCGATGGACCACACGACGCTGGTCACGGTGCCCATGAAATCAGGCGCAGCAACGCTGACCCCAGAGGTGTTGGAGATCCACAGCAGGAGCGTGGCCAAGCTGGCCAGCACCCACACCGCCCCTGTCATCGTGGCAATCCGCGTGGCGGACTCGCGCCGGTTCGTCTTCGTGGTCTCGGGCACCATGGTCCCGGCCACCAGCAGGAGCCCAACGGTGAGCGTGGCGAAGATGTCATGAATGGTCCGGGCCACCGGCAGGCCCACCCGGGCCAGGGCGCCGCCGTCGGAGAACTCGACGATCTGCTGCGCGAAGATACCCCCGATGAGGCCGGTCGCCACCATGGCTGCCAGCGCCGACACCACCATCAAGGGGATCGGTAGCGGCTGTATGGAAGAGCCGGCGGTCTTCGAGGTAGCCATGAAAGTCAGCCTAGATAGGGTGAGGGCATGCCCATGCACCCGAGCGCCCCCGAAGATCTGCACGGTCTCGTGTCGGCCTTCGGTCACACGGCTCAGGCGGTCGTCGACCTGACATCGACGCTCAGTGAGCGCGATTTCGGCAAACCGACCCAGTGTCCGGGCTGGACCGTCAAAGACCACGTGTCGCACGTCACGAGCCTGGAACTGGCCATGCTGGGTCGCCCCGACCGGCACGTCGAGGTCCCCGATTACGACTACCTACGGTCCGATTTCGCTCGCTCGATGGAGAACGGCGTGGAACTGCGCCGACCGCGGACCGGGCAGGAGGTCGTCGAGGAGCTGCAACGGGTCTTGGCCGAGCGAATGGGCCGGCTGCACGACACCGGGCTGAGCGAAGATACGATGGTCGAAACCGTCCTGGGCGATACCAGGCCACTGCCGAGCGCTTTGCGGCTGCGGATATTCGACGTCTGGTGCCACGAGCAGGATATTCGCACCGCGCTCGGCCGGATCGGGAACCTCGACTCGCCCGCCGCTGCAGTGTCGGTGGACTTGGTGCTGAAGTCCCTGCCGCAGATCGTAGTCCGGCGGGCCAAGATCGAACCGGGCAAAGTGGTGATGGTCGAACTCACCGGGCCGGTGCAGGCTCGAGCCGGCATCCGCGTGGAACGGGGTGACGACGGGACTCCGGTCGGCCGCGAGATGTTCAGCCGCGGCACGGATGAGACGGGACCGATTCCCGCGATCGGCAAGACGACCAACATCCAGATGGCCACGGAGCCGTTTATGCGGCGCGCCGCGGGCCGACAGAGCGTGGATGAGTTGCACTACACCGTCTTCGGGGACGACGAGATCGCCCGCAAGGTGCTCGAGGCGCTGGTCATCACCCCCTGATCCGCTGCCACGTGGACGCATTGGCCCGCCAGTCTGAGACCGGCAAATCTCACGTCGCTCCTTCGGCTGTCGAATGATGTACATAGTTGTTTGCCGCAAGCAACCATCGCATTACGATCAACCGCGTGAGTCCAACTGCCGCTGACGCGGGCGCTTTGATCCAGGCCTTCGCGCGCTCTTTCCGGGCGGCGCAGGCCGTCTCGCGGATCGCGCCCGCGGTCTCGGTCGAACCATCCGCCCATCCATTGATGGCCCATCTCCTGCTGGGTCCACAACGGGTCTCCGACCTGGCCGAGGCGACGTTCTGCGATGTCTCGGTGGCCAGCCGGAGCATCAGCACCTTGGTCGGCCACGGGCTGCTCGTCAAAGAGAGCGACCCCGCCGACCGCCGAGCCGCCCTGGTCAGCCTGACCGACGTAGGACGCCAATCACTCGAGACGATGACGCAACGCCGGGCGGTGTTCATGGTCGATGTACTGCGCGACTGGTCATCGCAGGACGCGGCGAGCTTCACGGTCCTGCTCGAGCGGTTCGCCGATGACCTGGAAGACCTGATCGCTACCGGCCAACCCACAACCGACGCACGGCCCGACGCCAAATCGAAGGAATCAGTATGAGCGACACTCGAGCCGTCGATTCGGGTCTGCCGGATCTCAACCAACGACTCACCCACAGCCAGATCGTCACGATCCTCACCGGCTTGATGATGGGGATGTTCCTGGCAGCCCTTGATCAGACCATCGTGGCCAGCGCCATGCGGGTCATCGCCGACGACCTGCACAACCTCCAGGGCCAGGCCTGGGCCACCACGGCCTACCTGGTCACCAGCACGATCGTGACCCCCTTGTACGGCAAGTTGTCCGACATCTACGGCCGCAAACCGCTCTTCAGCATTGCGATCGCCGTGTTCATCCTCGGGTCGCTCTCATGCACGTTCGCGACCTCGATGACGATGCTTGCGGCCTGCCGGGCATTTCAGGGGCTCGGGGCCGGCGGGTTGTTTTCACTGGCGTTGGCCATCATCGGGGACATCGTGCCGGCCCGGGAGCGCTCCCGGTATCAGGGCTACTTCATGGCCGTCTTCGGCACGTCCAGCGTGCTCGGCCCGGTCGTTGGCGGCTTCTTCGCCCAAGCCGACACCATCTTGGGGATCAGCGGCTGGCGTTGGGTGTTCCTGATCAACGTCCCGATCGGCCTGGCAGCCCTGGTGGTGGTGAACCGCACCCTGCATCTGCGCCACCAACGACTCAACCATCGCATCGACTGGTGGGGGGCAGCGGCCCTGTCGGTCGCCGTGGTCCCGCTGCTGTTGCTGGCCGAGAACGGCCGGGAGTGGGGCTGGGCATCCACCCGATCGATCACCTTCGGTGCGATCGGCGCGGCGGGCATCGTCGCCTTCCTGCTGATCGAGCGCGCCATGGGCGATGAGGCAATCCTGCCGCTGCGACTGTTCCGCATCAAGACGGTTGGGGTTTCCTCGGTGTCGTCAGTGCTGCTGGGCATGGCGATGTTCGGAGCGCTGGTCTCGATCCCGCTCTACCTGCAAATCGTCAGGGGCGCCTCGCCGATGTCGGCAGGCTTGATGATGCTGCCACTGACGCTGGGGATCATGACCGGCTCGCTCCTGACCGGTCGGCGGATCGCCACGACCGGACGCTACCGGCACTGGCCGATGATCGGCTTGGCGCTGCTCGCCATCACCATGTTCATCTTCCACTACGTGCGCTTCGACACCTCGTTGGTGCCGATCATGGGGCTCATGACGATGCTCGGTCTGGGGCTCGGCCTGAACATGCAAACCCTGACCTTGGCGGTGCAAAACGCGGTATCGCCACGGGACATCGGCGTGGCCACCTCGACTGCGACGTTCATGCGGCAGGTCGGCGGCACGTTGGGGACGGCGGTCTTCTTGTCGGTGCTGTTCTCCTCGCTGACCGGCAAGATCGGCGAGGCGATGACGACGTACGGTCCGAGTAACCCGGAATTTCGCGCCGCACTCGCCAACCCGGTGGGCGACCCAACCGCGAACGCTGCCTTCATCGCGTCGATGAAGGCCGGTGGCGGCACCGGCGGGTCGGGCTTCAACCCGCTGCAGGACTCTTCCTTCCTGAGTGTGATCGACCCCAGGCTGGCCAGACCGTTCCTGGTCGGGTTCGCGGAATCGATGGATCTGGTCTTCCTGTTCGGCTCCATCGTGGCGTTCGTGGCGTTCCTATGGACCCTGCAGTTGCCGCACGTCGAATTGCGCACCGATTCGGCCTACCAGCAACGTGGCGAAGAGGAGCGAGCCGTCACCAGCGGCTAAGCCCGGCTCAGCCCCGGCTCAGCCCCAGATCAGGCCACGGCTCGGGTCGTGCAGCACGGCCGCCACATCGGCCAAGAACCGGGACCCCAAGTCGCCGTCGATCAGCCGGTGATCGAAGGACAGCGCGAGTTGAGTGACCCACCGTGCTTCGATGCGCTCGACCATGGCGCCGGAAGCGTCCGGCGCCTGGACCACCCACGGCTGACGCCGGATCGCCCCCATCGCGAGAATGGCCGACTCTCCCGGGTTGATGATCGGGGTCCCGGTGTCGACGCCGAAGACACCCACATTGGTGATCGTGATCGTGCCACCCGCCATGTCGGCGGGCTGGGTCCGGCCCTCGCGGGCGGTCGCCACCAGATCCTTCAGGGCATCAGCCAGTTCGCGCAACGAAAGCCGCTGCGCCTCCTTGATGTTCGGCACCATCAGTCCGCGCGGCGTGGCAGCCGCGATCCCGAGGTTCACGTAGTGCTTCTGCACGATCTCCCCGGTCGCCTCATCCCAGGTGGCATTCACCCCCGGATGGCGCCGACAGGCGATGAGCAGTGCCTTCGCCACGAACAACAATTCGCTGACCCGTACCCCAGCGAACTCCTTGTCACCGGCCAGCCGCGCTACCAGTTCTTTGGTTGCGGTGACGTCGATGGTGACGAACTCAGTGACGTGCGGCGCCGTGAACGCGGATGCCACCATCGCCTCGGCCGTCACCTTGCGGACCCCCTTGACCGGGATCCGCACCTCCCGCTCGGTGGCCTCGCCCGCAGCAGGCCGGTACGCCGAAGAGCTCGCCGCGGATGACGGGGTGGCCGCCCCAGCCAGGTGGGCATCGACGTCGGCCCGCGTGATGATGCCGGTCGGCGCGCTCGCCTCGACCTGCGACAGGTCGACGCCACGGTCTTTCGCGTACTTGCGCACCGGTGGCTTGGCCAGCGACCGCTTTGCGGGTGACGAAGGCTGAGCCGTGACGGCGTCGTTCGGCCGCGGGGTTTCACCGGCCGCTGGCTGTGCTGCAGGTGCCGCTGGCTGTGCTGCAGGTGCCGCTGCTGCAGACTTGCGAGCGCGTCGACGAGACGACCCTTCGACCGCGCCGTACCCGACGAGGTTCGGTTCGCGCGTGGCCGGCTTGGACGTCGCCGGCTCGGGTGTCGCCGTCCCTTCGGCCGGTGCGGCGTCAGCGCTGGGAGCGGCCGGATCATCCCCGACCCCGACGACCTCGATGTGGATGATGGGGGCGCCGACCTCAACGGTCGCTCCTTCAGCCACCAAGAGTTCGGCCACGGTCCCGGCCCATGGGATCGGCAGCTCGACCAGGGACTTGGCGGTCTCGATCTCGACCACGATGTCGTTGACGGCCACCGTGTCTCCGGCGGCGACCCGCCAGGTGACGATCTCGGCCTCGACCAGGCCCTCGCCGGGGTCGGGCAGGTTGAACGTCCGCAGTCCCACGTCGTCTCCCAGTGCTCTTCGGTCTGGTCAGTACGCCAGCGCGCGGTCGACCGCGTCCAGGATGCGGTCCAGGTCGGGCAGGAACGCCTCCTCAAGCTTGCTCGGCGGATACGGGATCGAGTATCCAGTGACCCGAAGCACCGGCGCCTCCAGGTGGTAGAAGCACTCCTGGCTGACTTGGGCGCTGATCTCGGCGCCTAACCCGGCAAACGAGCTCGCCTCGTGGGCCACGACCAGCCGGCCTGTCTTGCGCACTGACTCGGCGATCACCGGCATGTCCAGCGGGTTCAGCCCGCGCAGGTCGATGACCTCAAGGTCGATCCCGTCCTGCTCAGCCGCGGCGGCGGCCTGCAAGCAGGTCTTCACCATCGGTCCGTAACACACCAATGTCAGGCTGCTGCCAGGGCGCACCACGGCGGCCTCAAACAGCGACCGCGGGGCCTGCTCGGCGCTGGTGTCCACCGGAGCGCGATCGTGATAGCGACGCTTCGGTTCAAACAGGATGACCGGGTCATCAGTGGCGATGGCCTGCTGCATCATCCAGTACGCGTCTTCAGCGTTGCCGCAGGTGGCAAGCTTCAATCCGCCGCTGTGGGCGAAGTACGCCTCATTGGACTCGCTGTGGTGTTCGACCGCGCCGATGCCACCGCCGCACGGTATCCGGACCACCACTGGGAGCTTGATATGCCCAAGTGCCCGGGCATGCATTTTTGCCAATTGCGAGGTGATCTGGTCGAACGCGGGATACACGAACCCGTCGAACTGGATCTCCACGACGACCCGGTAGCCGCGCAGTGCGAGGCCGATCGCGGTCCCGAGCATGCCTGACTCAGCCAGGGGCGCGTCGATGACCCGGGCCTCACCGAAGTCCTTCTGCAGCCCCTCGGTGACCCGGAAGACACCGCCGAGACGACCGATGTCAAGGCCCATCAACACGACTTTCGGGTCGTTGTCCAGCGCCCGGCGCAAACCGGCATTCAGCGCCTTCGCCATAGTGAGCTGCTGGACTCCAGCCGTGGGCGCGTCGTCGCGCGTGGTCTTGGTCGGCGCACTCATGCCTGCACCCCCTGCGCGTCACTCGCCTCGTCGGCGAAGGAGCTCTGATATGCCAGGAATGCCGCCTTCTCGGCCTCCAACCCAGGATGCGGCTCGGCGTACGCATAGTCGAACATCCCGGTCAGCGGCGGGTCGGCCATCGCCTGGACGCCGGCCCGAAGCCGCTCGGCCAGCGCACTGGCCTCGGCGTCGACTTGCTCGAAGAATGCTTCCTCGGTTTCGTGCAGCGACAGCAGGAACGACTTCAGGCGCAGGAGTGGGTCCCGGTCACGCCACAAATCGACCTCAGCCGCGTCGCGGTACTTCGTCGGATCATCGGAGGTCGTGTGCGCCCCCATCCGGTAGGTATAGGCCTCGATCAGGAACGGCCCCTGGCCGCTGCGGGCCCATTCCAGCGCATGCTGTGCGACGGCGTACACGGCGAGCACGTCGTTGCCGTCCACCCGAACCCCTGGAAACCCGAAGCCGCGGGCACGCTGGTAGAGCGGGATCTGGGTTTGTCGTTCGTTGCGCTCGGAGATCGCCCATTGGTTGTTTTGACAGAAGAACACCACGGGGCTCTGGTTGACCGCGGCGAACACGAACGACTCGTTGATGTCGCCCTGGCTGGTCGCCCCGTCACCGAAGAACGTCACAACGGCGGTGTCGCGCTGCGGGTCACCGGTGCCGTACGCCCCGTCACGCTGCACACCCATGGCGTAGCCGACGGCCTGCAGCGCCTGGTTGCCGATCACGATCGTGTACAGGTGGAAGTTCTTCTCATTCGGGTCCCACGCCCCGTGGTCGACGCCGCGAAACATCGAGTAGATATCCAACGGGTCGACGTCGCGGCAATACGCCACGCCGTGCTCGCGGTATGACGGGAACGCGTAGTCCTGTGGTTTCATCGCTCGGCCGATGCCAACCTGGGCAGCCTCCTGGCCGAGCAGGGAGGGCCAGAGTCCAAGCTCGCCCTGCCGCTGCAACGCCGTACCCTCCGCGTCGAAACGCCGGATCAGCGCCATGTCGCGAAACAGGGCGCGACCATCCTGTTCGGTGAGCTCGTCGACCCACGGGTCGTATGGCAGGTTCACCTCGTTGCGGATCCGGAACCCGTCTTGGTCGATGAACCGAATCGTCTCCGGGCCGCCATCTGAGAGGTACTTCGCCTCACCGATCACGCTGACGTGGTGATCCACACCGCTGGAGGAATCGCCGAAGCCGCGCTGCAAACTGCGCTCGGCCGACTCTCGGTGCTCGGGCCCGCGGTGGTCGTCGTTCATGGCCACTCCAGTTCACCTCATTCATCTCGTTCAGCGTGTTCGGCTGATCCGATGGTCGATCGGCTGACGGACGACGAGCGCCGCGGCAGGTACGGCCGTGGGCTGCGACGGGAGTCTTTGGCAGGTGATCCAGATCACGGACAAACCTGTGACGGTCACGCTACCGGCCGCCCTGGGTTTTGACACCCACTTGGCAGGGGCGGATCGCGAGATGCCTTCGTGGGCGGGCTTCCTGCTTCCTCAGGTTTGGGCACTGACGGCCGATGGGACCGTAGGCGGGCAAGGTCGCCGCGCTCAGTGGGGGCAACCGATCGGGTGTCGATGCAAGCAAAGCGTCACGAACGCAGCGCTTCTTTCCTCCGTGCGTCCCAGCTCAGACCCCTCCTGCAGACCCTCGTCGTGCTCATCCTCGCCACGATGAGCGCGCTGCTCTGGTGTGCTGCCGTCTTCCAGCTGCGCGACACCTTCACCGAGTTCGGCGCGACCGACTCCCGGCCCGCAGTCGTGGTCTCATGCCCGACGCAGGGGCTGTTGCCCGGCCAGTGTCAGGTGATGTACCGCTCGGATGGCCAGCAGATCGTCCGCCGACTGACCCACACCGGGCTGCTCGGGGTCGACGTGGGCGACGAGATAATGGTGCACACCTCCGCCGACGGTGCCGCCGAGGACACGGTCGCGATCGGTGGCTGGCGGCTCTACCTCGACAGCTTCGTGCTCGTCGTGCTCGCGATGGCCGTCACGTCGTACACGCTGCGGCGCTGGGTGAGCGGCGCACCACTGACACGGCGGCGGCGCAGCTGACCCCAGACTCGACGAGCGCCTAGCGGCGCCGTGGTGCACCGACGGCCACGTGCGACACCCTGCTTCGTCCATCAGCTCGCGGCGTGATGCTCCCGCCAGGCAGCCGTCACCGAGAGCAACAGGTCGTTGGCCACCGGCAGATCGATGGAACAGCGCACTCCCTCGCCTTGGAACGGGCGCAACGACAGTCCCACCTCATTCGCGCTCGCCGCGAAGGCCATGGTCTGCTCGCCAAGCGGCAGCCAAACGAAGTTGGCTTGCGTCGCCGGCACGGACCAGCCTTGCTCAGCCAGCGCAGCGACCACTCGTTCGCGCTCGGCGACGATGTCCTTGACTCGGACCAACAATTCGTCGCGTGCCACCAGGCTGGCCAACGCGGCCTGTTGGCCCACGTGGCTGACGCCGAAGGGCACCGCGCACTTGCGCACTGCGCTCGCCACCGGCGTATGCGCCACGCCGTACCCGACCCGCAGCCCAGCCAAGCCGTACGCCTTGCTGAAGGTCCGCAGCACCATGACGTTCGGGTGCGCCCGATACGTTGCCAGCCCATCGACCGCCGCGGGATCGAGGTTGAACTCCAGGTACGCCTCGTCGATCACCACCAGGACACGTTGCGGCACCTTGGCCAGGAATTCGTCAAGCTCGGACTGGGTGACAGCCGGGCCGGTCGGGTTGTTGGGGGTGCAGACCAGCACCACTCGCGTTGTGTCATCGATCGCTTCGGCCATCGCCGAAAGGTCATGGCGGGCATCGGCGGTCAGCGGCACCTGCACCGACCGGGCCCCGGTCAGGGCGACCATGATCGGGTACGCCTCGAAGCTGCGCCACGGGTAGACCACCGAATCCCCCGCCTGGCAGGTGGCCGTGACCAGCTGAGAGAGCACCCCAGAACTGCCGGTGCCGACCACGATGTCAGTGGCGGGTACGCCGTGGTACTCGGCCAGCGCTTCGGTCAGCTCGACTGCGAACATGTCCGGGTACCGGTTCATGAGGGTGGCTGCCTGCTCCACCACGGACAGCACCGAAGGCAACGGCGGGTAAGGGTTCTCGTTGCTGCTGGCCTTGTACGACGGTATGCCGGGCCGCGGGGTCGGCCGCTTGCCTGGCCGATAGACGGGCACCTGATCAAGCGCTGCCCGCAAGGTCACCGGGGTGGTCTCGACATCGGGGGAGGGTTCGGTCATGCGGTCAGCGTAAACCGTCACCTGCTGCGCAGCAGCCCCCGGTTGCAACACCTCGGACCTCGCCTAGACGCGCCGCGTCGGCGGCTGGAGCGTTGAGCGTGACCGAGCCTCAGCACCGATCTGACGCGGCCCCGACCGGGATCGTGGAACGATGTCCCGTATGCAAAACTTCGCCCTCAAGACCGTGATCAACGGCGTGGCACTCTGGCTTGCCGCGATCGCACTCCCGGACATCCGGCTGGGAGAGCAAGCGCCGGCCCTGATGAACCGGCTGGTCTCGATCCTGCTCGTCGCTCTCATCTTCGGGTTGCTCAACGCGGCGATCAAGCCGCTGCTGACGCTCCTCGGGCTCCCGCTGATCGTCTTGTCCCTCGGCCTGTTCACCATCGTGATCAATGCGATCATGCTGCAGGTCACCGCCGCGGTGGCAGGCGCCCTCGGCCTCGACTTCTACGTCGATTCCTTCTTTTGGGCAGCGATCGTCGGGGCGCTGATCATCTCATTTGTATCGATGCTCCTGAACACGCTCATCAAGGACCCAAAGCGACGCTGAGGTTCCCGCCGTCGGATCGGATGGGTCAGCGAGCACCATCTTTTACGTACAAGGGGCCGTCGCCGCCAGCCGTGGCGACGGCCTCCAGCAGCCGCTCGGCGACAAACTGCACCCCGAGTTCCTCTCGCAACTCCCGCATGCAGCCGGTTCGCGGGGACTCGTTCGGTTCGAGTACCCCGCCCGGCAGATCCCAGGCTCGCTTGTAGGTCAGCTCACAGAGCAGGACGAGTCCATCGGTATTGCGTACCAATCCCTGGCCAATCGCGCGCTTCCGGGGCAGCCGCGCGTTGAGCCAGGCGATCGCAGCGTCGTCCATCGTCTCTGGTTTCTCCTCGAAGTGATCCGTGTCCGCTCGACCCGCCCGGACCGATGCGCCCGATCAGCCCGATGAGCTGGCTGGGTCACCGGCAGGGCGAGCAAGCATCGCAACGGTAGAGCACGCCGAGCAGGCGCACCCACCCTCGAGCGCGGCACCATTCGACCAGAGGAAACGGGTGGCAGCCAATCGGCTCACCAGCGGATGCGTCAAACGTCCCGTCGTGCTGCGCTCGAAGGGTGAAAAGACTTGCGGCGCAAAGGTATATGGATTGCCAGCGAACCGTAAAGATCCGTCAATGTTCTTTAGCACTCGGCGTTCTCGGACGACGTGGGAGGCGCATCACCGATTCACCTTCGAGGCAGGTGAATCCACTACTGAGTCGGGAGCACTCGTGCGTAAGTCAGTCACCGCCATTATCCTTTCCTCTGCATTGCTCATGACCGGCGCGAACGTGGCAGTCGCGAGCCCACAGGCCGCCGCAGCCAGCGGAGTCTCAGCCTCGGTCAGCACTGGCGTCCGTAAGGTCATCAAGACCTCGATCAGCAGCAAGGTCGTCAAGACCTCGACCAGCAGCAGGGTCGTGGCCACGACTCACCGCACGGCGACCGGCGCCACGGTTGTCAAAACCGGTGCACGCAAGGTCATCAAGACCAGCAGCAAGCCGACCAAGAAGCGGACGAAGCTTTCCACGACAGTCATCAAGTCATCTCGGCGCAGGTGACAATTTCGGCAGCGCGCCGAAGCAGTCTGCGTCAACGAAAGGCCCCCAGACCTGCGGTCGGGGGCCTTCTCCGTTGGCTGCCTCGCCGATCGAGCCGTCGCGGCCTCAACCTGGCAGTGCGGCCGCGAGCGCAGCCAGGGCCTGGCCGGCCGGGGCTCGCCAGCAGTAGTCCACTCGCTCTGAGAGCCGGGTCGGCGCGGGGTTGATTTCAACGACCGGGGTGCCGTGTCCACGGGCGATGTCTGGTAACGACGCGGCCGGTTGCACGATGCCCGACGTGCCCACGACCAGCACCAGGTCGGAGTCGAGCATCGCGTCGATCGCGTCCTCGACGTCGCGGTGCGGTAACACCTCCCCGAACCAGACCACTTCAGGGCGCACGAATCCACCGCAGTGCCCGCAGGCCGGTGGGGTTCGCCGCTCCTGCGGTTCGGCAAGAAACTCAACCAAGTCCTCGTGGGGCCGGTCGCACTGGGCGCAGCGAAACGCGAACAGGTTGCCGTGCAGGTGCGCCAACACCTGCGAACCGGCGCGCTCATGCAGGTCATCTATGTTTTGGGTGATGATCCGAAGGTCTACCCCGTCCCGTGCCGCCCATGCCGCGAGCGCAAGATGGCCGGGGTTGGGCTGGGACCGGTGCACCAGCCCGGCCAGCCACAGGTGCCACGCCCAGACCAACTCCGGGTCGGCGTCCCAGGAGTCGACGCTGACCAGCAGTTGTGGGTCGTAGTCCTCCCAGAGACTGGTGCCCTGCGCTGCATCCCGAAACGTGGGGACTCCACTTTCAGCGGACATGCCAGCGCCGGTCAGGACGGAAACCTTTCTTGCGGAACTGGCCACGCTGGTAACCCACGAAGGAAGCTCGATCATGAACCCATCCTGCCTATCCGTCGCCCGTGCGGTCATGCCGGCCCACGCTTCGGGGGCATAGCGCGCGGACGAGCCGACTGATCGGGGCAGCGGGCTCAACCGATCCGGGCAGCCGTCACGGCGTCGACCAATGCGGGCAGGCCAGTGGCGGCGGTGGTGCGCCACGAGTGATCAGCCAGTCGGCTGATCTCCGTCGAGTCCGGGTTGATCTCGACGACTGGCACCCCGCTGGCTGCCGCTACACCCGGCAGCCCCGCAGCCGGCTGCACCAACCCGGAGGTGCCGACGACCAGGACCAGATCTGCGGCGAGGCAGGCTTGCGTGGCGGCTTGGAACGGCTCAACTGGCAGCGACTCCCCAAACCACACCACTCCAGGGCGGATCTGCCCGGAGCAAGAGCGACAGGGCGGCGGCGGGACCCGCTGCTGGGTTGGGTCCGGCGAGGGGATCTGCTCCTCATGCGGGGCCTGGCACCGGTCGCAACGGAACTGCAGCAACGAGCCGTGCAGATGCGCCAACACCGACGAACCTGCCCGTTCGTGCAGGTCGTCGACGTTTTGCGTGACTACTTGTACCTCAACGCCAGGTAGGGCGGCCCATCGGGCGAGCGCACGGTGTCCCTGGTTCGGCGTGACCGCGCGGACCAGAGCGACTCGCCACAGGTACCAGGCCCACACCAGTTCCGGGTCCGCCTGCCAGGCCTGCGGCGTGGCCAGCGCGATGGCGTCGAACTGAGACCACAGCCCTGTGTGTGCATCCCGAAACGTCGGTACGCCGCTCTCAGCGGACATGCCCGCTCCGGTGAGCACGGTGAGGCGATTCGCGGCGGTGGCCAGGCGGAGCACGGGGGTCGGGACATCGGGACGGCCCGGATCTCCCGACGCTCCGGCGGAGGTCGTCATGGTGCTTGGGTCTCCTCTGGTCGGCTGGGCTCGTCTGGGACGGGCATGGTCTCTGGTGCCGGCAGCCAGGCGACAGCCGCCAGCAGGCTGATCAGACCAGTCAACGCGAATGCCCAGCCGAAACCCAAGGCGTCGGCGACCCGACCTGCCGCGATGGGTCCCAGGATCGCCCCGCCGTCGCCGAACATCTGAAACGCCGCCAGGACAGTGCCGCCATTGCGATCGGACCCGACGATGTCCGCTCCGCTGGCCTGCTGGGCGGGGTTGACCAGACCAGCCCCGCCACCGGCCACCAGCGAGAGTCCAAGGGCCACCGGCAGGTTGCCCGACCACCCGAACCCGACCGTCGCCAGCCCGCTGATCACCAGCCCAGCGATGATCAACGGCTTGCGCCCAAGCCGATCTACCAGCCGGCCGGCCACCTGGAGCGCCAGCGCGTTTCCGACAGCGAACCCGGTCAGCAGAATGCCGGCCATCGCGGCGCCGATACTGGGTACTGCGGCGGCGAACATGGGCACCAGAGCGATCCTGACGCCGATATTCATCCAACCGTTGGCCACGAAGGAGCAGAGCAGGCTGCGGGTCGCCGGGTGCTTGAACGCCTCACGCACGGTCAACCGCGGCAGGGGGGCAACCCCAGGGGGCGGACGGAGGGCGGCACCGGAAAGAAACGCCCAGACCAGCGCTGCCGCGATCAGCAACGTCACGGCGTACACCAGAAACGGCACCCGATAACCGAATCCGGCCATAGCGCTACCGACCAGCGGCCCGGTGATATTGCCGATCAAGAAGGCCGAGCCGTAGTACGACGCGACCCGGCCACGAATTTTCGGCGGCGCGAGCCGGACGATCAGGCCCATCGCCGACACCGTAAACATCGTGGAACCGACCCCACCCAGCCCACGAAAGATCAACAGTTGCCAGTACGACTCCGCGAATGCCGAGGCGCCGGTCGACAGGGCCACGATCAACAGCCCGGCAAGGTAAATCGGCCGTTCGCCGAATCGGCCGATCAGGGCTCCACCGGCGGGCGCGAAGACCAGTCGCATGAAAGCGAAAGCGCTGACGATGACCGATGCCGCAGCGACGCCAACATCGAAGCTGCGCGCGTATTGCGGCAAGACGGGCGCAACAAGGCCGAATCCGAGGGCGATGACCAGCGCGGCAGCGATCAACACCCAGATCGGGCGCGGTATCGCCGGCATGTCGTTCGGCGATATCGAGCCCTGGTCGATCGGCGGCGGCTGGGTGGTCGACATGTCGCGCCCAGTATCCCCCGAGGCGATCAGGTGCACCGCCAAGGCAGCAGTCTCCCCGCCAGACACTTGGAGGCTATCGCAACGCGCGATTCACGGGTAGGCTGATATGCACGAAAAGCGTTGAACCGCTGCACGAATGAATCGTCATACGGTCGCTTTCAGAATGCTCTCATTGGATGACGCCGCGGCCGCGCTAAGGCGTACGGCGCCCAAAACAATCCTGGTTAGGCGACTGCTCAAACCTCAAGACCTCCGCAGCCAACGAGGGAGATGTGTTCGATGCGCGTTGACGGCTCCTTTGGAACGATCCCGCCGGCTCGAGACATGATGTCCAGGACCGCGGCGGCGCCAGCCCCCGAGATGCCCCGTGCCGATCAGACCCAGGCGCGGCCCGCGATGCAACGATTCTCGGTGCTCAACGACTTCCGATACCTCACCGATGCCGACAAAGACCTGCTCCGGCACAGCACCGGCGAGCAAGTCGAACCCAGCCTGGTCGACAACCCAGGCAGCGCCAGCCCCTTCGCCCAGCAACTCGCCCTTGACCGACGTACCGGCGCCTTGGCCCCCGGTCAGGCCGTGACGTCGGTCTACCTGCGCAACCGCGCCCAGGAAATCGATGCCCGCAATTATGGACGACCCAACCTGCGCAATCCGTACGCCGGTGAAGGCCTGACCAAAGCGTTTGCCTACCTCGACGCAGTCGGGCAGTCCCGCGCCGACCTTCGACTGTAAGCCCCACCACCGCTAGGCATCCTTGCGAGTCTCCCCGCACCAACCGCGGATGACCTCGACTGCCTCGACAATGGTGCGGGCCCCGCCCGCATCGACCCGGCCCGGCCGCCCTGGCGTGCGAGAGAACCGCGGCGCCGTCCCGGCCTGCACCGCCCCGGCCCGCCTGGCAATGCTGCCGCGAGCCGCGATGTGCGGGTGGTCCGCCGCCTCGGCGAAGGAGAGCACCGGCGTGACACACGCGTCGCTTCCCTCAAACACGTCCGTCCACTCTTGGCGGGTCCGGCTCGCGAACACCGCCGTGAAGACCGCACGCAGCGCCGGCCACTGCGTGCGATCGTCGCGATCCGGCAACTGCCGTGCGTCAAGACCCAGTCCGGCCAGCAGCGCCGCATAGAACGCCGGTTCCAGCGCGCCGACCGCGACGTACCGCCCATCTCGGCAGATGTAGCAGTCGTAGTACGGCGACGCGCCGTCAAGCAGGTTCGTGCCGGGCTCGTCAGACCACTGGCCCGCCGCCCGTAGCGCCCAGACGAACTGCGACAGCACACCGACTCCGTCGACCATCGCCGCGTCGATGACCTGGCCGAGCCCGGAAGCCGACCGTTCGACCAACGCCGCCAGGACGCCCGCCAGCAGGAACATCGACCCACCGCCGAAGTCCCCGATCAGGTTCAGCGGCACCACTGGGCGACCACCGCCGATGGCGCCGAGCACCCCGGTCACCGAGATGTAGTTCAGGTCGTGTCCGACCTGGTGGGCCCACGGCCCGTCTTGGCCCCATCCGGTCATCCGGGCGTACACCAGCGCCGGATTGCGCTCGTGACATGTCTGCGGCCCCACCCCGAGCCGTTCGGCCACCCCCGGGCGATAGCCCTCGATCAACACGTCCGCAACGCTGGCCAACGACAACACCGTGGCTTGGCCCGCTGGGGTCTTCAAGTCGGCATCGATGTACCGACGTCCGCGTAAGAGATGATCGGTGACGCCTGGCGGAGTCAGGCGCAGCCCTCCTGGACGATCAACCCGCACCACGTCTGCACCAAGGTCGGCCAGCATCATCGCGGCGTGTGGCCCCGGCCCGATCCCGGCCAGCTCGACCACCCGAATCCCGTCCAACGGTCCGCTCACGGCCTTCTCCTTCGGTCCCGGCCACCCGGCGCGAGGCCGACTCGTGACGATGTGCGCAGCCGGCCACCGCGTGGTTTTCGGCTCGGGCACCAGCCTGGTCCACGAACGAGGCGATGACCACCCTTAGGCTGAGCTCGTGCTTGCGCCGTACACGCCGATGGCTGAACCGTTGCGGAAGCTACCCGATGGCACGGTCAAGCAGATCAACCCGTTCAGTGGGACCGAAGTGTGGACCGTCCCGGGCAGAGGCAACCGGCCGCTGCGCACCACCGCGCCGGACCCCCGGCCACTGGATCCAGACCAGCGCGGACGGCACTGCTCGTTTTGCGAAGGACGCTATCGAGACAGCCCTCCGGAGAAGTCCCGGCTGATCCTGGTCGAGGGCCGTTGGACAACCCTGGACCGGGTATGCGCGGACGAGCTGGATGAGTCGGTGGCTCAGTTCCGTCGGGTGCCGAACCTGTTCGAGATCGTCTCGTTCAATTATTGGAAGGCCAACTACGACTTCGAAGTCCCCGCCGTCTTCGAGGCGCACCGCGCCGCCTACCTGGCCTGTCCAGTCGGCCGCGAGCACCTGCTCGAGGTGGTCCGGACCCGGTTGCTGGCCACCGGGATGAACAAGACAGCATGGCAGTCGCTGCCACTGACCACGAAGCTGGATCACGCCCACGAGTTCTTCGGGGGCGGGCACGACGTGATCATCGCTCGACGGCACTTCATCGACGGCGCCACCCACGAGCACCAGTTGGCGTCCTCCGGCACGTTGACCAGCGAAGAACATGCCCAATACACGATGTTCACGATCGAGGCGCTGCGCTGCCTCTACGACTCCAACCGATACGCGCGGTACGTCGCCGTCTTCCAGAACTGGCTCAAACCGGCTGGCGCGTCCTTCGACCACCTGCATAAACAACTGGTCGCCATTGACGAGCGCGGTGTGCAGGTCGAGCTGGAGGTGCAGCGTTTGCGCGCCAACCTGAACATGTACAACGAGTGGGCGGTGGACTACGCGTCGTACCACAACCTCGTGGTGGCTGAGAACGATCACGCGGTGGCGTTCGCTGGGTTTGGCCACCGGTATCCGACGCTGGAGGTCTACTCCAAGAGCCAGCGCTGCCGACCCTGGGAGCACACGCACCAGGAGCAGAGAGGCATGTCAGACCTGCTTCACGCTCTGCATGCGGCAACGGGAGCGGACGTGCCGTGCAACGAAGAGTGGCAGCACCAGCCCATCGACCTGGACGTACCCATGCCGTGGCGGATCGTGCTGAAGTGGCGAGTCTCCACGCTGGCGGGATTCGAGGGCGGCACGAAGGTCTACCTGAACACCATCGACCCCTGGTCGCTGCGGGACCGGGTCGTCCCGAAGCTGCAGAAGCTGCGGTCCCGGGGCCAGATCGCCAGGGATATCCGGATCGCCACCGAATGCCTCTGCCAGCCGAACAGTCTGCGCTACAACCCCGCGTTGCGCTGAACCACCACCGCCGCCTCTGCCTGGGCTGCTACAGCCAGGCGAGGCGGTCGTGCAGGAGCGAATACCCGACGAAGGCGACGATATCGAGCAGCGCATGCGCGACGATCAGTGGTCCGACTCGGCCGAACCGCCGGTACGCGATCCCGAACAGAATTCCCATCAGCAGGTTTCCCGCAAAACCACCAAACCCTTGATACAAGTGGTAGCTGCCACGGATCAGGGCGGAGAGCCCGATGACGGTGGCCGGTCGCCAGCCCGCTTGCCCCCAACGGGTGAACAGGTAGCCCACCATCACGACCTCCTCGAGGATCGCGTTCTGGACCGCCGCCAACACCAACACGGGGATGGCCCACCACACCGCGGTCAGGTTGGCGGCCGCGATCGAGGTGTTCGCGCCGAGTGCTCGCGCGCCCAGGTAGAACCCCAGACCAGGGATCCCGACTGCGGCGGCCAGCAACGCTCCCCGGCCCAGGTCGGACCAGGGCCGACGCAGGTCGATGCCGATCAGGGCAGCCGCCCCGGCGTCGTCGCGCCGCAGCAGATGGATGGCCAACAACGCGGGAATCACGCCGAGCCCGATGCCGATCAGTTGATAGGCCAGGTCCAGCCAGGGCCGATCCGGGGTCACCGCGGAGTTCATCGTCGTGGTCTGCTGGTTCAGCGCGACCTGCTCGGTGAGCTTGCGGACCAGGGACAAAGCGGCGTATACCGCCGACGCGCCGAGAGAGACCCCCAGCACCAGGACCGTCTCGACCAGCAGCGTGGTACGACCGGGCTGGCGCTGGGCCCCGACGTTCACCAGTTGAACCGCCACTGCGTGCGGGCGGCGTACCGCTGACCTGGACGCAGCACTGGCGAGGGTAGCTGCGGGTGGTCCGGAGCCAAATTCGGCGCATCCGGATGGTTCTGGGTTTCCAGTGCAATACCGTCGCCCTGCCGGTACCGGCGACCACCGGTGCCGACCATCGCGCCGTCCAGGAAGTTGGCGGTGTAGACCTGCACGGCCGGGTTGTCGGTGAGCACCTCGACGGACCGGCCGCTGACTGGGTCGGCCAGCGTTGCCGCACTGCGAAATCCGGCGCCGTTGAGATGGAACGAGTGATCCAAGCCGCCCATCCGGCCGATCTGCTCGTGATCGTTGCGAATCCGCTCCCCCAGGACCGCTGGCGTCCGCAGGTCCAGCGGTGTCCCCTCGACCGGATCGAGACGGCCCCAGGGCAAGGACGATTCATTGACCGGTAGGTACCGGTCTGCGGCGACGGTCAAGGTGTGGCCATCGATGCCACCCGCGCCTTCGCCGGCGAGGTTGAGGTACACGTGGTTCGCCAGATTCACGACGGTCGGTGCGTCGGTGACGGCTTGCAGGTCCAGGGTCAGCACGGCGCCTTCGACGCGATACGTCGCCAGCACCTCGAGCCGCCCGGGGAATCCCTGGTCGCCGTCCGGGCTGATCAGGCGCAACGTCAGCCGATCTCGGGGAGCGTCGAGATTGGGAGCAGCGACCACATCCCAGAGCCTCGCGTCGAACCCCTCTGTGCCGCCATGCAGACAGTTCGCGCCGTCGTTCGCGGTCAGCCGGTAGGTCATCCCATCGAGGACGAATCGGCTCCCGGCGATCCGGTTGGCGTACCGGCCGACGACAGCTCCGAAGTAGGCGTCCGAGGCCAGGTAGTCATCGATTCCTGCCAGCCCCAACGCCAGGTTGACCGGGTGTGCGTCTGGCCCCGGGACCTCCAACCGGTGGATCGTCGCCCCGCGGTCCAAGACCGTGACCACCAGCCCGTCCGGTTCACCGAGCCGGTACGCCGTCACTGGACGGCCGTCGGGTAGCGCTCCGAATGGCGAAGCGTCGATCATCACAAGCTCCTCGATCGTGCGGGCGGGGTCTTCTTCGGGGTCAACGCGCAGACGGATGCGCAGGCCTGCGGGTCGACCTGGTTCATGATCGCGCGGCTGGGCAGCACTGTGTCCAGCGCAACCTTTGCGATCGCTGACCTCGCGACCGCGACTGCACGAACGGATCGACTCAGGTCATCCGCGCCACGTCCTGCCCACGGGCGCCCCGCGGACACAACCTGCCAGGTCACCCGCGCCACCTTCCGCCCACGGGCGCTCCCTTCGTGCCCAGCGGACGGATCCATGGCCGGTCTGGTCGCTAGGGTGGCGCAGATGACCACGACGCCGACGAACGACAATCCCATGGGCTTGGACACGGCCGCGACGGCGTACTACGTCGCCCTCGGCGAGGGCGTCTACCAGCCCACCATCCACGTGCAGGGGGCCTGGCAGCCGATCGAGCAGCACATGGCGCCCGTCTCCGGGCTCATCGCGCATGTCGTCGAACGCAACCACCCTCGCCAAGACTTGCAGCCGGCCCGGTTCAGTTTCGACATCCTTGGGGTGATTCCGGCGTCGCCCTCGACGGTGACGACCCGGGTGATCCGTGCCGGCCGGACCATCGAACTGGTCGAGGCCATCATGTCCGTCCAGGGCCGCGACGTCGTCCGCGCACTGGTCTGGCGGTTGGCTCAGGTGGACACGAGCGCCGTGGCCGGTGGGTTTTGGGAGGACCACGACGACCCCATGCCGGAGCCGTCGCAGCTGCCCCCTTGGAACGGCTCAGACCTGTGGGCCGGCGGCTACATCGCGTCGTTGGACTTCCGGGCCGACCCGGGGAACCGGCCGGGTCGGGGGCGCGCCTGGACGCGGACGCCGTACGCGTTGGTCGAAGGCGAATCCGTCAGTCCCCTCGCGGCATACCTGGGGATGGTCGACACCGCCAACGGGGTCGCCACCCGCGCGGAGCCCAGCGCCTGGATGTATCCCAACGTCGACTTGTCGATTCACCTCTTCCGGACACCGACGATGACCCCCGCCGCCGGCTGGGTCGGTTTCGACGCCGAAGTCGTCTTCGGTGAGACTGGTCTGGGGCTCACCTCGACCAGGCTGTACGACGAACGCGGCTCGGTCGGGCGCTGCCACCAGATGCTCACGGTCCGTCCGGTGCGATCGGCCTGACCGCAGGTGTTCCAACTGGTCATGGCCAAGACGCACAGGGCCCGGCCGGGCCGTTAGGCTGCGGGAATGGACCTCAGCTTCCGACTGATCAATGTCTTCGCAGCCAGCGCAGAGCCTTTTTCCGGCAACGCCATCTGCGTCTTCGATGATGGGTCCGAGCTGAGCCAGGAGCAGCGGACCAACCTGGCACAGCAGATGAACCTCGAATGCGCCTTCCTGCTCTCAAGTTCACCGACCGAGGCCGATTTGGCGATCGTGACCCCGATGGCTCCCGCCAAGCTGTCGGCGAGTTCGATCCTCGGCGCGGCCTTCGTGGTGAGCGACCTCCACGGACAGCGGGAGGAGATCATGGTCAAGATCGGGGAGACGAGGGTCAAGGCCCGGCCCGAGGGCAAGGACAATTGGACCATCCCGGCCGCCGAGGCGACCACCCGGAAACTGAAGTCCCCGCCACAGATCCTCTCCTCACTGGTGGGCCTGTCGATCTCGGCGATCAGCGGCGACGTGATGGTCGTGAACTCGACTCGGTCCGGGGTGATCCTTCCGGTCGCCAGCGTCGAGGATGTCCGGCGCACCCGCCTGGATGCTCGGATGCTGCGCTCGTACGCAATGCTGCAAGACACCGAACCGCAGATTTACGTGTGGGCCATGCGCGAGGACGGCGCGATCGAATCGCGGATGTTCTACGGGCCAAGCGGCGGTGTCGTTGAGCTCGCCGCCACTGGTTCGGGGGCAGCGAGCCTCGGTGCGTGGCTGTCGGTGCACGGTCAATTCGGCCGCCGGCGCGTTTACCAAGGCGCGGCCGTGGGGCGCCCCTCGATGGTCGACTTGGAAGTGAAGCCGAGCGGGCAGGTCCTGGTCAGCGGACACCTGAACCAGGTCGCGACAGGCACCTTCAAGCTCTGAGTCGGCGGCCTGCGGGCACGGCGATGAAGGCCGCGCGAAGACCTGAGCGATCAGGCGGTACCGTGCATCCGTGGACCTGCTCGTCGCTTCACTCGCTTTCGCGACCAGCATTCTTGGTGCCGCCGCGCTAGCTCGACGGATCGGCGTCTCTGCTCCACTGTTGCTGCTGGTGATCGGCGTGATCGGGTCCTACCTGCCGTTCGTCGCCGAGCCCAGACTGTCACCTGAGCTGATCCTGATCGGTGTCCTTCCACCTCTGTTGTACGCCACAGCCAGCACAACCTCGCTGGTCGACTTCCGCAAGAACGCCCCTGCCATCGGCTGGCTGTCGATCGGTCTGGTGCTGTTCACTGCAGCCGGGGTCGGGCTGGTGCTCTGGGCGCTGCTGGAGATCCCGTACGGCGTCGCGTTCGCGCTCGGGGCGGTGGTCGCCCCGCCGGACGCGGTCGCCGCAACGGCCGTAGCCCGCCAGATCGGGCTGCCCCGCCAGGTGGTGACCATCCTGGAGGGCGAGTCACTGGTCAATGACGCGACCGCGCTGGTCAGCCTGCGGACCGCCGTGAACGCGGTGGCGGCCTCGGTCAGCGTCGTATCGGTGCTGGTTGACTTCGCCACGGCGGTCGCCGGCGCAGTGCTCACCGGACTGATCGCCGCCAAAGTGGTCGGCGCGGTGATGCGCCGGACTCGCGACACGGTCACGCTCGTCACGTTGACCTTCGTGGCGCCGTTCGTGGCTTACGCCCCCGCGGAGGCGATGCACGCCTCGGGGGTGCTCTCGGTGGTCGTGGCCGGCTTGGCGTTGGGCCAAACGACGCCGGTGGTGAGCACCGCGACGGCCCGAGTCTGCGGTCGCATCACCTGGACCACGATTCAGTTCCTGCTGGAGAACGCCGTGTTCCTACTGATCGGCCTGCAGATGCGCCGGATCGTGGCGGAGACGGCGAGTTCTGGACTGAGCGTGACCCAACTCGTCGTGGCGGTGTTGGCCACGCTGGGGGCTGTGATCGTGTTGCGGATCGGTTGGGTGTTCGCCACCAGGCTCTTGGGGCGGGTGGGGCTACGCGCGTCGGGACGAGAGCAGTCACCGGCCGCGGACACCATCATCATTTCCTGGGCCGGGATGCGGGGAGTCGTCACGCTCGCCGCCGCGCTGACGTTGCCGGAAGAATTCCCGCATCGGTCGGCCCTGGTATTCATCGCGCTCGCTGTCACAGTGGGCACGCTGCTGCTCCAGGGGTTGACCCTGCCCTGGCTCGCCAAACGGGTCGGCGCTCGTGCGCCCGATCCGCGCGAGGACGCCCTCCAAGAGGCGATGGTGCTGCAGCGGACACTCGGCGCCGGTCTGGCCGAACTCGATCACGCTGACACAACGCACGACGCCGCTGTTGTCGAACGCTTGCGGTCTTCGGCGACAGACCGGCTCAACGCGGCCTGGGAGCGTCTTGGCCGCGCTGACGCTCAGCAGCAGACCCCCACCGACCAGTATCGATTGCTCCGCGCAACGTCGCTGAAGGCCGAACGTGCCGAGTTGCTGCGGATCCGGTCCGAGGGAAACGTGGACCAGGAGGTGCTCACCTCGGTGCTCGCGACGCTGGACATCGAGGAGTCGATCCTGCAGGTGACGCAACGCCTGCGCGCCGACGCGCAGACCCCGCCGCTGACACCGCAGCTGCCGAGCGCCCCGTGTGTCCACGTGCGCGACGCCCCACCCGGCGCGCGCCCTACCGATGTCCAGGGGTGCTCCCGTTGCCTGGCCGAGGGCACGCGATGGGTCCACCTGCGGATGTGCCTGGTCTGCGGGGACGTGGGCTGCTGCGACTCATCGCCGGGTCGGCACGCGACCTCGCACTACGAACAGACCGGCCACCCGGTGATGCGATCGATCGAGGCGGGTGAGAGTTGGCGGTGGTGCTATGTCGATGAGGTCGTTGCCGGTGCGGCAGCGGACTGAGGTACGCGATCACCGTCATTGTCAGAGCGTTATGTCCTAGGGTCTGCGGCTATGTCCAGCGGCGAACGCGGCGGACGGCCCTCGCCTCCTCCATGCACGCCTGAACCACGATCCTTGAGGCTCCGCCCACAACGAACGTCTGCATTGTCTCCAAATTGTCACCAACTTTCTTAAAACATAATCTGGACCGACGTTCCGTACGATCGTCTAGACTCGGGGCACCAGGTCGTCGTTCACGAAGCTCCGTACAGCGTATGTCGTGCCCAGAGCTGCTCCTTCGAATCCCTCGCGCCGCCCATGGGCGACGCCCGATAGGCAACACGTCAGCGCAGGAGGGAACCCTGATGGGTGAGCAGGTAGTCGGCCAACAGAGCGCTCACCGAGGCTTCGCGGACGTTGCGCGCTCCACGAAGCGCAGCCACACACCAACACCGCGCACCTCCCGTCAAGCTTCCACGACCTCGCCACCGGGGTGCCGGCTTGGCGATCAGATGGCAAGGAGATGAGTGACATGGCCGTTGGCCCGACCATTGACCGACCACTGGTGATGTTCATCTATGGCACCCGTCCGGAAGCCATCAAGATGGCACCACTGGTACAACTCACCGCGCAGTCCGCGCGCCTGGCGGCCTACGTCGTCGTGACGGGCCAGCACCGGTCGATGCTCGACCAGGTCAACGAAGCCTTCGCCATCCATCCGGACGCTGACCTGGACATCGTCGAGGACAGCGGGGACTTTGCCGCCTTCGCGGCCCAGACGCTGGTGGCGCTGACCGCGCTGATGCGTCAGGTCCGTCCGGCAACCATCGTCGTACACGGTGGCACCAGCACGGCCTTCGCCTCGGCTCAGGCCGCTTTCTATCTTGGCGTCCCCGTGGTTCACCTCGAAGCGGGGCTGCGGACCCATGATCTGAGGAGTCCGTTCCCCGAAGAAGCGAACCGCCAGTTGATCAGCCGACTGGCCGCCTTGCACCTGGCCCCGACCGGAGACAACCGGGCCAACTTGACCTCCGAGGACGTGGACCCCGATGTGATCGTGGTCACCGGAAACACGGTGATCGACGCCCTGCAGCAGACGGCTGCGAGAGTGGCCGTCGGGGACAGCGCCGTCGAACCACGCCGCAGCGCCCGGCGCGACGACGAACCTCAGCGGGGTACCGGGGGTTCGAACGGGGGTCAAAGCCGGCGCCGTCGCCGCATCTTGGTGACCATGCACCGCCACGAGAATCTCGGCGAAACCATGAGCGGCATCGCTCAGGCGCTGGCCAGAGTCGCCCAAACGCACGCCGACGTCGACCTCATCATCCCGCTGCACCTCGATCCGGCGATCCGATCGGCGGTTGTCCCGGTGCTGCGCCCGCTTCCGAACGTGACCATCACCGACCCGCTGTCGTACACCGACTTCGTGGCCGAGCTCACCCGCTGCGACCTGATCGTCAGCGACTCCGGCGGGCTGCAGGAGGAGGGCCCCGGCCTGGGCAAGCCAGTCCTGGTCTTGCGGACCAGTACAGAACGCCCCGAGGCCATCGAGACCGGCACCGTCCGGCTCATCGGGACCGAGGAGGCTGAGGTCGTCACCGCCGTCAACGAAGTCCTCGACGATCCTGCCGTCTACGAGCGGATGGCTACCTCAGTCAACCCGTACGGCGACGGGTTGGCTTCGCCCCGGTGTCTCGCGGCGATCGAGCAACTGCTGGGGGTCGGCCAGCGCGAACCTGACTTCGTGGCTCACGAGGGCTCGTTGACCCGTCGGTTGCGGCACCTGACGGGGCTGCCTCGGGCGGCGACCCGGTCGAAGCGGGCCAGCTCGGCCTGAGCGCGGTGCCACGGACACGTCGAGGGAGGCGGGCGCCCTCAGCCGCGCCACACGCTGGCGAGCGTCGGGATCAGCGCCAAAGCCATCGCGATGCTCACCAGCGCGGTGTCGGCGAACGTCCAGGGGGCCGTTCGCGACCAGGTGCGGGCTAGCCCCGTCCGGATCGGGGCGGAATACCCACGCGCCTCCATGGCTGTGGTCATCCGGCCGGCCTGCCGGATCGCGTCAACCAACAGGGTGAAGACCAACCGGCCGTAGCTGCGGCCACGATCGATCACCCCTCGCGACGGACCCAGACCCCGGACCCGTTGGGCCCGCTGCAACACCTGCCAGTCCTGGGCCAGGGAGTCGAACCGTTGCAGCGCGGCGACGAACGCAAGCACCGGCCGAGCGGGCAGCCGCAACCGCTGACCAAGATGGTCACCAACGGTGAACGGATCGAGGTAGGAAGCGAAGACCAGCCCGGGCAGCACGAAGAAGCCGACCCGTACGGCCGCGACGGCCGCCGGTTCGAAGGCTCTGGGCGAGGCGAAAAGCCAATTGGACCAGGCCACCGACGCGACCGCGACAACACCCGGCAACAGCCGCCAGAGCGGGAAGCCGGAACGGCCCACCAGGATCGGCAGCACAACCACCTGGAGCGCCACGCCGACCAGCGCCGCGCGGAGATCCCGGATTGCCAACCCCCCGACGACCAGCACAATCGATGAAGCCAGCAGGCTGAGCGGTCCGCATCGGATCAACAAGCCCATCACCTTGCTCCTTCGACCATCCACCGCGAACTATCGCTGCCCACGGCTACCCGTGACTGGCGGTAGCTCGCGATCCGTCTCGACGAGCCACCAGGGCCTCACCAGTGCCTCACTCGGGCGGCACCAATCGACCAGAGCGCAGGAGCAGCGTCGAGTCTGCCAAGGCAGCCAGCCGCGAATCGTGGGTCGCAACCAGTTGTCCTGCGCCGGCGCGGGTGGCCGCCGCCATCAGACCGGCCGTCGCGGCCCAGGTGAAACGGTCCGCGCCCACGGTCGGTTCGTCGCAGGCCAGCACATCGGGGCCGTGCGCCAGGCCGGTGGCCACGGCGAGCCGGCGCATTTCGCCGCCGGAGAGCTGGTGCGGATTCCGGCCGGCCAAACCGCCCAGGCCAAGCACCTCAAGCAGGCCCTTGGCCCGGCGCTGGCTGGCTCGTTCGTCCTGACCCAGGGCCCGCGCCGTAGCCAGGATCGAGTCCGCGACACTGGTTCCGACCACTGTCCACTCGGCGCGTTGCGGCACCCACCCGATCCGAGCGGCCAGGGCTCGCGAGGGCCACCGATATGGGTTCGACCCCGCCCCACGCGCGAGCGCGGGATCGGCACTGACCTGTCCGCAGGTCGGGGCTTGCAGGCCACACAAGGCGAGCAGCAGCGTCGACTTCCCAGACCCGCTCGGTCCCATCAGTGCATCAAACCGGCCTGCCCGCACCCGTGCGTCTACCCCATCGAGGGCGGTAACGGTGCGCAGGTCGCCCCGGACAACCGACAGCCCACGCCGTTCGCGCCACCGGATGGTTACCGCTGCAGCCTCCAGGAGCGCTAGGCCACCGGGATGGACGACGTGCGGCTCAACCAGCTCTTCGGGGACGTCCAATGGCACCGGGTCGGGCGATCCTGGCACCCAGATCCCGAGCTGCGTCAACGAAGGTCCCAACTCCTGCAGGACGCGAGCGACGGGACCGTCAGCAATGATGCCGCCCGCACCGCCCAGAACGACGATGCGGTCGACGACATCGACCCACCCGGCCAGCTGATGCTCCGCGACAAGCAAGGTGGCACCGGTGGCGTCGACGACGCGGCGGACCGCGTCCCGGACCGTTGCCGCGGACACGTCGTCGAGCATCGACGTCGGTTCGTCCAGAAGCAGCACGCCCGGGCGCATGGCCAGTACGCCGGCTAACGCGAGCCGCTGCGCCTGCCCACCGGAGAGTGCGTCGGTGCGGTGCTCCACGCCGTACTCGAACCCCACGGCTTCCAGCGCCCACGTCACCCGGGATTCCAGCTGATCCCGTGGCACGGCAAGGTTCTCTGGGCCGAAGGCGACGTCCCGTCCCACCCGCCCGGCGACCAGGGCATCCGCCGGGTCCTGGACCATCAGTGCGACCCGGCCGTCTCCGCTGATCGCCTCCGTTCCGTCGATCCGCACCTGGCCGCTCAGATCACCGGGTTCCACCGCAGTCAGTACCCCCGCCAGTGCTTTCAGGAGCGTCGACTTCCCGCTCCCGCTCGCGCCGACGAGGAGTACTCGTTCACCGGGGTCGATCCGCAGGTCCAGGCCGCTCAGCACGGGAGTCGAGCGGCCCATCGGGCGCCAACCCAGCCCGAAGGTCTGCACACAGCCCGGTGCCGTGCTGCCGCCGGACGTCTGCGGCTGCGGCCCCGAGCCTGCCTCAGTCGGCGGCCGGGAACGCGTCATGCAGCGCCTCCTCGTGTGCGCGCAGGTGATCTTCACCGGGGGGGAACGCATTCAAGGCCCCAGTCGCGGCGAGCGCTTTGACCAGGGCGTAGCCACCGACTCCGGCGATCACCGCCCCAGACAGCACACCCGCAGCCAGGTAGAGCAGCTTCCAGGCCCAGCTGTACGACAAAGCCACGGTCCACCATTCGTAGGCAACGATCTGGACGACCGCGGCCAACATCCCGCCGGACAACGCCATAGCAAGCGAAAACCGCCGCCAACGCAGCGCGGCTGCCACCACTTCGACCCCGCCGGCCTGCAGGACGCCGGAGAGCAGCACCGTCATCCCCCAGGTGTTGCCCAGGAGCGCCTCGACGGCCGCGGCGACCATCTCGACCAGCAGCGCTGCCCCCGGCCGACGAATAATCAGCATCCCGACGACGCATGGCAGCAGCCACACCCCGATCGTGAGTTCGGCGAGCGGGGGCAAAAACGACAAGGCCGTGGCGAGCGGGGCATAGACGAAAATGGCGAATCCCCAGAACGCGACGCCGAAGGCGACCCCCAGGACAGCGCCGGTGACGATTTCCACGGCCCGCCACTGGGTGGGCCGGCCCTTGGCCAGTGCGGGCAGCCGCACCCCGGTTTGGCGGATCAGCGGTTGGCTCATGGTGCTGGTCTCCCTCACGCCGCTCAGACGACAGCGGTAAGTGCGCGGCTACCCGTGAGCTCTGAGATCTCGACTCCCTACGCCGGTACGAACCGGTTCAAGTTCGAGGGTCTGCGGAGGTCCGCACTCTCAGCGCCGGAGCGCTCCCCTGTCGTGTGCCAGAGGATACACCCGCAGCTCGGCAGGCGCGTGGCCCGCCCCGGCTGGCACACTGCTCCTTGAGGCCGTCGTACCGATCAGGCCCGTAGCCAGCGTTCAGAAGGGCCCCCGCATGAGTGAGAAGGCGTTCAAGATGATCGGCGCCGCCGCCGCGCTCGGCGCAGCCACCGTGGCCAGACAGGTGACCACGCACGGTTGGAAGGCGGTGATGGCCAGTGACCCGCCAGCCAACCCGGAAGACGCGGACACCGAGCTCTGGGAGGCCGTCGCCTGGGCCGTCGCCTCGGGCGCCCTCATCGCCGTCGCCCGCATGCTGGCCACTCGCAAATGGACCCAGTACTACGAGCGCTCCACCGGGAAGCGTCCGGCCAACCCCAACGACATCAGCTGAGGTCCCCTCGACCCCCGGGAACGCACCCTGCAGACCGGCGAGCAACCGCGGATCGGCCGTGTCCAAGGCTCGGACCGGGCGTCGGCCGAAGTCGCTGGTCGGGCCGTCCGCGCGGGCCATTCGGTCCGGGACCGCCGCGATGTAGCAACCAAACGTCTCACTTTGGCCTAATCTGTTGAGCCGAGCGTCCGTGAGCGACGACGATCGAGCACACGCCCCGCGTTCGCGTATCCCGCCCGAATGTGACCTGTCGACGGAAGGCGCCGCGATGACTTCGTCCCCGCCCGGCCAGGCCGGATCCCCCGACCAGCCGCGACTGCCGGAAGCCCTGTCCGGCACGCCGCACCCCGGCTCGGTCGGCACCGACCCGGTCCCGCCAACGGCGCGCGCCGCCGCGAACACGCGGGCCTCGGCAGCCGCCAGCCAAGCGTGGGAGGCGGCCTATCACAACAGCGAGGCCGAACTGGGCCACGAACCGTTTCAAGCCGGCCTGATTCCGGCGCCGGAGCCGGTGCGATTCCTTGCCCCCGATGGCAGCCGGGTCCCCCCGATCACGCAGGACTACGACGAGCCTCCGGCGGAGCAGCTGGTGGAGATGTATCGGCGGATGGTGATCGGCCGTCGCTTCGACATTCAGGCCACCGCGCTGACCAAGCAGGGCCGGCTCGCGGTGTATCCCTCCAGCCGTGGCCAAGAGGCTTGCCAGGTCGGCGCCATGTTGGCGTTGGCCGAGACGGACTGGGCCTTCCCGACGTACCGCGAATCGATGGCACTGGTCAGCCGCGGCATCGACCCGGTCGAGGTGCTCACATTGCTGCGCGGTGACGCGCACTGCGGGTATGACCCGAGGGCCGTCCGCACAGCTCCCCAATGTACTCCCCTATCAACACAATTGCTGCATGCCGCAGGGCTGGCCTACGGAGAGCGCCGGATGGGTCGGGACACCGTTGCGCTGGCGTTCATCGGCGATGGAGCGACCAGCGAGGGTGACTTCCACGAAGGCCTCAACTTCGCGGCTGTCTTCAAGGCACCAGTCGTCGTCGTGGTGCAAAACAACGGCTGGGCGATCAGCGTCCCACTGAGCAAACAGACCGCGGCGCCGTCGTTGGCCTACAAGGGCATCGGGTACGGCGTGGTGTGCGAGCAGGTGGACGGCAACGACGCGATGGCGGTGCTTGCGGTCCTCAACAAAGCCATCTGGTACGCGAGGTCGGGCCGCGGTCCGGTGCTCGTGGAGTTGCACACGTTCCGCGTCGAGGCGCACACGAACGCGGACGATCAGACCCGGTACCGCAGCGCCGATGAGGTGGAGCACGCCGGGCATCAGGACCCCATCGAACGGCTGCGTGCCTACCTGAGCGGGGCCGGGCTGCTCGACGACGAACGGATCGCCGCGGTCAATGCTGAAGCCGAGGCGCTGGCCGCAAACCTTCGGACCGCGCTGGGCGGTGAACCGCACGTCGATCCTGAGGAGCTGTTCGCGCACGTCTATGCCGAGTTGACGCCGCAGCTGATCGAGCAGCGCGAGCTGGTCCGGACCGAACTGGCTCAACTGAGCGGCCCGGGTGACCTGGATGGCACGGATGGCAACCCGGCGATTGAAGGGGGCGGGCGCTGATGGCAACGCCGACCGCACGCACGAGCAGCAAGATCACTTTCGCGGCGGCGCTGAACCTAGCGCTGCGGGACGCCCTCAGCCAGGACGAGGTGGTCATCTTCGGAGAAGACGTCGGCGTCGCCGGTGGGGTCTTCCGGATCACCGACGGGCTCGCTCGAGACTTCGGTGATGACCGCTGCTTCGATACCCCGCTGGCTGAGTCCGGCATCGTCGGGTTCGCTGTCGGGATGGCGATGGCGGGATTCAAGCCGGTCGTCGAGATGCAGTTCGACGCCTTCGCCTACCCCGCGTTCGAGCAGATCACCTCACACGTGGCGAAGATGCGTAACCGGACCCGCGGATCGATCAGCCTGCCGATGGTGATCCGGGTGCCCTACGCGGGCGGGATCGGTGGCGTGGAGCATCACTGCGATTCCTCCGAGGCGTACTACGCGCACACTCCCGGACTGAAGGTGGTCACCCCGGCGACCGTCGAGGACGCCTACGCCCTGCTGCGGGCTTCGATCGACGACCCGGACCCGGTGGTGTTCCTGGAGCCGAAGCGGCTGTACTGGTCCACCGCGGACGTCGATCTGCAAGCCCTGCCGCCGGCCCGACTGGGCGAGGCCGTGGTCCGTCGTCCGGGCACTGACGTGACCCTGGTGGCGTACGGTCCGAGTCTGTCGGTGGCGATGCAGGCCGCGAGCGCGGCAGCAGCCGACCATGGCTGGGACGTCGAGGTCGTCGATGTCCGCTCAATCGTGCCGTTCGACGATGCAACGGTCGTCGAATCGGTCCGCAAGACCGGCCGATGCGTGGTGATCCAGGAAGCCCAAGGATTCGCAGGGGTCGGCGCCGAAATAGCCGCCCGGGTGACCGAGCGGGCCTTCCACGACCTCGCGGCGCCGGTCCTGCGAGTGACCGGGCTGGACATCCCCTACCCGTGGCCCAAACTCGAGCACGTCCACCTGCCCAGCGTCGACCGGGTGCTGGACACCATGGCCCGGTTGCAGTGGGATGACCGCCCGGACCCGCGCTGGCTCGCCGCCCCTGCCGGTCGCCCCGAGGTCGCGTCGTGACCGCCACTCCCAAGACCGAATCAGTCAAGGTCTTCCACCTGCCCGACCTGGGCGAAGGCTTGACCGAGGGTGAGATTGTCAGCTGGTCGGTGGCGGTCGGTGACCGGGTCGAGGTGGACCAGGTCATCGCCGTGATCGAGACGGCCAAGGCCGCGGTAGACCTACCCTGCCCGTACGCCGGCACGGTCGCTGTGCTGCACGGACAAGCCGGGGAGGTCCTCGACGTCGGCGCACCGTTGATCTCGATCGAGACCGAGGCGGACACAGACAGCGTCAGCGGGCCGGCGACCAGCGCCCCGGGCGGCGAGCAGGCCGCAGCCAGCGATGGCGCCTCGGGCAATGTGCTGATCGGCTACGGCACCTCGGCTACACCGAGCAGGCGTCGTCGCACGCTGCCCGATTCCGAGCTCGAATCCCGGCCTGAATCCGGGCTGGCGCCCACGGCCCAAGCCGCAGCAGGGACGGAACCGTCGCAGGAGGTGCCCAGCCGACCCGGTGGTCGGGCCCGGGTGATCTCACCGTTGGTCCGCCGGATCGCTGCCGAGCACGGGATCGACCTTCGTGAGCTGGTGCCTTCTGGGCCCAAGGGCATCATCCTGCGTGCCGACGTCGAGGCCGCGATCTCAGCGAGACGATCGACACCTGCACCTGCACCTGCATCGACATCGAGCGCTCCGACATCCCTGAGCACACCGCTGCCCGGACTCGGCGCTCCCACCGAAGACGTCACTGTGGCGATGACGCTGAGCCAACGCACCATGGCACAGCGACTGACCACCTCTCGTCGGGAGATTCCCGATGCCACCACCTGGGTCGACGTCGATGCCACCGGGTTGCTCGCGATGCGTGCGGAGCTGGCAGCGGGCTGGCCGCAGGCCAAGATCGGGGTACTGGCCCTGATGGCCCGCATCGTGGTGGCCGGGCTGCGACGGTTCCCCGAACTCAACGCTCGGGCCGACATCCCGGCCGGCACCCTCACCAGATTCGCCAACGTCAACTTGTCGTTCGCGGCGCAGGGGCCGCGCGGTCTCGTCGTACCCGTCGTGCACGCGGCCTCATCGATGACCACCGCGCAGCTTGCCGCCGCGCTGCGTGACCTGACCGGACGCGCCCGCGACGGGACGCTCAGTCCGGCCGAACTGAGCCAAGGCACCTTCACGCTGAACAACTACGGCGGGTACGGCGTCGATGGGTCCACGCCGATTCTCAATCACCCAGAGGCGGGCATGCTCGGGGTGGGCCGGATCATCGAGCGACCGTGGGTCGTCGACGGGGCGTTGGCGGTCCGCAAGATCACCCAGTTGTCGCTGACCTTCGACCATCGAGTCTGCGACGGCGCGGTCGCCGGAGGGTTCCTGCGCTTCGTGGCTGACTGCGTCGAGCGGCCCGGCATGCTGGTCGGTGCGATGTAGTCGTGCGTCCTGACACCAGTTTCACGGCTTTGGTCAGCCCAATGCGACGTGTGCCACTTTTCCTGCGTCGGCAGCCCGTCCGGCGAGCGACTACCGTCGAGTCATGACCACTCACATCGTCGCGATGGGCGGAGGCGGCTTTTCGAGTTCGAGCGGCTACGCCGTGACGGCCCTCGATCGGTACATTCTGTCCCTGACCGACAAGCCGAACCCTCTGGTCTGCTTCGTCCCCAGCGCCGCGGGTGACAACGGCCTCTACATCCAGCGGTTCACAAACGCGTACACCCGCGCCGGGGTCAACATGCGAACGGCCATCTTGACCTTGTGGGAGGGCGTGGCCGAATCGATCGACCGGATGGACGAGGTCGATGTCTTCATGGTTGGCGGCGGCAGCACGGTCAACCTGATGGCGCTGTGGCACGTCCACGGGATCAACCGCAAGTTCATCGATATGTGCAACGACCCGGATCGTGACGTGGTCATCGCCGGTTTGGCCGCCGGGGCCTCGGTGTTCTACGAAGCCTCCACGACGGGCAGCTTCGGTCGCGGAGTCCGGCCGTACCCGCACGGGATGGGCATCCTGCCGGGGAGCTTCTCCCCGCACTTCGACCGCCACCCGGATCGCGCGGAGACGTTCAAGGCCTTCGTCGACGACGGGCTGTTGCCGGAGGGCTATGGCGTCGACGTCGGTGCCGCGATCCACTACATCGACGGCGAGATCGAGGCCTTCGTCACCGAGAAGGACGGCGCGAAAGCGCACCTGGTGGAGCAGGCCGAGCGGGGCGCGCGGCTCGAGCCGCAGAAGATGACCAAGATCTGAACACTGGTCCGGCTTCCGGGTCAGGCCCGGCTTCCGGGTCTGACCCGGTGCTGACTGTCGTGCTGTGCGGTGGCACCTCCAAGCGCCTCGGCGGGGTCGACAAGACTCGCCAACTCTTGGGCTGCGAAACGGTACTCGACCGGCTGTTGAGCGATCTTCCACCGCATTGGACGGTCTGCTGTGTCGGTGAGTCCCGGCCGACCTCTCGGCCAGTCCTTTGGACTCGCGAGCAACCACCCGGGGGCGGCCCGGTCGCCGGTCTGGCGGCCGGATTGCAGGCGCTCGACCGGTGTGTGCAGCCGGCACCGCAGCTCGTCGTACTCGCCGGCGATCAGCCGTTTGCGGGTGAATTCGCCGTGTCTTTGGCGCAAGACTTGTCCGCCCGGCCGCAGGATGTGGACGCCGTGGCGGCCACTGACCCCAGCGATCCGGACCGTCGCGCGCAGTGGTTACTGGCGGCGTACCGGAGCCAGGCGCTGCGTGCCCGGCTCGCCCAGGGACCGGTCGCCGATGCCGGTGTCCAGGCAACCTTGGGCTCGTTGCGCGTCCAAAGGGTGCCCGCCGACACCGCGACGCTGCTCGACGTGGACACCCCGGAAGCACTCGAGCGGGCCCGCCGCTGGGCGAAGACAGAGGGCTAGGGTCGAGCCATGAAGGCCATCACCATCCCCACGCCCGGCGCCGAAGATGCTCTCGTCCTGGCTGACGTGGACGCGCCGATCCCGGCGCCTGGTGAAGCGTTGATCGATGTCGCCGCAGCCGGCGTCAACCGGGCCGATCTGCTGCAACGGCAAGGCTTCTATGCGCCTCCGCCGGGCTCTTCGCCGTACCCGGGCCTGGAGGTCAGCGGCACGATCGCGGCGTTCGGCGAGGGCGTTTCGGCCCAGGCTGGCTGGACGATCGGCGACCACGTCTGCGCGCTGCTGGTCGGCGGCGGGTACGCCGAGCAGGTGGCCGTGCCAGTCGAGCAGTTGCTGCCGATTCCGGAGCCGGTATCCCTCATCGATGCGGCCGGGCTCCCGGAGGTCGCCTGCACCGTGTGGTCGAACGTGTTCATGACTGCCAACCTGCGGCCCGGCCAGGTGCTGCTGGTGCACGGTGGATCCTCCGGTATCGGGACGATGGCGATCCAGTTGGGCCGCGAGATCGGCGCGCGGGTGGCGGTGACCGCCGGCAGTCAGGCCAAACTGGACGCCTGCCGCGAACTGGGGGCCGACATCCTGATCAACTACCGCGAGCAGGATTTCGTCGCCGAGCTGAAAGCGGCCACCGGGGGCGCCGGCGCGGATGTCATCCTCGACGTGGTCGGCGCGAAATACCTGGAACGCAACCTCAAGGCACTGGCTGTCAACGGCCGGATCGTCGTCATCGGCATGCAGGGCGGGGCCAAGGCCGAGATCAACCTGAACACCTTGCTGATGAAGCGTGCCGCGCTCATCGCGACGTCGCTGCGGGCCCGCCCACCCGCTGAGAAGGCGGCGATTGTCGCGGCGGTCCGCGAGCATGTCTGGCCGCTCGTCGAATCGGGCCGGGTGCGACCGGTGATCCAGGATCGGTTGCCGCTGGCGAAGGCGCCGCAGGCACATCGGGTGCTCGCCGAGTCCGGGCACATCGGCAAGGTGTTGCTGACGTTGTGACCCACCGGGCCGCCTACGCCGAGTGCGCGGGCGGCCCAGCTGCTGGATCGAGCTACGCCTCAGCGAGAATCGCTGCCGCCGGCGCCGGCTGAGCGGCCAGCTTCCAGGCGCGCCACCGGCACCCGGAACGGCGAGCAAGATACGTAGTCGAGCCCGACCTCGTTGAAGAAATGAATCGATGCCGGGTCACCGCCATGCTCCCCGCAGACCCCGAGATGCAGGTCTGGGCGTGCCTGCCGCCCGGCATCCGCCGCCATCTTGACCAACGCACCGACCCCGGCCAGGTCGAGGGTCTCGAACGGGGAGACCCCGAAGATGCCGCTCTCCATGTAGTTGCTGAAGAACGCCGCCTCGACGTCATCGCGGCTAAAGCCCCAGGTGGTCTGGGTCAAGTCGTTCGTGCCGAACGAGAAGAACTCCGCGTGGGCGGCGATCTCGGCTGCGGTCAGGGCAGCCCTCGGCAGTTCGAGCATCGTGCCGATTGGCGTGTCCTGCATCGGGACGCCGGTCCGTTCAGTGACCTCAGCGACGGTGGTCTCGATCCGGCCCCGCATGATCTCCAGCTCCTGCACGGCTGCGACCAGGGGGATCATGATCTCTGGGCGCGGGTCTTTGCCCCGCTGACGCAGCTCGGCGGTCGCTTCGAGCACGGCCCGCGCCTGCATCCGGAACAAGCCCTCAATGACCAGGCCGAGGCGGACGCCGCGCAGACCCAGCATTGGGTTTTCCTCATGCATCCGCTCGACGGCGGCGGCGATCTTCTGATCAACAGCGCTCAGCTCTTCACCCCTAGACCGTGCCACCGCGGTCTTGGCCACGACTTCGGAGTGACTGGGCAGGAACTCGTGCAGGGGTGGGTCGAGCAGCCGGATGGTTACTGGCAGGCCGTCCATGGCCTCGAGGATCTCGATGAAATCACCCTTTTGTAGCGGCGCCAGCGCGTCCATGGCCTCCTGACGCTGCTCCCGCGTCTCGGCCAGGATCAGGTGCTCAACCAAGCCACGCCGCTCGCCGAGGAACATGTGCTCGGTCCGGCACAGCCCGACCCCGACCGCTCCGAAACGGCGGGCCCGAGCCGCGTCCGCTCCGGTGTCGGCGTTCGCGCGAACCTTCATCCTGGCCTGTCGGTCGGCGATCGACATGATGCGGTCGACCGCATGAACCAGCTCGTCCGCCTCGATCGCCTCCCTGGACAACGACCCCTCGAAATACTGAACGACGGGAGGTGCCACCACCGGAACCTCGCCCCGAAACACCTCTCCGGAGGTTCCGTCGATCGAGATGACGTCGCCGGCTCGCAGGACCGACCCGTCCCGTAGCGTCAAGGTGCCGGCACGGGTGTCGATGTCGAGTTCCTCGGCACCGCACACACAGGTCTTGCCCATCCCTCGAGCAACGACGGCGGCGTGGGAGGTCTTACCACCACGGCTGGTCAGGATCCCTTCGGCGGCGATCATGCCGTTGAGGTCGTCAGGGTTTGTCTCGCGGCGGACCAGGATGCAGGGTCGTCCGGCGGTCTTGGCCTCGACCGCGGCGGCGGAGTCGAACACAATCTCACCGACCGCTGCTCCAGGCGAGGCATTCATCCCTTTGGCGATCTTCGACCTGCCGGTCTTCGCGTCGAACCTGGGGAACATCAGCATGGCGAGTTGCTCACCGTTGACCCGCTGCAACGCCTCGGCTTCGTTGATGACGCCTTCATCGACCAGCTGACAAGCGATCTTGAACGCCGCCTCCGCGGTGCGCTTGCCGACCCGAGTTTGCAACATCCACAGCTTGCGGTTCTGGACGGTGAACTCGATGTCGCACAGGTCCTTGTAGTGCGCTTCGAGCTTGCTCATAATGCTCATCAGCTCGTCGTAGGCGGGCTTGTCAACCCGTTCCATGTCGCCCAGGCTCATCGTGTTGCGAATCCCGGCCACGACGTCTTCGCCCTGAGCCTTTTCCAAGTAGTCGCCGTACACGCCCTTGGCGCCGGATGCGGGGTCGCGGGTGAAGGCGACACCGGTGCCCGAATCGTCACCCAGGTTGCCGTACACCATGGTGCAGACGTTCACCGCGGTGCCCAGGTCGGCGGGGATGCGTTCCTGGCGGCGATACAGCACGGCGCGTTCGGCGTTCCACGAGCGGAAGACCGCCCAGGTCGACTCCAGGAGCTGCTGTTTCGGGTCCTGCGGGAAGTCGCGACCGGACGCCTCACGCACGACCGCCTTGTACTGCGCCACGATGCCCATGAGGTCATCGACGTCGAGGTCAAGATCGTCCGTGGTGCCTTTGGCGCGTTTGGCCTCATCGAGGATGTGTTCGAACCGCTCGCCGTCAATGTCCAGCACGGTCTTGCCGAACATCTGGATCAGCCGCCGGTAGGAGTCATAGGCGAATCGGGGATCGCCGGTGACCGCGGCCAAGCCGGACACCGACCGGTCGTTCAGACCGATGTTCAGGACGGTCTCCATCATCCCCGGCATGGAGAACTTGGCGCCGGAGCGGACCGAGACCAGGAGCGGGTCGCAGGCATCACCGAGCTGTTTGCCGATCTGTTGCTCGATATCGGCGATCGCGTCGTCAATCTGCGCCGACAGCTCGGCCGGCTCATGCCCTTGCGCGAGGTAGGCCTTGCACGCCTGCGTGCTGATCGTGAACGTGGGCGGGACCGGGAGACCGAGCCTGTGCATTTCGGCCAGGTTGGCACCCTTGCCCCCGAGCAAGTCCTTCATGTCCTTATTGCCCTCATCGAGGGCGTACACAAACTTCGTCATGGCGGTACCTTCCAAGGCCGTTGCTTAACGCGCGTCCTGGTCGAGCGGGCCTCCAGACTAGCCCCCGCCTCTAGTTGAACAATCCCCTCAGAGCCCCGCTATTACCGGATGGTAGGCGGCCCGCTCGCATCGGTCTACGCGGGTCGCAAGAACGCTGCGAGCAGGGCCGAGTACCAGCCTGGATCGGCAGCTCCAGCCAGTTCACGAGCGGAATGCATGGCCAGCATGGCGCAGCCCAGGTCGACCGTCGTGGCCCCGGTCCCCGCTGCGGCAAACGGTCCGATGGTGGAGCCACAGGGCATGTCCGCGCGGGAGAGGAACACCTGAAGCGGGACATCGGCTTGCTGCGCGGCCAGCCGGATCACCGCGGTCCCGAGCGCCTCGGTCGCGTACCGTCCACGGTTGTTGATCTTGATCACCGGCCCGGCGTTGACCATCGGCGCGTGCTGCGGTTCGTGCCGTTCGGGATAGTTCGGATGCACCGCATGGGACATATCCGCTGAGGCGATCACCGTGTCCGCGAGCGCCCGCCACACGTCTTCCCTGGTCCCGCCGCGTGCGGTCACCAGCCGCTCCAGCACGCTGAAAAGCAGCGGTGACACGGCGCCGCGGTCCGTCGTCGAGCCGATCTCCTCGTGGTCGAACAGCACCACCACCCGGACCGGTTCTGCCGAGCTGGACGGACCCCGTGCCCCAGCGTCGATCAGCGCGCACACCGCGGCATAGCAGCTGGCCAGGTTGTCCAGCCGGGCGCCGGCGATCAGGTCACCGGTCAGCCCGACCCGGCGGGCTGGGGTCAGGTCGTAGGTCATCACGTCGGAGCCCAGAAGGTCACCGACTGCGCAGCCCACCAGATCGGCGAGGTACGCCGCGAAGGCCGGCGCCGCCGCGGTGGCTCCCCACACCGGCACCATGTGGGTTTGCGGGTTCAGTCGCAAACCCTCCTCACTGACGGCTCGATCCAGGTGGATGGCCAGTTGCGGGATCCGCAGCACTGGCTCATCCACCCGAAACAAACGCGTCACCAGACCCGCTGTGCCCGGCGACCCGTCAGCACGGACCAGCACCCGACCAGCAAGTCCCAGATCACGGTCCAGCCAAGAGTTCAGCAGCGGACCGCCATACACCTCGACCCCGAGCTGGTCCCAACCGAAGCGGGAAAGGTCCGGCTGCGGCTTGACCCGCAGATTCGGGCTGTCGGTGTGCGCCCCGACGATCCGAAAGGGAGCAGCGCACGCACCTGCTTCGGCCGCAGACCCAGCGCCGAGGTCCCAGGCGACGAGCGCGCCTTCGCGGACCAGGTATCCACGACCTGGCAGGAGCGCATCCGGCCCCGACCACGGCGCCGACTGCTCGATAGCGCAGTACCCGGCCTGTTCGAGCATGGCCGCGGCCCTCGCGGCGGCGTGGAACGGCGACGGTGAGGCGTTGAGGAATTCGATCAGGCCGTGGGCCTGGTCGGGGCGTGCGGACATGAAGCCAGCGTAGGGGCCAGGGCCGGCGCCCACCGGCGGAGTCATCACCAGCGCCGGCGTGCTGCTGGACACCCTGGTGGTCCGGTCGCTGCTGCTGCCGGGGCTGACTCGTGACCTGGGCGACGTGATCTGGTGGCCGAGCCGGCTCACCCGCCGGGCCGGTTCGCAGATCGCCGACCGCCCTCATTCGTAGAGCACGTACTCCGGGGTCGGCTTCATGGCCAGGACGGCCTGAGGGGTCATGATCGGACCGAACTCGGCGTCCTCTTCGTAGAACAGCTTGAAGCCCGAGTGGAAGACCGGGTTCATCTTCGTGGTCAGGGCACGCCAGGTCTGCAGCTTCATCTCAGGCGATCCGATGCCGTCCACGGATTTGATGGCCACGACCCCCGGCTGACGTTTCAGGCCCGCCTCGTTCTTGATGATGTCCAGCCGCAGTTGATGAACCACCATCACCTTCTCCGGAAGGTTGTGCCGCTTGACCAGACCGGACAGGTAGGCAGAGACGGCGTTCAATTCGGTGCCGTTGACACTGCCGAACACCCGCATCGGCACCTGCCCCTTGCCCATCCGCCACTCAGGGTCGAGCGCCACCCCGACATCCGGCTCGATCAGGTACTTCTCCCAGTGCTTGACCTCAGTGAGAAAGTCGGACCGGCCGGGTTGGATGTTCAACAGCAGCAGTCCGCGGCCTTCACGGGCAGCCGCGAGATGGGTGCGGACGATCTGGTCATCGATGCGCCCTCGGTACATGCCGTCCTTGCCCGGCGAGGCGTGCACGATCGTCGCGATGAGCTCCAGGACCGGCAGGTTTGCGGCCCGGCCGGCTCGGTACTGGCGACCGATTCGGTCCATCTCTTGGATCCGGTCCGGGAGCTTGCCGATGCCCATCCGGCCCAGCGCCGGGGTGCCGGGATACCCCGAGAAGCCGACCAGTCGATTCGCCGGGAACACGGTCCGGCCCCCGCGCGGCAGTTGCGCCGGCTCGGCAGCGATCGGTGACCCCTGTTCGGTCGACGAGCCTGCAGCGGAGGCTGATGCGTTCGACGTGCTTGCCCGGGAGGGCTGCGTGTCTTCGCCTCTCGGGGTCGCCGCGATCTGCGAACACCCCATCAGCGACACCAGTACTGGCACGACGACCGCC